>OFOK01000292.1_pt1 | contig 52464 bp, 49 predicted proteins | sample 1542001 | NCBI WGS metagenome assembly OFOK01 (sample SAMN04209242, study PRJEB22552) | human gut metagenome | biome: gut; material: feces | host: Homo sapiens | place: USA: Oklahoma
ACACGGCGGATCACGGCAGCCATTTTCTGACGCGGGGGCGTGAGGCGGAGTATAAGCGCACATGCCACGATGCCTCCATCCACATTCCGCTCATCATTACGGGGCCTGGCTTCACCGGGGGCAACGTGGTGCGCAATGTGGTGAGCCTGCTGGATGTGTCGGCCACGCTGCTGGCATGCGCAGGAATTGAGCGGCCGGAGGGGTGGCGCGGCCGAGATCTCCGGCCCCTAGCGGCCGGAAGGACGGAAGGCTGGGAGGACGTTGCGTTCCTGCAGATCAGCGAGAGCCGTGTGGGCCGGGCCATCCGTACGCCGGACTATACTTACGCCGTGCGTGCAGAGGGAGACGGATACCGCGTATTCGCCAGTGATGTATATTATGAGGAATTTTTCTATGTGCTGAAAGACGATCCCTTCCAGCAAAACAACCTGGCGGCGGATTCGGCTTGGGCGGAAACACGAGCGCATCTAGCGGAGCTTCTGCAGTGCAAGATGGTACAGGCGGGCGAGAGGCCGCCAGAGATACGGCCCTTTCGGGCGTGGTAGAATAGGAGAGAAGTAATGAACGAAGCAAAACACAGGGGGCGCGTGACGATTCCAACAGATGTGGATGTAGTGCCCGAGACGCTGGAGATTCTGGAGCGCTGGGGCGCGGACGCCATCCGCGACTGTGACGGAACGGACTATCCCGAGGCGCTGAAAAGCGCGGATGCGAAGGTGTATTCCACCTATTACACAACCCGAAAGGACAATGTCTGGGCCAAGGCAAACCCGGACGAGGTACAGCAGTGCTACATCATGACGGGCTTTCATACAGCTGTAGCCGATTCGCTTTCCATCCCGCTGATGCAGGGCGTTTCCGATGAGCTAATGAAGGTGAACACCTGCGACGACATCAAGCGCTGGTGGGAGGTCGTGGACCGTACTGCCAGCCGTGTGGTGCCACCGCAGGACTGGAGCTATGACGAAAAGAGCGGAAACGTAATAGTACATGCTATAGAACGATTTCATGAATATACGGTAAGTTTTCTCGCCTATCTGATCTGGGACCCGGTGCACATGTACAACGCCGTCACCAACGGCTGGAAAAACTTCGAGCACCAAATCACCTTCGACGTGCGTCAGCCCAAAACGCATAAGTTCACCATGCAGCGCCTGCGCAAATTCATTGCCGAGCACCCATATGTGAACGTCATCCGATACACCACGTTCTTCCACCAGTTCACACTGGTGTTCGACGAGCTGCAGCGGGAGAAATATGTGGACTGGTACGGTTATTCCGCCAGCGTGTCCCCGTATATCCTCGAGCAGTTCGAGCGGGAGGCCGGCTATAAGTTCCGGCCCGAATTCATCATCGACCAGGGCTACTACAACAACCAGTACCGCGTGCCCTCCAGGGAATTCAAGGATTTCCAGGCCTTCCAGCGGCGCGAGGTGGCAAAGCTGGCCAAAGAGATGGTGGACATCACCCACGAGTTGGGCAAAGAGGCCATGATGTTCTTGGGCGACCACTGGATCGGCACCGAGCCCTTTATGGACGAGTTCAAGACCATCGGCCTTGACGCCGTGGTGGGCAGCGTGGGAAACGGCGCCACGCTGCGCCTCATCAGCGACATTCCGGGCGTGAAATATACCGAGGGACGCTTTCTGCCCTATTTCTTCCCGGACACCTTCCATGAGGGCGGCGACCCGGTGCGCGAGGCGAAGGAAAACTGGGTGACGGCGCGCCGCGCCATCCTGCGCAAGCCCATCGACCGCATCGGCTACGGCGGTTATCTGAAGCTGGCCTGCGCGTTCCCGGAATTCATCGACTATGTGGAGAGCGTGTGCAACGAGTTCCGCGAGCTGTACGACAACATCAAGGGCACCACGCCCTATTGTGTCAAGACAGTGGCCGTTCTGAACTGCTGGGGCAAAATGCGCGCCTGGGGCTGCCATATGGTGCACCACGCGCTGTATCAAAAGCAGAACTACAGCTATGCGGGCGTAATTGAGGCGCTTTCGGGCGCGCCGTTCGACGTGCGGTTCATCAGCTTTGACGACCTGCGCGCAGACGCCCATGTGCTGGACGGCGTGGACGTGCTCATCAATGTGGGCGACGGCGACACGGCCCACACTGGTGGCCGCGAGTGGGAGGACCCGGCTGTGGCGGCGACTGTGCGCGGCTTTGTGTACAACGGCGGCGGCTTGATCGGTGTGGGCGAGCCCGCGGGCCATCAGTACGAGGGGCATTATCTGCAGCTGGCTGGTGTGCTGGGCGTGGAGAAGGAGACGGGCTTCACGCTGGGCTACGACAAATACAACTGGGACGAGCATCCCGGCCACTTCATTCTGGAGGACTGCACGAAGCCGGTGGATTTTGGCGAGGGCAAGAAGAGCATCTACGCGCTCCCGGGTACAGAGATCTTGGTGCAGCGTGAAAAAGAGGTGCAGATGGCCGTGCACGCGTTTGGCAGGGGCCGGGCGGTGTACATCAGCGGCCTGCCGTACAGCTTTGAGAACAGCCGTGTTTTATACCGCAGCATCCTGTGGAGCGCCCACGACGAAGAAAGCCTGCACAAATGGTTCAGCAGTAATTTCAACGTGGAGGTACACGCCTATGTGAAGAACGGTAAGTACTGCGTTGTGAACAACACCTATGAGCCGCAGAGCACCGTTGTCTACAAGGGCGATGGCTCCAGTTTTGCGCTGGATATGGCGGCCAACGAGATCAAATGGTACGAGATTTGAAATTATGTGGGGAGTAATTTATGGATATTCAGACGATTAAGGAGCAGATTTGCGATGTCTGCCACAAGATGTGGCAGCTTGGCTGGGTAGCGGCCAACGACGGCAACGTGAGCGCGAAACTGGAGGACGGAACGTTTCTGGCGACGCCCACGGGCATGAGCAAGAGCTTCATCACACCGGAAAAGCTCATCCGCATCGACGCACGGGGCAATGTACTGGAGGCGGCCGAAGGGCTGCGCCCGTCCAGCGAGATCAAAATGCATCTGCGCTGCTATGAAAAGCGGGATGACGTGTGGAGCGTCATCCACGCGCACCCGCCCGGGGCCACGGGCTTTGCCGTTGCGCATCGCAGCATGGACATGTACAACATGATCGAGGACGTGGCGGCCATCGGCAGCGTGCCGCTGACACCCTACGGCACGCCCAGCACAAGCGAGGTGCCGGACGCCATCGAGCCGTATCTGGAGGAGCACGATGTGATGCTGCTGGAAAATCACGGCGCGCTGGCCGTGGGCGGTGACGTGGTGACGGCGTTCTACCGTATGGAAAGCCTGGAGCTTTGGGCCAAGATCACCATCAACGCGGTCATTCTGGGCGGCAGCTATGACATCAGCCGGGAAAACATCGATAAGCTGATCGATCTGCGCGGCTTCTACCGTGTGACGGGCCGCCATCCGGGCTACAAAAAATATCCGCGCCGTGAAAAAGGTGCGCCCACGGATACCTGAAAGGGGAAAAAGCATGCTGAAAAATATTCCGAAAATCGTCAGTCCGCAGCTTTTGAAGGTGCTCTGCGAGATGGGCCATGGCGATGAGATCGTGCTGGCGGACGGCAACTTTCCCGCCGAGAGCATGGGGAAGGACGCCATTGTCGTGCGCGCGGACGGCCACGGCGTGGCGGAGCTTCTGGACGCGGTTTTGGCGCTGGTGCCGCTGGACCAGTATGCGGAGCAGCCGGCGGCACTGATGGAGGCCGTGCCGGGCGATCCGTGTGTCCCGGTGATCTGGGACGAATACAAGGCATTGTTGGACGCGCATGGGGAAGATTCACAGAGGATTCAGATGCTGGAACGCTTTGCCTTTTATGAGCGCGCCAAAAAAGCCTATGCCGTCGTTGCCACGGGCGAAACCGCCATCTATGCAAATATCCTGCTGAAAAAGGGCGTGGTACAATGAGCGGAAAAACAACTGTCCTTGCCTTTGATTTCGGAGCTTCCAGCGGCCGAGCCGTCAAAGCGGTGTACGACGGTGCGGCGCTTTCTTACGAAGAGGTGCACCGTTTTGAGAATTGCCCACGGGAAAAGGACGGACGCCTGCGCTGGGACTTTTCCGCACTGATGGATGAGGTGCGCACAGGGCTGGGAAAGGCGGGCGCGGTCGACAGCATCGGCTTCGATACCTGGGGTGTGGATTTTGGTCTGCTGGGCAAAAACGGAACATTGCTGGAAGCCCCGGTGCACTACCGCGACGGCCGCACTGCCGGAATGGTGGAGCAGGCGTTGCGTACAATGGACGCCCGGACGCTCTATGGGGCAACGGGCAATCAGATCATGGCCATCAACACACTGTTCCAGCTGCTGGCCGTAAAAGAGCAGGCGCCGGAGGTGTGGCGCAGGGCGAAGCGGCTGCTGTTTATGCCGGACCTGTTCATCCATGCACTGTGCGGGGCGCAGGTGTGCGAGAGGACGATCGCCTCCACAAGCCAGATGCAGGACGCGCGCACCGGCGCATGGGACAGGGACGTGCTGGCCGCGTACCGTATTCCGGAAAGGCTGTTCGCGCCGTCCGTACCCAGCGGCACCGTGGTGGGTGCGCTTGAGAACGGCGCGAAGGTGGTGGCGGTGGCGGGCCATGATACCCAGTGCGCGGTGGCGGCATTGCCCACACAGGCGCGGGACACTGCGTTCCTTTCCTGTGGGACATGGAGCCTGCTGGGGTGCGAGCTGGACGCGCCGGTGCTCACGGAAAAGAGCATGCGGCTGGGCCTTTCCAACGAACTGGGGGCCAATGGCCGCGTGAACTATCTGAAGAACATCATCGGCCTGTGGCTCATCCAGGAGAGCCGCCGGGCGTGGCGGCGGCAGGGGCGGGAGTATTCCTATGCGGAGCTGGAGAGCCTTGCGCTCGAGGCCGCGCCGCTGCGCTGCTTCATCGACCCGGACGATCCGGCGTTTACGCCGCCGGGAGATATCCCGGCCCGCGTGCGGGAATACTGCGCGGCCACAGGGCAGTATGTACCGCAAACCGTGGGAGAGGTGATGCGCTGCATCTACGAAAGTTTGGCACTCAAATACCGGTTTGCGCTGGGCCAGCTGGAGGCGGCAACGGGCAGGCGCTTTGCGGCGCTGCACGTTCTGGGCGGCGGCGCAAAAGACGGCCTTTTGTGCCGCATGACAGCGGACGCTACGGGCCTGCGCACAGCAGCCGGCCCGGTGGAGGCCACGGCTTTGGGCAATATCCTCATCCAGCTTGTGGCGTTGGGCATGCTGCCGTCCATTGATGCGGGACGGCGGCTCATTGCAAAAACAGAACGTGTGACGGAATATCTGCCCGGAGACACGGCCGCATGGGACGCGGCCCATGTACGGTATGAGGACCTGCTGCGGCGCGGCGGGAAAACAGAAAAATAACAAAAGATAAGGGAGAGAATGAGATGTTGTATCCGAAAATCGGGATCCGCCCGGTCATCGACGGCCGCTGGGGCGGCGTGCGCGAAAGCCTGGAGAACCAGACCGTGACGATGGCGAACAATGCTGCGAAGCTCATCAGCGGAACGCTGCGTTACCCGGACGGCAAGCCGGTGGAGTGCGTCGTTGGCTGCACCACCATCGGCGGAGGCGCGGAGGCCGCGCGCGTAGCTGAGCAGTTCAGCACGCAGAACGTGGTGGCCACACTGTCCGTCACACCCTGCTGGTGCTACGGCACAGAGACGTTCGACATGGACCCGAAGACGATCAAGGCTGTGTGGGGCTTCAACGGAACCGAGCGCCCGGGCGCGGTGTATCTGGCAGCCGTGATGGCAGCCCATGCCCAGCGGGGCCTGCCCGCATTTTCCATTTACGGGCACGACGTGCAGGACGCGTCGGATACGACGATCCCCGCCGACGTGGCCGAAAAGATCCTTCGTTTTGCGCGCTGCGCCATGGCAGTGGGCTGGATGAAAAACAAGGCCTATGTGAACCTGGGCGGTGTCGCAATGGGCATTGCGGGCAGCTTCTGCGACGCGGAGCTGTTCCAGAAATATTTCGGGATGCGCGCCGAATGGGTGGACATGACGGAGATCGTGCGCCGCATCACGCTGGGTATTTACGATGCGGAGGAATACGAACGGGCGCTGGCCTGGGTAAAGGCCAATTGCCGCGAGGGCTTTGACTGCAACGCGGGCAAAAACCTGCCTGAGGTCATTACCAGGTCCAAGGTCGTGCCCGCGGACAAGGACTGGGAGTTTATCACCAAGATGACGATGGTGATGCGGGACATCCTGTACGGCAACCCGAAGCTGGACGAGCTGGGCTGGCACGAGGAAGCGCTGGGCCGCAACGCGGTGGCGGGCGGCTTCCAAGGGCAGCGCCAGTGGACAGACTGGCTGCCCAACGCGGATTTTTCCGAGGCCATCCTGGCCGGCACTTTCGACTGGAACGGCCCGAAAATGCCCACGCCCTTTGCAACGGAGAACGACACCTGCAACGGTGTGTCCATGCTGCTGGGCACGCTGGTCTCCAACACCGCGCCCTGCTTCCATGACGTGCGTACCTATTGGAGCCCCGAGGCCTGCGAGCGTGTGACAGGCCGGCGGCCGGAGGGAGTGGCAAAGGACGGATTCATCCACCTCATCAACTCGGGCGCGACAGCTCTGGACGGCAGCGGCGCGTGCCGGAACGAGGCAGGCGATAATGTGATGAAGCCCTTCTGGGAGATGAAAGACGAGGACATCAAGGCCTGTACGGACGCAACGGACTGGTGCCGCGCGAATTACGAGTATTTCCGCGGCGGCGGCTTCTCCAGCCATTTCCGCTGCAAGGCGGAGATGCCTGTCACCATGCTGCGCTACAACATCGTGGACGGCGTCGGCCCGGTGCTGCAGGTCGCCGAGGGCTGGACGGCCAATCTGCCGGACGAGGTGCACGATACCATTGATGTGCGTACAGACCGCACCTGGCCCACGACCTGGTTCGCACCGCGCCTGACGGGAGAGGGCGCGTTTAAGGACGTGTACAGCGTGATGGCGAACTGGGGCGCGAATCACGGCGTGACGGTGTACGGTCATGTGGGCGCAGACCTGATCACGCTGGCCAGCATGCTGCGCATCCCGGTGACCATGCACAACGTGCCGCAGGAAAAGGTGTATCGCCCTCATGCCTGGGCAAGCTTTGGCACACAGGACACACAGGCCGCGGATTACGCCGCCTGCAAGTTCTACGGCCCGTTGTATAAATAGCCTAAAAATCCAGACAGTAGGGATTCGCCTATGTAGGTTCTAGGGCAATACCGCACAGAAAAGCAGACACAATATTGCTCGATATGATATAAAGAAAGGATGGAAAAACAAATGAGCATGTCCGCACTGAGCGATGAACTGGCGCAGGTGCGGACAAAGAAGAAAGAATTTCTGGCGCAGATCGAACGGATCGTCCCGTGGAAGGAATGGCTTGTCCTAATCCAGCCGTGCTATTACAAAGGAGAGCGCGGCAACAAACCCTATCCGCTGGAGACCATGCTGCGTCTGTACCTGCTGCAAAATCTGTACGACCTGAGCGATGAAGCGACGGCCGCAGAAGCAATCGACAGCCGGGCATTTTCGGATTTCTGTGGAGTCGATTCAAGCAATCAGGTTCCGGACGGGGATACCATAGGACGCTTTCGGAATCTGCTGGTAAAGAATGGACTGCAGGAGAAGCTGTTTGCGCAGGTCGTGGCAGCACTCATGAAGCGGGGGATGATCCTGAAAAAGGGAACGATCGTTGACTCGACCATTATCTCTGCGCCGTCCTCCACCAAGAACAAGGAGAAGAAGCGGGATTCGGATGCGCATCAGGTCAGAAAAGGCAACACCTGGCACTTTGGCTACAAAGCGCATATCGGTGCAGACAAGGACAGTGGCCTGGTTCATACAATAGCGGTGACCGCCGCCAATGTTCACGATGTGTCACAGACCGCGTCTCTGCTGACAGGCGAGGAAGAATCCGTTTACGGTGACAGCGGCTATCTTGGTGCCAAAAAGCGAGAAGATGCGATCGTCCGAAACAAATCTGGCCGGAAAATCAAATACAAGATCAATCGCCGCCCGTCTCAGATCAAGAAGCTGAGCAGGAGCGGCCAGTACGACGCAAAGAAAGCGGAACACGCAAAGTCTTCTGTGCGTGCGAAAGTGGAGCATGTGTTCGGTGTTGTCAAAAAGCAGCTGCGTTTTCGCAAGACGCGATACCGAGGGCTCGAAAAGCAACGGGCCAAATGCAATATGATGTTCGCGTTAGCAGATCTGCTTCTGGCTGACAGGCCCTGCCTGACGGCTTGAAGCCGTATGCTCTCGCGAATCAATGAGCAGGGTGATCCGTGCTTTTCGCGGCTGTTGCTGTTCAGAGAAATGCCGCTTGTGAATTGTGCGGTGTTGCCCTAGAATCTTTATGGAAATATCAAAACGGAAATCATTGCAGTTAGTATGTACAATTTTGTGTATGTGACGGACTACGCGATGACGTAGAGCAAGCATCGTCAGGTACTTCACGAATGACAAAGCACTCACTAACAGACACAGACATTGAAAAATTAAGGCCGACCATGTCAAAGGTGCTTAGTAACAGAAAAGCGAAACATTCTGGTGGAAAGAGATAGCCATAAAATGCAAAATATGTGTGTGATGATTAAACCTGCAAGCGCTATATGTAACATGCGTTGTAAATACTGCTTTTACGCGGATGAAACATCCAAAAGAGCGGTAGCAAGCTATGGTATTATGTCCTTCAATACACTTTATTCCGTGTTGGAAAAAGTTTTATCGAAAGCGACGAAATCATGTGTGATTGTATTCCAAGGCGGGGAACCGACATTGGCAGGTCTGCCGTTCTTTCGGAAGGCAATCAACATTTGCAAAGAAAAAAATGTAAATCATTGCAATATCTCTTTTGCCATACAAACGAATGGCCTTTTGATTGATGGTGAATGGTGCGAATTCTTTGCAGAAAATTATTTTCTGGTCGGTATTTCATTGGACGGCCCGAAAGAACTGCACGATGCAAACAGGCCGGACACTGTCGGAAAAGGAACATACAGCAGAGTGATGCACGCATTGCAACTGCTGAAAAGTCATGGAGTGGATACGAATATCTTAACGGTTGTCACAGCGGACACTGCGAAGAACTATCGTAAGGCGTATAACTTTTTCGTTCGCAGCGGGTTGGATTATCAGCAGTATATCCCTTGCTTAGACCCTCTGGATGAACCGCGGGGGCAGCAGCCATGGTCGCTGACGCCGGAGCGCTTTGAACAGTACCTCAAGGCTTCGTTCGATTGCTGGTACCAGGATGCGATGAGGGGAAGAAAAAGATATCACCGATATTTTGACAATCTGCTTTTGATGCTGAACGGCCAGCCGCCGGAGGCCTGCGGCATGCTGGGAACATGCGGGATGCAGTATGTTGTGGAAGCAGACGGCAGTGTGTATCCTTGCGATTTCTATATGCTGGATCAGTATAAGCTGGGGAATCTGAATACAGATACGCTTGCCCAAATAGATGCCAGACGGAAAGAGATTGGATTTATAGAGCAGAGCTGTGCAGTAGACGAAAAGTGCAAGATATGCAAATGGTATCAACTGTGCCGTGGAGGATGCCGAAGAGATAGAGACTATTATCAAGACGGCATTGGTCGAAATTACTACTGTGCTGCCTACGAGCGTTTCTTTGAATATGCCTGGCCGAAATTGGGCGAAGTGTATGAAGAAGTGATAAGAGGCTAGAAAGAGGATTTACAGGATGTCAATTTTAGCGTTTTTGGTCAGTTTTCTGGCGTCAACAGCAGGTGCAATCTGCGGGATTGGCGGCGGAGTTATCATCAAACCGACTCTGGATTTATTCCAAATGGCCAGTGTGTCTACGATCAGCTTTTTATCGGGCTGTACGGTGCTTTCGATGAGTTTGTACTCTGTTGGCAGGGGATTGCTGGCACATGACAGTACAGTGGACTTCAAAACAGGGACACCGCTGGCGCTGGGCGCGGCAATTGGTGGTGTTTTCGGCAAACAACTGTTTACTGCCGTCAAGGAAGCCGCTTCCAACCCGAATATGGTGGGGGGTGTACAGGCCGGATGTCTCGCAATCATCACAATTTATACGCTTGCCTATACGGTAAACAAAGCGCATATAAAAACGCGTCAGATTCAAGGGTCAATTCCCTGTGTGACAATAGGCGTGGCACTTGGTATCATGTCAAGCTTTTTGGGAATCGGCGGCGGGCCGATTAATCTGGTGGTTCTGTACTATTTCTTTTCCATGTCCACAAAAACAGCAGCCCAGAATAGTTTGTACATTATTTTAGTTTCGCAGATTACGAGTATTGCGACAACGCTGTTTACAAAAACCGTACCGGAATTTGAATGGCTCTGGCTGGTTCTGATGGTGGCCGGGGGAATCGGTGGCGGTGTTGTAGGGCGGCTGATCAACAAGCGAATCGATAATAAACAGGTGGAGAAGCTGTTTGTCGTGCTGATGTTTGTTATCATTGGAATCAGTTGCTATAACACTTGGGCATTTATGAAATAAGATTTGAGACGATTCATGTCTTACATACTTTGAAGGCGGCCAATGCACAGTTTGTGCTTGGCTGCCTTCTTTTTTATTAACGATGTTGATATTTCATAGCTAACGGTAAATATGGCGGTGTATTGGCCACGCGCGCCTCCAATCAATCTGAACTTTTGAGTTTCAGATTGATTGGAGGCATAAACGATGGCATACAACCATCGGAAAGAAGAAAAGAAGTGGATATTCTGGAAAACACAAGAAGAAAAGCAGCTGCGGGAGCTGGGAGTGGACGAGGATGTCATCCAACGCCTGCATACATACGACTGGCAGCAGTTTAAGGCAGATAGAAATTTTTATGAAAAACAGCCGGAGAATAGCGGAGTGATTGAGTGGACACCGCAGACGGATGCTGGAAAACTGGAAAATGCGAATGATCTGCTGAACAGTATTGAAAATGAGGAACTTCTGGCTGTTTTAGAAAAAGTGGACAAGCTCACGTTAGAAATGCTGGCAATGCAAATGCTGGGCTACTCAACGCCGCAAATATGTTGCAGATTTAATGTAACAGCGTATTCTTACTACAATCGGATCAAACGTCTCAAAGAAAAACTGAAAAAATTTTTTAGGAGCGACTAAAAACCCCCTCTGCCATTGGCTATAGGGTGAGAGGCCTTTAAACCGCCTTTCACCTGTAGCTTGACAACTGTATACCAGCACGGCAGGTACGTTCCCGCCCATACGAGCGACACCGGGAAAAGCGCCAAGACGTGCAGGCGGCCGCACTGCTGCCCCCCCTTGGGGCGGCAGTGTGCCGGCCTGCGCCGAGCGATGCATTTTGCCCGAAAAGGAGTTGAAGCGACCTCTTTTGCATTTGACCATGGAGCGGGGGATAATGACACCCCTGTTGCCCGGCACGTCAGACCGGGTGGCCGACCTCGGGTTGTAATCAGTAAGACCCCTGGGGAGCCAGTGAGCGGCTGTAAGCAATCAGCCCGCCTGCCGTGTTCCCATGTGCGCGGGGGCGAGCTGCAAATACGGCACAGAAAACCAAACTAGGAAGATGAAAACGATACTGTCGTTGACGTCGAATCCGTGCGGCGCAGAGAACAAGTTTCTGCGCCGCATCAGTTTGCCGCCAACGGCAGACAGATCGGGAGAGATGCCGTATAAAAGAAAAAACATCGCATGAAAAGGCGCACACCCTGGCAGATCACATTTTTCGCGACCTGTTGCCGGAACACGGGCTTGCCGTGCGCGAGACACAGATCGCGCTGTGTCATGCCATGCTGGACTCCTTGTTTGAAGGGAGAATAACGCTTTGTGATGCAGGCGTTGGGATCGGCAAAACCCATGCGTATCTGGTCGCCTGCCTGCTTTGGCAGATCTACCGGCCGGCACAGCTGCCGCGCACAGTCGTGATATCAACTTCCAGTGTGGCCTTGCAGAGCGCGATATTGAAAGAATACCTGCCGCTTTTGTCCCGCGTGCTCGTGCAGGCAGGCATACTGGATGCGCCTGTCCACGCGATCGTGCGCAAGGGAAAAGAACGGTTCGTGTGTGAACAGAGGCTGGCAGAAAGATTTGCACAGGTTTTGAGCAAAGCACATGGCAGCAGCCAGCAGGAAGCTGCACTCCGTGCCTTGGAGAAAACCTGCGATCTGGACGAGGCGCTGGGGCTTTCCGGTTTTGACCGCCGCCATGTATGCGTACCGCCCTTTTGCCCGCGTGATTGCTCGGCTCGTAATTTTTGCCGTTATCAGAAATATCTGCGGGATGCCCAGGGAGCCGATATCATGATACAGATATGCAATCATAATTACCTGCTGGCGGATGCGGCGCACCGGCAGCAAGAGCTCCGCCCGCTTTTGAAAAATTATCATGTGCTGGTGGTGGATGAAGCCCACAAGCTGCCGGAAGCCGCCCGCCAGATGTACAGCCGCAGTGTGTCGCAGGAGGATCTGCGCGCATTTTGCCGCCTGCTGCAGAGAGCGCATTTGTCGCGGGAAGCTGGCCGGTTAGCTGAAGTACAGGCGGCGCTGTCCGCCGTTTTAGTGCGGGACGACCGGCTGGAGGAAGAAGCAAGGGCGGCCTTTGTACTTGCGCCGCCGCGCACCCGTGCATTGGAGGCCGCCATCACCTGCCTGCGGCAGCTTGCCGCGCGTTTAGCAATCTGTTTCCCAGGATGGGAGGTGAAGCAGCTCAAGGATATGGCGGACACGCTGGAACTGTTCCGAAACAATGATTCGCGATGGGTTCTCTATGTGCAGTACGACAGACAGGGCGCGCCTACGCTCTGCGCAGTCAACCGGGAAATACCCGCACAAATGGAGCGGGCGCTATGGGAAACAGGCAGGCCTGCGATTCTCACATCGGGCACCTTAGTGTCGGGCGGCAGTTTTGCACGGATCAGGCAAATGTTGGGGCTGGAAAGCAATATTCGAACCGGATCCTTTGAAGCGGTTTCGCCATTCAACTACAAACAAAATTGCCTGCTGTACATTCCAAAAGATATGCCATCTCCCGGTAACAGGAGAAATGTGGAGGTGCTTGCGCAGCGCATTGAAGAATTGGTAAAAGCAGTTCACGGCCATGCGCTGGTGCTGTTCACATCCTATCGCTTGATGAGTGAAGTACATGCACTGCTGCGAGGGCGCCTGCCATTTCCACTGCTGGAGGCGTGGCGCAATGGGCAGCAGATCATCCGCCTGTTCAAGAGCCTGCCCAATGCGGTGCTGTTTGCTGCTGGCCCATGCTGGGAGGGGATAGATTTTCCGGGTGATATGGTGTCGCTGCTGGTGATTGCGCGGTTGCCATTCCCCGTGCCGGACCCTCTCAGTGAGGCAGAAAAAATGTACTATTCCAGCCTTCATGATTACATCCAGGCAGTGGTGCTGCCGGATATGCAGCGCAAGCTGCGGCAGGGGTTTGGTCGGGCCATTCGAACAGAGACAGATACCTGTGTGGTGGCGATTTTGGACCAGCGTGCCCAGGAAGGGCAGAGATACCATACGGCTGTGCTGGAAGCCCTGCCAGAGTGCCGGATAACGAGCAGTATGGAGCATATAGCACAGTTCATTCGGGAGCGCAAGGCGCCAGAATACTTTTGCTGAAATCTTTATAATACATTATATATAGGAGAGAGGACAGCATGAATCAGAAATACTTAATGGGTATGGCTGCAGAAGGTGGACAGGCAGTTGTGTTCGAAGCGAAAGCCTCGAATGTGGCCGCATTTATTTGCCAGAACAGAGCAGCGCCGGAACTATTGATCTGCACGTTGGACTATAAGATGTTTTTGACAGCACGTACGGGAATGGTCGATGTGTGCCCGGAACGGAAATTTCTGGTGCAGGAGTTGCTGCCTGCACTTGTGCTAATGCAAACGGGGCAGGTACAGGATATGCCGCTGGCGATTGTGCCGCGCGAGAGCGTGCAGGATGAAGAATGCCCGCAGCCGGATTGGAATTATCTGCGGTGGGATGGATATGATAACGAGAAATTTGAAAAGATCATGGATGGAAGCGTGCTGCTAAACTATGAGTTTCTCAGTGAAACGATACCAATGGAACTGCGCATTGGTCAATATGAAGATGGCAGCGGCCTTGCTCTTGAGTTGGTATCATGGGAGGAAAAGGAACCGGAGGATTGGGATACGATCACCGTAAATTTGAGTGTACCATGTGAGAAAGATCATGCCTTTGTCGACATCAATAACTCGGGTATGCCGGAGATCTGTGACTGGATCGAGAAAAACGGTTTGGGAAAAGCCACCGGCAGGCAGCAAAGCAGTAGATTTTGCACTTATCCCGAGTATCACTTCGATGCCAAGCGCTTGAAAGAATTGGATCGGGAGGGGTATGAAAGATATGCCGCGGGACTGCAGCAGCGCGGCGGGTCGGCCAAGTCAAACAGCAGGGCGGTAAGATAAAACAAGGTATATTGTATGGGAAAAGCCGACTGGTGAAAATCAGTCGGCTTTCCTGTTGTCGGGAGATGTGAAAATGTATGATGTGCGAAATTTGAAGCTGTGGGCATACGTCCGCAGCAGTTCTCCTCGCCCCGAAGTGCTGATTCAGCAGATGAAAGGGTTGTTGACAGATGCGGAACAAAATGGATGGCAGATCGTTGGAACCTCGCAGGATATGAGTACAGGCCGCACTTTAGCCAGAATGGGCCTATGGGAAGCGCAGAGGGCAATCCGACAGCAGCAGGCCAATGCCTTGCTGGTGGAAGATGTAGGGAGAATAAGTCACGAATACTGCACGGCGCTGCGCGTTCTGGAATTTTTGCAGGACCACGGCGCTGTTCTGCTTTGCACGCAGTGCGATGTGAGCTATGTGCTATATGTAAAAGGACTGTCACAGGCATTATATCAACGAGCGGCATCCAAGGGGCTTGGACTGCCGTGGAAAATAAAATGAAAAACAAATCAAGTTGGTTTGAGTTGAATTTTTGATTTTCCACTAACATATTATGAAAAATAAAGCACTTGGGAGTGATGCGTATTGGAAAAGAAAATTCATTATATCATCCAGGAGATTTTTGCGGAAACCTGTCAGCAGAAACGTGGTGAAAACTTAAAAAAGATAATGAATGAATACATCAACTTTTTAAGAAAAGAATTCCAAGAAAGTGGAATTTAGGGGTAGCTTTTTGAGGTGAAACAGAGTATGTTGTGGTTGAGCGATTGCAGCGAAAGGCGAGGTGAATTATGAAGGCTGCAATTTACTGTCGATTGAGTAAGGAGGACGAGGAACAAGAGAAAAAAGACAGGGAAAAAGAATCGGAAAGTATCCAGAATCAGAAATCCATGCTCATTAATTACGCGATTGAAAAAGGATACGATATTTACCACATTTATTCGGATGAGGATTATTCCGGTATCGACCGAGATAGACCGGATTTTAACCGGATGATCGAGGCAGCCAGCCAGCAAAAGTTTGATATCATTCTAGCAAAAACACAGTCGCGTTTTACACGTGATATGGAATTGGTGGAAAAATATCTGCATGGCAAATTTGTGGAATGGGGTATCCGTTTCATTGCCGTTGTCGATCATGTGGACACTGCGGACGAAGCCAATAAAAAAAGCCGTCAGATAAACGGCCTTGTCAATGAATGGTATCTGGAGGATTTGTCCAACAACGTCCGCTCCGTGCTGACCCATAAGCGCAGAGAGGGAAAATACATTGGCACCTTTGCATTATATGGGTACATAAAAGACCCGGCGGATAATAATCATCTGCTGGTCGACCCGGAGGCAGCAGAGGTAGTAAGGCGTATCTTTACTTTGTACTTATCGGGCAACGGAACGACACGCATTGCAAGAATCTTAAATGAGGAAGGGATACCGTCCCCTACGAAGTATAAACGTGAGCATGGGTTCAATTACAAAAAAAACGTGCGATGTCCCAACGAAGACCTGTGGGGGAAGGCGACGATTTACCGCATGTTGACCAATCAAACGTATGCGGGCAATCTGGAGCAGGGCAGACATAAAAAGGTCAGCTATAAATCAAAAAAGACCGTCTGGCTGCCCAAAAAGGATTGGATCGTTGTGCCGGGCACACATGAGGGCATTATTGATTCCGAAAGTTTCGCGCGGGTGCAGCAGATGCTGCGGGAGCACGCCCGCGGCGGCGGACAGGGAAAGGTCAATCCGCTGGCCGGAAAGGTGTTCTGCGGAAACTGTGGTTCGGCAATGGAGCAGACAGGTTCTGGATATGTCAGCAAAAATGCGGGAAAGGCTTTGAAGTATTTCCGCTGCCGCACCTCCCAGAGGGATAAGAAACGTTGTCCGGGACAGGATTATATGCCCATGGAACAGCTGCAGGAGCTGGTGCTTGAACGAGTGCGCCACCATATCGCCGGTTATCTCGAGCCGGGAAAGCCTGGCCAGGAGCTGGCGTCATTCCCGAGAAAAAACAGAAATCGGGCAAAGCGAACGGAGCTAGAACGGCTGCAAGGCGAGATAGTGCGCCGCCGCAAGGCGATGCAGGAGCTTTATCTGGATAAAAGCAGCGGCATCATCAGCTCAGCGCAATTCATGGAATTGAACCAGACTTTTCTGCATGATGTGGAAGATTTAGAAAAGCGATGTGCAAAGCTGGAGGAATCGCTGGGGGAAGCTGGCGATACGGATGGACAACGCGAAAAGCTGAAACAATATATCAGTGATGTGAGAGAAGTGAAAGTCCTGAACCGGGAGTTGGCCTGCCTGCTGATCGAAAAAGTTGTGATATACCCCATTGACGCTACAGAAAACACCCGGAAAATTGAAATTGACTGGAAGTTTTGAACAAAAGGGGCTTTAAAGGCCCGGAATTGTGGGGGTGGTTGAGCCTACCCAGGTGGGATACACCTCGCTGGAGGCGACATTTGCGATGTAGTGGCGGAAGGACACGGTGACGTTCTGGGCGCTGGAGGTGGGCCTGCCCAGGTGCACCGTGACGTTGGTGGGGATGATGGGGACCTCCAGCACCTGGGGCACGGGGCAGCGCTGCACCGGCGCCTGGCTGGAAGGGCCCTCGGGCCGGTAGAGCGAGTGGGGAGGGACATCGAAGGTTTCGGGCAGGGGATTGGGCGCGCCCAGCCGCTGCATGGGCAGCATTTCCAGCTCGACCAGGGCGACCTCGCAGGCGAAGGCCTGGATGCCCTCGAGGTTTACGGTCTGGTAGCCCTCTTTTTCGGCGGTGAGGTTCCACACGCTGTAGGGGCGCTGGGTGTTGTTTTCGTCCAGGGAGAGGTCTTCGTCCGGTGTGGGCAGGCAGACGTCCTCGGCCATGCCCTCGTCGTCGGTGTAAAAGGTGTAGGGCCTGGGGGCAACGGCGTCGGCGTTCGTGAGGGTCACGAACACGCCGGGCACCGGCGCGCTCTGGCGCGCGGAGAAACTCTGCACCCGCAGTGTTCCAGTCATCATTGGGCAAAACTCCTTTGCTTCAGATATGGGTAGAAAGGTGTGCTGCCCCACCTTATTCTGCGGCGTGCAAAGCTGTGCCCCTTGGCTTTTGGGGCAAATTGTACTATACTGAAAATAACGATTTTTTTGTGCGGGAAAGGGGATACTTTTATGAGATATACGCTGGAAAATGAATTTTTGACCGTTCAGGCCGAGAGCCTGGGCGCAGAGCTGGTGAGCGTTGTGGACAAGGCCACCGGCGCCGAGATGCTGTGGCACGGCGACCCGAAGGTCTGGCCCCGGCAGGCGCCCATTCTGTTCCCCTATTGCGGCAAGCTGCGCGGCGGGCGCTACACCCTGGACGGCGCGGAATACCAGTGCCCCCAGCACGGCATTGCGCGGGATTACGAGCACGAATTTTTGGGCGTGTTCGGCAGCGAGATGCGCTTTTGCCTGCGCTCCAGCGCCGGCACGCTGGAGCGCTTCCCCCGCGAATTTGAGCTGACCAGCAGCTTTAGTTTGTGCGGGCGCACCCTGCGCCACACCCTAACGGTAAAGAACACGGGCGAAAAGGAGCTGCGCTTTGGCATTGGGTACCACCCGGGATTTGCCCTTCCCTTTGACGGGGCGCACACCACACAGGATTATGAGCTGCGGTTCGACACGCCACAGGCCCCGGCGGTGATTGAGACCGGCGCCGGCGAGGACGCGGGGCTTGTGACCGGCGAAACCCGCCTTTTGATGGAAAAGAGCGCGGTGATCCCGCTGGAGGACCGGATGTTCGACAGCGATTCCATCTGCATGGGCGCGCTCTCGGCCAAGACCCTGAGCATTGTGGAAAAGGACAGCGGCCGCGCGGTGCGGGTGGGCATTGAGGGGTACCCCTATGTGCTGATCTGGAGCATGCCCGGAGACCCGGCGCTGCAATTTATCTGCGTGGAGCCCTGGCACAGCCTGCCCGACCGGGTGGACGCCGCCGGAGACTGGAACGAAAAGCCCTGCGCCGCGGCCCTTACGCCCGGCGGGGAATGGCACACCGACCTGAATATGACCTTTGACCGATAAAACCCGGTGCGGGGCCCGGCGGCCCCGCACCCAATGAGGAGGAACCGCCCATGCCCACCCCGTTTGAGAGCCGCACCGCCCTGGTTTTGGGGCAGGAGGGCGTGGAAAAGCTGCACGCCGCCCATGTGATCGTGTTCGGCCTGGGGGGCGTGGGCGGCTATGCGGCCGAGGCCCTGGCCCGGGCGGGGGTGGGCCGCCTGACCCTGGTGGACGACGACCGGGTGGCCGAGAGCAACCTGAACCGGCAGATCCTTGCTTTGACGGGCACGGTGGGGCGGCCCAAGGCGGAGGTGGCGGCCGAGCGCATCCGGCAGATCAACCCCGCCTGCACGGTAAGGGCGGCGGCGCTGTTTTACACCCCGGAAACGGCGGACGCACTGCCCTTTGAGGGGGCGGATTACGTGGTGGACGCGGTGGACACCGTGACCGCAAAGCTGGAGATCATCGGCCGGGCCCGGGCGGCGGGGGTGCCGGTGATCAGCTGCATGGGCACCGGCAACAAGCTGCACCCGGAGCTGCTGCGCCTTTCGGTGCTGGAAAAGACCGAGGGCTGCCCCCTGGCGCGGGTGATGCGCCGGGAGTGCAGGGCGCGGGGCTACAAAAACGTGCCGGTGGTCTTTTCGCCCGAGGCGCCGGTGAGGGCCAAAACCGCGGCGGACGAGGCGCTGGCGGGCGAAGCGCAGCCGGGCAGGCCCGGAAGCCCCAAACGGCAGACGCCGGGCAGCGTGAGCTTTGTGCCGGGCGCGGCGGGCCTTTTGCTTGCGGGCAAGGTGGTGCGGGATATCGCTGGTGTGGAATAAAGGGGAGAACGTGAAAAAAGCGCGGAAGCTGAATGCTTCCGCGCTTTTTGCCGCTGTTTTTTACAGGTCACAGGAGGTCAGCCCCCGGGGCCGGGAAGCTCACACAGATGCTGAGGGTGTGCTCCTGGCAGCGGGCGGTGATGGAACCGCCCAGCCGCTCGGTGAGGGCCCTTGCGATGGAGAGGCCGAGGCCGGTGGAGCTGTGGGCTGTTTCGACGGTGAAGAAGCGGTCGAACAGCCTGCCCACCTGGACTTCGTCCAAGCCGGGGGCGGTGTTGGAAAAGGTGACCTCGCCGGTGGCGGAGAGGGTGATTTCCAGATCGCCGCCGCTGTATTTGAGGGCGTTTGAGAGCAGGTTGCCGAAAATGCGGGCCACCGCCGCGGCGTTGAGGCGGCGGACCACCGGCTGCGCAGGCATGTGGATGACCGGCGCGACGCCCCGCGCTTTGAGGGGGGCGTAAAAGCCGGCGACGCTTTGCTCCAGCGCGCGGTTCAGGTCCACCGGTTCCAGGGGCAGGGGCTGCGCGGGGGAGGCGGCCACCGAGTAGCGCAGAAGCTCCTCGGTGAGCTGCTTCATGGCCTGCGCCCGCTCCTGAATGCAGGCGAGATACCGCGCGGCCGCGGGGCTTTGGGGCTCTTGCTCCAGCAGCTCCAGGTAGCCGCAGATGGCGGTGAGCGGGGTGCGCAGGTCGTGGGAGATGTTGGTGACGGCCTCCTTGAGCTCCCGGTCGCCGCCCTGGTACTGCCGGCGCTGGCGGCGCAGCAGGCGCAGCTGTTCATTGAGGCGTGCGGCCAGGCGGCGGGCGTGGCGGTCGCGGGAGGAGAGGGAGAGCAGGGTGTTGGTGTCGCAGGAGAGGCGATCCTGCAGCTGGGCGGAGATTTCCCCCATGCTTTTGTGCAAAAGCCGAAGCTTTAAAAGGAGCAGCAGCACCGCGGCGGCCAGCGCGCCGCACAAAAGCCAGGGCACAAGCATGGGTTCGCCCGCCTTTCTTTTATTTCAGATCTTTTTTGCGGAAGGCCCACAGGCCGCCCAAAACGGCCGCGGCGGTGACAAAGACCGAGCACAGGGCCTCGCGCACCGGGTGCGCAAGCTCCAGGTTGGCCATGAGGATGCTCTGGCCGCTGGGGAGCAGATCCACCAGAAATTCATAGGCGCTGCGCAGGCCGCCGCTGATATAATCCGGGTTGGGGGTGGGCTCGCCCATGGTCATGCCCTCGGCGGTGATGACCACGCCGCTGAGCATTTCGGGCTCGCTGAGGCGGTTGTAAAGCATGCTGGCGCACACCAGCAGCCCCAAAAACAGCAGGAGGGAAACTACAGCCCCGGCCGCCTTGCTGGTGAACGCGGTGCCCACCCAGGTGAAGATGGCGGTGAAGGCGGCCAGAAACAAAATTGCGAGCAGCAGATAGAGCGCAAGCGCGGCGGCCCCGAGCTTCCAGCCGCCCAGGGCGGGAATGCCCACCAGCCCCCCGGCGAGCCAGGCCGCCATGAACAAAAGCGCGGCGGCAAAGCAGACCAGCAGGTCCGCCAGATAGACCGCGGCGCGGCTGTGGCCCACCACCAGCTTGTTGCGCACTGTGCCGTCGCTGTATTCGGTGCCGAGGAACAGGCTGGCGAAGACCGCGCAGAAAAGGCCCAGCAGGGGCGCAAGGTTGAAATAGAAGTGGTCGAGATAGTACGCAAAGCCGGAGCCCGCGTTCACGGCGGCCTGGCGGCAGCCGCTCAGCATGGAGCCGGCTGAACAGGCCAGCAGGGCGGCCAGGCACAGCCAAAAGACCTTGTCTTTCCACAGGCGGGCGAAATTGGCGCTTAAAAGGTTATTCATGCCGGCCACCCCCCACCAGGTTCATATAGTAGCTCTCGAGGCTCTCGTCCCGCTCGTGCAGGGAGAGCAGCTCGCACTGCTGCGCGGCCAGAGCCAGGGTGAGCCGGGAAACGTTCACCCGGGCGAACACGTCCGCCGTGTGGTCCGAGAGCAGGGTGTACTCCACGCCCATCTCGCCCAGCACGCGGGTCAGGGCTTTGGCGTCCGTGACCTCCACGCGGGCGCATTTGCGGCAGGCGGCCTCCAGTTCGGGGGCGCTGATCTCTTTTACGATGCGGCCGCCGTCGATAAAGCCGTAATGGGTGGCCAGCTTTGCCAGCTCGTCGAGAATGTGGCTGGAAATAAACACGGTGATCTGCTGCTCGCGGTTGAGCTTTAAAATGAGCTCCCGCATTTCCACGATGCCCTGGGGGTCAAGGCCGTTTACCGGCTCGTCCAGCACCAGAAGGTCCGGGTCGCCGGCCAGCGCCACGGCGATGCCCAGCCGCTGCTTCATGCCCAGGGAGAAGTTGCGCACCTTTTTGCGGCCGGCGCTTTGCAGCCCCACCAGGCCCAGCAGCTGGGGGATGCCATCAAAAGAGGGCAGGCCCAGGATGCGGTATTGCTGCTTGAGGTTTTCCTCGGCGGTGAGGTCGAGATAGATGGAGGGGGTTTCCACCACGGCCCCCATGCGGCGGCGGGCCGCCCGGATGCCGGGCTGCCGGTGGGATGCGCCGTACAGGGCGTATTCGCCCGAGGTGGGGCTTTGCAGCCCGCAGATGACGCGGATCAGGGTGGTTTTGCCCGCGCCGTTTTTGCCCACAAACCCGTAGATGGCCCCCTTGGGCACATGCAGGGTGAGCTGGTCCAGCGCTTTGAAATGGCCGTACTGCTTGCTTAAAGCGTCGGTCGTGAGAACGTATTCCAAGTGTTCAGCCTCCTTTTGTTTTCTGCGGCCATTCTACCGCGAAACAGTAAAGGAAGCGGTAAAGAAAAGGGTAAAGAAATGGTATGGATCAGGCCTCGATGAGCTTGAAGCCGATGCCCCACACCGCTTCGATATACTCCCTGCCGCCCGCCTGCCGCAGCTTTTTGCGCAGGTTGCTGACGTGCATTTTGAGGGAGGACTCGGTGCAGTCCGGCGTGTCTTCGGCAATGCGGTCCAGCAGCAGCGACTTTGTGACGACCTGGGAGGGGTTGTGCAGCAGCAGCTTTAAAATGGCGTACTCGGTGCGGGTGAGGCGGACCGGGACGCCGCCGGCCGAGACCTGGTGAGAGGCGGGGTCCAGCCGCAGATCGGAAAAGGCGAGGGGTGCGTTTTGAGGGGCCGCGGCGCCGCGCAGGGCGACCGCGACGCGGGCCAGAAGCTCCCGCAGCTCGAAGGGCTTGGTGATATAGTCGGCCGCGCCGCCCAGCAGCAGCTCCACCTTGCTGCTCACCGCGGCCTTGGCGCTGACCACGATCACGGGGATGCCCCGGAGCCGGGGCAGAAGCTCTTCGCCCGAAAGGCCGGGCAGCATGAGGTCCAGCAGAACAAGGTCCGGCCGGGCGGCGCCTACCAGCAGCAGCGCCTCGGTGCCGGAATAGGCCCGGGATACGCGGTAGCCCTGTTTTGTGAGCGCCTCCTGCAGCAGGTCGCCGATGTGCTGGTCGTCGTCGATGACCAAAATATGTTTCATGGTTTTTTGCCTCACAATGCTGTTTTATTGTTCCGCGGGGAAGGAGGGAACAAAAGGCACCCGCGCCCCGCCCTTTGCGGGTGCGCGCCGTGCTTTCTTTAGCTTAGCCCAAGGAAAAGCGCCTGTCAAGAGCAGGGCGGCGGCGCGGGGGCGGCAAAAAATACCTGCATGGGATTTGAAACAGGACATGCAGCTGGCCTGTTTTGCGTGCTACAATGAAAAAAACAAGGGGAGGAATGCAGTATGGCCGCAGCGCTGGATTACAAAAAGACGCTCAGGGAATTGTATGGGCCGGGGACGACCCCCTCGATCCTGACCGTGCCGCCCGCGAATTACGCGGCAGTGCGGGGCAGGGGCGACCCCAACCGGGAGGATGGGGAGTATAAGCAGGCGGTGGGGCTTTTGTTTGCGGTGAGCTACACCATTAAAACAAGCCGCCTGGGCACAGAGGTGCCGCCCGGGTATTTTAATTATGTGGTGCCCCCGCTGGAAGGGCTTTGGTGGATGGAGGGCGGGCGCGCCGGGGTGGACTATGCCAACAAGGAAGGGTTCTGCTTTATCTCGATGATCCGGCTGCCGGAGTTTGCGACGCCCGGGGTACTGGAATGGGCCAAGGCGCGGGCGGCCGCCAAAAAGGGGCTGGACACCGGGAAGGTGGAGTTTTTGAGGCTGGAGGAGGGGGAGTGCTGCCAGTGCATGCACCTTGGCCCCTTTGACGACGAGCCCGCCACCATGGCGCGGATGGAGGCCTACGCGGCGGAACACGGCCGCCGCCCCGACCACAGCGAAGCGCGCCGCCACCATGAGATCTATCTGAGCGACCCGCGCAAATGCGCGCCGGAAAAGCTGCGCACGGTGCTGCGAGTGCCGGTGGCACCGCTGTAAAGACAAAGAATACGGGCCGGGAACGCCCGGCCGGACACGCTGACAAGCGGAAAAACAAAGGGAGGAACTGAAAAATGAAGTTTGAAAGCCCGATGCTGGTGGTAAAGGATATGGAGGTCTCGAAGGCGTTTTACCGCCGGGTGCTGGGCCTGCACGTGACGGCGGACCTGGGTGCGAACGTGGAGCTGACCGGCGGCCTTTCGCTGCAGACGCTGGAGAGCTGGGCAGGGTTTATCGAGAAAGACCCCGCGGAGATCCGCTTTGGCGGCAACGCGGAGGAACAGTATTTTGAGGAAGAAAATTTTGACGCCTTTTTGGAAAAGCTGGCGGGCATGCCGGAGATCCGGTATGTGCACGCGGTGAAGGAATTCCCCTGGGGCCAGCGCGTGGTGCGCTTTTACGACCCGGACGGGCACATCATTGAGGTGGGCGAGAGCATGAAGACCGTGTGCCGCCGCTTTTTGGACAGCGGCATGACCCTGGAGCAGATCGCACAGCGCATGGACGTGCCGCTGCGCATGGTAAAGAACCTTGCGCGGAGAGCGGAAAACGATGCGGGGGCGCGAGGATAAAATGACGGACGAAACAGAGGGGGAAGAAACCATGGGAACATTTGAGAGGGCCGAGGCGTTTGTGTACCGCTTTGCCCGGCCGCTGGATCTTGCGCGGTGGCAATACCACTTTGAAGGGGGAAGCAGCGGGGCGGTGCTGAAAGCGCTTGCCTGCTACCAAAACGAGGACGGGGGCTTTGGGCACGGGCTGGAGGCGGACTGCTGGAACCCGGCTTCCGCGCCGATCCAGACCTGGGCGGCGGCCGAGACCCTGCGGGAGGTGGGCATCGCAGACCCCGCCCACCCTATGATCCGGGGCATCCTGCGGTATTTGGCCGCGGGCACGGATTTTGACGGGCAGGTGTGGGGCAACACCGTGCCCGGAAACAACGAGCACCCCCATGCCCCCTGGTGGAGCTGGAACGCAGCGGCGGACGGCCCCCCGAACTACAACCCCACCGCTTATCTGGCAGGGTTCATTTTGCGGTTTGCGGACCCGCACAGCGAGCTTTACGAGCGGGGAAGCCGCGCTGCACAGGAAGCCGTTGACGCTTATATGAAGGGCGGGCAGCCCATTGGCATGCACACCGCGCACTGTTATATCCGGCTGCTGGAATACTGCCGGGAGGCGGGTGTGCGGGATCTGCTGGACCTGCCCGCGCTGGAAGCGCGGCTGCAGGAGCAGGTGGAGGGGGACATCAGCCGGGATACCGGCTCGTGGGAGACTGAATATGTGTGCCGCCCCTCGCAGTACATCGACTCGCCGGCCAGCATTTTTTACCCGAGGAACCGTGAAACGGCGGAGTATGAGTGCGATTTTATTGTGAGGACACAGGAGGAAGACGGGGCGTGGAGCCTTGCCTGGGAGTGGGGCGGTTACCCCGAAGAATGGGCGGTGAGCAAACACTGGTGGAGGGCGAGCCGCGCCCTTGCAAACCTGCTGTACCTGAAAGGGTTTTCCAGGCTGTGACGCCGCGCGCCGGCCAGCTGAAAGCAAAAGAGCGATAAAGCCGAAAGCGGGGGGCTGTGGAATGATTCCACAGCCCCCCGCCGGCGTGTGCGCGGTTTAGCCCTTTTGCGGGAACAGCCCGTGGCCGGTACAGTAAAAGTACCAGTCGGCCCGGCGCACGGCGGGCAGGCGCGCCTCGGCCGCCTGCTCGGGCCAAAGGCGCACGAGTGTGACCCGGTCGTACTGCACACAGGCCAAAAACGAGATGAAATGCCCCTTTTCCATGGGATGAGCCAGCTGGGCGAACAATTCGCCGTCCATCCCGGCCAGCTGCAGGGTATGCGCGCCCCCGGCCGGCGCTGGATCCAGCGGCGCCAGCGGCCTGCCGCAGCAGCTCACGGAGGCGTTGCCGGTGGAGTACACCACCTCGCCGCAGACGGGGCACACGTAAAATTTGATGCGTTTCATGTTTCCTCCTTCGCGGGGGTTTCGGCCCAGTTCGCCCGCCAGCAGGCAGCCGGGGTCCACCCCCAGCTCCCGCGCGAGGGCCCCCAGCAGCGACACGTCCGGGCAGCCGGCGCCCCGCTCCCATTTGGACACGGTGCGGTCGCTCAGATGCAGCCGGTCGGCCAGCTGTTTTTGGGTCAGGCCCTGCTCGGTGCGCAGCGCGCGGATCAGCGCGCCGGTTTTTTCGGCGTTCATGGCGGCGCCCCCTTTCTGTGAGTATCATACCCCGCGGGACGGGGTTTTTCAACCAACGCTGCGTGGAGTGGTGGAAAACAGGGGGGCGCAGACCATGGGAAAAGAATACGCGCCGCTGTGGAAACCCCCACGGCGGCGCGCTGTTTTGATGTGATTTTAAATGTTAGTACGCCTTGCCCCAGTAGACCATGAGGTTTGCGGGCTTGCCGCAGCAGGGGCAGGTGTCGGCCAGGTGCTCCTGCTCAAAGGGCATGCAGCGGCTGGAGAGGCCCGCCTCCTCCTTCATTTTTTCTTCGCAGGCAAGGCTGCCGCACCACATGGTCTTGATGTAACCGTTGTTTTCTTCGGCCAGGCGCTTGACTTCTTCCATGCTGGCGGCGGCCCAGGTGCGCTTTTCGCGGTTTTCCAGCGCGCGCTGGTAGAGGTTCTGCGCCAGCTCGTTCAGAAGGCGCGGGATCTCGGTTTCCAGCTCGTCCAGGCTGACGAAATATTTTTCGCGGGTGTCGCGGCGGACCAGGACGCACTGGTTTTTCTCGATGTCCTTGGGGCCGAGCTCGAGGCGCAGGGGCACGCCCTTCATCTCCCACTGGCTGAACTTCCAGCCGGGGCTGTTGTCGCTGTCGTCCAGCTTGACCCGGGCGAACTTTGCCACCCGGGCGGTAAGCTCCTGCGCTTTTTCGGTGACGCCGGGCTTGTGGGCGGCGATGGGCAGCACCACCACCTGGTAGGGGGCCACGGCCGGGGGCAGGATCAGGCCCTCGTCGTCGCCGTGGGTCATGATGATGGCGCCCACCAGGCGGGTGGAAACGCCCCAGCTGGTCTGATAGGGGTATTGCAGCTGGTTGTCGCGGCCGGTGAACTGCACCCCGAAGGCGCGGGAGAAACCGTCGCCAAAATAGTGGCTGGTGCCGCTTTGCAGGGCCTTGCCGTCGTGCATCATGGCCTCGATGGAATAGGTGGCCTCGGCGCCGGCAAACTTTTCCTTATCGGTCTTTTTGCCCTTGACCACCGGGATCATGAGGCTTTTTTCGCAGAACTCGGCATAAGTATTGAGCTGCTGCTCGGTCTCGGCAATGGCCTCGGCGGCGGTTTCGTGGATGGTGTGGCCCTCCTGCCACCAGAACTCGCGGCTGCGCAGGAAGGGGCGGGTGGTCTTTTCCCACCGGACCACGCTGCACCACTGGTTGTACTTCATGGGCAGATCGCGCCAGGAGTGCAGCACGTGGGCAAAGTGATCGCAGAACAGGGTCTCGCTGGTGGGGCGCACGCACATGCGCTCTTCCAGCTGCTCGCCGCCGCCGTGGGTGACCCAGGCGACCTCGGGCGCGAAGCCCTCCACGTGGTCCTTTTCCTTTTGCAGCAGGCTTTCGGGGATGAACAGGGGCATGGCCACGTTTTCGTGGCCGGTGGCCTTGAACATGCCGTCCAGAATGTGCTGGATGTTCTCCCAGATGGCGTAGCCGTAGGGGCGCAGGATCATGCAGCCCTTCACGGTGGAATAATCCACCAGCTCGGCTTTAAGGCACACGTCGGTGTACCACTGGGCAAAGTCTTCGTTGATGGGGGTGATGGCCTCCACCAGTTTTTTCTTCTGTTCGCTCATTCGTTTTTACTCCTTCGCCAAAAAACAAGCCCCCGCGTGGAACGGGGGCAATTTTAAAATGCGCGGCTCAGCTGTTTTCCTCGATATAGCGGACCACGTCCCCCACGGTCTTGAGGCCTTCCACCGCCTCGTCGGGGACCTCCACGCCGAATTCGTCTTCCAGGCTCATGACCATATCTACCACGTCCAGGCTGTCGGCCTCGAAGTCCTCCAGGATGTCGCTGTCCATGGTGATCTTCTCTTCCTCGATGTCGAGCTGTTCCGCCAAAAGCTCACGGATGCGTTCGAAAGTGTCCATATCCTTAAAACTCTCCTTAATTCGCATTGGCCCTGTGGGGCCGCGATTTATACTACTACATTTTATAGCCTATCCGCCGGGGGTTGTCAAGGCCCCGCGCAAAGTTTTTTCTTGTACAATCGGGCCTTAGAATGTATAATAAAATACAGAATGGGTTGGGCGCGGACCGCGCCCCCATGGGGAGGGAAGGGGCATGACCCTGGAGTTTACAAAAATGCAGGGCTGCGGCAACGATTACATTTATGTGGACTGCTTTTCCGGAATGCCGGAGAACGCGCCCGAGCTGGCCAGAAAGCTGAGCCCGCGCCACTTTGCGGTGGGGGCCGACGGGCTGATCTGCATCTGCAAAAGCGAGGTGGCCGACGCCCAGATGCGCATGTTCAACGCCGACGGCAGCGAGAGCAAGATGTGCGGCAACGGCATCCGCTGTGTGGCCCAGTGGCTGTATGAGCACGGCCGCGCGGGCGAAACGATGACCGTGGACACCCTGGCGGGGCGCAAGACCATACGCCGCGTGGCCGAGGGCCAGTGGCAGGTGGACATGGGCTTTGCGGAATTTTTGCCCGAGCGGGTGCCGGTGCAGGGGCTTGGCGCCGGGCCCGTGGTGGGCGCGGAGCTGATGGTGCGGGGCCGGGCCTGGCCCGTGACCTGCATTTCCATGGGCAACCCCCACTGCGTGAGCGTGGTGGAGGATGTGGCCGGGGTGGACCTGCCCGCCCTGGGGCCCTGCTTTGAGCATCACTCGGCTTTCCCCGAGGGGGTGAACGCCGAGTTTATCCAGCTGCTGGGGCCCGGGCATTTGAAAATGCGGGTGTGGGAGCGGGGCACGGGCGAAACCTTTGCCTGCGGCACCGGCGCCTGCGCCAGCGCGGCGGCAAGCGTGGCGCTGGGGCTGTGCCCGCCCGACACGGACATCCGGGTGGAGCTGACCGGCGGCACCCTGGTGATCCGGGTGGGCGGCGACCGCCGCGTGCTCATGACCGGCCCGGCGGTGACCGCGTTCACCGGGAGCGCCGAGGTATAAAGGCATTCTGCCCCGGCCGGGGCAATAAGATACAAAAGGCAAGGAGAGGGTTTGAGATGGAAGAATTAAAGAAGCTGCTGGAGAGCAGGCCCACCCTGTATCTGGCCACCGTGGAGGGGTATCTGCCCCGGGTGCGGCCCATCAACCATTATATGATCTACAACGGATACTTTTATATTGCCATGGGCAAGCACAAGGAGGCCTACAAACAGCTGCTGGACAACACCAACCTGGAGCTGTGCGCCGATCTGGGCGAACAGCGGCTGCTGCGCATTCAGGGCACGGTGAACTTTGACCGCAGCCCCGAGGCCTACGCCGCGGTGTATGAGGCCATGCCCGACCTGAACGAGAGCTTCAGCGCAGACACCGGCAAGCGCCTGGCCCTGATTTACCTGGACCACATCAGCGCCATCCTGTTTGACCGGCAGGACGACGCAAAGCAGCTGGTAAAGTTTTGAAAACCTGCCCCCAATAGACCCGGCCGCGCCGCTGTTCTGTGAGAGAACGGCGGCGCGGCTGTTTGTTTTTGAAGGGTTATTCCCCCTGCGGGGCGGCCGGCACGCTTTCGGGAATGCGCAGCATACGGTAACCCACGCCCACGTGGGTCTGGATGTATTTGGGCTGGGCGGGCGCAGGCTCGATCTTTTTGCGCAGGGTGGCCATGAACACCCGCAGGGAGGGGGTGTCGCCCGGAAGGGCGCTGCCCCACACCTGGCGCAGGATGTAATTGTGGGTGAGCACCTTGCCCACGTTTTTGGCCAGCAGGCACAGCAGCTTATATTCGATGGGGGTCAGGTGGATCTCGCTGCCAGCCAGGTAGGTACAGCCGGCGGCATAATCAATTGTGAGTTCGCCGTTGGTGAAAACGGCCTCCGGGCTGCCCGCGGGACCGGCGTCCTGCCGGGCCCGCCGAAGGGCCACCCGCAGCCGGGCCAGGAGCTCATCCACGCTGAAGGGCTTGGTGAGATAATCGTCGGCGCCCGCGTCCAGCGCGTCGATCTTGTCGCGGTCCTCGCTGCGGGCGCTGACGACGATGATGGGCAGGGCCGACCAGCCGCGCACCTTTTCGATGATGGAGACGCCGTCCATATCCGGCAGGCCAAGATCCAGCAGCATGACGTCCGGCTGGAACGAAACCGCTTCGAGCAGGGCTTCGCTGCCCTTTGCCGCCGTGTGATACTGATAGTCCTGGGTTTCGAGGGTGGTGGTGATAAGGTTGCGGATGGCGCGGTCGTCTTCGACCACAAGAATTTTTGCTTTATTCATAGTGTTCCACGTCCTCTGCCTGTAAAGTGAAGAAGAAAACCGAGCCGTGCGGCTGGTTGGGGCGAACCCCGATGGATCCGCCGTGGGCCTCCACGATGGAGCGGCACAGCGCAAGGCCGAGGCCAAGCCCGCGGCGGGTGTCGCCGCCGGCGCTGCCCGCCGTAAAAAACATGTCGAACAGCTTTGCCCGCGCCTGCTCGGGGATGCCGGGGCCTGTGTCGGCGATCTCCACCCGCACCATGCCTCCCTCCCTCCGGGCGCTGATGGCGATGCTGGCGCCGGGGGGAGTGTACTTGACGGCGTTGTTTACGATGTTGATAAAAACCTGGGTGATGAGCCGCGAATCCATCTTTGCCATGAGCAGATCACCCTCCACCTGCACCGAGAGCGGATGCTCGGAACAACGGCGGTTCAGGTGCTGCAGCGCCTCGCCGATCACCTCCTCCAAGAGCTCGGGCTGCAGGCGCAGGTCCAACGCCCCGTTTTCCAGCCGGGTGATGGAGAGCAGGTTTTCCACAAGCTGGATGAGCCAGAGCGAGTCGTCGGAAATATCCATATAAATGCGCCGCTTTTGGGGTTCGTCCAGCACGCTGGAATTTTGAAGGAGCACCCCCGCGTTGCCCGAAATGCTGGTGAGGGGGGTGCGAAGGTCGTGGGAGATGGTGCGCAGCAGGTTCGAGCGCAGCTGCTCCTGCTGTGCCCTGAGTTCGATCCCGGCTTTTTCACGGCCGATGCGCTCCTTTTCCAGCGCCAGTGCGCACTCGTTCAGCAGAGCTTCCATGAGGTTGCGGTCGAAGGCGTCCGGGGAATGGCCGGGCGGCACCGCCACCCCCGCCACCGCGCGGGGGGGCGCCCCCGCACCCACCGCCATGTACAGGCACCCGGCGCCGGGGCAGACGTTCGTGAAGGCGCCCGCCTGCCCGCCGTGTTCCAGCACGGCGGCCGCGGCGCGCTGGTCGGCCGGGGAGGCGAAGCGCGGCCGGCCATCGGCGCCGAAGGGGCAGAACAGGGGCTCCTGCAATGCGCCGCCCGCAACGGGGTAGAGCAGCACGCTGGCCCGCAGCAGCTTGGAGAGATGCTCTGCGGCCACACAGAGGATCTGCGCTTCGCCTTCGGCACGCTGCAGCGCCTGGCTGGTTTTGAGCAGCAGCTCGCTGCGGTACGCCTTGCGGGTGGCCTGCCGGGCCTGCGCCTTGACCCGCATGGTGAGGGTGCTGGTGATGCAGGCGGCAATGAACATGACCAGAAAGGTGACGGAATAGCGGCTCACATCGTTGAATTTGAAGGTGAAGCGGGGGACCGTGAACAGATAGTTGAACACCAGAACACTTGCCACCGAGGCCAGAATGCCGTACAGGCGGCCGTTGGTGGCAAGCGCCGTGCACAGCACTGCCAGCAGATACATGGTGACGATGTTCGCCTCGGTGATGCCCGCGTGGTAGAAAAGCAGCCCGATCAGCGAGGCCGCCAACAGGATGCCGACGGTCTTTGCAAGATCCCGACAGGAAAGGGGGAGAACCTCTCTCAGACGCCCGTTCCCCGGCATCGGGCCGGGCCGCTGCCACCAATTGCCCATGTTTCCCTCCTGTGTCTGCCATGTCCGCGCCGCAGCGCTGCCCGGCAAGTTTCCTTATTATTATAAACGCATTCGGTGCAAATGTCAGCAGGGGAGGATTTGCATGGCATAAAGAATTGCCGTGAGGTATTAAGACAGCGTTAAGAAAAGGAGCCGGGTTTTTGGCCGCAACAGAAATTCCCGGGGCGGACCTTGACACATGGAAGCTGCCCCCGGGACCGCGCGGCCCTGAAACGGCAAAGCCAAAAAAGAGCGTCTTTTGAAAAAATGCAGTCGTCCGGCGGCCCCGGCCTGCCGGACGAGGGGTCATTGCAGGATGCCGTCCAGCGCAAGGTTGACTTCCAGAACATTTACGGTAGGCTCGCCGAACAGGCCCAAAAAGCGGCCTTGGGTGTAACGTTCCACCACGGCCCGCACCTCGCTTTCCGGGATGCCGCGGTGGGCGGCAACGCGGCCCACCTGGTACTCGGCCGCGGCCGGTGAAATGTGGGGGTCGAGCCCCGAGCCGGAGCTGGTGACCAGGTCCACCGGGATGGGCTGGCCCGCTTTGTCCGGGTGGGCGGCCTGGATTTTGGCCACGCGCGCGGCCACGAGCTGCTCCAGTTCTTCGCCCGCAGGGGTCTTGTTGGAGGGGCCGGAGTAGAGCAGGGGGACGCCCTCGTCGCTGTAAAAGGCGGAGGTGTTCAGGTTCATAATGCGCCCCCACATGTATTCATCGCCGGTGAACTGCTGTGCCAGCAGGGTGCTGCCGTATTTTTTGCCGCCTACCTCGATGATGCTGCCGTTCGCTTTTTGGGGGAAGGCGAGCTGGGCGATGCCGGTGATGAGCAGCGGGTAGACCAGGCCGCACAGCAGGGTGAGGACCACACAGAGCAGCAGCGCCCGCAGGGTATATTTTTTAAAGGTCTTCATGGTTCGGAATTCTCCTTTCGCCTTATACCAGGCCGAAGCCCACAAGAAACATGTCGATGAGTTTGATGGCCGCGAAGGGCGCCGCGATGCCGCCCAGGCCATAGATGAGCAGGTTGCGTGAGAGCAGCTTGCCGGCCGGGACCTCGCGGTATTTGACGCCCCGCAGCGCAAGGGGGATGAGGGCCACGATGATGAGCGCGTTGTAGATGATGGCGGACAGGATGGCGCTCTCGGCGCTGGCCAGATGCATGATGTTGAGCGCCGCAAGGCCCGGATACAGCCCCATGAACAGCGCGGGAAGAATGGCGAAATACTTTGCCACGTCGTTCGCAATGCTGAAGGTGGTGAGCGAGCCCCGGGTCATGAGCAGCTGCTTGCCGATGCGCACGATGTCGATCAGTTTGGTGGGCGAGGAGTCCAGGTCCACCATGTTGCCCGCCTCCTTGGCGGCCTGGGTGCCGGTGTTCATGGCAACGGCCACGTCGGCCTGGGCCAGGGCGGGAGCGTCGTTGGTGCCGTCGCCGGTCATGGCCACCAGGTGGCCCTTGGCCTGCAGCTGGCGGATCATATGCAGCTTGCCCTCGGGGGTCGCCTCGGCCAAAAAGTCGTCCACGCCCGCCTCTGCCGCAATGGCGCTGGCGGTGAGGGGGTTGTCGCCGGTGATCATCACGGTCCGGATGCCCATTTTGCGCAGGTCCGCAAATTTTTCCTTCACGCCCTGCTTGACGATGTCTTTCAGGTGGATGACGCCCAGCACGCGGCCGTTTTTGGCCACCACCAGCGGGGTGCCGCCCTCGCGGGCGATGCGCTCCACCGCGGCTTCGCACTCCTGGGAAAAAGTGCCGCCCTTCGACTGCACGTAAGCCTTTACGGCATCCGCCGCGCCCTTGCGCACCTCGCCCTCCTCACAGTCCACGCCGCTCATGCGGGTTTTGGCCGAAAAGGGGATAAAGCTGGTGTGCAATTCGCTCATGCTGCGGCCCCGCAGGCCGAACTGTTCCTTTGCAAGGACCACCACGCTGCGGCCCTCGGGCGTTTCGTCCGCAAGGGAGGAGAGCTGCGCCGCGTCGGCCAGCTCGGCGGCGGGGGCGCCGTCCACCGGGATGAACTCGCAGGCCTGCCGGTTGCCCAGGGTGATGGTGCCGGTTTTATCCAGCAGAAGGGTGTCCACATCGCCCGCGGCCTCGATGGCGCGGCCGCTCATGGCCAGCACGTTCGCCTGGTTCAGGCGGCTCATGCCCGCGATGCCGATGGCCGACAGCAGCGCGCCGATGGTGGTGGGGGCCAGGCACACCAGCAGCGCCACCAGCGCGGTGATGGAGGTGGGGTTCGCCATGCCGGCCTGGCTGGCCGAGAACTGGGAGAAGGGAAAGAGCGACACGGTTACCAAAAGGAAGATGATGGTGAGGGCCACCAGCAGGATCTCCAGCGCGATCTCGTTGGGAGTCTTTTTGCGGGCCGCACCCTCCACCATGGCGATCATTTTATCCAGAAAGCTTTCGCCCGGCCCGCTGGTGACGCGCACCACCAGCCAGTCGGAAATGACGGTGGTGCCGCCGGTTACGGCGCTGCGGTCGCCGCCGGACTCGCGGATTACGGGCGCAGATTCGCCGGTGATGGCGCTCTCGTCCACCGAGGCGGCGCCCTCGATCACCTCGCCGTCGGCTGGGATCTGCTCGCCCGCGTTCACCAGAACGCAATCGCCCTTCACAAGGCTGGCGCCGGGTACGCGCTGCACGGCATCCCGCGCCGCGGGGGAGGAAAGCTTGTTTGCCGTTACGTCCTGCCTGGCGGCGCGCAGCGCGTCGGCCTGGGCCTTGCCGCGGCCCTCGGCAATGGCCTCGGCAAAGTTTGCGAAGAGCACCGTGAGCCATAAAATCAGCGCCACGGCCAGGATAAAGGCCGGCCGGGCGTCCGCCGTGCCAAAGAGCGAGCAGACATACAGCCCGGTGGTGAGGAAGGCGGAGACGTATACCAGGAACATGACCGGGTTTTTCAGCTGTGTTTTGGGCGCAAGCTTTGCAAATGCGTCCCGCACGGCGCGGCCTGCCAGTTCCCGCGTTACAAAGGGGCTTTTGGTCTTGGAAGGCATAGTATCAACTCCTTTATGCGATCATCTGGAAGAACTCGGCGATGGGCCCGAGGGCCAGCGCCGGGAAGAAGCTCAGCGCGCCCACCAGCAGCACAATGAGGATGAGCAGGAACACAAAGCGCGCGTCGTGGGTGGGCAGCGTGCCCGCGCTTACGGCCACGGCCTTTTTTTCTGCCAGAGAGCCCGCAATGGCCAGGGTGGCGCACAGGGGCACAAAGCGCACGAACAGCATCACCAGGCCGATGGACACGTTTAAGAAGGGCGTGTTGGCGTTAAAGCCCGCAAAGGCCGAGCCGTTGTTGCCGCCCGCCGAGGAGTAGGCGTACAGAATTTCTGAGAAGCCGTGGGCGCCCGGGTTGTTCAGCGAGGCCGCCGTTTCGGGCAGCGCCGAGGCGAGCCCCGCGCCCACCAGGATCGCAACCGGCGTTGCCAGGCACACCAGCACCGCCATGCGCATCTCGCGCGGCTCGATCTTTTTGCCCAGGTATTCGGGGGTGCGGCCCACCATAAGCCCGGCGATGAACACGGTCAGGATTGCGAAGCCGATCATGCCGTACAGCCCGCAGCCCACGCCGCCGAACACCACCTCGCCCAGCTCCATCTGGAGCATCTGCACAAAGCCGCCGAAGGGGGTGTAGCTGTCGTGCATGGAATTGACCGAGCCGTTCGAGGCCGCCGTGGTGAACACGCTCCAGGTGGTGGAGGCGGCAATGCCGAAGCGGGTTTCTTTGCCCTCCATGTTGCCGCCGGCCTGCTGGCTGCCGGCCGAGAGGTCGACCCGGCCGCCCTGTGCGAGCTGCGGGGTGCCTGCCGCCTCGGAAAAGGCGGCGATGGCCAAAAATACCGCCAGCAGAATGAGCATGGCCGCAAACAGTGCGCGGCCCTGGCGCTTATCCTTTACGCCGCGGCCGAAGGTGAAGCAGCAGGCCACCGGGATGAGCAGCAGCGAGATCATCTGGAACAGGTTGGAAAGGGCGTTCGGGTTTTCGAACGGATGCGCCGAGTTCACCCCGAAAAAGCCGCCGCCGTTGGTGCCCAGCTGCTTGATGGCGATCTGGCTGGCGGCCGGGCCCAGAGGGATGACCTGCTGGGTGACGAGGGTGCCGTCCTCCAACGTTACAGGCTCCAGAAGATCCACCGTGTCGTAGGCGGAGAGGGTTTGGGGCACGCCCTGGGAGGCGATGACCACGGCCACCACAATGGACAGGGGGATCAGGATGTAAAGGGTGATGCGCACAAGATCAGACCAAAAATTCCCAAGGCCTTTTTGTTTGACCTTTACAAAGCCCCGGATCAGTGCGAACAGCACCGCGATGCCGCTGGCCGCCGACACGAAGTTCTGCACCGTGAGGCCCAGCATTTGGGTGAGATAGGACAATTGCATCTCGCCGGAATAGGCCTGCCAGTTGGTATTGGTGACAAAGCTGGCCGTGGTGTTAAAGGAAAGATGCCACGAACAGCCGGGAATCCCCTCGGGGTTCAGGGGCAAAAAGCCTTGCAGAAGATTTAAAAGGAACAGGAACAGAAAGCCGAACGCGCTGAACAGCCCCACCGCCAGTGCGTATTTTTTCCAGGTCATCTGTTCGCCGGGGTCGATGCGGCAGATGCGGCAGACGCCGCTTTCCACCGGCTGCAGCACGCGGGAAAGGAAGGTCTTTTCGCCCACCATCACCTTGTACATGTACCGCCCCAGGGGGATGGCAAGCCCCACCAGGATGACAATGTACAGGGCATATTGAAGAATTTGATTTGTCATGTGTTATCACCTCTGAATAGGACATAGATCAGATATCCCAGCATGGCCAGGGCCGCAGCGCCGATGACCGCAATCACAACACTCATACTTCCGGTTCACCTCTTTCTCAATCGTTGGGGGGCTCCGCCCCGGGCGGAGCAGGCGCTTGCCATGGAACCAGTTATAGCACGGCTTTGGTTAAGATGCCGATAAAGGTAGGGCCAAAATCGTTAAGATTGCACAAAGCTTGGGGGATAAGGGGCGAGATGCTAACCCAGGCCGGCTTTCGGCTTTTTAAAAGCAGCCTCAAGCCGGTTTAAGGGGGCGTGAGGAATCATGCCGCAGGGATTAAGGTTTTGTGAATGCGGGAGACGTTAACAAAATCTTAATGCGGGGCAAAAAAGTATAACGGTGCGCTAACCTTTGCAGAGGTATACTGGGCTGTGTAACAAGATCGCCGCGCAAAGGGCGGGAGGCATTGGAATGAAGAAAACAAATCAGATCCTGGTGGCGGGCTGCGGCCGGCTGGGATCGAACCTGGCGGGCATGCTGTGCAAGTGCGGGCACCGGGTGACCGTGGTGGACCAGGACGCGGCGGCCTTCCGCCGGCTGGCCGCCGATTTCAGCGGCTTTGAGGTGCAGGGGGACGCCACGGACCCGGACGTACTGGAAGCCGCGGGGATCGGCCGGGCGGCGCTGCTGGCGGCCGTGACCGAAAACGACAATGTGAACTGCATGATCGCCCAGATCGCCGCCCGGCTGTACGGGCTGGGGCAGGTGTACGCGCGCTTTGAGGACCCGGAGCTGGAATACCTGGTGGAGGGGCTGGGGGTGCACGTGATCTGCCCGGCAGAGCTTTCGCTGCAGGAATTTTACCGGAGCGGCCTTTTGGCCCGCGAGGGCGCAGAGGGGCCCCTGGCCCGATGGGGGGAGGAAAGGGCATGAGGATCGCGGTTGCGGGGGGCAAGACCAAGGCGGATTTTTTGATTCGCTCACTGCTGGGCAAAAAGCACCGGCTGGTGGTGATCAACGACGACCCGGCCTACTGCGGGTACCTCTCGCGCACCCACGGCATCCCGGTGGTGCAGGGGGACGCCTGCAAGCGCTATGTGCTGGACGACGCCGAGATCGACGGCTTTGACATCCTGATTGCGCTGCGGCCCCTGGACGCGGACAACCTGGTGATCTGCCAGACCGCGAAGCGCCTGTACCATGTGCGCAAGACGGTGGCGGTGGTGGCAAACCCCAAGAATGTGGCGGTATTCCAAAAGCTGGGGGTAAACACGGCCATCAGCGCCACCTGGATGGTGGCCGAGATGATCGAGCAGGCGTCGACGGTGGAGAGCCTGGTGAGCAGCCTCTCGGTGGAGCACGGCCGCCTGGTGCTCACCGAATTGCTGGTGGAGCCGGGCGCCCCGGCGGCGGGCAGGCGCATTATGGAGCTGCCCCTGGGGGAAAACATTGTGATCAGCTGCATCCTGCGGGGGGTGGACATGCTGGCGCCCCAGGGGAAAACCGTGATCCAGCCCCGCGACAAGCTGCTGGTGCTGTGTGCGCCGGAGCGGCAGGAGCATGTGATCCGGGTGGTCACAGGAGAGGGGAAGGGGCATGAAAAATGAGCGCGCGGGCGCGGGTGAAAGCCCGCTGGAGGGCTGGCCGCTCATCCTGGGATATCTGGGCGTGATCCTGATGCTGATCGGCGGGGTGATCCTGCTGCCGCTGGTGGTGCTGGCGGCCTATCCGGAGGAGGCCGGAGAGGCAAAATATTTTGTTTTGCCGGGCACGGCAGCCATTCTGATAGGGTATATGCTTGGGCTGCACCTGCGCGGGCGGGAGCATGGCCGGCTGCACAAGCACCAGGACACGGTGATCGTGGTGGGCGCATGGGCGCTGGCCATTTTGTTGTGCGCGGCGCCCTTTGTGCTGACGGGGCGGTACAATTTTACCCAGGCGGTGTTCGAGTGCACCAGCGGCTGGAGCACGACCGGACTGTCGGTGGTGGACGTGACCCAAACGCCCCATATTTTTCTTTTATACCGCAGCGTCATGCTGTTTTTCGGAGGCGTGGGGCTGGTACTGGTGATGCTGTGCGTTTTGTCGGACAGCTACGGCATGCGGCTTTACAGCGCCGAGGGCCACCCGGACCGGCTGCTGCCGAACCTGGCGGCCTCGGCGCGCACGATCCTGGCGATCTACGCGGGCTATATCCTGGCGGGCACGGCGCTGTACATGGTGTTCGGCATGGATTGGTTCGACGCGCTCAACCACTCGATCGCCGCGCTGAGCACGGGCGGGTTTTCCACCCGCGCCGAGAGCATCGGGTATTACGACAGCCCCGCCATCGAGCTGGTGACCGTGCTGCTGATGCTGCTGGGGAGCACAAATTTTTTGGCGCACCTGTACCTTTTGCGGGGCAGGCTGAAAAACTTTTTTGGATATTGCGAGGTGCGCTTTTCGCTGTTTGCCACAGCGCTTTTTACGCCGCTGCTGGCAGGGCTGCTGCTGGCGGGAGGGCTGGCGGACGCCTTGCCCCGCGCTGTGCGCGACGGGCTGTTCCAGACGGTGAGCTGCCTGACCACCACGGGCTTCCAGTCGGTGCCCGGCTTTGGGGGTTGGCCCGCGCCGCTGCTGCTGAGCATGATCCTGCTGATGCTGGCGGGCGGGGGCACCGGCTCGACGGCGGGCGGAATCAAACAGTTCCGTGTGTGCATTATGCTGAAGGACGCGCTGTGGACCCTGCGGGAGAAGCTGGACCACCGGCGGGTGGTGCGCACCCACGCCGTGCGGCGGCCTGACGGTGTGGAAACGCTGGACTGGCGGGGCCGCAGCGAGGTGAGCAGCTTTATTCTGCTGTACCTGATGGTGTTTGCGCTGGGCAGCTTTGTGCTGAGCTGCTTTGGCTACCCGCTGGCAGACTGCATGTTTGAGTTTTCGTCCGCCCTGGGAACGGTGGGCCTGTCCACCGGGATCACGGCCTACGACGCGCCCGCGGCGGTGCTTTGGACTGAAACCGCCGGCATGCTGCTGGGGCGGCTGGAAATCTACGTGGTATTTCTTGCGGTGATCCGCACGGCCGGGGACGCGAAGAGCGGGCTTTTGGGCGCCCTGGCAAGGGTGAGGAAAAGAGAATGGAAATGAAGGGCAGAAAGGGCGCAGGGGTAAAAAACCTTGCAAAATCCGCGCTGATCGTGGGGTTGTGCACCCTGCTGGCACTGGCGCTGCGGGAGCTGGGGGCAAGGCCGGAGAACTGCCTGATGGTCTACCTGACGGGGGTCATTATTCTCACAATCGAAACACAGGGGTATCTGCTGAGCCTGGCGGCCTCGCTGCTGAGCGTGGCGCTGTTCAACTTTTTGTTTACCGAACCGCTGTACACCCTGCGGGTGAGCGACCCCAACCAGCTGCTCACCATGGGCGTTTTTTTGGTGATCGCGCTGCTCACCTCCATGCTGGTAACCCGCCTGCAGGCGCAGATCGTGCTGGCCGACCGGCTGGTGCGGCGGACCCAGGCCCTGTTTGAGATCAGCAGCGGGTATCTGAACCTTTCCGGGCTGGAGAATATCCTGTACTACGGGGTGCGCAGCATGTACGGGCTGCGGGGCGAACCCTGCGTGGTGTATGTGGCGGAAGGGCCGGGCGCCCTTTCGCGGCCCTACTACGTGGCCGCCCAATATGAGGACACGGGGGTGATCGGTGCGGACACCCTTGCAAAATGGTGTTATGTAAACAACACGCCCTGCGGCGTGGGCACCGCTTTTTACAGCGAGGACGCCTGGAGCTACCTGCCCATCAAGGGCACGGGCAGAGTGCTGGGGGTGATGGGCATCCTGTGCCAAAACAAAGGGATCGAAGAGGACCAGAGGGTGTACATCGGCACCATTCTTTCGCAGATGGGGCTGGCCCTGGAGCGGGAGCTGGGGGCGGAAAGCGAACCCGGGAACAGAGCTTAACAGCGCCTTAACGCTGTTTTTATAAAATCTTAGCGCGGTTAAAAACACCTTAACGGCACATTCACGGCATCCGTGGTACACTGAAACTGCAAAAGGGAAAGAACCTTTTGCAGGAGGCGTTTTATCATGATGACCACACAGGCTGCCCTTCAGATTGCATACGCAGGCAAAGCAAAACGGCGCCTGCCGTTCAAAAAATTGCGGCGCGGTGCGCCCGCCCGGCTGTTTGGCGCGGCGCTTGGCCGGTTGGGTAACTACCTGGACGCACACCCGGCGGCGTTTTGGTTTGCCGGCTTTGTTGTGTGCCCGCTGCTGGTGGTGCTTGCCGTGACGGCGGCCGCGTTTGTTTTTTCGCTGCCCTTGCTGCTGTGAGGTACAAGCGGCAGATCGGTTTCAATTTGTATAGCGCCCCGCCGGAAAGGATGTTCTGCGGGGCGCTGCTTGTAAGGTGCGGTGCGGCTGGTTTTGGCGCGGCGGGCGGCACAGCCGGCATTCAAATAAGGCGCGGCGGCAAGCGCGGCGCCAAACGGACGGGGAAAGGGGGAGCTTTGGATGCAGGACGCGAGGCCGGACCCGGACCTGCTGCTGCAGAAGGTGAACCGGCAGGAGCGCGATGAGGCGCGGCGCACCGGGAAGCTGAAGATCTTTTTCGGCTACGCCGCGGGCGTGGGCAAGACCTACGCCATGCTGGAGGCGGCACATGCCGCCCGGGCCGCCGGGACCGACGTGGTGGCGGGCTACATTGAGCCCCACACCCGGCCCGACACCCTGGCGCTGCTGGACGGGCTGGAGCAGCTGCCGCCGCGGGAGCTGCTCCACAAGGAAGTTGCGCTGCGGGAGTTTGACCTGGACAGGGCCATTGCACGGCGGCCGGCGCTGATCCTGGTGGACGAGCTGGCCCACACCAATGCGGAGGGCTGCCGCCACCGCAAACGGTATCAGGACATTGAGGAACTGCTGGCGGCGGGCATCGACGTGTATACCACGGTAAATGTGCAGCACATTGAGAGCCTGAACGATATCGTGGCCTCCATTACCGGCGTGATCGTGCGGGAGAGGGTGCCGGACAGCGTGTTCGACCGGGCCGACCAGGTGGAGCTGGTGGACATTGAGCCGGACGAATTGCTGGCGCGGCTGGAACAGGGGAAAATCTACCGGGCAAACCAGGCGCGCCGGGCGCTTGGGCATTTTTTTACCAGGGAAAACCTGGTGGCCCTGCGGGAGATCGCGCTGCGGCGCACGGCCGACCGGGTGAACCGCAGCGCGGAAAAAGGCAGGGAGGCGGGGGCCGGCTATTATACCGATGAGCACGTTTTGATCTGCCTGTCCTCCTCGCCCTCCAACGCGAAGGTCATCCGCACCGCCGCGCGGCTTTCGAATGCGTTTCACGGCCGCTTTACCGCGCTGTTTGTGGAAACGCCGGACACCCGGGAGCTGGATGGAAAAAACCGGGACCGCCTGCGGGGGAACCTGCGGCTGGCCGAACAGCTGGGCGCGCAGATCGCAACCGTGTACGGCAGCGAGGTGGCTGCCCAGATCGCCGAGTATGCCCGGGTGAGCGGGGTTTCGAAGATCGTGCTGGGCCGCTCGGGCGCAAAACGCGGCCGCCTGCTGCCCAGACCCACGTTGGTGGAACAGCTGACGGCGCTTGCGCCCAATCTGGACATCTACATCATTCCGGACACGCTGCCGCCCTGCCGCGGGCGCCGCGCGCCGCGCAGGGCATGGGAAAAGCTTACCTGGAAGGACACCCTGAAGACGGCGGGCATTCTGGCGGGGACTGTTTTGGGCGCCCTGGGCTTTGCCGCCGCCGGCCTGGGCGAAGCGAACATTATAACGGTGTTCATTTTGGGCGTGCTGTTCGTTTCGGCCTGCACCGCGAGCCGTGTGTACGGGGCGGCGGCCTCGCTTTTGAGCGTGGCGCTGTTCAATTTCTTTTTTACCGCGCCCTATTTTACCCTGGAGTTTACGGACCCGGGCTATGCGGTTACGTTCGGCATTATGTTTGCGGCGTCTTTTATTACCAGCACCCTCACGGTACGGGTGCACAGGCAGGCCCGCCAGTCGGCGCTGAAAGCCTACCGCACCGAGGTGCTGCTGGAGACCAGCCAGCAGCTGCAGCAGGGCGACACCCAGGCCGAGCTGGCCCGCAAGATGGGGCGGCAGATCCTGCGCCTGCTGGACCGCACCGTCTGCGTTTATCTGGCCGGGGAGGAAGGGCTGGGGCCGCCGGCCGTGTTTACCGTGCAGGGCGCAGCCCCGGACGTTTCGCCCTACACCGCGGCCGACGAGCAGGCGGTGGCCGCGTGGGTGTACAGGAACAACAAGCACGCGGGCGCCACCACCGACACGCTGCCCGGGGCGAAATGCCTGTACCTGGCGGTGCGCAGCCAGGCCAGCGTGTTTGCGGTGGTGGGCGTTGCGCTGAGCGCCGGGGAGGCGCTGGAGGTGTATGACCGGAACTTGCTGCTGGCCATGCTGAACGAATTCGCGCTGGCGCTGGAGCACAGGCAGGCGGCCGCAGCGCGCAGCGAAATGCTTGCCCAGGCGCGGCAGGAACAGCTGCGGGCAAACCTTCTGCGCGCCATCTCGCATGACCTGCGCACCCCGCTGACCGGTATTTCGGGCAACGCGAACATTCTGATGCGCGGGGCCCCGGGCCTGAAGGAGGAGAAAAAGCAGCGGCTGTATGCCGACATATACGACGATTCCATGTGGCTGATGCGGCTGGTGGAGAATGTGCTTGCGGTCACCCGCATTGAGAACGGCAGCGTGCAGCTCTCGCTGGAGGCGGAGCTGGTGGAGGAGGTGGCCCAGGAAGCGCTGCGCCACCTGAGCCGGCACAGCGGCGAACATGCCGTTAAGCTTTCGGTGCAGGGGGAAATGCTGATGGCAAGGATGGACCCCCAGCTCATCGCGCAGGTGCTGGTAAACCTGGCGGACAACGCCGTGAAATATACCCCGCCCGGAAGCCGGATCGAGATCAGCGCCCGGCGTGACGGGGCCATGGTGCGGCTGGAAGTGGCCGACGACGGGCCGGGCATTCCGCCCGGGGCCAGGGAGAAGCTGTTTGAGATGTTTTACACCGCCGAGGCCAAGCACGGCGACGGGCGCAGGGGGCTGGGGATCGGCCTGTCGCTGTGCCGCTCGATTGTGGAGGCGCACGGGGGCAGCATCGGCGTGCGGGACAACCTGCCCCATGGCACGGTGTTCTTTTTCACCCTGCCCGCCGTGGACCCGCCGCCCGCCGGGCGCGAAAGCGGCGGGCAGAAGGGCGCATGAAACCGACAAAGCAAAAGGGAGGGCGGAACCGCTGATCGCGGTTCCGCCCTCCCTTGGTGTAATGGGGCGAAGGCTTATTCGATGATGCTGGAGCCGGTCATTTCCGGGGGCTGGGGCAGGCCCAGGAGCTTTAACATGGTGGGGGCGATATCGGCCAGAACGCCGCCCTGGCGCAGGGCCACATCGCCCGCGCCGGCCACCAGGAAGGGCACGGGGTTGGTGGTGTGGGCGGTGAAGGGCGCGCCGTCCGGCTCGCGCATTTGGTCGGCGTTGCCGTGGTCGGCGGTGAGCAGCACCTTGCCGCCCGCGGCCAGCACCGCGCCGATGACCCGGCCCGCGCACTCGTCCACGGCCTCGACGGCCTTGACCGCCGCCTCGAACACGCCGGTGTGGCCCACCATGTCGCAGTTGGCAAAGTTCAGGATGATGACGTCGTATTTGCCGCTCTCGATGCGCCTCACGCACTCGTCGGCCACGAGGTAGGCGCTCATTTCGGGCTGCAGGTCGTAGGTTGCCACCTTGGGGCTGGGGATGAGGGCCCGGTCCTCGCCCTGGAAGGGCGCCTCGACGCCGCCGTTGAAGAAGAAGGTCACGTGGGCGTATTTTTCGGTCTCGGCGATGCGCAGCTGGGTGAGGCCCTTTTCGGCCAGATACTCGCCCATGACATGGGTGAGGGACTGGGGCTTGAAGGCCACCTGCACGTTGGGCATGGTGACGTCGTATTGGGTGAAGCAGACGTAGTTCACCGGCAGGCGGCCCAGGCGGCGCTCAAAGCCGGTGAAGGCGTCGTCGACAAAGGTGCGGGTGATCTCCCGCGCGCGGTCGGGGCGGAAGTTGAAGAAGATCACGGTGTCGCCCGCCGAAACCCGGCCGCCCTCGCAGGTGACGGCGGGGATCACGAACTCGTCGGTCACGCCGGCGGCATAGCTTTTTTCCATGACCTCCACCGGGCTGCCCTGGTCGCCCTGGCCGTATACGAAGGCGGCGTAGGCCTTTTCCACCCGGTCCCAGCGGTTGTCGCGGTCCATGGCGTAGTAGCGGCCGGTGATGGTGGCGATTTTGCCCACGCCCAGCTCGGCGAGCTTTTGCTGGAGCTGCTCGATGTAGCCCTTGCCGGAATCGGGCGGGACGTCGCGGCCGTCCATGATGGCGTGCACGTACAGCTGGGTGGCGCCCAGGTCCTTTGCCAGGTCCAGCAGGCCGAACAGATGCTGGATGTGGCTGTGCACGCCGCCCGCGGAGAGAAGGCCCATCAGATGGATGGCTTTGCCGCCCTGGACGGCGGCCTTCATGGCCCCCACAATGGCCTCGTTTTCGCGGATGGAGCCATCCTGGATGGCTTTGGTGATGCGGGTGAGCTCCTGGTACACGATGCGGCCCGCACCGATGTTGGTGTGGCCCACCTCGCTGTTGCCCATCTGGCCGTCGGGCAGGCCAACGTCCATGCCGGAGGCGCCGATGGTGGTGTAGGGGCAGGTGGCGAACAGACGGTCCAGGTTGGGGGTGCGGGCGGCCACAATGGCGTTGCCGTCGGCCTTTTCGGGCACCCAGCCGAAGCCGTCGAGGATGCAGAGCATGAGAGGTTGTTTGGACATGAAAGTCACTCCTTCGTTGAAAATAGAGCGCGCCGCCCGCCGCAAAGGGCCGGCGGCGCGCTGAAAAGCCGGAACGGGCGCGGAAAGCTTACTTGCCGGCCGCAGCCCGCAGATGAGAGCTGCCAAAAACAGCGGCCGCCGCCAGCATTTTGCGCGCAGGCGCAAAACGCAAGGGCGGCCCCGCCGTTTCAAAGCGGTACCCGATGTGCCGCTTTGAAAAGAAAGGCCTGCGGGGAAGTTATTTGCCGGCCGCAGCCACAATGGCTGCAAAGGCGTCAGCCTTAAGAGAAGCGCCGCCGATCAGGCCGCCGTCCACGTCGGGCTTTGCCAGCAGCTCGTCGGCGTTGGCCGCGTTCATGCTGCCGCCGTACTGCACGGTGGTAGCGGTGGCCACCGCCTGGCCGTACAGCTCGGCCAGGACCTTGCGGATGGCGGCGCAGACCTCCTGCGCCTGCTCGCTGGTGGCGGTGCGGCCGGTGCCGATGGCCCACACGGGCTCGTAGGCGATGACCACGTTTTTCATCTCTTCGGCTGAAACGCCGCCCAGGGCGATCTTGGTCTGCAGGCGCACCAACTCCTCGGTGACGCCCTGCTCGCGCTGGGCCAGGTTTTCGCCCACGCACACAATGACCTTCAGGCCCGCGGCCAGGGCGGCCCTGGTGCGCTTGTTCACGGTTTCGTCGGTTTCGGCAAAGTACTGCCGGCGCTCGGAGTGGCCGGTGATGACGTATTCCACGCCCAGGTCGACCAGCATGTCGGCGCTGATCTCGCCGGTGTAGGCGCCGCTCTTTTCAAAGTGCACGTTCTCGGCGCCCACATGCAGGTTGGTGCCCCGGGTCTTTTCCACGGCGGCGGCAAGGCTGGTGAAGGGGGTGCAGATGACAACCTCGCACCCCGCGCCCTTTACGGCGGGAATGAGCGCGTCGATGAGCTCGGCGGCCTCGGTGGCGGTCTTGTTCATTTTCCAGTTGCCGGCGATGATCGCCTTGCGGTTCTGTTTATCCATGATCGGTTTCCTCTCTTTATATAAAATGGCCGCCTTTGGGCGGAAAATGCCCCAGCCGCGCGGCGCGGCTGAGGCGTTTTGGATCAGGCGTTCTGGATGCAGGCGATGCCGGGCAGCTCTTTGCCCTCCAGATACTCGAGGCTCGCGCCGCCGCCGGTGGAGATGTGGGTCATCTTGTCGCCGAAGCCAAGCTGCATGACAGCCGCGGCGGAGTCGCCGCCGCCGATCACGGTGGTGGCGTCGGCCTCGGCCATGGCCTTGGCGACGGCCAGGGTGCCGGCCGCCAGAATCGGGTTTTCAAACACGCCCATGGGGCCGTTCCACACCACGGTCTTGCTGGCCTTTACGGCGTCGGCAAACAGGGTCTGGGTCTTTTCGCCGATGTCGAGGCCCATCTTGCCGGCCGGGATGGCGCTGGAGGCCACGGTTTCCACGGCCACGGGGCCGTCGATGGGGTCGGGGAAGGAGGCGGTCACGACGGTATCGACCGGCAGCAGCAGCTGGACGCCCTTCTCTTCGGCCTTTTTCATCATGTCCCTGCAGTAGTCGATCTTTTCACTGTCGACCAGGCTGGTGCCCACTTCGTAGCCCTTGGCGGCCAGGAAGGTGTAGGCCATGCCGCCGCCGATGATCAGGGTGTCGACCTTGTTCAGCAGGTTGTCGATCACGTTCAGCTTGTCGGCCACCTTGGCGCCGCCCAGGATGGCGGTGAAGGGGCGCACGGGGTCGTTCACGGCGTTGCCCAGATAGCGGATCTCCTTTTCCATCAGGTAGCCCACGGCGGTGTCCTTGATGTAATCGGTCACGCCGGCGGTGGAGCAATGGGCGCGGTGCGCGCTGCCAAAGGCGTCGTTTACATAGCAGTCGGCAAGCGAGGCCAGGTCCTGGCTGAATTCGGGCAGGTTTTTGGTCTCCTCTTTGCGGAAACGGGTGTTCTGCAACAGCACCACGTCGCCGGGCTGCATGGCGGCCACGGCGGCCTTTGCATTTTCGCCCACCACGGCGTCGTCGCCGGCAAAGGTGACGGGCTTGCCCAGAAGCTCTGCCAGCCGCACCGCCACAGGGGCCAGGCTGAATTTTTCCTCGGGGCCGTTCTTGGGCTTGCCCAGGTGGCTGCACAGGATCACCTTGCCGCCGTTTTCGATCAGTTTTTTGATGGTGGGCAGCGCCGCAACGATGCGGTTATCGTTGGTGATGACGCCCTCCTTCATGGGCACGTTGAAATCGCAGCGCACCAGTACGCGCTTGCCGCGAACATCCAGTTCCTCAACGGTCTTTTTGCCTAAACCCATTTTTTCTTTCTCCTCTCGCATTCTAAAAACTCTCCCGCCCGCGCGCGGGGCGCGGGGGGATGGAAACGCCTGCCCTTATTATAATCAATCGGCGGCTGTTTCGCAAGGTTTTTGCTGTGAAGCTTTTAACGAGAAAGCCCCGAAACTTGCACAAAAACAGAGGGCGCGGCGCGCGGCCATAAAATATTTACAAAGTTTTTATGATTTTTTTTACCGGGAGGTGGTATGGTTAGAATAAGACGGAAAGGGGGGAAGGGCGATGCCGGGCTTTGTGACCCACTGTGTGTTCGGCGCGCGGGTGCTGCGGGCGCTGCCCGAGGGGCAGGTGCGCGCCGCGGCCCGCAAATACCCCCGGGCTTTTTACCTGGGGTGCCAGGGGCCGGACCTGTTCAGCTACAACTTTTTCAGGATGGCGCTGTGGAGCCACCACAACCTGGGGGCCTACCTGCACAACAACCGGGTCAAGCGCTTTTTTGAACAGGGCTTTGCCCAGCTGCCCGAGGGACCGGAAAAAACGCTTTGCCTTGCGTATCTGGCCGGGGCTTACTGCCATTACGTGTGCGACAGCGTGTGCCACACCTTTGTGTATGCCCGCACCGATTACGACCCCCAAAGCCCCAGCGCCGCCTATTACGGCCGCCACGCCGCGCTGGAGGGAGCGATTGACGCCTGGTACCTGCGGCAGGAGTGGGACCTCTCCCACAGCGAGCTGCCGCAGGATGTGGTGTTCCGGCTGCCCCTGCCCGAGCGCGGCCCCCTGGCGGCCTACCTGGCCCGCGTTTTGGACGGCACGCTGGGGGATTTGTTCCACCGGGCGCCGTTTCACCCGCTGTTTGTGCGGCGGGCGCTGTATCTGGCGGCGGTGGAGAGCCGCCTTTTGCGGGACCCGGAGGCCACCCGCAGGGGCAAGGTGGAGCGGTTTGAAAACCGCACCTTCAAGTTCCCGCTGCTTTCGACCAAGTTCATCACCGACGAGCCGGCAGGGTTTGGGGACCCGCTCAACTTTGCCCACCGGACCTGGAGCGACCCCTGGCACCGGCACAGGGTGTTTACCGCCAGCTTTGACGAGCTGTTTCAAAAAGGGCTGCGCCTGGCGGTGTGGCTGCTGCCGCAGATGAGCGACACGGCGCGGTTTTTGGCCATGACCGGCGACACGAATTACCACGACGACCGGGTGCTGGGGCCGGCGTTTCAGCGGCTGGAGCGGGCGGTGGCGGCGGGCGAGGCGCTGCCGGTGCAGGAAAAAGGGCCATGAAAAGCGGAGCGGGCGGGGCAAAGCCCTGCCCGCCCGCTTTGCCCCGATTTGATTTTTTTGTGCAAAGTGTTTAAAATGGGTGCATCTTACTGGAAAGAAGGCGCGCGGTATGGAGTTTCTTTCGCGCATTGCGAGCGGCCCCTCGCAGGTTATTTTGAGCCTGGCGGTGATGCTGTTTGGGGGCTTTGGCATGACCCGCATCACCAAACGGCTGCATTTGCCGGACGTGACCGGCTACATTCTTGCGGGCATTTTGCTGGGGCCCTATGTGCTGAACCTTGTGCCCGCCGCCGTGACCCAGGGCATGGAGTTTGTGACCGACATTGCCCTGGCCTATATCGCCTTTGGGGTGGGCAAATATTTTAAGCTGAGCCTGCTGCGCGCCAGCGCGCGCCGCATTTTTGTGATTACGCTGGCGGAGGCACTTTTGGCGGCGGCGGCCGTGGCGCTGACCATGATCTTTGTGTTCCGGCTGCCGGTGCCCTTTGCGCTGCTGCTGGGGGCCATTGGCTCGGCCACCGCGCCGGCATCCACCATTATGACCATTCGCCAGTACCACGCCAAGGGCGAATTTGTGGACACCCTGCTGCAGGTGGCCGCGCTGGACGACGCGGTGTCGCTGGTGGCGTTCAGCGTGTGCGCGGCGGTGGCGGGCGGCCTTGCGGGCGGCAGCCCGGCGCTGGACTGGAAGACCCTGGCGCTGCCGCTGGCGGCAAACGCGGCGGCGCTGGCGCTGGGGGCGGGCTGCGGCGCGCTGCTGAAAAGGATTATCACCGACGGGCGCTCCAAGGATCACCGGCTGATTTTGGTGAACGCGGTGATTTTTGCACTGGCGGGGGTGTGCGATCTTTTGGATGTGTCGCCCCTGCTGGCCTGCATGATGATGGGCGCGGTGTATGTGAACCTGATCGACAATAAGCAGCTGTTCAAGCAGGTGAACCATTTTTCACCGCCCATTCTGCTGCTGTTCTTTGTGCTGTCGGGCATGAGGCTGGACCTTGGAATGCTGCGCACGGCGGGGCTGATTGGCATTGGGTACTTTTTTGTGCGCATTGCCGGCAAGTACCTGGGGGCCTGGCTGGGGGCCCGGGTTACCGGCGCCTCCAAGGGGGTGCGGCGGTTTTTGGGGCTGGCGCTGGTGCCCCAGGCGGGGGTGGCGATCGGCCTGGCGGCGCTGGGGCAGCGCATCCTGCCCGCCGAGTCCGGGGCGATGCTGGCGGCGATTATTTTGTCGTCCAGCGTGCTGTACGAGATGATTGGCCCGGCCTGCGCCAAGGGGGCGCTGCGGCTGGTGGGGGCCATTGGGCCGGGCAAGCCGCCGGAGGCGCCGGCACAGGAGGAAACGGCCGGCGACGGGCCGGAAACGACCGGGCAGGAAAGCCGGGAGACAGATCCGGAAGAAAACGAAAACGGATGACAAACCAAAAAGGCGGGGCCCACCGGGCCCCGCCTTTTTGCCGTGCGTTTTTTGCGTTTACACGCTTTGTTTGTTCTGGTAAGCGCCCCAGGTGTAGAGCGCGGGCAGCACCAGGCCCAGCGCTGCGCTCCACACGCCGCTGCCGCCGCTGATAGCGCTGATGAGGCTCCACACCGCCAGGACCACCAGCACGGCCCCCAGGATGAACAGGGTCTGCGCCTTGTCGGCCCGGGCGCACCATTTGACGCCCAGGATGCCGGTGACCAGGCCCAGCACATTGCTGAGGATCAGCACGATGCTGCCGAGGATAGCCGCAAAGCCCAGGCCCGCGCCGATGTATGCCTCGGCCCCAAGGCCGCCCACCGCCAGCAGGCCGCCGCCCAAAAGCCCCAGCAGGCCCACCAGGATGCTGAGCGCCGCAAACACGATGTACAGGATGCCGACCACCTTGAGAATGCCCTTGCCTTTCAGTTCCGTACCGTTCATGTTGATTCCCTCCTTCATTTCGACCGGGACCGGGCCGCCGCCCCTTGCGGCGGCCCTGCCCGACTGCCTTTATTATAAAAAAGAACAAACTTGCTGTCAAACTTTTGCGAAACGACAAAAATGCCCGGCCCTTTGGGGGGCCGGGCAAAACAACGGGATTTACTTTTTGGCGCTGTCGTCGGTGACCATTTCCTTGATGGAGGCCACCATGCCGGCCAGGTTCTGCATATCGCTGGGGATGATGAGCTTGGTGGCCTTGCCGTCGGCCACTTTGGCCAGGGCTTCCAGGCTCTTGATGGCCAGCACCTTGTCGGTGGGGGCGGCCTCGTTCAGCAGCTTGATGGAGTCGGCCAGGGCGGTCTGCACCTCCATGATGGCCTGGGCCTCGCCCTGGGCCTCGCGGATGCGCTGCTCGCGCACGGCGTCGGCCCGCAGGATGGCGCTCTCCTTTTCGCCCTCGGCCACCAGGATGGCGCTGCGCTTTTCGCCCTCGGCCCGCAGGATGCTCTCGCGGCGCTGGCGCTCGGCCTTCATCTGCTTTTCCATGGCGTCCTGGATTTCGGCGGGGGGAATGATGTTTTTGACCTCGACCCGGTTCACCTTGATGCCCCATTTATCGGTGGCCTGGTCCAGGATGGCGGTGATCTTGGTGTTGATGATGTCGCGGCTGGTGAGGGTGTGGTCCAGCTCCATATCGCCAATGATGTTGCGCAGGGTGGTGGCGGTGAGGTTTTCGATGGCGGCCATGGGGCGCTCGACGCCGTAGGTAAAGAGCTTGGCGTCGGTGACCTGGAAGAACACTACCGTGTCGATCTGCATGGTCACGTTGTCGCGGGTGATGACCGGCTGGGGCTTAAAGTCCACCACCTGCTCCTTCAGGCTCACCTTTTTGGCGACCCGCATCAGGAACGGGACCTTGAACTTGAGGCCGGCGGGCCAGGTGGCCTGGTAAACGCCCAGCCACTCCACCACGTAAGCGGTGGCCTGGGGCACGATGCAGATGCAGCTGATGAGAAGGATGAGCAAGATGACGAGAACGGGAATAAGAATGAACCAGAGCATAATTACCTCCTATTGTGTTTTTATTTTGAATGTTACGCTTCGACGGAATGCGCGGGCTGCCGCATTGGCTCGACCCGCAGGGTGGTGCCGCTGATGCCGGTGACGATGCACAGCTCGCCCTGGGCAAGCTCACACTCGCACACGGCGGTCCAGTCCACACCGTCGAGCTGCACGCGGCCGGGAAGCTGCGGGCGCACGGGCTGCACAACCGTGGCCTGGCGGCCAAGGTTGCGCTCGAGCCCCACGGGGGCGGCCGGGCGCATATGGCGGGCTTTGTCCATAAAGGGCTTGCTGACGGCCAGGGCGACGGCGCTTACCACCAGAAATACGATCACCTGCGCCAGAAGGCTGCGGGTAAACGCACTGGAGATGAGGGCCGCCAAGGCGCCCACGGCGAACCATACGGTCACCAGGTTCACGGTGGCCGCTTCCACCACCACGAACACCGCCAACAGAATGCTCCACAGAATGACCGAGCCCAGGGAAGACATGATAAAGAATGGCATGGCGTTCTCCTCTCCGGCGGCGCGCGCCGCCTGTTTTGAAGGTAAAGGAAGTTCCTTTATTGATATTCTATCAGATATTAAAACGGAACACAAAGGCCTAAATCTGTCAAAAAAGTCGAATTTTCGCCTTTTTGGGGTTTTTGCGGGCAGGGGGCGGCCCGGGCATAGCCAGGGGAGCCGGGGCGAAGCAGGGCGCGCCCGGGGAGATCACAGAGCGCCCTGAACCCGGGGAACGGGCGCCGGGGTGGGTTTAAAGCGGCGTTTGAGGCGTGGAAAAGGGTCAGGGTTTGGGGCAGGAGGAACAG
>OFOK01000302.1_pt1 | contig 51619 bp, 43 predicted proteins | sample 1542001 | NCBI WGS metagenome assembly OFOK01 (sample SAMN04209242, study PRJEB22552) | human gut metagenome | biome: gut; material: feces | host: Homo sapiens | place: USA: Oklahoma
GGGCCCGCGGCTCCCGCGGGCGAAGCGGCGCCGCAGCCGGCAGAGCCGGCAAGCGCTCCACAGGCCGGGCCCGCAAGCGCGCCCGGGGCCATCCCCGAACCCGAATCCCGGCCCGCGGCAGTGCCGGCCCCCAACAAGGCCTCCGGCAGCCACGCCGGGCCGCCGGAAAAACAGGCGGCCCCAAAGCGCACCCGGGCCGGCCACAGCCCGCAGCCGGCGCCCGCCTGTGAACCCGGCGCTGCGGCAGCCCCATCCCCCGCCCCTGCGCCCGCTCCGGCCGCCGGCCCCAAGCCCGCGCGGCCCAGCGCCCCGCCAAAGTCCCCGGCCCCCTCCGGCGCCGCCTCCCCCGAGCCGTCGCCCTGGGTAAAATCCGGGCCGGATATCCCTCCCAAAACTGCCGGGCAAGCGCCGCCCGCCGAGCCCGAGCGGCCCCGGCCCCAGCGTCTCACTGCCGCCCAGCGGGCCGCCCAGCAGCAAAAGGCCCAGGAGGAAAAGCTGCGGCAGCTGCAGGCGGCCGCCCAGCAAAAGCTGGCCGAGCGGGCCCGCAAGCTGGCCCAGGAGCAGGCCCGCCAGCAGCAAAAACTGGACGAATTAAAGGCCGCGGCCGCGGCAAAAAAGCCGCCCGCAAAACCCGGCTGGAAGCCGGACGGCAAAACTTGACACCCGCACAAAAAGGGGCCGCAGATGGCAGCACTCCGTAAAACAGTAAGCAAAACAAATTAGCGGCAGCCACTATACAGAAATGGCAAAAAACCGGCGTATCGTCAATCCAGGCGGTACGCCGGTTTTTTGCACAAATTCAGTCGGGATGATCCGTCACGCCTATTGTGCAGGGAGACCTCTGTCTGAGCGCCTTTCCATCCCCAACCCCCTCTTTCCGTTCAAGCCTAAGGGTGAAATTACAATTCACTACATAAAACATACAATTCATATCCAAACTGTTGACTGTACCAAAAATAAGGCGCATACTGTAATGGGGCAGCCGGACGCCCTGAATTCACATCGTTAAAATGAGGTGAACACCCATGAAGATTGCCATCTGTGAGGACAATGCCGCCGAGCGGGAGGCACTGGCAGCGCAGCTAATCACACTTGCACAGAGGCGCAGGCTGGACGCCGAGGTGCTGGCTTACGACAGCGGCGAAAGCCTGCTTGCAGCCGGCAAAAAGCACCTGTTCTCCATCGTGTTCATCGACATTTACCTGCCCGGCATGAACGGCATGGAGGCGGCGCTGAAGCTGCGCAAAAGCGGCAGCCGGGCCGCGCTTGTGTTCACCACCGTCACGCGGGACTTTCTGGCGCAAAGCTACAGTGTGTGGGCGGTGCATTATCTTGTCAAACCTCTCGTGGAGAATGAGATAGACGAGGCGTTTTCGCGGGCGCTCACCGTGGCGGCGGATGAGGAAAAAACGCTGGAAATCACGGTGGCCTACCACCACGAGTATATTCCGTACTCGCATATCCGCTACATCGAGGCCCAGGGCCGCCAGTGCCGCATCCACACAGGCACCGGCATCCATGCCCCTTACACCTCCATCACCGAGCTGATGGAACAGCTGGTGGACGAACGCTTTGTGTGCTGCCACCGCAGCTACATCGTGAACCTTGAGCATGTGATCGGGATGCAGAAGGACAAGCTGGCGGTGCGGGGGGATGTGCTGGTGCCGGTGCGCCGGGGCGAGGCCGCGGCCATGCGGGAGCGGTTTGAAAGCTACCGTTTCGGCAAGACCAGCGGGAGGGCTTCGTATGAATAAGGCCCTTTTGTACAGCATCAGCCTGCTTTTGACGGATACACCGTGGTATGTGGTGGGCTGTGCGCCGTTCATGGCCCACAGCCGCCTGAAATCCCGAAAATCGTTCCTGCCGCTCATCATCATCGGCGTTGGGGTGGTAAACGCGGCGGCACACTATATCCTGATCAGCATGGTGCGGGATTACGAGAGGTTTTTTATGCCTCTGTATGTGGCGCACACCCTGCTCATCATTGCGATGTACCTCGTCGCCTTCCGGGTGGGTTTCGCCAAGCTGCTGTATACCTTCCTGCTGCTGCAGGCGGTGTCCACCGTGGTGAACCAGCTGGCGTATGTGGTGCTGGCCCTGCTGGGCGTGCAGACCATCGGCCTGTCCACCACCCCCTCCTACACCGTTGCCATCGTGCTGGGCAACGCGCTCACCATCCCCTTTGTGTGGCGCTTTGCCAAGGGGCGGCTGCGGCAGGCATTTGCCGATTTGCCAAACCGAAGCATCCTGCTGTTGTGTGTGCCGCCCATCCTGTTCTACTTCATCAACATCTTCTACACCGACATGGTGGACCGAAGCGACATGCGCCCCACGGACATTGTGGTGCTGCACCTGCTGATCCTGACAACCGGGCTGGCCACCTATTACATCAACCTGCGCACCGTGATGGACAACGCCGGCCGGGTGCGGCTGGAGAGCGAGATGGAGAGCCAGCTCGCGTTGCAGGCCCAGGGCTACGAAAACCTGACGCAGAACATCGAGGCGGCCCGCATTGCCCGGCACGACCTGCGCCACCACATGAACGTGATGGAGGACTACGCCCGGCGCGGCGACGACGCCGGTTTGCTGGCCTACCTTGCCGACTACGCCAAGGCCCTGCCGCCCGACGACACTCCCGACTGGTGCGAGAACCGCGCGGTGAACGTGCTGCTGCGGCACTATCTGGCGCGGGCGGCCAAGGCGGGCGCGGCGCTGGATATACGCATTGTTCTGCCCGCCCGGGCCGGTGTGCCGGACACGGACTTGTGCGTGGTGTTCGGCAATATCTTTGAGAATGCGGCTAAAAGCGTGGCGGCACAGCGGCAGGGCCGCGCGTTCCTCCGCGCCCGGTGTGATACCGATGCCGACAACATCATCCTGACGGTGGAGAACAGCACCGACGGCGAGGGTCCTCCGCACGGCGAGGGCGTGGGGCTGAAAAGCGTGGAGGCCGTGGCGAAAAAGCACAGCGGCAGCGCAAAGTTTGAACAGCGGGACGACGCCTTTTTCAGCGCGGTGATTCTGCGGACAAGGAGGAAAGCGAAGGGCGGCGGGGAGTAAGAAGAATGAGAAAAACACGATAGTGTACAGGGCTGCCGATGGCAAATATCCCCGTTTCACAAGGGTTTAGCCACGGAAAAAGCGTTTGCGCGGAATGCGGAATAATAACAATAGACACGTAAATAGTTTTATTCCGCGAAATTGATTCGCGGCAAAGGGGGATATCCCCCTTTCTGTTGTCTGCTGAATAGCAGACAACAGCATTCATTCTAAAGGCGGGCCGGCGCGGCCCGCCGAACCGTGGGGAGGAAACGGCATGAAAAAAGGAACGAATGGAATGAAGCTGCTGGCGTTGGCGCTGTGCCTGTGCCTTGTGGCCATTGGCTGGCCGGTGGCAACGCTGGCGTCGGCCAGTGCGGACGTGTCTGCTGCACCGGGCAGCGTGGCGGCAAGCACACCGGCCCCCAGCCCCAGCGAAGCGCCGCCCTCCGGCGATGAAACATCCCCCGACCCCAGCGGCCCGCCCCCGGCGGCCAATGGCAGCCTTATGCCGCCCGCGCCGCGGGCCGGCACCGTCACGGTGAGCACATGGTGGGATCTGAAGGCCGAGGTGGAAGACCCCGACGGCGCGCCGGTGATTTTAGTTGGAAGCGCTTTAACAGCGAAGGATAAATTCGACTCTGCAACCGGCACCTTCATTGCAGCCGGCACCATCGCGGTGACCCGGCGCGTCACCATCCAGTCGGCCGCGGGCGGCCCTTTCACCATCACCCGAAGTGACCGCCCGTTCGAAGAGTTCTTTACCGCCTTTTTCAAGGTAACAGCCGGCGGGGAGCTGACCCTGCAAAACGTGACGCTGGACGGCAACAGGGGCCAAATACCTGTTCCTGCTAACGAGAGTTTGGTGGTCGTGGACAACGGCATCCTGACGCTGGGCGATGGGGCCGTGCTGAAGAACAACAGCAGTAAAGACAACGGCGGCGGGGTAAATGTGCGGCAGGGCGCCCTCACCATGAGCGGCACGGCCCAAATTGGCGGCACAGGCGAGGCCAACACGGCCCCAATGGGCGGTGGGGTGTTTGTGACGGGCGCCGGCAGCAAACTCACCATAACGGGCGGCAAAATTATCGGCAACAAGGCAACCGGCGCGTCCCCCAATGGCTGCGGCGGCGGCGTGGCGGTGGAGGGCGGTGCCACCTTTGATATGTCGGGCGGCAGCATCCAGGGCAACACAAGCGAACAAGACAACGGCGGCGGGGTGGCGGTGCGCACCGGCGCCCAATTTACCCTGAGCGGCACGGCCCAAATTGGCGGCGGCGACCCGGCCCAGGCCAACAAGGCCGAAAACCTCTACTCCGGCGGCGGGGTGTTTGTGGACGACGCCACCTTCACCATGCTGGGTGGCAGCGTCATGGGGAACACGGCCCACAACGGCGGTGGGGTGTTTTTGTGGCAAAACAGAGGCACCGCCTCTTTCATCATGCGGGGCGGCAGCATTACCAACAACGAAAGCCGTATTTACGGCGGCGGAGTGTATATGTCGAATGGCACCTTCAATATGACGGGCGGAAGCATCACCGGCAATGAAGCCCCCCGCAGTAACGGCGGCGGGGTGTACGTGTGGGGCGGCACCTTCAACATGTCGGACGGCGGCATCAGCGGCAACACGGCCAACCGTGGCAGCGGGGTGTATTTGGACGCCGGCACCCTCAACCTGAGCGGCACGGCCCGAATTGACGGCAACACGGCCTACATAGACGGCGGCGGGGTGTATGCGGGGTATGCCACCTTCAACATGCAGGGCGGCTCTATCACCGGCAACAGGGGCGACAGCCTCGGCGGCGGCGTGTTTGTGGACAGCAGCATCTTCACCATGACGGATGGCCGCATCACCGGCAACACAGCCGGCGGGGGGGCTGGCATGGCGGTGTATCTCTCCAACCCCGCAAATGACGTGGAAATCTCCGGCGGCCTGCTCAGCGCGCAGGGCGGCTCGGCTATTTTGATTGCCCAAAATAAAGCGCTTACCGTGTCCGGCGGTGCGGTGATGCAGACGGACAAAAGCGGCACGGCCATTTACTATAGGGGCGACTATGCGGACCAGGTGAAGGTGACAAACAGCGGCACGGTGTACAGCCGGGGCAAGGTTGTGGAGTATGAAAACACCGCCCTCACCTTCCCCGGCCCCAGCGGCGACGGCCTCGTGATTTTGCAGACAGGCAGCCACGCCCCCTACGCGGTAGGCGCCGGCACCGACTTGACGACAGACCCCGCGGGCGCCGCGGCGAAATGGGCCGTGGAGGGCGGCACGGGCGGCGTCCGCTACGAAAACGGCGCCAACGTCGGCTTTTTGCCGCTGGGCGTGGCGGTGGGGCAGGAGGCCCCGCCGCAGCCGGACAACTACAGCGTGCGCACCCTGCGGGACGATGCCACGGGCGTGGAGGTGACGGCGTACTGCGCGCCAAACGCCGTGCTGACGGTGATAAAAGACCACCTGCACGATAAGGGCGCCTGCGCGGCCTGCGACGCGATACGCCAAAGCGGCGCGCCGGCGGCGGCGTACGACATTTCCATCGAGGGCGGGTACAGCGGCTGTCTGGACCTTGCGCTGCCGCTGGGCCAGGGGCGCGACGGGCAGGAGGTGCTGGTGCGCCACTGCAAGGGCAGCCAGGTGGAGGACATGACGCTGACGGCCGGCGGCGGGTACGTGCGGGGCACCTTCAGCAGCCTGTCGCCCTTCGCGGTGTTCGGCAAGGCATCCAGTTCCAGCAGTTCCAGTTCGTCGGGCAGTAGCAGCAGTTCCAATTCGTCCAGCAGCCAGAGTGCTTCCAGTTCGCAGGGCGGCGGCTCCAACAGTTCGGGCGGCTCCGTGCCCGGCAGCAGCCGCCCGCAGACAAACGGCAGCAGTGCCGGCCCCATGTTTTGGATATGGTACGTCTTAGGGGCCGTGGCGGTGCTGGTGATTGCGGGCGCCCTCGTCCTGCACAAGCGGTATCGCGGCAGCGGACCAAAGGGCTAAACAGAATAACAGCCAAAGAACGAAAAAGCGTCGGTGCCCTGTAGGGGTACGCAGCCGCCATACCTTACAGGGTATGGCGGCTGTTTTGTGCGCGGGCCCTGCCGCAAAACGTGGGGATACTCCCATACCCCCTGCTGTACGGCCTCCAAAACAGAGAAACGGCATAGCCGAAGCTATGCCGTTTCTCTGTTTTTAATCCGTTCCCAAAAAAGCCCCTTGACAAACAAGGGGTTTCCCGGTACAATAAGAAACATAAGTTGCGCAACGATAGTTTTTTTTAAAACGGAGGGAGAAAAATGCCGCCTAAATTCAAGTTCACAAGGGAACAAATCATAACGGCCGCCTTGGATGTTACAAGAAAGAATGGCATTGCGGAATTAACCGCAAGAGGGCTGGCGGCAGAGCTTGGCTCCTCAGCAAAACCTATTTTTGGCCTGTTCAAAAATATGGAGGAAGTACAAAACGAGGTTATAGCCGCCGCAAATAGGCTGTATCAGTCCTATCTCCAAAAAGGCATGGCAAGCGGCAAATACCCGCCCTATAAAGCAAGCGGCATCGCGTATATTCAATTTGCAATGGAAGAAAAGGAACTGTTCAAGCTGCTTTTTATGCGTGACAGGACCGGCGAAAAGATAGAAGAAAACCGTGAAGAAATTCGTCCGATCTTAAACATTATCATGAAAAACCTGGGCATTCGTGAAGATGAAGCGTTTCTTTTTCACATGGAATCATGGCTTTATGTCCACGGCATTGCAACGATGATCGCAACAAATTACCTTGAATGGGACATTGAATTTATCAACAAAGCCCTTACCGACGCTTATTTGGGGTTGAAGTACCGCTATACAGGGGGGAAATAAAAATGTATGCAATTAAAACAGAAGGGCTCACAAAAAAATACAAAGGCCTCACAGCCGTAAACAAACTTGACCTTTGCATTTCACAGGGCGAATTGTTTGCCCTGCTTGGCGTAAACGGGGCAGGAAAAACAACTGCGATAAAAATGCTTACCTGCCTCACAAAGCCTGATGGCGGCAATGCTTTTGTGAACGGGAACAGCATCCTTTCTGAGGTCGGTGCGGTGAAAAATATCATTGGCGTATCTCCGCAGGAAACCGCCGTCGCCCCCAATTTAAGTGTAAAGGAAAATCTTGAGCTGATGTGCGGCGTCCACGGTTTTTCAAAGGAGAAAAGGCAATCTAAAATCAAAGAGCTCTCGGAACAATTTGATTTAACCGATATTTTAAGCAAAAAAGCGGGAAAGTTATCGGGCGGCTGGCAGCGCAGATTAAGCATTGCAATGGCCCTGATCAGTGAGCCGCAGGTACTTTTTCTCGACGAGCCCACCTTAGGGCTCGACGTGCTCGCAAGAAGCGACCTGTGGGATACCATTCGTGCGTTAAAGGGAAAGATAACCATTGTTTTGACAACGCATTATATGGAAGAAGCCGAAGCCCTTGCCGGCCGTATCGGCATTATGAAAGCCGGCAGGCTCCTTGCGCTGGGCACGGCAGACGAAATAAAAGCAAAAGCAGGAAAAGAAAAATTCGAGGAAGCTTTTGTCGCAATCGTAAAGGGGGGCAAAGAAGAATGAGATTGCTTACATTTTCAGCCAGAACAGCGAAAGAGATCCTGCGCGACCCGCTGAATCTGTTTTTTGGTTTGGGGTTTCCTCTTGTTCTGATTGGGCTGCTCACTGCCATTCAGTCCAATATCCCTGTGCCAATCTTCGAGCTTGCCCATCTGACGCCCGGCGTAACGATATTTGGCTTATCTTTTATAACTTTGTTTGCCGCTGTTCTCATTTCAAAAGACAGAGAAAGTGCATTGCTGCAAAGGCTCTATACTACCCCGCTTACTGCGGCAGATTTCATTTTCGGTTACACCCTCCCGCTTTTGCCAATGGCGGCAGCACAGGGAATCATTTGCTATATTGCCGCGGCCCTGCTCGGTTTGGAACTAAAAATCACCGCTTTGTATGCAGTGCTGGTTATCATTCCCGTGGCATTATTTTACATTGCTTTGGGGCTTGTCTTTGGAAGTGTTTTAAATTCCAAACAGGTAGGCGGCATCTGCGGCGCGTTGCTTACCAATTTGTCTGCCTGGCTGTCGGGCATTTGGTTTGATGTGGACCTTGTAGGCGGTGCTTTTAAAAAAATTGCAAATGCTTTGCCTTACATCCATGCTGTCGAATTGGAACGGGCTGTCTTTAATGGGGATTATTCCAATATCCTGCCCCACCTTTGGTGGGTGCTCGGTTACACGGTTGCTGCCGTTATGGGTGCTGTTTTTCTGTTTTTACGGCAGATGAAAAAGCAATAGGGCAAATCGCCAATCCCGCGAAGGGGGGCGGGATAAACGCAGCACAAGGGCCGGGCGCAAAGGCGCAGAGCCGATCCTCCATGAGAATCACACGCATGGTGATCGGCTCTTTTTGCCGCCTTTGCCCGGCTTTCAGCCCAGCTCGAACAGGGCTTTTTCATAGTCCTGCACATAATACCTCAGGTTTTTTCTGCCCCTTTGCACAACGGTGTGCCCCTCGGCCTCCAGCTTTTCTTTTTGGGCTTCCGCCCCGCCCGGGTATTTGGGGTTCAGCTCGCCGCCCGCCTTCAGCGTTCGCCAATAGGGCGTTCGGTCCGCGGCCCGCTGCTCGCTCGCCCAGGCCGCGATCGACACAAAGATCCCCGCCGTGATCGGGTCGGTAAAATCCGCGCCGCCGCGTCCGGCCAAAAAAGCCCGGATCGCCCCCACCGTCAAAACCTTCCCGCGCGGCACCTTTTTCATGATCTCATCGTAGGCCAGGGGCGGCGCGAAGAACATCCTCTCCCCGCCGTACTTCTCAATCGTGGCCCGGTCGGTCACGATCTGTATTTTGGGCATTCCCGCATCCCTGTGAAGCATCGCGTTAAAATCCTTTTTTTCCTCGCCGGCCATATCGGTCACCTCCTCTTAACAGCATACCCTTCCCGGGGCTTTCTTGCAATGAGGCGGTTTTAAAAAATCAGTGCTTTTTCAAAACTTTTTTGGCGGATCAAAAAATAGTTCAAAAAGGGCTTGACATTGACGCTGCGTCAACCTGTATCATAGATCTTGCGGAAAGGAGGCATGCACTGTGGAATACGGCATCCGGCAATTGGCGGCCCTGGCGGGGGTGAGCGCGCGCACCCTGCGCTATTACGACCAGATCGGCCTGCTGCCCCCCGCCCGGGTGGGGGAAAACGGCTATCGCTATTACGGTCCCGCGCAGGTGGACCTGCTGCAGCAGATCCTTTTTTACCGGCAGCGGGGCTTTGAGCTGGAGGCGGTCCGGGCGCTGGTCTACCAGCCCGGTTTCGACCGGCTGGCCGCCCTGCAGGAACATCTGGCCCGCCTCACCGCCCAGCGGGACGGGCTGGACGCTCTCATCCGCACCGTGAACAACACCATCGCATCCATGAAAGGGGAGATCGAAATGAGCGACGAACAAAAGTTTGCGGCCTTCAAGCAGAACCTGGTGGCGCAAAACGAGGCCCAATACGGCGCCGAGGTCCGGGCCAAATACGGCGAGCCGGCGGCGGATTCCGCCAATCAAGCGCTTTTGAACATGACCGAGGCGGAATACCGCCATTTTAAAGAGCTGGAAGAGAACATCCTGCAAGCGCTCCGGCAGGCCGTCGCCGCGGGGGCGGACCCCGCCGGCGAGGCGGGCCGGGCCGTGGCGGCCCTGCACGCCGAGTGGCTGCGCATGAGCTGGCACAAATACCAGCCCGCCATGCACCTGGGGCTTGTGGATCTGTATCTGGCCGACGAGCGCTTTGCCGCCTATTATAACGGCGGGTGCCCCGGCTGCGCCGAATTTTTAAACCGGGCCGTGCATCACTGGGTCAGGGCCGAATAAAGCAAAGGGGCCGGTGCAGGCTGCACCGGCCCCTTCGCTTTGCCGCGCCCGCCTCAGCGCGTTTCCACTTCTTCCCAAAACAGCATACCCAGCACCAGCACAAGGCCTCCGCAGGCCACCAGCACCGACCACCGGCCCAGGGGCGCCGCCAGCAGCGCGCTGGCCGCCGCGCCGGCAATAAACGCCAGGATCACCGCGTAATAGCGCAGGCAGTGGCGCAGCAGCGCGGGATCCTTTTCCCGCAGGCAGCGGTAGAGCAGCTCGGTGCCGCTGCGCAGGTTGCCGGTGCACATGGTGGTGGCGTAGGCCTGGCCGTGCACCCGGCGAAAGCTCTCCACCTGCAAAGCGCACACAAACGACACCCCCACGTTCACCGCCATGTCCCAGCCGCCGCCCAGCGGCGCAAGGGCCGCCGCCAGCAGCACCGCCAGCTCCAAAAGCAGCACCCGCTGGCGCCAGTGCAGCCTGCCCCTTTCCGGCCGGGCCTTGCCCCGGCCGCGCATCCACTCGGCCACCAGCACCCCGGCAAAAAAGGCAAAGATGGGCGGGATATACTTCACCGCCGCCGACCACTGGCCGGTCACCAGGTTGATTCCCAGCAGCACCATATTGCCCGTCTCTGCGTTTGCAAACACATGCCCCCGGCACAAATAGGTGTAGGCGTCCAGGTAGCCGCCGGTCACCGCCAGCACCAGGCCTGCCCGCAGCGCCTCGCTGGTCTGCACCCTGGCCCGCCGCCTTGTTTCCATGTTCCGCCTTCCCCCACTCTCAGCGGTCCGCCCGCTCACTGTTTTCCGCTTCCTAGTGTACACGGTCCGGCGGCCATTTTCAAGGCCGGGGGTTATTCCCGAATGCGCTTTTCCTTTTTGAGCCGCCTCACTTTTTTCGTCACCTGCCCAAAACCGTATCCCAGCAGGGCGGCAAACACCAGCATAAACGCCCCGCAGCCCACATTCAGGCCCATGTGCCTGGTAAAGCCAAACCAAAAGTTATAGCCGCTCCAGAACAGGCTGGTCAGTGTGAGCACAAGCAGCAGCGTCTGGATCGGCCGCAGCAGTTTGATCTGGGATTCCAGGTCCGAAAATACCTCAAACGGGCCGTCCGCCGCTTTTTTGCGCAGGTAGACCCAGCGGTTCATGCTCGCAACATGCTCCACCCCTGTCTCCTCCAGAAAGCGCAGATACTGCACGCTCTCGGTGTGGCCGGGCAGATTCTCCAGCAGCTGCAGCCGGTAGATGTATTCGCCGGGGGCCCCCTCCTTAAAAGTGTAGCGCGCAAAGCCCACCCCGCTCATCGCAAGGCCCATGGCCGCCATCTTGTTCAGCCATTCCTCCTCCTTGTCGTAATCCCACACCCAAAACCATTTTCGAGTCGTTCTTATCATTTTTCCCACTCCTTTGTGATCGTTTCCCCGTTTTGCAGCAGCTCCCGCAGCCGGTCCATCTCGGCGCGCACCGCCTGCCGCCCCAGCGGCGTGATCTTGTACTCCTTTTTGCGGCTGCTCGCCTCGCTGCCCAGCGCCTCGATCCAGTGCCGCTCCAGCAGGGTGGTAAGCGCGCCGTACAGCGTTCCCGCCGCCAGGTGCAGCCTGCCGCCGCTCAGCTTTTCGGTGTTCTGCATGATCCCGTAGCCGTGCAGGGGCTTTTCCAGCGAGAGCAAAATGTAATACACCGCCTCGGTGAGCGCAAACCCTTCCATTTGTCCGCCTCTCTTTCTTTCTATTTATATCTTTTAACGTTATAACGTCTTCCGATATATTCATTATAACGGCAGCCGATATAATTGTCAACCTGTTTTTTCACCTTTCCAAAAAGTCCCTTCCGGCCCTGCCCGGCGCAGGGCCGGAACGCGCAAAGCAGAACCGCGCGCCCAAGGCTCTTGGGCGCGCGGTTCTGCCGCATGGTTTATAAAATCGGGCCCTACCAGGCCCCCCGATACTGCAGGGTCACGCTGCTGCTCCGGGCGCCCTGCTCCATGCAGGCGGCCAGCGGCTTTTTTTGCAGCACCCCGGCCAGGAACCCGGCAATAAAGCTGTCCCCCGCGCCCATGGTATCCACCACAGGGCAGCGCACGGCGCCGCAGGGAATAAACGCCTCCCCATTCCAGGCAAGGCTGCCATGCTCCCCCAGGGTGGCCACCACCACCTTGGGCCCCCTCTGCCGGAAAGCCCGCAAAAAATCACGCAGCTCCCCGCTGTCCTCCCTGCGGGAAAAGAACGCGTAATCCACATAGGGGGCCGCGGCGTCCAGCACAGGGCCCTGTTCGCGGTCGGCAAAGTCAAAGGCTACCGGCACGCCCCGCGCCTTTATCCTTGGCAGCTCGCCCTCGATCCTGCCCCAAAGGCCGGTTGCCACCAGGTCGTGGCCGCACAAAAAATCCAGGTCGCCGTCGCTCAGCCGAAAATCCGCCAGCACCCCCTCGTCGTACTCACGGAACACCCGCTCGCCCTTGCACAGCTCCACCCGCGTCACGGCGGTGCGCCCGGGCAGCGTGTGCAGGTGGCTCACGTCCACCCCCTTCCCCGCCAGGGCCCGGCGCAGCAGCCGGCCGTTTTGGTCGCTGCCCACCGCGCCGGTGTACGAGGCCGCAAGCCCCAGCCGCACCGCGTAAACGCTCACGTTCACGGGGTTTCCTCCGGGGTACGCCTCCCCGGTGCCAAAATAATCGTCAATGCAGTTATCGCCCACGGCGGCGATCCTCATAAAAATGCCCCCTTTTAAAACACCCACCATTCCAGGCACAGCAGCACCAGCGGCAGCGACGCCAAAAACAGCAGCATGCTCTGCACCACGGCGGTGGTGGCAAACCCTGTGTCAGCCCCATAGCGCTGGGCCAGGATCACGTTCAGCGAGCCCACCGGCAGCCCGGTCAGCACCACGCAGGCGGCCGTCAGCACCGGGTCCAGCTTCAGTGCCGCCAGCACCGCCAGCATGGCCAGCGGCAGCGCCAGCAGCCGCAGCAGCGAGATCAGGTAAGCGCTTTTCTCCCGCAGGATGTCCCGGAACTTCACATCCGCCACACAGCAGCCGGTCACGATCATCGAGATAGGCACGCACATGTCGCCGATCTGGTTGAACAATCCGTCCAGCAATGCGGGGAACCGAAAGGGCGACAGGTAGATCAGCAGCGCCGCCACCGACAAAACGGTCACCGGGTCGCCGTACAACGCGCGCCACCGGAATTTCCGGCTGCCGCCCAGCAGCATCACCCCCAGGGTGAACAGGAACACCTGGTAGGCCATATTGTATATGATACCATACAAAAAGCCCTCGCTGCCATACAGCGCTTTCATCACCGGCAGGCCGATGAACCCGGTGTTGGCGAACACCGCCATGGTCACAAAAATGCCCTGCCGCGCCGGCGCTTTTTTGCACAGGGCCTTTTTTGCCAGCAGCCCGCACAGGGCAAGGGCCGCCAGGTAATACCCGCAGGCGATCAGCCCCGCCTGCCCCAGGCGCCCGGCCAGATCCGGGGAATATTCACTGCCCGCCGAGGCCAGCACACTGAACGGCATCACCGCATACATCAAAAAGTCCGAAAGTCCCTGCTGGAACCCGGGGGTCACAAGCCCCCGCTTTTTTAAAAAAAAGCCCAGCGCCATCAGCAGCGCCACCTGTGCCAGCAGCTCCAGCACCGTTCCAAGGGGCATGTGTCCCTCTCCCCCTCCCCGCCGCCCCGCGGCGCGCGGCCTCGGCCCATCGCGCGCCGCGGGGCGTTCTCAATAATCCATCAGGTGCATATAGCGCCGCAGGTCCAGCGAATGCCCGCGCACCCCGGCAATGGCCTTGGAATACAGGCGGCAGATGTTGTTCAGCACCAGCACCGCCATGAATCCCTCATAGGCGGGCTCCACCGCGCCGAAGTCAATCTCCGCCGCGTCAATCACGAACAGCTTTTGGGTGAACTTTTTGCAGAACGCCAGGGCCCGCTCCTCCAAAAAGCGGGTCTCGTCCCGCCCCAGCAGCAATATCACCGGGCTGTCCTCCTCAATGATCTCAAACGGCCCGTGAAAAAACTCGCCCGCGTGGATGGGGATCGCGTTGATCCACTGCATCTCCATCATGTAGCAGTTGCACAGCACATACGCCTGCGAATAATCGCACCCGCTGGCCAGCGAATAAAGCACCCTGGCGTCCCTGCAGCTCTGCGCAAACTCCATCGCTCTGGGCTGCCAGTCCTGTTTGGCCCTCTGCACCACCGGGTCCAGGGCCTCCAGGGCGCGCACCATGCCCTCCAGCAGCCCGGCGCCCTCCTGCCGGTCGATCAGCCCCGCCGTGAGCATATACATCACGCCGTAGCTGGTGTCCTTCATAGGGCAGGTCTCGTAGTGCCCATACAGCACAAAGCCTTCCCCCGCCGCCTCCAGGGGCGTGCCCTCCCGCATGGCGATGGTCAGCACCGCCGCCCCTTTTGCCCGGGCAAAACGCGCCGCCTCCACCGTTTCGGGGGTCTTGCCCTCCTGGGAACACAGGATCACCACCGCCCGCTCGTCCAGCCGGGCGGGCGCGCGATAAATAAATTCGTTGGAATTCAGATATTCCGCGGCCAGGGTCCTGCTTCTGGTGTCCACCAGGTAGGCGCTGGGGTACATCAGGGCCGAGGAGCCGCCGCAGGCCACAAAGAAGATCCGGTCAAAGCGCCTTTCCCCCAGCTGCTCCAGCACCCGCCGGACCCCCCGCTCGCTGTAATTTGTCTGTTCCATTCTTTTCCTCCTTTTTGGTATTACTGGTACTACCAATTGATTTTCAAAATAACTTTTTTTCGTATCATGCCCTGCGCCGGGGCTTTAAAAGCCCCGGCCCGGGTCCACAGGGTTTTCCATGCGCTCAAACGCCGGGTAAAGGGCCAGGTTTTCGCACAGCACCCCCATCATGCGGGGCATATAAGACGCCTGGTGATCCCCCGCGATGTGCGGGGTGATGTACACGTTCTTCATCCCCCACAAAGGGCTGCCGGCGGGCAGGGGCTCGGTCTCGAACACATCCAGCGCCGCTCCCCCAAGCTGCCCCGCCTCCAGTGCCCTTGTCAGGGCCGCCTCGTCCACAATGGGGCCCCGCCCCACATTCATCAGCCAGGCCGTGGGCTTCATGACCGCCAGTTCCTTTTCGCCAAAAAGGTGCCGGGTTTCGCCCGTCAGCGGCATGCAGATCACCACAAAATCACAGCGGGCCAGCACCTCCAGCCGCTGGGCGGGCGCATACACCGCCTGCACGCCCGGCGCCGTCCCGGGGGCAAGATCCACCCCCAGCACCTGCATTCCAAAGGCGTGCGCCCGCGCCGCCAGCTCCCGGCCCACCCGCCCCAGGCCAAAAATGCCCAGGGTCTTGCCGCACACCTCGTCCAGGCGGGTCTCCAGATCCCACACGCCCGCGCGGGCCTGTTCGTAAAACACAAAGCTCCTGCGCACCACGTTCAGCATCATGCCCATGGCGTATTCGGCAATGGCCACCGCATTGATCCCGCGGGAATTGGTCAGCCGGATGCCCCGCCGGGCCAGTTCGGCCATGGGCAGCTTATCCATGCCCGACTGGCCGATGTGCACCCACCGCAGCGCGGGCATGGCGGCCAGCGCCTTCTCCGTCACATCATAGCCGTAGGTGAACAGGATCTCGGTCTGCTCCAGCTCCTCTGCGGTCAGCTCCGCCAGCGCGCAGTGGCGCACCGGCCGGCCGCCGGCCGTGCGGTCCAGCCGGCTGCGCCAGGGCTCCTCCAGCCCCAGTGTGGAAACGATCATGCCGTTTGCCTCCTTCCGGGCCTCAGCCCTTCACACCGCCCGAGCTCAGCCCGGCGATAAAATATTTCTGGCAAAAGATATAAAACAAAATAATGGGAATGGCCGAGATGGTAAGCCCCGCCAGCAGCACCGCCCACTCGGCGTGCATCTCCCCCTGGAAGGCGAGCAGTCCCACCGGGATGGTCTTGAGCGCATCCTTTTTCACAAACACCAGCGCAAAGGTGAACTCGTTCCAGGCATAAAACCCGGTCAGCACCGCGCTGGTCAAAAACACCGGCCGGCTCATGGGGATATAAATGTTCCACAGGGCCCGGCCGTCGGTGCAGCCGTCGATCCGGGCGGCGTCCAGGTAAGCCTTGTCGATGTCCGCAAAAAAGTTGTGGATCACCAAAAACGACATGGCCATCTGGTAGGCCGCGTAGATCAGGATCAGCGCCCACAGGGTGTTGTACAAATGCAGGGTCTGTACCTCCTGGTACAGGGGGATGATGCTCACAATGGGCGAAAACAGCATGCCCGCCAGCGCCAGCAGAAAAAAGGCCCGCTTGCCCTTAAAATCGTACACCGCAATGCTGTAGGCATACAGCGCGCACACCAGCAGGGTGAGCAGCACGGTGCACACCGTGGTGAACACGCTGTTCACAAAATAGCGCGAAATGCCGCTGTTCCAGGCCTGCACATAATTTTGGAACTGCCACTGCTCCGGCAGGCCCCAAATGTTGTTGAAGATCTCGTTCGTTGTTTTGAACGAGCTCACCGCCATCCACAAAAGGGGCACGGCGATAATGAAAAAATACAGCCATGCGGCCGCAAGGCCGGCCCAGCCCCCCGCCCGCCCGGCAAGGGTGCCCGGGCGGCGCGCTCTGTGCTTTCGTTCCATGCCGCTCACCGCCCTTTCCTTGCCCTGCGCGGTTTCTTTGCAGGTTTTTCCCCGTCGCCGCCGGCAAACTGAAGCGCCGAAAAAAGCACCGACAGCACTAAAATAATGTTGGCGATCGCCGCCGCATAGCCCACCTTGCCGTGCACAAAGGCATTCTGATACATCAGGGTGCTCAGCACCTCGCTGGAGCCGTGGGGCCCGCCTCCGGTCATAATGTAGACCTCGTTGAACACCAAAAGCCCCCCCGCAATGTTGATCATCATCGAGATGCGCAGCATGCCCTTGATGTTGGGCACGGTCACATGCCAGAAGGTCTGCAGCCTGGACGCCCCGTCCATGCGCGCCGCCTCGTTGATCTCGGCGGGTATTTTTTGAATGGCCACGATCAGCAGCATCATGGTATAGCCGATGCTCTTCCACTGCGACACCGCAATACAGGCAAAAATGACCGTTTTCGGGTTGCCCAGCCAGCCGGTGGCCAGCCGTCCAAGGCCGGCCAGCTGCAAAAAGCTGTTCAGCAGCCCATCGTTGCGGTAGATAAACGAGAACAGCAGCCCAATGACCGTAAGCGAGATCAGCGAGGGCAAAAAGTAGGTGGTGCGGAACACCGCCGCCAGCTTCCGGCTGCGCATGTTCTCCAAAAAGGCCGCAAAGCACAGCGCGATCCCCACCTGGCACACCAGCGAAACGGCAACATACCAGAGGTTGTTTTTCAGCGCCACCCAAAATTCCGCCGATCGCAGCAGGTTGGCGTAGTTCGCCAGGCCGATCCAGGTCTTTTTTCCCGAGAACAGGTCCCATTTCAAAAAGCTGTACCCAATGTTCTGCGCGATGGGCCAGTACACGAACACCAGCAGCAGTGCCAGCCCGGGAAGCAGGTAGAAATACGGTTTTATCTTGCTTTTGGACATTGGCTTGCCTCCCCAGTGGGGGCGGCGGACCATGCAGCCCGCCGCCCGGATCGATTTATTGTTCGGCCTTCACCTGCGCGGCCTTTTGCTGCACCTCGGCCATCACCTGGGCCGCGCTCCTGTCGCCGCCCACCATGGCCTGAATGCCGGAAAGATAGGTGGTCACCACCTCGCTGTCCGTGGCGTTGTCCAGCCACAGGTTGATGCTGCTGGCCTCCTTGATGGTCTCGGCAATCCGGATGAAGGTGTCCGAAGCGGTGTCGGCGTTGATGGCCCCGTCCACCGTGCTGAACATCATGGTGTCCTTCACCATCCTGCCGGCCACGTCCACCCGGGTCAGATACTTCAAAAAGGCCACGCACTCGTCCGGGTATTGGGTGTTTGCCGCCACCATAAAGCCCTGGGGCGCGCCGGTCAGCGCGTTCTGGTCGCCCGCGGCGCCCTCAATATCCGGAAAATCGAACCAGGACCACTCAAATTCCGCGGGCTCAATGTACTGCACCTGGTTGAACTGCTCATAATAGATGGCCGCCCTGCCGCTGGTGAAATCGTTGATCCCCTCGTCGTAGCCCACCGCATTGCAGCCCGGGGTAAAATAGGGCACCAGCTGCTGCAGATACTCCAGCGCGGTCACATAGGCGGGGTCGGCAAAGCTGTTGTCACTGGTCAGCGCGTAGTCCGCCGCAAGTACCCCGGCGGGCACCACCCGCTGGTTCAGGGTGGTCATGTAGTGGCCGGTGGCCCAGTCCTCGCTGTTGCCCAGCGAGATGGGAATGTATTCGCTGGCTGCCAGCGTGTCCAGCACGCTCATAAACTCGGTCCAGTTTTGGGGCACTTCCAGCCCCAGCTCGGCAAAGATCTCCTTGTTGTAATAAAAAGTCTTGCCGTCCATAATAATGGGCACGCCGTACACCTTGCCGCCGTAGGTAAACGGCCCCCACTGCGAGGCGATCACGCTGTCGGCCCAGGCCTTGTCCGCTTCCAGGTAGGGGGTCAGGTCCAGGGCGCGGCCGCCGTCCGCAAAGTTTTCAGCGTACACGCCGCTCCATGCAAAATAGATATCCGGCGTTTCGTTGCTGGCCAGGCGCACATTGATCTCCTGCTTGTAGTTCTGGTTGTCCGCGCTGGTCACGGTCACCTTTACGCCCGGATTCTCGGCCATAAAGCCCGCGGCCGCCTCGTCGAAGTAGGCCTTGCCCGCGCCGTCGGCAAAGCGGGTGAACACCTCAATCTCCGCCTGCGCCGCGCCGGTCTGGCCCGCCGGATGGCTGCCGCCGCCCGCGGGGGCCGGCCCTGCGCCCCCGCCGCAGCCGGTCAGGCCCGCGGCGGCCAGCGCCAATGCCAGGGCGATGGATGCGAGCTTTCTGAACAGTTTCATTTCAATCCTCCTTAAACAATCGGTCTGCAAGAATGGCACCCAGTTTGTTTTGCGGTTCAACTGGTAGTACCGCTTAACACAATAATAGCACGCAATGCACAGTTGTCAATCAAAATCCGCAAAAATTCTATTGATATTGTTCACATGTTTGCGCCGCGATTTTTGTCGATTTTTTCCTGCTGCTGCATGTGCGCAAGCAGGTCGCTGATGCTGAAGTGCTTGCGGGCCACCGCGCGCCCCTCCTCCACGTCCCGGTTCAGGATCGCCTCCACAAAGCGCCGGTGCTCCCGCTGGGCCGAATCAATCCGCCCGGGAAACAGCTCGGTCAGCAAAAACAGCTTCTCGTCGGTGATCTGAAAAAAGGCGTTGATCAAAATGGGAAAAATCGTGTTGTGGGTGCACTTTGCCAGCTGCACATGGAACTCCCGGTCCAGGCGGTTAAAGCCCTCCACATCGTCCCGGGCGGCCTCCATGGCCTGATACAGGCGCATCAGATCCCGCACGTCCGCGTCGCTGGCCTTGAGCACCGCCTTTTCCACGATCGCCATTTCCAGGCTCTCGCGCACCTCCACCATCTCGGCCAGGCCCGAATCGCTGTGCAGCAGCAATTCCTCCAACCGGTCCGCAAATTTGCCCTTGCTGTCGTTCGCAACATAAATGCCGCGGCCGGGCTGGCTGTTCAGCAAACCCTTTTCACTCAGCAGGCGCACCGCCTCCCGCAGCACGTTGCGGCTCACCCCATATTTCTGCGCCATGTCCCGCTCGGAGGGCAGGCGTGTGCCCTCCGGCAGGCCCTGAATTTCTTTTTCCAGCTGCTGCGCAATGTTGTTGTACAAAAAATCCGCCATCACGAACCCCGTTCCCATCTCTTTCGATGCTGTGCTCCATGGCGCTCACGCCAATGGTGCACTTTGTATAAAATTATATAACGGCCAGGCGGTTTGTCAATCGCGGCGCAAAAAAACTTCCTGCATTTTCCATGGTCGCCGCAGCTCCCTCCCTTCGCCGGACCCTTGCCCAAAGGCGCCGCCGCAGGTCCCTCCGCCCGCCCACGGGCCGCTCCTGCGGGCCGGGCTGCGCCTGCCCGGCGCCCCCTCCGTGCCGCAAACGTTTTCTCTCCGGCCCCTGCCCGGGCCCTTTGCCCCGGCAGGCAAAGAAAAGCTCCCGGAAGGATCCTTCCGGGAGCTTTCGATGGGTGTTTCTGAAAATTTGCTTATTTTGCCAGGCGGGCTTCCAGGTCGGCCAGCTGTTTTTTCAGCTCGGCGGGAACGCGCTCGCCGATCTGGTCGTACAGCTCGTGCACGCCCTTGCAGTCTTCCAGCCACAAAGCGCTGTCCACCGTGAGCAGGTCCTTCACGGTATCCACGGTCACGCCCTCGCCCTCCAGGCCGGTCACGTCAATGTCCTCGGCCTTGGGCAGGTAGCCGATGGCGGTCTCCACCGCATCCACCTTGCCCTCGCAGCGGTTCAGGATCCACATCAGCACGCGCATGTTGTCGCCGAAGCCCGGCCAGATAAAGTGGCCTTCGTCGTCGGTGCGGAACCAGTTCACGTTGAAGATCTTGGGGGCCTTGTCGCCCAGCTTTTTGCCCATGTCCAGCCAGTGGCTGAAGTAATCGCCCATGTTGTAGCCGCAGAAGGGCCGCATGGCCATGGGGTCACGGCGCACCACGCCCACGGCGCCGGTGGCGGCGGCGGTGGTCTCGCTGGCCATCGCGCTGCCCACGTACACGCCGTGGTTCCAGTCAAAGCTCTGGTACACCAGCGGCGCGGTCTTGGCACGGCGGCCGCCGAAGACCATGGCGGTCACGGGCACGCCGTTGGGGTTATCGAACTCCTTGGACAGGCAGGGGCAGTTGATGGCAGGCGCGGTGAAGCGGCTGTTGGGATGCGCCAGCTTGCCGCCCTGGGCCGCATACTCGGGCCCGTTCACCTTGTTGCCGGTCCACTCCACCGCGTTCACGGGCGGGTTTTTGTCCAGGCCCTCCCACCACACGGTGTTGTTGTCCAGGTTGTGGGCCACGTTGGTGAAGATGGTGTTCTTTTTGGTGGAAGCCAGGGCGTTGTAGTTGCTCTTGGCGTTGGTGCCGGGGGCCACGCCGAAGAAGCCGGCCTCCGGGTTGATGGCGTACAGGCGGCCGTCCTCGCCAATGTGCATCCAGGCGATGTCGTCGCCCACGGTCCACACCTTGTAGCCCTGCTGGGCATACACTTCCGGCGGGATGAGCATGGCCAGGTTGGTCTTGCCGCAGGCCGAGGGGAACGCCGCGGTGATGTAGCTGGTCTCGCCATTCGGGGCTTCAATGCCCAGAATCAGCATGTGCTCGGCCATCCAGCCTTCCTTGAAGCCCTGGTAGCTGGCAATGCGCAGCGCAAAGCACTTTTTGCCCAGCAGCACGTTGCCGCCGTAGGCCGAGTTGATGGACCAGATGGTGTTCTCTTCGGGGAACTGCACAATGTAGCGGTTCTCCTCGTCCACGTCTGCCTTGGAGTGCAGGCCGCGCACAAAGTCGTTGGAATCGCCCAGCTGATCCAGGGCCTTCTGGCCCATGCGGGTCATAATGTCCATATTCAGCACCACATAGATGCTGTCGGTCAGCTCAACGCCCACCTTGCTGAACGGGCTGCCGATGGGGCCCATGCAGTAGGGGATCACATACATGGTGCGGCCCTTCATCACGCCGTCGTACATGGGGGTGAGCTTGGCCTTCATCTCGCTCGTTTCCATCCAGTTGTTGATGGGCGCCGCGTCGTCCCGGTTCTTAGTGCAGATGTAGGTGCGGCCCTCCACGCGGGCCACGTCGTTTTTCTTGGTGCGGTGCAGCAGGCAGCCGGGCAGTTCCTCCTGGTTCAGCGCTTCCATCTCGCCGGTCGAGAGCGCCTCGTCCCGCAGGGCCTTCAGCTGCTCCTCGCTGCCGTCGATCCACACCACCTTGTCGGGTTTGACCAGGGCGACCATCTCGTCCAGCCAGGTCAACACATGCTTGTTGTTTGTCATGTCTTTCACCTTTCCTCTCGCAAAATTCCAAGGGCAAAACCCTTCGTTGCCCACCCCTCGGCAGGCGGCATTCAAGTTTGCCATTTGCTCTCATTATAATTCTTTGCCTAAAAAACAGCAATCTGTTTACATCCAAAAAAGGCAAAAGTGCAAAAGTTTTACGTTTCGTTCACAGGATCGTTTATTTTTTGCCAATCCCTTGTTCATTCTGTCAAATCCAGGCTTTCGCTCTTGTGCAATTTGCCCGCAGGCCCAAAATTGCACAGTCTGTTTTACCCGGCGCGGCACACGTTTTGTCCATCTGCCTTGCGGCAGCCCCGCGCTTCAGGGCAGGGCAGGCTTTTGGGTGTAGCTCTGCCCGCACGGCTGCGGCACGCGGCGGCACAGCGCCGCCAGATCCGCCGCCGCCGCGTGGGCCGCCGCCGCAGCAGCGCAGGCCGCGCTCTTTTTTTCCAGCCGCGCCAGCGAGGCGTCGGCAGGCAGGGCGGCCCCCCGCAGCAGCTCCAGCCCCCGCCCGCTGGCCCCCAGCACCTGCAGGTAGGGGGGCAGGGGCGGCAGCTCCGATGTATAGCCCAGCGCCGCGTCCAGCACATACCGCCGCAGCCGGGCGTGGGCGTAGCGCTTGCTCTTCATCGCCGCATACAGCCCCTCCAGGCTGCCGCTGCGCCGCACCGCGCCCGCCAGCAGGTGTTCCAGCCCTTCGCCGGTCCCCCTTGTTTTGGCAAGCCCGGCGGGCGTCATGGCGCGCAGGCGGCTCAGCACCGCCGCCTCAAACGCCCGGCGATCCAGGTCCAGCCCCGCGCCGGCCGCCTCCCTATAAAGCGCCAGCGCGGCGGCGGGCACATAGGGCGCCAGCGCCTCCGGGCCGCGTTCCTCCCAGAGCGCCCGCAGGTGGCTGGCGCTGGCAAAGCCGCCCTCCCCCGGCCCCGGCTGCCCGTGGGCCGCCCCCACGCGGGCCAGCGGCAGCGGCGCAAGGCGGCTGCCCTGGCGCAGCAGCGCTTTGCAGTATTCCACCCCCAGGTTATTGTTGGCCCCCTCCAGCAGCGCCCCTGCGCCGGGGCAAAGCGCCTCGGCCGCCTCGGCGCGGGCCGCCGCAAAGGGCCGCCCGCCGCCCAGGCGGGCGGCCAGCTCTTCGCTGAACCCGGGGCGCAGCAGCGCCCGGGCCGCGGCCAGCAGCGCGCCGGCGTCCGGCGTCTCCGCGCCGAACACCAGGGTATCCAGCTTCGGCACAGCGCTCAGCAGCGCCACCCCCGCCGCGGCAAAGCCCTCCGCCGAAAGGCAGGCATAGGGGTTCGGCAGCGCCAGCACCAGATCCGCCCCCGCGGCCAGCGCCGCCCGGGCGCGCACCGCCGGGGGCAGCAGGGCCGCGCCGCCCCGCTGTGTCACATCCGCGCTCATGCACACTGCCACGGCCTGCGCGCCCAATTCCCTGGCGCGGGCGATCTGCCAGGCATGCCCTGCGTGGAACGGGTCGTATTCTGCCACGATACCGGCAGCTTTCATGCTTTTTTGCCCCCTTTTGCCTTGAAAACCAAGTGGTTCCATTATATAATAATCGTTGGACATTGTAAAACTCATGGTGCGGAGCCGTCCACCGCGCCTTTAAAACAGTTTTGGGAGGAAAAAACACATGAAAATCCTGGTCATCAATTGCGGTTCTTCTTCGCTGAAGTACCAGCTCATCGACATGACCGACGAGAGCGTGCTGTGCAAGGGCCTGTGCGAGCGCATTGGCATCGAGGGCAGCAAAATCACCCACAAGGCAAAGGGCAGCGAGTGGAGCGAGGAGACCCCCTTCCCCACCCACACCGAAGCCTTCATGAAGGTCGTGGACATGATGACCACCGGCGAGGGCGCCGTGGTCAGCGACAAAAGCGAGATCGGCGCCATCGGCCACCGCATCGTGCAGGGCGCCGAGTTCTTTACCAAAAGCGAGATCGTGACCGACGCCATCATCGACAAGATCGAGGAGATCGCCCCCCTGGCCCCGGTGCACAACCTCGCCCACGTGCAGGGCCTGCGCAGCGCCAAAAAGGTATTTGGCGACCTGCCCAACGTGGTCGTGTTCGACACCACCTTCCACCAGACCATGCCCCCCAAAGCTTACATGTACGGCGTGCCCTACGAGATGTACGAAAAATATGCCATCCGCCGCTACGGCGCCCACGGCACCAGCCACCGGTACGTGAGCATGGCCGCCGCCCAGTACCTGGGCAAGGACCCCTCCGAGCTGAAAATGGTCACCTGCCACCTGGGCAACGGCAGCAGCATCACCGCTGTCGACGGCGGCAGATGCGTGGATACCAGCATGGGCCTGACCCCGCTGGCCGGCGTGCTGATGGGCACCCGCTGCGGCGATGTGGACCCCAGCGTGGTCACCTACATGGAGCAGAAAATGGGCATCCACGGCCAGGAGATGGCCGACTACCTGAATAAGCAGTGCGGCCTGCTGGGCGTCTCCGGCGTCTCCAGCGACAAGCGGGACGTGGAGGCTGCGGCCGCCGCCGGCAACGAGCGCGCCAAGCTCGCCAGCGACATGCTGAACTACCAGATCAAAAAGTTCGTGGGCGCCTATGCGGCGGCCATGGGCGGCCTGGACTGCGTGGTGTTCACCGGCGGCATCGGCGAGAACGACGCCCATGTGCGCAGCGAGGTGTGCAAAAACATGGAGTTTTTGGGCATCCGGCTGGACGAGGAAAAGAACCGGCAGCGCGGCGCCGACATCCTGGACCTCACCGCCGAGGGCGGCCGGGTAAAGGTGCTCATGGTCTGCACCAACGAGGAGCTCATGATCGCCCGCGACACCCTGGGCCTGGTCACCGGCAGGTAACCCTTCCCTGAAAAGCAGCGGCGCCCCCGGCAGCAGCCGGGGGCGCTTTTTGGCGCGTTTTATCCTTTGAGCTCATCGAACAGGGCCGCACACTTTTTTTCCGAAAGGATTTCATTTGTCACAAACGCGCCGTTCCAAAACAGGCTGTAGCTCGTAAACGGGCACGGCGCCTTTTGGGCCTCTTCGGTGCGCTCAAACCGGCGCAGGGTCAGTTCCAGCCCTTTGGCCCTGGCCGTCTCGCGGGCCGCCAGCGCATACTTTTCCGCGTGGGGGCACTGGTTGGAATAGAACAGCACCAGCCCCTGTTCTGCGGTCTCGCCCCGCCGGGCGCAATCCTTAAACCGCGGGATCGGCGCATCCTTTTCAAACGGCAGGTAAAGCAGCTCGTAAAAGGGCGCGGCCATGTCCGCAAGCAGGAATCCCTTGTGCCGCAGATAGCCCGGCTCCGAGAGGAAGGGCCGCTTTTTATCCGCCGAAAGCACGGTCAGCCCCTGTTTCCCTTTTGCCTTTGCGTCCGCAATGCACTCCTCCAGCAGCCGGTTGGCCCAGCCCTGGCCCTTGAACTGGCCCGACACCCAAAAGCAGTCGATATGCATATAGCCCGGCGCGTCGATGGGGCACCAGGCGCATTCGGCGGGCAGGTACTCAATGAACACCTTCCCCCGGGCGTCCAGCCTTTTAAACACCAGCCCCTCGGCAAAGCGCTCCCGCATCCACGCCTTTTTCAGCGCGGCGCAGTTCTCGCCCTTCTTTTCCGTGATGGCGCAGCAGATATGCTCCCGCTCCAGGTTTTCCGGCCCGATCGCAATGATCCCCATTTGTTCGTTCCCCTTCCGTTTGGTCTGTCTGCCCTTATCATACCACCCCAAACCAGACAGAGGCATGTCCTGTTTTAAAACATTTTACCCCCTTATTGTTCTCCTCCCTCTTTCCTCCTCTTTTCCTCCCCTTTCCTCCCTCTCTCCCCGCCTTTTTCCGCTGCCTTTTTCTCCCCTTTTCCTGAACGTGCCCATGCCTTTGCGGTTCCGCGGGGCTGGCCGCGGCGCCTTCACGCCCGGCCTGTCACCGCTGGTTTTTTGCCAGCACGTCCTGCGCCTCGGGGTGCTGGCCAAACCAGCGGCGGGCATAGCTGCAGGTCACCACCGCACTGCGGCCGGTGCGGCGCAGCGCGGCGCACACCTGCTCCAGCAGCTGCCCCGCCACCCCCTTGCCCCGCAGCACCGGGTCCACAAACACATGGTCGATGTTCACCACGCCCGGCCTCAAAGCCGGAAAGCTCACCTCGCCCAGCAGCGCCCTCTCCTGCCAGTATTCCGCACGGTTTTCTTTCATCTCAAACGGCATTGTTCCAGCCCTCCTTTCTTTTGATCCAGTATACCCAAAAACGCAGGCCCCGGCTTTCCGCCGGGGCCCGCTACAATTTCTTTTTCGCAAAACCGGTCAGTACCGCACCTCGCCGTCGTGGGCCAGCAGGTTCACGCTCTCCACCCCCGGCAGCGCAGCGCAGGCGCTCACCAAAGCCGCGCCGTTGTCGGTGCGCAGCTCCACGATCAGGTCCAGCCCCTGGGCCGTCAGGTTGCGGCTCTTCACCCGGCTGGCCTTGGCATGGGCGCGCAGCAGCTCGGCCAACGCCGGTTCAAGCTCCTTGTCGGTGCTGTTCAGCACCAGTAAGTACGGCGGCTTTGCCGCGGGCACAAGGTCCAGCAGGAACAGCAGGGCCGTCACCACCGCGCTGGCAATGATCGCGATTTCGTACAGGCGCGCGCCGCACACAATGCCCACGCTGATGCTCCAGAACAGGAACAACAGGTCCATGGGATCCTTCACCGCGTTGCGGAAGCGCACAATCGACAAAGCGCCCACCATGCCCAGGCTGATCACAATGCTGCTCTGCATGGCCAGCACAATCGCCGCCGTAACCACCGGCATCAGCGCCAGGGTCTTGTTGAAATCCCGGCTGTAAAATGCGCTGCGGCTGGAAAGCCGGTAGATATAATAGATATACAGCGCCAGCAGGGTGGTGATGCCCAGGGTCACCAGCACCGCCACGGTGCCGATATCGCTCTGCACAAAGCCCTCCAGCACGCTCTTTTTAATCACATCTCTAAAACTCATATTCCTTTGCCCTTTCCGCCAGGGGCCCGGGCAGGGCCAGCCGGCTGAGATAGTATTTGGAAAACGCCGTCTGCTGCAAACTTCCCAGCTCCAGCACCTGGGCCACCGGGTCGGGCAGCAGCTCGTCGAACTTCACTTCCAGCACATGCTGCCCCGCGGGCAGCACCGGCGTCAGGGGCGCACGGGGCTGTAAAAACGCGCTCACCGCGTTGCTGGCGGCAATGTTCCGGTCAAAGGTGACGCGCACGTTGCCCACCCTGCCCACAAAGGCGGTGCGCTCGTATTCCACGATCACCTTGGGCGCAAGGCCCGCGGTGCGCATGCCCAGGCTCAAAAGGTTTTTGGGCGCCGGGGTATCGGCGCCCACCGCGGGCGGCCGCCCGCTCAAAATCTCCTCACATTCCTCCCGCGTCAGCAGGCAGGAGGCTTTGTGCGTGCGGCCGTGCAGCTTTTCCTTCACTTCCAGCTGAACGCGGCCGGGATCTGCATTGTACAGCCGCAGCCGGAACTTGCGCCGGTCGTCCACCCCGGCCTCGTTCTCCCGCAGGCAGCTGTTCTGAAAATCATCGAAGTACAGGCTGCGGATCGCATAGGCCGCCCCGGTCTGGTGCTTGTCCAGCGGCAGCAGCACCTTCAGCCGGGCGCCCAGCACCGCCAGCTCGCCGCCGGTCACAAGATATTTCCACTCATTGCGGTAATACATCGAACCCCTCCCGGGAAGGCGGGGTATAGTCCGCCATGTACCCATCCAAAAAGCGCGTATGGCGCTGCAGAAAGCCGATCGTTTCCGTTAAAGGCAGGGTGCGATTTTCCGAAAGGCCCCGGTACGCTTCATTTTCTTTCCACAGCGCATAATCACGCCTCCAAGCTCCGGTCACTTCCAGATATCTTGTTGCCTCCTGCATACGTGCCGTAACCGCCTCTACATCCAGCACGGTTTCCCGCAGTTCTTTCCAGCGGGCGGCAACCAGCGCCTTAGTGCGCCCGGGATCGGCCGCATACAGCGCGTCCAGTTCCATGTCTGGTACCACCAGAATATCAAAATCCCGCCCGAACAAACCTTCATGTGTGTCTCCGAAAGTATAATTTAAATCCCAAGGCAACCGATAAAACAGCCCGTCTTCATTTTTTCTCAAAAGATACTGGTTCTGCATCAGGTTATCGACCGCGCAGGTGAACTGTTTGTATAAGGCCATATCCACCAGATTGTCCAGGTTAACGGTATGCTCGATTGTTTCCCAATCTGCGGGGAGGCTTCCTGGGGTGTAAAGAGTATCCGTATACTTCCGCAGGGGTTCCCACAGCCCATTCTGCCAGCTATTGGGCCAAACCACTTCCAGCCGGTTAAGCCACTCCAAGCTCTCTTTTTGTTCCAGCATCGTAAAGTCCTCGTCTGTAATCATGCTGGCCTGCCGCCATTTGTATAAGCGGTCTTTTTTGCTGAGCGCAAGGCTTTTCCGGTTTACCGGCCTGCACAGGCCGTACACTCCCAGGTAGGTATCGTCCAGATATAGTTCCACATATTCCATCGTGGTGCCTGGCGGATCAAACTCATACGCCGCTGCCATTTCCGCCCATATGTCCAGGGCTACCTTATCCCGGACCCTTGTTGCATCCGTGGCCAGATTGAGCAGGATCCAGCCGTCTGAATCGCCAAGCCCCAACAGGCTCTCCGTGCTTTCCTGGCCCTTTCCATCCAGCAGATTCAACCGGTACGACTTTTTTTGTGCAAAAAAGCTGGCGTTTCCCCGCCAATGCCATTCCAGGCGGCTCTTCACCACTTCCTCGCGCTGGTTCCCCTCGGGCCAAAACAGCGTCACTGTTCCGTAATTATATGCAAAAGGCTGGGCCGCCATTGTTGCCCCCACCACCTCTGGGTCGCGTTGTACCGGCACGCTCTCCTGGGTTTTGACCACCAGCGCCGGCATGCCGGACACATAGGCAAACAGCTCGCACCAGCGGCTGCCGTCGCTCACATACACCGGCAGCAGGGTGCCCTCCCGCATGGCGGCGGTCATGTCGCCCCCCCAATGCTCGGCAGGCAGATAGATATCCCCCCAGCTGGAAGACAGGTTCCCCCGCGTTTCGCCCCCGGCCGGTTGGGGCACGCAATAGGCCCCCTGGGCCGAATCATAGGGCAGCACGGCGCCGTTCCAGTGCAGGATGCAGTCCTCACCGCTCACCTGCGGGCCGGCCTGCAAAGCTGCCAGCTGCTCCGCGTCTGCCAGCCGGGCTCCCAAAAAGGTGGTGCCCTTCTGGCCCAGGCGCACGGCAAGCACAAGCGCCAGCACCCCCAGGCTCAGCGCGAAAAGCAGCGCGCGCAACCTTTTTTTCATGCCGCATCTCCCCGCTTTCCACCCGTTTCGGTTCTCCGCTTTCCGCTGCATTTCGCCGTAATTCGCACAGTTTTTATTGTAGCACACGCCCCCGCCGGTGTAAAGCGGAAAGGGCTGGCAGCCGCGGAAGCGCCTGGTGTGAACATTCTGAAAATTTTGCGCCCATCCCCTTGAAAAAAAGCGCAAAAAGTCGTTAAATTAGTTTTACGCGCCCCGCGGCGCGAAACCTCTCCGAAAGGAAGTCTTTCCCATGCTCAAACCCCTGCTCGTCTGCCTGTTCGCCGGGCTGGGGGCCGGCCTTGGCACCGGTTTTGCCGGCATGAGCGCCGCCGCCGTCATCAGCCCCATGCTCATCACCTTTTTGGGCATGCCGGCATACCAGGCCGTGGGCATCGCCCTCGCCTCAGACGTTCTCGCCAGCGCGGTGAGCGCCTGGACCTACGGCAAAAACAAAAATCTGGACGTCAAAAACGGCGTGGTCATGATGGCCAGCGTGCTGGCATTCACCCTGGTCGGCAGCTATGTTTCCAGCCTGGTGCCGAACACCGCCATGGGCGGCTTTTCCACCTTTATGACCCTGCTTCTCGGCGTTAAGTTCATCGTAAAGCCGGTCATGGCCACCAAGGAATCCATGGGTGCGGTGAGCGCCAAAAAGCGCTTCCTCCAGTCCGTGGCGTGCGGGGCGATGGTGGGCTTCATCTGCGGCTTTATCGGCGCCGGCGGCGGCATGATGATGCTGCTCATCCTCACCAGCGTGCTGGGGTACGAGCTCAAGACCGCCGTGGGCACCAGTGTGTTCATTATGACCTTTACCGCCTTTACCGGGGCCGCCAGCCACTTTGCCATCGGCGGCGCGCCGGACTGGGGCATTCTGGCCCTGTGTGTTCTGAGCACTTTGCTGTTCGCCCAGTTGGCCGCCAGGTTTGCCAACAAGGCAAGCCCTGTGGTTCTAAACCGGGCCACCGGCGTGGTTCTGGCTGTGCTGGGCGCAGTCATGATCGGCGTGAATTACCTGTAATTCAACAGCAAACGCCCGGAGCCTTGCGGCTCCGGGCGTTCCTTTCCTTCAGCTCACTGGACTAGGGCGTTGTACACCTGTTCCACTTCGGCGGGGTCCTCCCCCATCAGCTGCACGGGACTGCTGTAGTCCAGGTTCATCAAGCCCAGGATGCTCTTGGCATCCGCAATCGAGCCCTTCAGGTCCTGGATGTTCACCTCGCGCTCGCAGCGCGCGGCGGCGTCCACGATGCTTTTCACCTGCTTGAAGCAGGAAACCTTGATTTCCTTGACCATTTGGCTTTCACTCCCTCTTTATCTGCTTATAAGGCCCGGCCGCCCGCTTTCCCCCGGTGGCCGGTTGCCCGTATTATAGCACAGAATAATCCATTTGTCCCATTGTTTCCCCGCAATTCTCCCAGCTATACAAAACAGCCCTTTCTGAGGTTTAGTTTTTGTCGATTTTTACAATTCTAATCGTTTTGCACAATTTTTCGGCAACAAAAATCCATTTTATTCCTTATGAATTATTTGCCAATTCCATGCTTTTCAATCCCTTCCGGTCCACATTTTTATTGCATTGCGGCGCAAGTTCTGCTATATATAAAAGAGAATACCATAAAATATGGTATGGAAATTTTCTTTTAAAATGAAAGGTTGATGATTTTTGGATACCCCTGGCCCTAGTATTTATCTGGCGCTTGTTCTGCTCATTGCCTGCTCGGCGTTTTTTTCCGCCAGCGAAACCGCGATCTCCTCGTTCAATAAAATCCGCATGCGCAACAAGGCCGAGGATGGCGACAAGCGGGCCAAAACCGCGCTGAAGGTCGCCGAGGACTACGACAAAACCCTCTCCACCATCCTGATCGGCAACAACATCGTGAACATGGCCAGCGCCTCGCTGGCCACCGTCATGGCCACCGCGCTTTGGGGCCCCGCCAGCGGCCCGGCCATTGCCACCTTCGGCATGACCGTGCTGGTGCTGATCTTCGGCGAGATCCTGCCCAAGAGCTTTGCCAAGGAGCACGCCGAGGGCTTTTCCATGCAGGTGGCGGGCGTGCTGGCATTTCTGCGCGCCGCATTCAGCCCCGTCGTGTGGTTTTTCGTAAAGCTCAAGCAGCTGCTCACCGGCCGCCGCAGCACCGGCCTGGTGCAGCCCAGCGTCACTGAGGACGAGCTCAAGACCATCATCGACACGGTGGAGGAGGAGGGCGTGCTGGACAGCCAGGAGACCGAGATCATCCAGTCCGCCATTGAATTCGACGATATCACCGTGCAGGAGATTCTGATCCCCCGGGTGGATATGGTTGCGGTGGATGTGAAGGCCCCGGTAGACGAGATCATCGCCACCGCTGTGGAAAACGCCTACACCCGCCTGCCGGTGTACGAGGGCGACATTGACCATATCATTGGTATGCTGCACACCCGCGATCTGTTCGAATGCCTGGCAAAGGGCCAGGCCATTCAGGTCCGTGCCCTCTGCCGCGAAATCCCCTTCGTATACCGCACCAAGCACATCAACGATCTGCTGGCCGAATTCCGGCGCCGCAAGCAGCACATGGCCATCGTGACCGACGATTATGGCGGCACCCTGGGCCTTGTGACCATGGAGGACGTGCTGGAAGAGCTGGTGGGCGAGATCTTCGACGAGACCGACGAGGTGGAGGAGCTGCCCGTTCGGCAGCTGGAAGAGCATCTGTTCCGGGTGGCGGGCGAGGTGAACATCGACGATCTGTTCGACGAACTGGAGATCCGGGTAAAGGGCTTCGACAGCGATTTTTCCAGCGCCGCCGGCTGGGCGTTGGAATGCCTGGAACACATTCCCGAGCCGGGCGAGAGCTTCGATTTCAAAAACCTGCACGTCACGGTGGAACAGGTGGAAGACAAGCGCATTTTAAGCCTCTTGGTGCGGGTGCTGCCCGAGCCGGAGGAAGAATAAGGAGAAACGCCATGAGCGAGACCCGCCTGCCCCAGGGCTACCGGCCCGTGCTTGGGCTGTACGACACCCAGAAGGCCATCGGCCTGATCAAACAGATCTTTGAGGTAAAGCTGTGCGCGGCGCTGCACCTGAAGCGGGTCACCGCCCCCCTGTTCGTGGACCCCGCCATGGGCCTGAACGACGATCTCAGCGGCGTGGAGCGCCCAGTCAGCTTCGAGGTTCCGGCCACCGGCGGCACCGCCCAGGTGGTGCACAGCCTCGCCAAATGGAAGCGGCTGGCCCTGCATCAATACGGCTTCCGCCCGGGCAACGGCCTCGTGACCGACATGAACGCCATCCGCCGGGACGAAGAGCTGGACAATCTGCACTCCATCTACGTGGACCAGTGGGACTGGGAGAAGGTCATCACCTCCGCCCAGCGCACCGAGGCGTTCCTGCACGGGGTGGTGCAGAACATCGTATATGCCATCAGCGCCACCCTCGACGAGCTGAAATGGCAGTTCCCGGACCTTTCCACCACCCTGCGGCGCGAGGTCACCTTCGTGACCAGCCAGCAGCTGGAGGACCGCTGGCCCGCCCTCTCGCCCAAGCAGCGCGAGAACGTCATCGCCCGCGAGGCTGGCACCGTGTTCATCGGCGGCATCGGCGCGCCCCTGCGCGCCGGCGCCCCCCACGACGGCCGCGCGCCGGACTACGACGACTGGTCGCTCAACGGCGATCTTTTGTTCTGGCACGCGCCGCTGGAATGCGCCATGGAGCTCAGCAGCATGGGCATCCGGGTGGATCCCGCCGCGCTGGACCGGCAGCTCACCCTCTCCGGCCACGACGAGCGGCGGGCCCTGCCCTTTCACAAAATGCTGCTGGCGGGCGAACTGCCCCTCACCATCGGCGGCGGCATCGGTCAAAGCCGCCTGTGCATGCTGCTGCTCTCCAAGATCCATGTGGGCGAGGTGCAGGTAAGCCTGTGGGACGAGGCCACCCGCCTGGCCTGCGCAGCCGCCGGGGTGCCGCTGCTGTAAAAAACGCGGTATTTGCCCGGTTGTGGGCGGAACTTTTTTGTCAAAACGCCCTCTGCCCACTATAATAATAAAACAACGAGCAGCCGAGGAGTGGATTTACATCGTCGGCTGCTCGTTGTTTTATTTTATAGGCAGGAAAGTTTTTTCCTTCTAAAATCAAAGATGATTTTTTTCATACTCGAAAGCGTGGCACCGGTATGCCCCGCAATATCTCGTTGCTGGTGGTTGTGCTGTACAACGACGCACCTTAAATCTTCATCGCAAACACAAGTTATCTTGGTTCCTGCAATAATATGGCGTCATGGTATTCCTTATAACCATAATGACACTGCCTATCGGGGTGTGTTTCCTTCGCTATAAAAGCACTAACTTATTTTGGATAGAAACAAAAATGACCATGCCGCATTCTGCATAAAGTAACTATAACGTACCCTACTGTATTTAGGCAACGTTCTAGCCTCCGGTTCCATAATAGACCGATCATAATCCACCAATATTTCATTTACAGAGGGCCACAATGAGCCATTTTTTATGCCATCTGAAAGGTAATTAATGACACGTTCATTCCATAAATCAGGGAACTGGCACATCATTGAAATAATAGCTTTAGAGTCCATATATCGGTAAGAGATATCAGCTGTATATGTTTGGCCTGGCCAAAATGATATGTTAGTGGCAATTTGATCCTCTGGTGCAAATCCATGATAAGCGGCACCAAAATAATACGGCCATTCACAGTTTTCATCATAATCAAGGAAATCAGGTGCAGAAAGCAAAATGCTGATAAAATCCCTAGCAATTTCTTGTTGTTCTTTTCCAATTTTTTCGCCAAAATTCTCTTCAATACATATAGATGATACCCATCCCGTCATATAATTATAGGGAGCCGCCACCCCGTCCACTACCAGCAAATCCGTGCACCGCAAATACCGCTTACCAGCTGGCACTCCGTTCTGGTCATCTTTTGTTGCTCTGACCAGATAAGTTAGGCTATTCTCCCGCTTTTCCAGATCCATTCCTTCCCTTAAAACCTGTTTGTTTTGTAAGCGATAGGGATTCTGTACATAATGTTCATAGCGCATCACAGTTTCCGCTACACGTGCACTGTGAAGTTCGCACAAATGGTCAAGTCGGTTTTTTCCATATCTATTACTAATCAGCCCATGGGGAGATTCCAACAGCTGATCGAGCACCTTCATTTCCAACATTAAACGTTTCTCTATTTCCCCCTGAAATTCCATAAGCATTTCCGAGTGAGCGAGATTATCAAATTCAGGTGTCAAAAAGTCTATTAGCCCATTCCAATAATAAACCGCTGACCATGGGATTCGCCCTTCTGCATTATTACTTCCCAAATCACCAACGCCGCTGCACGGCAACGCGTTGAGATCAGCTTTTATTAAGCGGATTCGTTCTTCCAGCGTATTCACAGGCTGGATTACCGTTTCGCCGCAGATCTCTGCAATTGTGGCCGCCTCATTTTCATCAAATCTCTGGCTATCCACAGCCGACCACGGTGAATTACAGGTAAAAAGCTTTGCCACAGTTGCATTCTTGCTCATGGTAAGGAAATAGCTCTCGGCATCTTTGCCGTTATTTCTGACCTGAACCAAAACCTCATCGTCCTCATCGTACTTGTACCTTGTCAGAGTATAGGGCACCCATGTCGTATACCGATAAAATGCTTCCCCACCCAAGATCAAAAGCGAGCGGTTTCCATAGGCGGTCTCACATGATGGCGTAATGATCATCGACACATTCTCATCAATGCCGTTCGCACCAAAATCCAGATCGTTGCAAAATGCCTCGTCAACTTCAACGTCGCCGCCCTGCATATTTAGCCGGTAAAGCTGATTTGTACAGGATACCACATTGTACAAAACAATATAAGCTCTGCTTTCAAGTCGGTCTTCAAAAAATGCAGCATCTCTGAAGATAAAGGCCTCCATGTAAGCAGGCAGTTCAATCCGCTTTAATTCGTTTTTCTCAAACATCCATAAAGTAGTTGCTTCCTCAAACATCCCTCTTGCAAATATAAGCCATCTGTTTTTTCCAACCGTAATAATTTTTAGCGGAATATATCCTGGCTCCATCCGGATCAACTCGTCTGTCTCTAGCTGCTGCAGTGTAAATTCGTTAGCCTTCTCGTTTGCATTTAGCGTATAATAAGTTTCTCCATCAAAAAAGCTGGTAAACGGGATTTCATAAAGGGGATCTCCACACTTTGTAGTGCATCCCAAAAGCAACAGTAGCAGAACAAGCGCCAAAAAGCCAGTCGCGATATTTTTCATCTGGCTACTCCTATTCAAAATATTTTTCCCCTTTCAATGATCAGCAATAACAATTATATTTAAAAAATGTATCGTTTGGGAATTTTGTTGACTACCGTAAGGGCTTCGCTCATATCCACTCCAATAACATCAAAATACCACTGCATCGAGTCGAAGCGCGGTGTATTATCTCGTTCTACCAGCTTGAGCGCTTCCTCTCTTGTAAGCATTCCTTCCCGAATCTGATTACTTCGCAGGGTATCGTTTTCTGTAAAGCCAGCAACACAATAATAAATATAATTGTAAAACGGTGCTGTTCCATCGCCGATTCGCCAAGTACTCTGTGTATCAGGGCTGATTTCCCAATCATACTCGTTCAGCAAAACGTCATTTAATTCATTCTCTTCCCACGGAATGTAGTCATACAACCGCAAATACTTGTGCGGGATCGCATAATAGCATATGGTCGCCCCTGCCGTGTCCAAAATAGACCGATTGATATAACTCGGGTTCGTGATATATTGCCTCGCATAATGCCCAGCCATCCTCAAAACCGAGCCAAGCGCAAGCTGCTCCAGCGCCATATTCTCCCCTTTTTGATTAAGTACGCTTGGGCGCGATCCACAAAATCCCGATTTAAAATGCGTCTTCTCAAACGGATTGGAGGCCATAAGAACATCGTTCACTTTCAGGTCTTTGCGCACCTGATTTGCGTAATAAAAATATTGTTTATCCCCTGCCATAAAAATGGGTACCATACCGAGGTCCGGCTTTTTTAACCAAGCGGTCACATTGCGCCGAATATTATCGCGCTTTTTAGCAATATCGGCAGAAACTACTATCAGTTCTACCCCCAGGCTTGCGCACATCCGTGACTGATTACGTCGAGCCAGGTCTGTCACCATACCCCAATCGTAGCTAAAGCAAACAGGATGCAGACCAAGTTCCCGCACAAAATAGTGAAGTCCATAGCTCGAATCCCTCCCCCCACTAAAGGAAACAATCGAGTCTACTTGTCCATCCTTACGTCGCACCCTGTCGGCCCATGCGCTCAAAGCATCTTTGCCGAGATATTTTTGTTTTGTATAGGTATGGCAGTAATTGCACACACCATTTTCATCAAACTCAATAAACGGCATCGTTTCTGGCAGCACACATTTTGTGCAACGGCGCAGCTTTTGGATCGGCGCTGGATCAATTTCAAATTTTCTGTAGTTGTGAGGGTTGATTGCAACCACACTTCCCGCAGGCGGTTCAACAGGCCTAACATCCATCCCTATTCTCTTCTTCGTATGCTGCTGGGCAATTTCAATCGGCTCCACCACAAGTGGGAAAACCTGTGCGTTCATGTTGTCTTTCAAATCAACAATAATACCTGTATTTGCTTTTAACTGTTGGATGTCCGCTCCCAAAAACAATCTTCTAGCCGTTTTATTTCGCTCAAACAGGCGCCTGAGCATAAGCTCTTCAGACGCCAAAACAATACTTTTATGGTCACAGCTCCAGCAGTAATAGAGCGATCCATTGTTGGTCGCTGCAACCAACTGTTCGGTGTCGCAAAGCATGTTAAGAGTGTTTGCCATACCATAAATATCCTGGTATACATGCTGCACAGCACCGACCTCTGTATCAATTTTTCGGTATTCTTCATAAAGTGCGGTGAATATCTCTGTATCTACCTCGCTTGCTCGCTTTATCTCTGAATGCTCTTTCCATAGTTCGTCGGCGTTCACAATGATCCCATTATGAACTGTAATAGTCTGCTCCTTTATAACGGGCTGGTTATTGTCTTCTTCGTTTTGCGTTCCGTTTGTTACCAGTCGGGAATGCCCTATGATCGAGAACCATTTTTCCGCATTAAATTCTTCCTGTGAAAACAGTTTTTCATATTCGCTCAGCTTTACCATTTGAGCTGCCGGTAAGGCACGCTTAATCGTATTTAGCTTGTTATGCTGCATAATTGCTGCACCGGCCGCTTCCTTTCCCCTCGTTTCCGATAATACCAAAAGCTGAGAAACAATCTTTTTTGCCTCATTCTCTGTTATTTTTTTGCAGCAGCTTGAAAATCCAACGATTCCACACATACAAATTCTCCCCCCTGTATTTTTTACAAATCCACTTTCAGTTCATGTTTTACAAATTGTTTCAATACAACAGCATAAACAATATAAGAGCAGGCGGTCGCAAAACCTGCACCAAATATCCCCCAAATGGAGATGAAGATTAGGTTGAGTATAATATTGCTACACACCGAAATAATGTTGACCAGCGATTCTTTTGCCGGGGCTCCTGTCTGCGCTAAAAGGTTCCCAAAGGCAATATATTTTGCTGTCAGTGCAATGGATACCGCTACTACACTCAGTGCCCCAATGGCCATAAGATAATCTTTTCTATTAATCATAAGGCACAGTGCAAAATACCCAGCTATTACAGCGGCTGCCGCAGAAACGCCAATAAAATAAATCAGCTTTGTGATCCCTTTGCGATACTTCGCAAACCGCTCCTTAATATCAGTCCGTGCTTTGTCAAAACAGCAGGTCAGCTGGGGATTAATACTTCGCCGAATCACTACGAGCATCTGATAAAGGCCTTCCATAAACAGTGCCGCGAAAGAATAATAGCCTATCAATCCATCACTTATTCCAAGAACGCTCAGGCACAAAATGTCCACCTTAGAATTGAGCTCCAGTACAAAATTCCCCGGTAGAATCCAAAAACCAAATTGTAAAAGTTCTTTTATCCACCGTCGTGTCGGGCCCAAACCAACAAGCTGGTGATGTGCAAGATATCCCAACATCACCACAAACAATACAAGCTCCGTTAAAAAAAAGCTCACTGCAAGATATTCGCCTGGCCCGTGCATCAGCGCAATGATTATGATAAAAATTGCGATCAACACATTCCGTGCCGCCTGAAATACTGCATACGCCTTCATTTTGGCCAGCCCATTCAGATATCCAAGCATTACCTTATTAAAAGAAAATAACGGTAGGGCAGGGAAAACCAGCCATATATAACTTAATGCGGTTCCCGGCATATGGTTCCTGAGCAAACTATAGATTGTCCCCATCACAAACAATGTGAGTGTAGAAGTAACCGCAGCCGAGCATAATGCCGACAAAAGCAAACGACTCCCATCAGCCAAATTTTCTGTTGCCAGCGCTGAATAGCGTGTAAGCGCAAGGTGGACGCCAAAAACCGCTAACTGGCTAAGTAAGATATAATATGCAAAGATCTGATTAAAGACCCCCAACACCTCTTCGTCGTAAAAAACTGCAATGATAATACTAAAAAGAAAGCCTCCTGCCGCAAGAAACAAGGTGCTCACATAGTTCCACACCAAACCGTCTGCAAATTTTTCTGTTTTTTTCAAATGGTTTTCTCCATTCTATGTCTTTTAAACATTGTTCCACTGAAATACAATAAACTGATCGTCCTTAAAAACGATCTCTACTCTATCCGAATAGAGCAGTTGCTCTAGCGGTGTGTCGTTCCAATACACGCTCTCATAGCTTGTTTTTAGCAAACCGCCTTTGAGATCCATGTCTTTCATAGCTGCTTCTAGCGCTTCCGAAGTTGGCGCTGTCAAACAAGGCTCGGCAAATTCTGTAAACATCGAAACAGCCCGATTATACAAATAGTAATTCGTACAGTAGTTGTCCATCAAAAACCGCTCTCCCACAAAAGCGGCATTGGCTGCCTGTGTTCCTTCCAGCCATTTTGTGCGCCTTCCAACAAAATCATAGCCAGGGTAATACATCACTGGGCTAAGCAACATAAAGCAGAGTGCTGCATAAAGAGTTGCATTTTTTACTCTCCGCCACGTCCCCTTCCCTTTTTCGCTCCATTCTCCCGTAATCCAAGGTAAGAGCAAAACCACCGAAAATGCCATAAGCATCGAAATCTGGATGGTGTACCGCTGGTTCATTGTCAGCCATTCCGACATCTTCTCTCCGCCCCAAGAAACAACATTGTTTAGCATAAATAAGTTTAAAAGGCAGGCAAGCCCCATTGCAGCAGTCGGCTCTGCAACCCGCCCTTGCTTTCTGTTCTTAAAAAAGAGGATCAAAAGCCCTACCGCGCACAAAATGCCCAGCACACTTAAAACAATATTGTTTCGCGCAAGGATAGACCCTACCTGTGCAGGATAGGAAACACTACTTTTCAATCGTCCTTGCTGGTACTTCAAATAATTTAAAAGATAGGGCGATCCAGCCAGAATCGTAGGCAGATCGCCACGGTTTCCTGAAAGGCTTCCAGTCGTTAAAAGCGCCCAGAGCATCATATAGCTTCCGGTCGCTCCTCCCAATGCTGTAGCGCCATAACCAACAAACTGCCCAATCCTCCATTCCTTGTTAAGCGTCTGAATAACAAACACCGCTCCTACCACTGCAATGGCGGTAAATGCATTGATTGGGTGTCCCGCCATAGTGCAATAGCCAAACCAAAAAGGCATAAAAAATGTTCCGCTAAAATGCAAACATTTCTCCTTAGAAACAGCCTTTCCCATGCCATATACCACACAGAACAATCCTAAGAGGGGGATCAACCGAAAGATATCCCTGGATCCCTGTTCAAATGTAAATCCAAATGCATTACACTGTAGGCAAACTACAATTGTAAGGAATGAATAGAAATACTGGTTTTTTTTAAATAGAAGCTGCCCACATCCTATTACTGCAGCAAAGAAATAGAGATATGTCATTTGAAAAGCAAGGCGAACCGCATAGTCGCTGGGATACCCAAGTGTCGAACTGTGCAGCAGTGCATTCGCCAGATAGGCCGGCCATGCAAAGTTGTGAGTACACATCAGGGTTGATCCATCCGCTGCATCTACAAATGTGGTCATGGATGCAGCCGAACCATCCTGTGCAAAGCGAAGTGCCTGCCCCAGGTATTCCACTGCATCTGACCCAATCACCGGCGCATAGCTTGCCCGAAACAAACTATCACAAAACCAAACTCCTACAAAAAGGATTACCACCGTTGCAGCTTTTCTCCAAAGTCGTTTCTTTTGACTCGAGTCCGTGCATGTGTTATAGAGTTTTTTATGAAACAAATGTTCCGAAACAAAAAATGCCGCAATTGCACAAGCTCCTATAAAAGCCAGCACTATCCCTAGCGCGATCGAGCTTTTGAAATATTTTTTTAAATACCCTCCAATTACTGCTTTACTTGCGATCTGGCGCGCATAGGGGTACAAAAGTATTACTGCCGCGCCGATCCACCCTGCACCCCAAATATATAGTTTTCTTTTAAAGACCGTTGTTATCGTCGTTTTCGGTTTGCGTTGTTCATTCCATTCCGCGTTCCATAACGTGTTTACAACAGCGTATGCCAGTATACCGCTTAGTAATGCTCCAAACACAAAAACCTTTTTGATCGTGTTGTCAATGCACCAATGCCAAAAAAGTATACATACAAGCATAAATACGGTCATCGTCATGGTCTTTTTGGTATCCACAGGTGACCACACCGCATGTCTCAACCGTTTTTCGCCATAGCGCAAAAAAGCATACGCGGCAACTCCCGCAAGATATGGAAGCAACCGCTGCACCGCTAGCCCTTTTCTCAAATCTGTTTCAATCCGAAAAACGCCGTAACAAATCAGCAGTGGCAAAAAAGCGATTAACATTTCCCGTACAAAGCTGTCCATCCTTCGCAGGGCCAAAAACGCACTTCTATACGCTTTCAACACTTTTTTGCGTTTATAAAACAGCACTACAAGCGCAAAAGCATATGGTATAAACACACGGGCCACACGATTATCTGCAAATCGAAGGAACGAGATTAGCATCATATAAGTGCCAATTACAAATGGTGTAATACTAAATCCTAAGAAAAATTTCGCAGCCTGTGGTATCGCCTGCCCCCTCACATCCATCGCGGCAAGGCCCAGTGCAGTTGCCACGAGAATGGATCCTAAAAAATAAAGAAAATAATAAACCATTTTTCTCCAGTCCCATTCGTGATCATTATTTTTGCAATCGACGATTATCCTCCACGTCCATCCACATTGCAAAGGAAAGCGAGATCAAATTTGTCACAAGCAATGCAATAAACCCCATATATGTACCCAATGTCACTGCCTGATGGCCGCAGAGGCTTACAACAATTAAAACAAAGAAATAGAGCGATGCGACCAAGGTCAGCCAAGCTGTTATGTGAAGCAGGAACATCGGATGAAAATCGTTAATAAAATACTTATTAACGATCCTCATAAAATAACCTTTCAAAAGCAAACAGCTAACTGTGGGGATCACCTTTCCAATTTTCATCTTGCTTTTTTCCCCTACAGCATATACCGGTTTAATGGGAATCTCCCTGATGGTACAATTTGCGATATTCAGTTTAATGAGCATATCATTTGGCATACCATAGGAAGGATAGATATCCCAAAGGTCAATCGAATCCAAGGCATGCAGGGAGATTGCGGTATAACCAGTTTGTGTATCCGATACCGACCAGTATCCTGATGCAACCTTAGTAAGCGCAGAAAGTACAGAATTTCCAAAATATCTTTTGGGAGGGATCAATCGCTTGGCCGCCTTATGGCTCAAGCGATTTCCCTTTACATAATCAACTCCTTCGTTCACTACCGGCATACAAATGCTCTCCAATTCGGCCGGATCCATCTGGGCATCACCCGCCATAACCGCAGTACAGTCGATTTGATGTTCCAAGCACCATTCATAACCTACACGAATGGCGCCTCCTACTTTACTGTTGATTTGATTCCCCAGTAGAACGACTCGATCTGTGTCATTATCATTATAGATCCAGTGTTTTTGCAGCTTCTGGGCATTTTCCTTACGAATCTCCAATGCCACGACTTCCGCTCGGTTAAAGAAATCCTCTTGAATCTGCTCGGCAGCCTTTGGTATGCGCTGCCCTTTTACTCCCTTCGCCGTTGTAATCAGTTCTTTCACAATTTCTCTTGTGTTGTCCGTCGAGCAGTCATCCACTACAATGATCCGATCAACAAAATCCGGCATCGTTTTAATAACAACAGCAATTTGGGTTTCTTCATTGTACGCCGGAACAACTACAGCAATTGTTTTATTGTTAAGCATCCCTTTTCCCCATATTTCTACATTTAAATTTATGTGTGCCTTTTTGTCCAAGCGTCAGCCTTTTTCCGGCATCACATATCTTTTTTACGTGTTTGCTTTTTAACTCCCTACTTATTCACCCAAATTCACCCAATACCCTACAAGCTGTCAAGGCAGTTGCACAACTGCCGAGCGATTTCTTCCACCTGCTCTTTTTTCATGTATGGTCCCATAGGTAACGAAAGTACCGTTTCACACAATTCTGCCGCAATCGGGCACTCCACCACAGCACTGCGAGTCCCAATAAAAGCTCCTTGCAAATGCATTGGTTTGGCATAATAAACCATCGCCGGTATCCCTGCTCTCTTTAATCCAACAATCAACCCAGCTCGGTCTGTTTTCTTTGGCAGCCGAACCGTATATTGCGCCCAACTACTCACCATCCCCTGCGGCACCCTTGGCAGGTAAAGTCCACTGCCCGCAAGCTCTTTTTCGTACCATTTTGCAACGCTGTTGGCGGCTTGTACCTCATACCTGCGAAACGCTTCTAGTTTAACCTTCAAAATGGCGGCCTGTATTGTGTCCAGTCGGCTGTTCATCCCCAGTCGAACATTGTCATACTTATCCTCACCGCTTTTCCCGTGGACAGCAAGGCTACGGATCATGCTAGCCCATTCGTCATTATCGGTAAAAATTGCCCCGCCATCCCCATAGCAGCCCAAAGGTTTTGCCGGAAAAAAGCTGGTGGTAGAAATATCTCCAAAACTGCCACACATCTTTCCGTGCAGCGAACCACCAAAGCTCTGGGCAGCATCTTCCAGCAAAAGAAGGCCATACTTTTCACAAATCAGCCGAATCTCATCATAATCGGCCGGCTGCCCAAACAAATCCACTGCCACTACCACTCGCGGCCTCAGCTTACCTTCAGCTTTAATCTGTCGGATTGCATGATCGAGCTTTTGGGGATCCATATTAAATGTATCCTTCTTCACGTCTACAAAAATGCAGGTCGCGCCTTCAGCCGCAGGGCATTCACCGCTGGAAAAGAAGGTAAAGTCCGGCACAAACACTGCATCGCCGGCACCGATCTGCCACACTTTCAGTGCTAAAGTGATCGCATCTGTGCCATTTGCACAGGTAATGCAATGTTTAACTCCTACATAGTCGGTAAGTTCCTGCTCTAGTTCTTTCACTTGCAGCCCCGAAATAAACTGTGCCGAATCAATTACGCCTGTTACTGCCGCATCTATTTCAGGCTTTAACACCTCATATTGCTTTTTCAAATCACGAAATTCCATTTACTCCGCCTTCACTTTTTTCAAATCTTCCGCTTCCACTTGATACGTACGTCCACAGTCTGGGCAAACCATTTTGCCTTCAGCACTGCGCAAAACCTGTCCGCACTCGCAAACCCAGCCGATCTGCCGCGCAGGTACGCCTGCCATCAGTGCATGGGGTGGCACATTCTGGGTCACAACGGCACCCGCAGCAATAGTGCAAAACGCCCCCAATTCATGGCCGCAAACAATTGTTGCATTAGCACCAATCGTTGCATCATGGCGAACCAAAGTCTTTTTATACCCTGCTATCCCTTTTTTGTAGCGGGCCCGGGGCGTGAGGTCGTTCGTAAAAACCATCGATGGTCCGCAAAAGACGTAGTCCTCTAATTCAACCCCTTCATAAATAGACACATTGTTTTGTACCTTCACCCCATTCCCTATCTGAACATGATTCGCAACATTCACGTTTTGCCCAAAAGAGCAATATGCTCCGATTCTGGCCCCGCTTTGAATATGACAAAAATGCCACACTTTGGTTCCTTCCCCCATTAAAACGCCCTCGTCAACAATGCTGCTGGGATGCACAAAAGCTTCAGTCATCTCAAAATTCTCCTATCATATCTGTGCTGGCAAAGTCTGTCAAGGGTAGTTTGATCGGCTCACTCGTTTTCATGCTCTTATAAATCGCCAAAACCATCTCCAGTGCATTTCTCCCGGCAGCTGCATCCACATACGGTTTGCGCCCAGTGCATATTGCTGCAATCACATCCGCATATAAGCTGGTGTGACCGTTGCCATATACATTGCTGGTAGATTCTTGTAACCCCTTGTTTGCCCGGTCATCCTCAGTTTCGTCCGCAAAATCCCAAACATCCAAGTTGTTGGTCGATTTCCCTCCAATTTTAACCGTACCCTTTTCACCAAAAAGATAAAGCGTTTCCTCAAGGTTTTGGGGGTAAACGTTGGTGGTACCCTCCACCGTTGCCACAGCCCCATTCTTGAAGCTGATTACCGCCATACCAACATCCTCCGCTTCAAGATAGGCATGCTGCTGTCGGCGAGTGATTCCATACACCGTATCCACCTCGTCTCCCAGCATCCAGCGCAACAAGTCGATCCCATGAATACATTGGTTCATCAAGCAGCCGCCATCCTGCGCCCAAGTCCCGCGCCACGGCGCCTGCTCATAATAATCTTGGTTTCGATTCCAGCGCACATGGATGCTACCATGGCTTATCTTTCCAAATCGTCCATCTTCCAACGCTTTGCGGGTCTTTTGCACCGCCAGATTAAAGCGATTTTGATGGCAGGCACAAACGGTTACGCCTTTCTGCTTGCTGCGACGGATAATTTCGTCCGCATCAGCTATACTCATCGCTATCGGTTTTTCAATGATTACACTAACGCTTTGCTCAATACAATAAAGGGCGATTTTTGCATGAATTCCGCTCGGGGTGGCAATCGCCACCAACTGTATGTCAGGATGTCTTTCAAGCATTTTCTTATAATCAGTATAACGGGCAATAGACGCATCCTTCTGCAGGCCATACTTTTCCAACAGACTCTCCATGTGTTCAGGTACCACATCGCAGACTGCCGTAAGTTCCAGGCGGTTGTTCACCGCGGCTTTAATGTGGTTCGCCGCGATCCTTCCGCAGCCTATCAACGCATATTTCATATTTACAATACCTCAATATTGTTTCGAGGGTAGATATTCTTCATGGCATTTTTTGTATCAAAGATTGCTTTTGCATTCGCCTGTACCATTGCGTAGTCAACATTTGTATGGGCGCATGTCACTATCACAAGGTCAAATTCTGCAATCACCTCCGGTGTTAAAGCAGCAAGGCTTTTTCCGCTCTCACCATACATATTTGTAAACTCCGGTACCCACGGGTCAAAATAAGAAAGCTTTGCTCCTACTTTTTTCAGCTCTTTGATCACACGGATCGCAGGGCTCTCGCGGTAATCATCAATGTCTTGTTTATATGCAACGCCGAGCACTAGTACTTTTGCACCGTTAATAGCCTTTTTATGTTCATTCAAGATATGCATTGCCCTGTCCACACAATAGGCCGGCTGGCTATCGTTGATCACCATGCTGTTTTCGATAAGAGTCGTGTGAAAGTTGAACTCCCGCGCTTTCCATGTCAAATAATAGGGGTCAAGCGGGATGCAGTGTCCGCCAAGCCCCGGCCCAGGATAAAAGGCTTGAAACCCATATGGTTTTGTCTTCGCCGCATCAATCACCTCCCAGATTGAGATCCCCATTGCTTTGCACAGCCGCCCTAACTCATTCACCAAACCGATATTGATATTGCGATAGGTATTCTCCAGGATCTTTTCCATTTCTGCCACTGCCGGACAAGACACGGTGTATATCTCGCCATCCAAAACTGCACGATACATGGCAGCAATGACCTCCGCCGCATCTTCACCAATTGCTCCCACCACCTTAGGGGTGTTTTTGGTATGATATAGTTTGTTGCCTGGGTCCACCCGTTCCGGACTGAATCCAAGATAAAAGTCTTTCCCGCACTCCAGTCCGCTTCCCTTCTCCAAAAGTGGTTTTATAAGTTCTTCAGTTGTACCAGGGTAAGTAGTGGACTCCAAAACCACCATCGTTCCCTTGGTTAAATATTTTGAAACTGCAATTACCGAATCTCGTACATAAGAGATATCTGGCTCTTGGTGCTCATCCAGTGGGGTGGGTACACAAATTGCAATAAAATCAACATCTTTAATAAAGCTAAAATCCGTAGTAGCAGATAACTTTTTGCTTTTCGCCAGTTTCGCAAGATCCTCGTCCACTACGTCTCCAATATAGTTGTGTCCTGCATTCACCATCTCAACTTTTTTGTCCTGCAAATCAAACCCAATGGTTCTAAATCCGGCCTTTGCCTTTTCAACTGCCAGCGGCAGTCCCACATATCCCAGCCCAACGATCCCTGCAACAATTTTTCGATCCGCAATTTTGTTCAGTAGCATCTGTTTCATTTCCATCATCGTATAGTACCATCCTTTTTAAAATTTCTATTTTTAATAATCGCTATAAAGCCATCAATCTTGATTGTTTCTCTTCGAGGCATGTCTTCAGGAAGAGTCTTTTCTTTTGATAACATATATCAAATATGGAAACGAGCAAAGCGATGCAATCACTACTGTAAAAAGCGTGGCCCATGCAGCTCCAATAGCTCCATATTTTTTCACCATAAAATAGTCAAGCAGAATATTGCTTACACCCGTAAGCAGACTGATTGAAAAATTAAAAGTGACCCTATGAAAAATCGCCAGCAAATTTGTGCTGAACAAGCGAAAGGTTCCCAAGAAGAAATAACTTATAGACAAAATTCGAAAATATGGCACACTGTCCAGATACTTTTCTCCCCATAATATTTCAATGATAAATGGAGCCATGATCCACAAAAACAGTGAGATTAAAAAGTTCATCGCAGCCATACCTATAAATAGTTTTTTGCTTTTGTCCTTTACCCATTCCCCATCTTGTTGCTTCCTGGCAAAATACGGCAGAACCGTTACAATTACACTTTGGGGAATAAAGCTAAGTGCTTCTGGGATCATTGCAGCCGTTTTATAGCTTGCTACTACCATAGCATCTGAAACAAGGTAACTGATCAGGGCAATATCAATCAAATAAACAATTTGATTTAAAGCACTAGCACTTCCACTTTTCAGCGCATAATTCCAAATGTCCCTTTTCTGTGTTGCCGGCAGTCCTGTGCTTTTTCCTGCTCTCTTAAATGTTTCCTTGCCAACAAGAGTCCCAACAGCAATTGTTACGATATAGGCTAAATATCTGCCCGCGATCGTTCCGCCTACTCCCCACATTAGCGCGCCGGCGCAATCAAATAAAAAGTGAGCGCAGGTGTTGATTGTCAAAAGCCTTGCAAATGTTTTGTTGTCACATCTTATCCGGTAAAAAACGAGGATGTATTGCTGCACATAATCAAAAAGCGGAAGCACTGAAAGCGCAATAATATAACGGCTGCTTTCTTGGATCCCCACTCTGCCGTAAAACCCATACAAAAGCATCCCTGCCGACAGCAATACCGCTGAAAAAAAGCCCCACTTCAGTGTATATCTGTAAAGTGATCGCTTTTCTTGCTCCCCTCGCTCCTCCGAGCAGTAAAGCAAGACCGCATTTATCATCCCAAAACCATTCAGAATAATAAAAAGACTATATACGTTATAAGCACTCCCAAAAACGCCAAATTCTTCTTTTGATAAAAGGCGTACAATTATAGTATTGGTTATAAACGCTATTACACGGTTGATCGTGTAAGAGCCAAAAACGTGGAATAATCCAATCTTTGACAAGCTCTTCATCCCAACTGAGCAAACTTCCAAAATTTTATTTTTAATTTGTTTCAGTTTTGAACTCTCCATAAAACAAATCTTTCTCCACTTTCAACCCTTCATGGCTTTCATCTTTGTACCGCTTCACAAAAGCAAAAAGAGCTTTTCGTTCAGCCCCCACATCCCTGTTCAGTGAGCCATCGTATAACAGACTCCATGCTTTTCTCCCATGAAACCTTGTTCTGCGCATATTCTCGAATACGCTTTGTCAACTGTGCCTTCGTTTCTTTTTGCATCAAATTATCATAAAAAGCCATTAAAGCTTTTATATTGGTGGGCGTTTCATCCGGTGATGCTCTAAAACAAAAGTCCGCTGCTTCATCTTTTGCAATATCACAACCCGATGTCACAAATGGTATTCCTACTGCAAGGTATTCGCGCGATTTTAAAGAAGACGATACCAATTTTTTATCTTTCCGATGTATTCCGAGGCCCTCAATTGCAATATCGCATCTATCATAAAGTTGTTCATATAATTGTTTTCTGTTTAACGCACCCAAAAAAGTAACAAACGACTCCAGGTGATACTCTTTTGTTAGTTCTTTTAGCGCATTAAGCTGAGTGCCTTCCCCTGCCAAGTAAATGTGTACTTTTCTCGATCCCTCCTTTTGATATTCGGCCATTCCGCAAATCAATCGATCAATCCCATGCCAAAATTCTAACTGTGCCACACAGCCAATATTAAAACTATCTGTATCATTTTGTTTTTTTTCACGATAAGCGCTCAAATCAATACCGTTCGAAATAGAGAGCGCTTCTACACCGAATATCTTCTCACTGCTTTCCAAGGTCACGATTCGGTCAAGATATAGGGGTAGCTTTTTTCTCCAGCGGCGATCCTGTAAAAGCAGCGGAAAACGATGCCAATAATGGATAAACTCTTTATCATACGGATAAGTAGGCAGTTCCATAAGAATTTTGCAGTGTAAATTTTTAAGTCGCACCTTTCTCAAAAATTCGATAAAGTCGTGTGAAATAGGGGTTGGCTTACGAATATACACAAAATCAGCTTTTTGAATTTCTCCTGTTATCCTCCAATCCAGTCCATCCCCAAAAACAAAAAGTCGTTTTTGTAATTTGTTCCATACTTTTAACTCTTCTCTTTGAACACAATGATTTTTGCACTGTATCCCTAAACCGCGGAAAGCGCCGATTTGCCCCTTAATTTTATTTCCCACACCGGTTTTAGCGTTTCTTTCACATGAATCGGTGGAGTCGGATATATAAACGCCTTTCATTGATCCACTTTCCTCACTTACCTTGATAGCCTTAAACTTTCCAGTATTATATTTTCTATGTTGTTGATATATTGTTCCATATGAATATATGGCAATGCTGCTTGCTGTGCCCGTTCGCAAATTTTCTGATATTCTTCATCTGTACATTTCAGGCACCTTTTCACCTTTTCTGCAAGCTCTTCTATCGTTTTTCCAATTCCCCCACATTCATCGGTCACAATATCCTGCAACCCGCTTACTGAGGTTGCCACCAGTGGCTTGCCCAATAATAGTGACTCAATCGCTACCATAGGGAACCCTTCCCATAACGAAGGCATTACCATTACTTTGCATCTATTGATAAACGGAAAAGGATTGATTTGGAAACCTTTCAAGTCAACTGTTTCTTTTAATCCGTATTCCTCAATTGTGCATTCTACTGTCTCCCTTAATTCTCCATCCCCGATCATAACTGCCGATATTTGTGGGATATCCTTTTTAAGTTGAGCCACAATTTCTAAAAAACCTATTGGATTTTTGGGTTCGGCGAACCGCCCACAATATCCAAGGTCATACTGTCCTTCACAAAAAAACTCCTGGCTTTTTATTAATATCTCTTGAGATGAAATCACATTCGAAAACACTGTAAATTTATCCTTGACCATATATGAAAAAACAAAGTTTTTTGGAATATCCTTTGAAACGCAAATTAAATGCTTTGCCCTAAAAGCCGTTATGCACAGAGCTAGGCTATTGGGACATATCCGTTTTAGCCAAGGACAATCACTGTGCAGGTGACCTATGGTATTTTGAAAAATTAATGAAGCATAGAAGCTGGCACGATAATCCATAGCGTAAACAATTTCGGGATCGTATTCTTTAATTGCTTTCCGAAGTTCTTTCAGCGAAAACTTTTTCAGCCCAATAAAAGGTATCTCGTTTTCTTGTAACACCCACTTAATCTTTCCAACGGGGCAACAATATGCGACCGCATGTTTTCTGTTTTTCATTTGTTTCGCTATTTGTACAGTTACGTTTTCACCTCCAGAAAACTCATTTGTAGGTGCCAAGAAAAGGATTTTCATTTTCGCTCTCCCGTTGAAATCAATCCAACCTATTTGCGGATGCCTTCATAAATTTTTTGCAACTGGTGTGCCTGCACCTCTATTCCAAGAACTATTCCGTTCATTCTTTCCCTTTTTCGAAGCAGTTCTTTTGCCCATACTAAGGCGCCCTGCTGTAATTCTATAAAGTGTCCTCCCCCTTTTTCGGCTTCACGAGCAATAGTTTTAGAAAAAGCACATGGTAACCCGTTCGCCTGCGCTTCCCATGCCACCACCGGCATGCCCTCGTAGCGGCTTGGCATGCAGAAAACATCCATCACCGAGTAGAGTTTGTTCACATCCTGCCTCGCACCGGTGAAGAGGACCTTGTTCTGCAGGCCTAGCGCTTGTGTTTGCTGCCGGATCTGCCCTTCCAGCTCTCCTTCTCCCACCAGCAACAGGAAAGCGTTTTGATCCGCTTTAAGAAATTCGGAAAAAATCTTCAGCAAAAAGGTGTGGTTTTTTGCGTAAGTAAATCGCCCCACATGCCCCACCACAAAGGCATCCTGTGGAATGCCAAATTCCCTGCGTAAAGCCGTGCGCGCCTCTGGATCATACGCAAATTTCGCTGTGTCGATCGCATTCGGCATTACGGTTACCTTTCCTGCGTCAAACGTCCTGTTGCCATACATCCAGCGCCCGGCCTGCTCGCCGCAGGCAAAATAATTCGTGGCAAAAATCTTGTTGAATGGACGCAGCAAATATTTAAGCAGTGTCTTTTTCCCCTCGCCCCAATCCGCCGTCGAATGGCTGTGGGCAATGCGCACCGCTACACCCGCGCGCCAAGCTGCAAACAGCGGAAATATTGACATCGTACTCAGATGTGCGTGAACGATTCGATAGCCCCTATCCCGGAAAGCGCAATATAGCGCTCTGTGATATGCCATTACTTTTGTATAAGGAGGGATCGGATAAATTCCCGCCCCCAATCGTTGTAGTTCTTCTCGTTGGGGAAAGGTACTTCCCTGTGCAAAATAAAAATCAAACTGCACCTTGCTTCGGTCAATATGGCGGTAATAGTTCATTACCACCGCCTCAATTCCGCCGCTGTCCATGCGGTTTAATATCTGTGCCACCCGGATGGGCTCCGGCATCGCCTGCCCTGCTCCACGCATGGCTTCCTTTTTCAGCGTTGGCTCACTCATAGGTGGTGCCCCCCAGCTTTTCGCTCACCAGCTTTTCCTGATTCACCATTCCGCCAAACATCGTGCGGAACAAAATCTTCAAATCCAGCCCCAAGCTCCAGTTTTCGATATACCAGATGTCATACTTCACCCGCGCCTCAATG
>OFOK01000315.1_pt1 | contig 50302 bp, 42 predicted proteins | sample 1542001 | NCBI WGS metagenome assembly OFOK01 (sample SAMN04209242, study PRJEB22552) | human gut metagenome | biome: gut; material: feces | host: Homo sapiens | place: USA: Oklahoma
CGGGCGTAAGAGATTTGAAGGGAGCTGTCCTTAGTACGAGAGGACCGGGATGGACAGACCTCTGGTGCACCAGTTGTCGTGCCAACGGCACAGCTGGGTAGCTACGTCTGGACGAGATAAACGCTGAAAGCATCTAAGCGTGAAACTCCCCCTAAGATAAGATCTCTCATCCGAAAGGAGTAAGGCTCGACGTAGACTATGTCGTTGATAGGTCGGAGGTGGAAGTGCTGCGAGGCATGTAGCTGACCGATACTAATAAGCCGAGGGCTTGACCTAAAAGGTCAAAGAAGGATGCAGGCGCTTGTGAGCGATGGAAAGTTGTTTCACTGTTCGGTTTTCAGGGTACAGAAAAAAGCGCACCCGAAACTCAAATCAAAGCCCAGCGAAGCGGGTTTGATTTGAAGAGGAGACACAGCGAAATGAGCGAGCTTTCGGCGTAAGACGGAAGCGAGTGATATGGAGCTTGTGTCGACGACATGCGCCTTTAGCTCAGCTGGTAGAGCAACTGACTCTTAATCAGTGGGTCCCCGGTTCGAATCCGTGAAGGCGCACCATCTGGCCCGTTGGTCAAGCGGTTAAGACGGCGGCCTCTCACGCCGCAAACATGGGTTCGATTCCCGTACGGGTCACCAGTACCATTCAAAAGTTTATAGTGATTTTAGTCGCGCAAGCGGTTAAAATAGTTGGTGTTGATTAGGGCGAGGGTCCACCCGTTCCCATTCCGAACACGGAAGTTAAGCTCGTTTCTGCCGAAAATACTTGTCTGGAGACGGACCGGGAAGATAGGTAACGCCAACACAAAAAAGGACGAACAAAACTGTTCGTCCTTTTTCTTTTCCAGAATTACCTATTGTACCAGAAAGCGACATTTGATATAATAATTTCGTCTGATTATCGTAAACCCAAAATGGAGGTAAAAAGCAAGATGAATTGGAAGAAATTTGAACGGCGAGCCGCTGCATTGGCTTTGGCTGCCGTAGTGGGGGTCCAGCCTGTTCTGGCAGGATCCTATAAACTTACTGTGCCTTCCGGCTATACCAGTCCGTTTATTGATGTGCAGAAGGGTGACTGGTACTACAATTACGTAGCGGTCCTTAATAGCATGGGCATTATTGATGGCTATGGAAATGGATATTTTGGAGCTGATGACCCCTTAAGCGCAGGAGCGGCTCTGGTCATGGTTCTGAAGGCTGCGGGAAGCGGAACGATTGCCGCGACAGACAGCCACTGGGCCAGCGGCTATGCAGATTATGCAGTGTCCAAGGGCTATCTGACCAGCGAAGAGATCGGCGATGATTTGGATGGAGATATGCCTCGTATCTTGGTTGCCCGTCTGGCCGCCAAAGCGCTGGGGCTGAGCCCGTCGGAGAATAAATCCCCCTTCTCCGATGTTGACGATGGCTACTTGACTGCTCTTTATGAGATGGGAATCGTCACCGGCAGCACAGAGAATGGAAAGACAGTTTTCCTGCCGGACAAGCCGATCAGCCGTGCAGAGATCAGCGTAATCGTGTGGCAGATCGACCGGGTACATACTTACGGAAAGCAGATTTTGTTCCAGAATACCTATTATGATATTTTAGACGGTGTTCCCGTGAATTCCTATGATAACAAATACTTCTTAAAGGGCTCCGACGGCTATATGACCTACACGGAGCCGGGGGTAGAGACGGAACTGGGAATTGACGTATCTGTCTATCAGGGTGAGATCGACTGGCAGAAGGTGGCCGACGCCGGCATCGATTTTGCAATTATCCGCGTGGGATATCGCGGTTATGGCAGTGAAGGCAAGATGATGCCGGATAAGTATTTCACTCAGAATATCCAGGGTGCCTTGGATGCCGGACTGGATGTAGGCGTGTATTATTTCTCTCAGGCCATCACTGTTGAGGAGGCTCGGGAGGAGGCCGCATATGTCATTGAGCAGGTAAAAGATTATGACCTGACCTATCCGGTGGTCTTCGACTGGGAGCGCCAGAACTATGCCGGTTCCCGTACACAGACAGTGCCCAGCGTGAGCACCATGTGTAAGATGGCCAATGCCTTCTGTGAGGATATCACGGCTGCAGGTTATGAGGCCATGGTCTACTTCAATCCCTCTGAAGGGTATAAGCAGTACGACCTGAGCCAGCTGATGGACTATCCCTTCTGGCTGGCCCAGTATAACAGCGTTCCTACGTTCTACTATGACTTCGATATGTGGCAGTATACCTCCACTGGTCGTGTGCCTGGCATTTCCGGCAACGTGGATATTAACCTGCGTTTCTTCCGATAACAAAACAGAGCGTCATAACTGCTTGCAGTTATGACGCTCTGTTTTTAGATTTCAGGGAATTGCAGCAGCTTTTGAGCATTTCCGCCCAGAATCGCGGCTTTTTCTTCTTCGGTAAACGGCAGAGAGCGGATGCGCTCCACACCCTGAGATTGGTCGCCCCAGGGGCTGTCCGTACCGAACAGGAAGCGGTGGGGGCCAAAGGTGTGGACCATGCGCAGGAACTGTTCCTGGCTGAGCATAGGCAGATCTTCGGGCTTATAATAGCCGTCATCCAGGGCATGGAGGGTGCCCAGAGAGTAGGAGGTGTCCAGATAGACCGGAGCATCCGCCAGAAGATCCTCTGCCTCGTCCCAGTTACGCCAGCCACCCATGTGGGCCAGAATCAAAGTCAGAGGGCCAACTTCCTTGACCGCGTGCTGGACCATGGCGGGAGTGACCCGCACCCGGCCGGGGAAGCCTACGTCCAGGCCGGAGTGGGTGAGCACAATGAGGCCCAGCTCAGCGGCCCGGTCCAGAATACGCAATGTGCGGATGTCGTCAAAATCCACGTCCTGGTAGACGGGGTGGAGCTTGATGCCCTTCAGACCCAGCTCCTTTACCCGGGCCAGCTCGGCGCGGTAGTCGTCGTAATCAGGATGGATACAGCCGAAGGAGAAGATCCCGGTCTGCGCAAACTGTTCATTGATGCGTGCGGAACTGTCATTGATGTGCAGCACCTGCTTAGGGCTGGTGGCCACAGGAAGGACCACCGAATAATTTACCCCGGCTTTGGCCATGGAAGCCATCAAGCCGCCGTTGGTGCCGTCCACATAGGATTTTGTGTGGGACATCTGCTCCAGCTTGGGAATAGTGGTGGAGGCCAGCTTGTCCGGGAACGTATGGGTGTGGATATCAATGATCATAATATCAACTCTTTCTTTGCGGGAAAGCCCCGTATGATTTTAAGTCAGCGGCGAAAAGCAGGCCGTATGATATCCTCCATAGGATACCACACGGCTCTGACTTTGAACATGGTGTTTCTTGCCCAAGAAATGGAGTTTTTGGCCCAAATTTTAAGAGAAAATAAAGATTATTCCCGCTCACCCAGTGCTTGACGCTGACGGACCAGAACTTTGCGGTCATAGCAGGAGAAGGCCGCGTCCACGAGATTTTTGTCCGGCTTTGGGGTAAGCAGGGATACCACTGGGACAATAACCAGACCGGACAGCATGCAGAAAGCGCCGGCATTGATGGGAGACTGGAGAAGCGTGGGGAAGTGGTCGCCCACAAAGATATTGGCCAGCATAAAGATTGTAGAAAACAGGAAGCAGACCCAGCAGGCCCCGCGGGTGGCCTTTTTCCAGTATAAGCTGTAAAGGAAGGGGGCCAGAAAGGCTCCGGCCAGAGCGCCCCAGCTCACGCCCATGAGTTGGGCAATGAAGGTGACACTGGAGCGGTACTGAATGATGGCCAGCACCACGGAGATGGCAATAAAGAGCACGATGAGTCCCCGCATGACCAGTACCTGGCTTTTCTCGTCGTCCTCCCGGATCACTCGCCCTTTGAGTACATCCAGGGTCAGGGTAGAACTGGAGGCCAGCACCAGGGAGGAGAGGGTGGACATGGAGGCGGAGAGCACCAGAATGACTACCACAGCGATGAGCACGTCGGACAGGCCAGAGAGCATGGTGGGGATGATAGAGTCATAGCCGTTGGCAGCCACATCCACTTGGTCGGAGAAGAGCCGACCAAAGCCGCCCAGGAAATAGCAGCCTCCGGCCACGATGGCGGCAAAGACGGTAGAGATGACAGTGCCGGTGTCGATGGCCTTTTCGTCCTTGATGGCATAAAACTTTTGTACCATCTGAGGCAGTCCCCAAGTGCCCAGGGAGGTGAGCAGAACCACCCCCAGCAGATTGAGGGGATCTGGGCCAAAGAAGGAGGCAAACACCCCGGGGACGGAGGAGACCTGCGGATCATTCACCTGAGCCAGTCCCTCCAGAGCGGCCAAGAAGCCGCCCTGACTGTTAAGAACTGCAGCGATGACGGCACAGATGCCAAAGATCATGATGATGCCCTGGATAAAGTCGTTGATGGCGGTGGCCATATAGCCGCCGGCAATCACATAGACCCCGGTAAGAATGGCCATGACCACGACACAAACGCCGTAGTCGATGTCAAAGGCCATGCCGAACAGGCGGCTCAGGCCGTTATACAAGCTGGCGGTGTAGGGAATGAGAAAAATAAAGATGATCACCGAGGCGGCCACCTTCAGCTTCTTGGATCCAAACCGCTTGCCGAAAAACTCCGGCATGGTGGCGCTGTCCAGATGCTGTGTCATGATGCGGGTGCGGCGGCCCAGCACCACCCAGGCCAGCAGAGAGCCAAGCAGGGCGTTGCCGATGCCTGCCCAGGTGGCAGCAATGCCGTATTTCCAGCCGAACTGTCCTGCATAGCCTACAAAGACCACAGCGGAGAAGTAGCTGGTGCCATAGGCAAAGGCAGTGAGCCACGGGCCGACAGAGCGGCCGCCCAGCACAAAGCCATTGACGTTGGTAGCGTGGCGGCGGCAGTAGAGACCGATACCCACCATAACGGAAAAGAAGATTAGAAGAAGCCCTACCTTGATTGCCATTGTTTCACCCTCTTATAGGGAAAAATATCTCCCTTGTTTTATTGTGTTAAACTGTAATGCGTAAAAGTGATAAAGTCAAGAGAAAATTGTGGCCGCCTGAGGGTGCGCTTTATTTGGAGAAAGAATAAATGGGGCAAATTTGTTGCTTTAACGCGGAAAATCAAAGTTTCTCTATACTTTTTTTCAAAAAACTGATAGAATAAACCCAAGAAAAATGTTGTCCCGCAGGGAACGGAGGCGGAGCATTCCGCCGGTTGGGAGGAATTTGATATGGCGATCTCCGGATTTCAGCAGCTCAAACAGGATCTGAAGCATATTCCGCCAAAGGCCGCCGTGGTAGCCGCGGCCCATGAGGAACATACACTCCAGGCAGTACGCAAGGCCCAGGAGGATGGACTCATCCGTCCGGTGCTGGTGGGTGACGCCGCCGAGATCCAAAGGCTGACCCAGGCCATGGGCTGGCAGGTGCCTGAGGAAGATGTGGTGGACGAGAAGGATGAGGCAGGATGCGCCCGCCGGGCGGTAGAGCTGATCCGACAGGGTCGGGGCAGCCTGCTCATCAAGGGAATGATCCAGACCGGAACCCTGCTCAAAGAAGTGGTGCGCCACGGCACCGGGATCCGGGAGAGCGCAGTGCTTTCCCACGTGGCCATTCTGGACGTGCCTGCCTACCATAAGCTGATGTTCATTACCGATGGCGGTATGGTGGTAGCTCCCGACCTGGAGCAGAAGCGTGCGATTTTAAATAACGCCCTGGGCCTGAGCCGCTTTTTGGGCTACGATCAGCCTAAGGCGGCGGTGCTGTGTGCAGTGGAGACGGTGAATCCCAAGATGCAGGAGACGGTGGATGCCGCCGCCCTGAAAGAGGAAGGAGCGGCAGGAGCCTTTGGAGACTGCCTGGTGGAGGGGCCCATCTCGTTGGACCTGGCCACCGACCGGGAGGCGGCAGCCATCAAGGGATACCACAGCCCGGTAGCCGGAGACGCGGATATTTTCCTGGTGCCCAATATCACCGCAGGCAACCTGCTGGGTAAATCTCTGTATGGCCTGGCGGGGGGCGATATGGCTGGGTTGGTGCTGGGGGCGTCGGTGCCCATCACTATCAATTCCCGGGGCGCTACTCCGGCGGAAAAATACGATTCTATCCTCATTGCGGCCGCCATGGCCCGGTGAGTGGCATACCAGTTGCAGTAGGAGGCGACGCATATGGCCTATCGTTTGTTAGTACTCAACCCAGGCTCCACCAGCACCAAGGCGGCGATCTATGAGGATGAGCACCAGCTGGCGGTGAAAAGCATGGTGCATACCAATCAGGATCTGGCGCCTTATCCCACTTTGTACGACCAGCTGGATTACCGGGTGGCTCTGGTGCGGCTTTGGCTGGCCCAGGAGGGCTTTGACCTGTCCACCCTGTCGGCCGTGGTGGGCCGGGGCGGCATCATTCCCCATATTGTGGCGGGGGGCTATCAGGTGGACGACGCGCTGGAGGACTGCCTGCGCCATCACACCGCCTTTGACCACGCTTCCAATCTGGGAGGACTGATGGCACGGGCCTTTGCTAAACCCCTGGGGATTCCTGCGTATATCTACGATGCAGTCACCAGCGACGAATTGTTGCCTGAGGCCCGTGTCACCGGCTTTAAGGAGGTCACCCGTACCAGCTTCTGCCACGTGCTCAACGCTCGGGCTACCTCCCACAAGTACGCGGAGACGCTGGGACGTAAGTATGAGGACATGAATCTGGTGGTGGCCCATCTGGGTGGAGGAATCTCCATCTCTGCCCACAGCCATGGCCGGATCATTGACTCGGTGTCGGACGATGCCGGTCCCTTCTCTCCCGACCGGTCTGGCAGCCTCAATATGCTCTACGTGGTGGATATGTGCTACTCCGGCAAGTATACCAAGCCGGAGATGCTGAAAAAGCTGCGAGGTGAGGGCGGTATGTCCGCTCTGTTGGGTACCCACGACTGTCAGGAGATTGAGCGCCGGATCCAGAAAGGAGACGAGTGGGCCGCGCTGGTGTATAAGGCGCAGGCTCTGCAGATTTCCAAGGGTGTGGGTATCATGCTGGGCTGCTTTACCGAGCTCATCGATGCGGTCATCCTCACCGGCGGCCTGGCAAACTCCAAGATGCTTACCGGCATGGTTATCGACTACCTGCACAACCTGGTCAAAGTGGTGGTCATCCCGGGAGAAAACGAAATGGAAGCGCTGGCTCTGGGAGCTCTGCGTATTCTCCGTGGAGAGGAGCGGGTCCACGAGTTCCGCAGCCCGGAAAAATAAGAAAAGGACCGCCTCGGCGGTCCTTTTTTGATCTGCGTTATTCGATTGCCGCAGCTACGGCCTGGTCTTCCCGGCGCTGAAGATAGCGGGGGACATGGAGCCCCAACTGTCGGAACACCTCAGGTTCTGGATCAACATACAGGCACTGGCTGAAGCCGTCCAGAATGGCGGGATGTCCATCCCAGATGGGGGTAATGTTTGACTGAGCCAGGCCGGGGATCTTCATAGCCCGAAGAAGCATGGCGGTGTGGCTGTCCACGCTGCCGTGCCAGGTGACCAGGCCCAGCAGCTTGCGCCGGTCCAGTGCCAGTATTTCACTGGGCAGCAGCTCGTCGGAAACCAGAATGGCAGGCTGGTCACCAAGAGGATCAGGGGGCTGAATATCCAGCAGACAGCGGATCAGATGGTTAGAGATATCCCGGATGTCGGCGCCCCGGGCCTGCATGTAGGGGCTGTCCATATCGGCAAAGGCGGTAGCAAAGCTGTTGCCTGCGGTTTGTACCGCATATTCTGCCGTAGTATGTTGGTTGGAAAGAACGGAAAGGATGCTCTCCACAAAGGAAGTGTCCTCCAACAGCATGGCGTGGATGGAAAAAATCGAGGCGGCCTGAATGCCTACATCCCGGGCGGCCTGCTCATAGAGCTTGGACAGCATTACAATCGAACGCTGCTGGGCGGCACGGAAGCGGTGGATCTCCTCGTCCTGGGAGCGATGGGAGACGGAGGCCAAAGGGAAGAAATGGCGGGTATAGAAATGCAGGGGTCCGGCGGCAATTTGATTTTGAATCGATCTTCCGACGATGATTTGCATGGAGATGCCCCCTTTCCAGGAAAGTCTGAGTCGATGTGGCTTCTGCGGCAGCAATGCTGCGGCAGCTTGGAACAGGCGGCCGGAAAAATCTGCGCGTTTGTTGTATATTGATTATAATGACAAATGAAAAGTTTGTAAATTGGTAAAATAGCACAAGGACGGATGTAAATATTTTGAAAATAAAAGTTTGCATAGGGAAATTGAAAGAAATAGTGAGAAATAATGGAAATTATCCGAGATGAAGGCGAAAAAAATCAACGCTTTACAGTGCTAAACAGGCGTGCTATAATAAAGCACAATGAAAAGACACCCGGACAAAATGCGACATGCTGTCCGGCGCGCCAATGAATTTATTTCCAGGAGGTTTGTTCCATGGTTTCCAAACGTATGCTGCAGTTGGGCACGGCCCGTTCTGTGATCCGGGAGCTGTTTGAGTACGGCAATCAGCGGGCCAAAGAGGTTGGCCGGGAGAATGTGTTTGATTTTTCTCTGGGCAACCCCAGCGTTCCTGCGCCCGACGCAGTGAATGAGAATGCCATCCGCATCCTGCAGGAGCAGCCGGAAGTGATCCACTGCTACACCAGTGCTCAGGGTGATGCTGCGGCCCGGCAGCGCTTTGCCGACTCTCTCAACCGCCGTTTCGGAGGAGACTATACGGCCGACCAGTTTTACATCACCGTGGGTGCGGCGGCCTCCTTGTGCTGTGTGTTCAACGGCCTGACCTGCCCCGGAGACGAGTTTATCGTCTTTGCTCCTTACTTCCCCGAGTATAAAGTGTTTATCGAGGGAGCGGGAGCCAAGATGGTGCTGATTCTCCCGGAGATCGAGCACTTCCAGATTGATTTTGATGCCTTTGAGAAAGCAATTACCCCCAACACCAAGGGTGTGGTGGTTAACTCCCCCAACAACCCCTCCGGTGTGGTCTATTCCCGCCAGACTCTGGAGCAGCTGGCTGCGATCCTGGAAAAGAAGGAGGCGGAGTATGGTCACCCCATCTATCTGATCTCCGATGAACCCTACCGGGAGATCGCCTTTGCCGGGGTAGAGGTGCCCTGGATCCCCCATATCTACAAAGACACCATTGTGTGCTACTCCTTCAGTAAGTCGCTCTCTCTGCCCGGCGAGCGCCTGGGCTATGTGCTGGTGCCCGGCCAGGTCACCGACAGCAAGGAGGTCTATGCCGCTGTGGCCGGTGCGGGGCGCTCTCTGGGCTATGTGAATGCCCCCAGTCTGTTCCAGCAGGTCACCTCTCTGTGCTGTGACATGACCAGCGATCTGTCGGTGTATGAGAAGAACTGTGAGCTGTTGGTGAATTCCCTGCGGGAGATGGGCTACCACGTGGCCCAGCCCGGCGGTGCGTTCTATCTCTTCCCCCGTTCTCTGGAGCCCGATGACATGGCCTTCAGCGAGCGGGCCAAGCAGTTTGATCTGCTGCTGGTGCCCGGTTCCGGCTTTGGTGCGCCCGGCCACTTCCGTTTGGCCTACTGCGTGCAGACAGAGATGATCCAGCGGGCTCTACCCAAGTTTAAGGCTCTGGCAGACTCTTACGGCGGCTAAAATCGTTTATAACTGGAAGACACAGGTAAAAAACAGGCAAAGCAGGTGTGAAATTTCCTTACTTTCACACGGCTTTGCCTGATTTTTTTTGGAAACGGAAATCATTTTTATCCATTTCACCGCTAGCCAAAGCGGCTGTCATCAGGTATGATAATGGCGTAATAGAAGAAAATAAAAGAAACGTCCCTAAAGGAATGGAGGAACGAAAACATGCTGAGAAAGACTAAGATCATTTGTACTCTGGGCCCTGCGGTCGAGAGCGAAGAAATGATGCGCAAGCTGATCCGTGCTGGTATGGATGCGGCTCGCTTTAACTTTTCCCACGGCGACCATGAGGAGCACCTGGGCCGTCTGAACAAGCTGAAGGCGGTGCGGGATTCCATGAGCCGTCCCGTGGCTACCATTATGGACACCAAGGGTCCTGAGATCCGTATCAAGAGCCTTGACGTGAAGAACATCAGCCTGGAGGCCGGTGATACCTTTACCCTGACCACGGAGGACGTCGTGGGCAACGGGGAGCGGGTGGCCGTGACCTATCCCAAGCTGCATGAGGAAGTAAAGCCTGGAATGGAGATCCTCATTGATGACGGTCTGGTGGCCCTGCGGGTAGAGGAGATCCAGGGCTCTGAGATCCGCTGCACCGTGGAAAACGGCGGCACTCTCTCTGCCAACAAGAGCATCAACATCCCCGGTGTGCATATCCACCTGCCTGCGCTGACTGAGAAGGATATCAGCGACATCCAGTTTGCGGTGGAGAACGACTTTGACTTCATTGCTGCTTCCTTCATTCGTCGGGCCGATGACGTGCGCTCCATCCGCGAGGTGCTGCACCGCTTTGGCGGAGATAACATTCAGATTATCTCCAAGATCGAGAACCAGGAGGGCGTGGACAACATCGACGAGATCCTGGAGGTCTCCGACGGTATCATGGTGGCCCGCGGCGACCTGGGCGTAGAGATCCCTGCTGCCAAGGTGCCCGTGCTCCAGAAGCAGATCATCCGTAAGGGTCTGCGCTCCGGCAAGCCCATCATCACTGCCACTCAGATGCTGGATTCCATGATCCGCAACCCCCGTCCCACCCGTGCTGAGGTGTCCGACGTGGCCAACGCCGTTTTTGACGGCACCAGCTGCGTGATGCTCTCCGGCGAGACCGCCGGCGGCAAGTACCCCCTGGAGGCTTTGACCGCCATGGTGGGCATCGTGGAAGAGGCTGAGCAGTCCATCAATTATTGGCGTCAGTTCCAGAAGCACCGCATTACTCCCGAGCCCAACATCAACGACGCCATCACCCACACCTGCTGCCTGACCGCTATGGACCTGAACGCTACCGCCATCCTGGCCGCCACCAACTCTGGCCGTACCGCTCGGATGATCTGCCGGTTCCGTCCTTCCTGCCCCATTGCGGCCCTCACCATGCAGGAGAAGGTCCGCCGTCAGCTGGCTATCTGCTGGGGCGTGTATCCCTTCCTCACCGGCGAGGTCAACTCCACCGACCGCATTTTCTCCCTGTCTGTGGAGTGTGCCCTGAAGGAGGGCCTGGTGAAGAACGGCGACACCGTAGTTATCACTGCAGGTGTGCCTCTGGGCCGCAGCGGTTCCACCAACCTGATCAAGGCTCAGATCGTGGACGAAGATATGCTGTAAAAAGAACTGAGTTTCTTCAAAGGCGCCATCTTTTTGAAGATGGCGCCTTTTTCCCATTTGCAGGGGAAAAGCCTTGACTTCCGAGGGAAAGTCCGGTAAAATATAATCCGCCTATTCAAGCTCCTTGGAGCAGGAACAAGGCGCTACTGTGGCTCAATGGCAGAGCATCTCACTCGTAATGAGAAGGTTGTGGGTTCGATTCCCACCAGTAGCTCCATACCGGGGCAAAGCTTTGCTTTGCCCCGGTATTTTTGTATATTTTTTGGTGAGACAAGAACTTTTTAATGGCTTTCTCTTTTAATAGAAAAGACAAAATCAAAGCTTTGCTTCCAACTGGGCACGGAGCCCCTCGTAGCCAGGCTTGCCCAAAAGAGCATACATATTGTTCTTGTAGGCTTCTACACCAGGCTGGTTGAAGGGATTGATCTGGAGTAAGTGGCCGGACAGCCCACAGGCCAGTTCAAAGAAATAAATCAGGTAACCCACAGAGTGTTCTGAAATTTGAGGCATTTGGATGCGAATATTAGGCACTCCTCCGCTGACATGGGCTAAGATGACTCCGTGCATTGCCTTTTGTGCCACGTAGGACAGGGATTTACCGGATAGATAGTTTAATCCATCTACATTATCCGGATCATCAGGAATTATAATTTCTCCGCGAGGAGCAAACTGTACAACCGTCTCAAACATGAGCCGTTCGCCTTCCTGAATATATTGGCCCATAGAATGCAGGTCAGCGGTGAATTCTACACTGGCAGGGAATAAGCCTTTGTTTTCTTTGCCTTGGCTCTCACCATAGAGCTGTTTCCACCACTCGGCAAAAAAGCGGAAGCTAGGTTCATAGCCGACCAAGAGTTCGATCTTTTTTCCTTGATCGTAAAGCGCTTGACGGGCTGCGGCATATTTCCGTACGGGGTTGTCCATACCGGGAGCAGCGAGTTCTTCCATTGCCAGCTTAGCACCCTCCATGAGGGCTTGAATGTTTACTCCGGCTACCGCAAGTGGGAGCAGGCCAACCGTGGTTAAGACAGAAAAGCGACCGCCAATTGCATCGGGAACAACAAATTCCTCATAACCTTCGGCATCGGCCAGCCCTTTCAGCGCTCCTTTGCTCCGATCCGTTGTAGCATAGATTCGTTCCCGAGCTCCTTCCTTTCCGTATTTCTTTTCCAACATCTCTTTAAAAATACGGAAGGCTACTGCCGGTTCGGTTGTCGTACCGGATTTGGAAATGATATTCACAGAGAAGTCACGGTCACCAATTAAAGCGATAGTTTCCAGCAGCGCATCGGTAGACATGCCGTTGCCGGCAAAGAAAATGTCCGGAGTATCTTTCTTTTTCAGATTATAATTGGGGGACTGAATAAGCTCAATGACAGCTCTGGCACCCAGATACGAGCCGCCAATTCCGACCACGACCAATACCTGAGACTGCTGCTGTATTTTTTTGGCGGCAGCTTGGATGCGGTCAAACTCTTGAGTATCAAATTCTTTGGGATAGTGAATCCAACCGGTATAATCTCCCCCGGGACCAGTGTGGGTATTGATCCATTCGGAAGCTTGGCGGAGTCGGTCTTCATAGTGAGCGAGAGCACCGTCAGGTAAAAAGGATTGAAGCTGCGAAACGTCCAGAGATAACATGACAATAACCTCCTGTAAAAATATTTACGGTGAAAGCCGCGGTTTGATGCCGTGGCTTTTATCGTCGTGGGATTGATTGGGCACAATTAGTGGTTGCATAAGCGAAAACACTTGTGCTAGAATGAATTTAAATGTGCAACTTATACAGAAAGAAGTGAGAGCGATGGATAAAGAAAAATGTTTGTCGCGAATCTCTCAAAAATGCGACAGCGAGGATTCTACCCAGGTTGAGCGAAAGATTGCGCTCTATATTCGAGAGCATATGGAGGAAGTGCTACATTGCACTTTATTGGAGCTGGCTGATCAAATCGGAGTCAGTGATGCCTCGGTGGTGCGTTTCTGTAAAAGCATTGGTTATAAGGGGTTTCAGGATTTTAAGATCAGTGCTGCTCTGGAAACTGTTCCAAGCACGCAGCAGTATCATCCGGCTTTAACGAAGGATGATAGTACAGAGAGTATTTGCCAAAAAATATTTGCATCCGAAACCAGTGCGCTCACCAAAACGCTTCAAAATTTGAATATTCAGATTATTGAGCAGGTGGCTGGGATCCTATCTACTGCCCGCCGCATTCTTCTTTGTGGGACAGGTGGCAGTCAGGTAGTGGCCCGGGATGCGCAGCACAAGCTACTGAAGGTGGGAATTCATGCCAGTGCGGTAGAAGATAAGGATATCCAATTGATGGAGGCGTCTTTATTGGAGCGGGAGGATGTACTGGTTGCTTTTTCCCACTCAGGAAATAATGTACATACACTAAGAGCCGTAGAGCTTGCCAGACAAAATCGGGCAACTATCGTTGTACTTACTTCTTCGGGAAAAACGCAGTTGGCCCAGGAGGCAGATTATACACTTACCACAGTGAGTGAACCTACCATATTTTCTTCTGAATCAGGAAGTACGCGGCTAGCGCAGCTTGCAGTCATTGACTGCTTGGTAGCAGTAATTGCCTTTCAAAATTATGATAAGTCGTTTCGAGCGATGTATCGAACTCGGGAAGCTACATCAGAAAATAAAAGCTGATTGCACTCTAGTAGCCGTAAAGAGTAGTTCTCTAATGCATATGTTTGTAGTAAAATTTCTTCTTAAAAGATTCTTAAACTACAAAATAATGGAAGGTGCTAACAAATATTATAAATTGACGCCTTTAAAATTGCAATATTAAGCTTGCTTTTCGTTAAAATAGATAAAACAAGAAGTAGAATTTACTCATAACGACGAAATTCTCCTTGCATACTTGAAGTTTTTCTACGAGCGTGCTATGATGCTGCCAGAGTTAGGAAATATAGCTCGCTAAAATTTGTAAAACAAGGAGAGAGGTTCAGATGAGAGCAGTTGTACTTTCCGGTCCGAATCAGTTTGCACCTGTAGACATTCCCAAACCGGAAATCGGCCCGGACGAGATCCTTCTGGAAATGAAGGCCGCCGCCATCTGCGGTACCGATATGCGTATCCTTACCGGTAAAAAGACCAAGGGTGTACGGTATCCCTCCGTCATTGGCCATGAGTTTTGCGGAATCATTGCGGAAGTTGGTTCTGATGTAAAGGGATATGCGGTAGGAGAGAAGGTAGCGGTAGCAAACGTGATCCCCTGCCATCACTGCAGCAGCTGCCTGCGGGGCAGAACCAATGCCTGCCTGGATCGTAAGGCAATCGGGTACGAGTTCGACGGCGGATTTGAAGAGTATATTCGCATCCCTGCTATCTGCATTGAAAATGGCAATGTAGTAAAGCTTCCTGAGCATGTATCTTTTGCGGCTGGTGCACTGATTGAGCCCCTGTCCTGCTGTATCCGGGGACTGAAGAATGCCGGCACTGGATTTAATGATGATGTGCTTATCGTAGGCGCGGGTCCGATCGGTCTGTTCCATCTGCAGCTGGCCAAGATTGCCGGTGCCCGTAAGGTGATCGTCAGTGAGCCCAATGAGGCCCGCCGTAAGGTGGCCCAGGAGCTGGGAGCTGACTTGGTGGTAGATCCTACAACGGAGGATCTGGCAGCCATTGTTGACCGGGAAACCAACAGCCAGGGCATGGATGTCATCATGATGGCCATCGGCGTGCCTGCTCTGGTGAACTCCACCCTGAAGCTCTGCAAGCGCGGCGGAACAGTCAATTTGTTTGCTGGATTTGCCGGAACCGGTGAGTCCACGGTGGAAGTGAACACCATCCACTACGGTGAGATTAACGTCAATGGCAGCACCGCCTACAAGCTGGAAGATTATCTTGCTGCTGCGGAGATGATCAAGAGCGGTAAGATCGATGCCGATAAGATTGTGACCCACAAGTTCAAAATCGAGGACTTCCAGAAGGCGTATGACGTTTGTGTAGCCGGTACCGGTCTGAAAGTGGTAATTGAGCCCTGAATTTCCGGAAGAGCAGCCCGATGATGAAATTTTAAATGATTTGATTCAGAAAGGAAGTATCTGAAATGAGCAATATTGGACTTGGTAAGAAAGTTCGTATGTCCCGCATGGTCAATCCTGTCAGCAACAAGATGATGGCTATCACTGTGGACCATGCGATCTCCCGTGGTATCGCCCCTATGCATGGCCTGCATGACATCCAGTCCACCATCGACAAAATTGTGGCTGGTAAGCCTGACGCCATGACGGTTACTCCCGGTATTTTGAACCAGTGCTGGGATGCTCAGAAGAACCGCGATGTGGCTATCCTGTGCAAGATTTCCAACTACAGCCCCGTGGCTCCCACTCAGGATACCATCTTCGGTACCGTGGATGAGGCCATCTCTCTGGGCGCTTCCGGTGTCTCCATGGGCGCTATGACTCTGGGTGACTATCAGGGCGTTCAGTTCGAGGCCATCGGCCGCTTCGCTGCCGAGTGTATGCAGAAGGGCATGCCTCTGATCGGCCATGTGTATCCCAAGGGCGAGAGCGTTCCTGTGGATCAGAGAACCTCCTGGGAGAACATCGCCTACTGCATCCGTTCCGCCTGCGAGATGGGCATGGACATCGTGAAGACCACCTACTGCGGCAACCCCGACGCTATGGCGAAGGCTCTGTCCACTGTGCCCAGCGATTTCCGGGTTGTGATCCAGGGCGGCGACGCTCCTGCTGGTCTGGATGAGGCCGGCAAGCTGGACCATTTCCTGACCATCACCCGCGAGGCTATGGACTGCGGTGTAGGCGGCGTTACCATGGGACGCTTTGTGTGGGAGTACAAGGACGTGACCGCTCTGGTGGTTGCTCTGCGTTATCTCATCCACCATGGTTACTCTGTTAAGGAGACCAAGGAGCTGCTGGCCCAGTTGGAGAACGACAAGAACTACGACCAGTTCTAACTAAAAAATTGGCAAAAGGGAGGAATCACCGTGGAAGAAGTGTATCTCCTGGGCGCAGATATTGGTACCTCCAGCATTAAGGTCACTGTGATTGATCAAAACGCCAAGTTTGTGGCCCAGGAGAGTGCTACCTATCGCTTGATCAATCCGGATCAAGTATCGATTCAGATTGATACGGCTGATATGTGGAATGCGTTCACCGGATGCGTTGGCTCTCTGGTCAGTAAGCACAAGGTAGATCCTGCCAAGATCAAGGCCATCGGCATTTCAAGTTTGTGTCCCGGCCTGGCGGCCTTCGACAAGGATGGCAATGTGTTGGTTGATCCGATTATTTATTCCGATCGACGCAGCACCGAAGAAGCGGAGATCTTCCGGGAGAAGATCGGGACGCAGCGGCTGTTTGAAATCACGGCCAATAGCCCGATGGCCGGTGCTATGTCCGGCACATCTATGCTTTGGATCAAACGGAACCTGCCGGATATTTATGAACGTACCTATTGTTTTGGTCATGTGAATACCTTGATGGCTTACATGCTGTGCGGGAATTTTGCTATCGACCATTCCAATGCATCCTATACCCTGCTCTATGAAACGACTGGACGGGGAGTCTGGTCTGAAGAGATCTGTGAAAAGATCGGTATTGATATGAAAAAACTCCCCCCGCTGCATCGTTCTACGGATGTAGTCGGAACACTGATCCACCCTGTTCTGCTGGCAATGGGTCTCCCCGCCGACACGAAGATCGTGATCGGCGGCGGAGATACCGCCTGTGCCACTCTGGCTGCCGGTGTAGTAAGACAGGGAGATGTGTGTGAATCGGTTGGCACGACCAATGTGCTGACCGTCTGTGTGGAACAGCCCAAGTTTTCCCCCAACTTCATTAACCGCCGTCATGTGGTGGATGGAGCCTGGATCTATCAGGGGGCTATGTCCCACACGGGATCATCCTATCAATGGATGTACGATAACTTTTATCAGGATTATAAGGATTACCCCTCGGTTACCGGCAAGAAGGGCATGATGCTCATGAACGATGACGCCGAGCAGGCAGAGCCAGGGGCGGACGGGCTGGTTTTCCTTCCTTATATGATGGGAGAGAGAAGCCCTGTGTGGGATCCTTATGCCAGAGGAATTTTCTTTGGCCTGTCCCTGAAGACGACCCGCCGGGAGATGAACCGGGCGGTGCTGGAGGGCTGTGCCTACGGACTGCGTCAGCTCATTGAGATGGTAGAAGAGGTTACAGGAGAAAAACTGACCCACTTCTCGTCCATTGGCGGCGGCGCAAAGAGCAAAGTGTGGGCTCAGATCAAGGCAGACATCACCGGCCGGGACATTACGGTACTGGACATGAACGATATGGCTCCCGTAGGAGCAGCTTTGCTGGCCGGTGTGGGTGCAGGAATCTTCAAGGATGTGTATGAGGCCTCTGCAAAAGTAGAAAAAACCGTTTATATGGAAATCAAACATTCCGATGCATATAACGACGTGTACGACCGTCGCTATCGGGTGTATACAGGTTTGTATCCTAGCATTCACCAGCTTTATAAAGTAAATCTTGGCATGAAGTGATCAGTGACAAGTGATTTATGGAAAAAGGAATGAAAAGGAGTAAGAAAAGATGAAGATGAAAAAGTGTCTCAGCCTGGTACTGGCAGCGGCCATGACCTTCACTCTGGCCAGCTGCGGCGGCAACGGCGGCAGCGGTGGCGGTGAGGGCGGCGAGTCCAAAGTCTCTCTGAACGTCAGTGTTCCCGATGCTGACAACTCCTATATCTATGCTGCAGCTCAGGAGTTCAAGAGCCGCGTGGAAGAGTACTCAAACGGCAGCATTGAACTGACCATCTATCCCAATGGTTCTCTGTACGGCGGCGACGGCAATGCGGCTATCTCCTCTGTGGGTAATGGCTCTCTGGATATTGTGATTCTGGCCGCTTCCCTGTATGCCAGCTTTGATCCAAGCTTCTTTGTGCTTTCTGTACCTTATCTGTTTGATGACGCGCAGCAGCTGCAGGATTACCTGAACAGTGACACCGGTGTGGATCTGTTCAACCGTGTAGAGAGCATGGGTATTACCTGCCTGGGCCGCTGGACCCGCAGCTTCCGTCAGGTGACCAATAATGTGCGCCCCATTACCTGCCCTGCCGATCTGGAAGGTCTGACTCTGCGCACTCCCAGCAACTCTTTGTATGTGGAATTCTTTGACGCATGCGGCGCCAACGTGAACCCCATGAACTTCAGTGAGGTCTACAACGCCCTGCAGCTGAACACCCTGGACGGTCAGGAGAATCCTGTGGACGTGCCTGCCACCAACAACTTCTACGAGGTTCAGAAGTACATTTCCGCCACCAACCACATTGCCGATGCGTGGGTTGTGGGCATGAACAGTGCCAAGCTTTCCGGCCTGTCTGAAGATCAGCAGAATGCCCTTCGTCAGGCTGCCGAGGAGTGCCAGCAGTGGTATGTGGACTATCAGGCTGAAAAGGACGGCGAGATGCTCCAGCTGCTCACCGACAATGGTATGGAGTACAACGAGCTCACCGAGGAAGGGTTCAACCAGTTTGTAGAGATTTCCCAGAGCCTGTATCCCATGTTCAAGACCCTGGTCGAGAATGACGAGCTGTTTGACACCACCGTAGAGTTCTGCGGCAAGGCCTGATATCCCAGTTTCAAAAGCGTTCCATCATTGGATTTTGCCGATGCGGAGAAGCCCTTCGGCTTCTCCGCATCGCTGTAAAAGAGAAAACTATAGTCTGAGGAGGGGAGTCAATGGAACGTAAAAAAAGCCCACTGAGCAAGTTCTTTGACGTCATCGATATCATGGAGGATATCCTGTGCGGCGGGACGTTGGTTTGCCTTTTGTTTGTAGTACTGCTCCAGGTGGGTAGCCGCCTGGTGGGAATTACCCTCAACTGGACAGAAGAGACAACTCGTTTCTTCTTCCTGTGGATGATGTTCCTGGCGGTGGCCGCCGGCTTTAACCGGGCAGAGTCCTCCCGTGTGGTGGTGCTGGTTCAGGTTCTGCCCCGGCCGATCCAGATGCTGTGTACTGTGCTGTATTATGTGGTTTCCATTGCCTTCTTTATCTTTATGGCCTATTACGGCTTTGAACTGACCATGCAGAAGTTCGCGTTCAATGAAATGGCCACTGCGATTGCCATTCCTATGGGTGCGATTATGATTTGTGTGCCCCTGTGCGGCGTGTTGGGCGTGATTGGAACCATCCAGAGCTTTTTGGAGTATCCTCACAAAGTTGAGATTGGAGGCGGAAAGAAATGAGTGTAGCGCTGCTGATTATTTTCCTGGGCTTGATGGCCTTGGGTGTGCCCATTGCCATTTCTTTGGGCGCCGCCTCTGTTATCGTGCTGATTACTATGGGCGATATGCCTCTGACCATGGTCATCCAGCTGATGTACACCTCCATGAACAGCTTCGTCATGGTGGCTGTGCCTCTGTTCATCCTGGCCGGCTCCCTTATGGATGAGGGCGGCATCGCCGATAAGATCTACGATCTGGCGGACTCCTGCGTAGGCTGGATCTACGGCGGCCTGGGTCATGTGTCTGTGTTGTGTAATATCATCTTCGGCGCCATGTCCGGTTCCTCTGTGGCGGCTGTGGCTTCCATTGGTAAGATGAGCATCAACGCCATGGCCAAGAAGGGCTATCCCAAGGAGTATGGCGTAGGAATCAACCTGGCCGGTTGTATGCTGGCCTCTGTTATCCCGCCCAGCATTCTGATGATCGTAGCCGCTTCCACCGCCGGCATCTCCATTGGCCAGGCTCTGATGGCCGGCATGGTTCCCGGTATTTTTATCGGCGTGGCCTTCATGGTATATAACTACATCCACTGTAAAGTGACCGGAATGGGCGAGAAGAGCTCCTTCAGCGCCAAGCGGCTGGCAAAGTCCTTTATCAGCGCCGTGCCCGCCCTGATGGTCCCTGTGATTCTGCTGACCGGTATGTACAGCGGCATTTATACTCCTACCGAGGGCGCCGGCATTGCCGTGGCTTACGCCGTGCTGGTTTCCATCTATGTGTATAAGCGCCTGAAGTGGGCGGATATCCCCCGCATCATTGCCAAGAATGCCCGTCAGACCGGTACCATCCTGTTTATCGCTATTACCGCCAAGCCTGCCGGCCAGATCTTCGAACTGGACGGTCTGCCCACCAAGCTGGCCAACTTCATCCTGGGCATTTCCGATAACCAGCTGGTCATCATGTTTGCTCTGTTTGCTTTCCTGATCGTTGTGGGCATGTTTATGGACGCTACTGCTGCCATCTACATTCTGGTGCCCATCCTGCTGCCTGTGGTCAAGCAGCTGGGCGTGGAGCCTTTGTTCTTCGTGGTGTTCCTGGTTATTGCTCTGAGCTTTGGCCTGATCACTCCTCCTGTGGGTGTGTGCCTGTATGCGGCAGAGAATGTTACCGGCATTCCCTTTGAGACGGTGGTCAAATCGGTTGTTCCCTGGCTGTTCCTCACCGTGGGCATCCTGTCGGTACTTATTATTTTCCCGCAGATTATCACCGGACCTATTGCGTTGATGTTCCCTAACGGCTGACAAAGAACAGATTTACACATGATAAAAGCCGACTTGTGAAAACAAGTCGGCTTTTTTATGTTTAGACAGTAAATCACTTATGTAATAAAGTCACAGAACTCTGTCCTGTCGCAGGATATAATACAAACAAAGAAAGCAATCAGAGAGATGCACTTCATGCCCAATATCTTAAAAGGCAGCATCCACAAGTATAACAGGAGGCAATAAAAGATGGGAATATTTGATTTTTTAATGGGACCTGACATCGATCAGGGAATTGAGGAATACCATGCGACCCAGGGAGCGGTCCTGCTGGATGTGTGTACCCCTGAGGAATACCATGCGACCCAGGGAGCGGTCCTGCTGGATGTGCGTACCCCTGAGGAATACCGGCAGGGACATATTCCGGGCAGCAAGAACATCCCCTTGTATGTGATAAACAAGGCAGAGGAAGTGATTTCTCTGGACACCCCGCTGTTTGTTTACTGTCACAGTGGAGCAAGAAGCCGAGAGGCGGTTTCCATGCTGGAGAGAATGGGATATACCAGAGCGAAAAACATTGGCGGGATCACCGCATATAAAGGAGAGGTGGAGAGATAGGATGAAGGTCGTTATCGTAGGGGGCGTAGCGGGAGGAGCCACCGCTGCGGCTCGTATCCGCCGGTTGGACGAGCAGGCGGAAATCGTGGTCTTTGAGCGTTCCGGCTATGTCTCCTATGCCAACTGCGGTCTGCCCTACTACATCGGTGGGGTGATTGAAGATCTGGAGGAATTGACCCTTCAGACTCCAGAGAGCTTCTTTTCCCGTTTCCGGGTGGATATGCGAGTACACCATGAGGTGATGGCCATCCATCCGGAACGCAAGTGTGTCTCGGTGCGCAACCTGGAGAGCGGGGCGGAGTTTGAAGAGTCCTATGACAAGTTGCTGCTCTCTCCCGGAGCGCGCCCTGCTCAGCCTAAACTGCCTGGGGCGGGAATGGAGAAGATCTTTACCCTGCGGACGGTGGAAGATACGTTCCGGATTAAGAATTACATCCAAAATGCGCACCCCAAGTCGGCGGTGCTGGCCGGAGGCGGGTTTATCGGACTGGAATTGGCGGAGAACCTGCGGAAGCTGGGGATGGAAGTCACCATTGTGCAGCGGCCCAAGCAGCTGATGAACCCCTTCGACCCGGATATGGCGGCACTTCTCCACAACGAGACGCGCCGGCACGGCGTCAAGTTGGCTCTGGGGCATTTAGTAGAGGGCTTTGAGGAAAAGGACGGGGGAGTGGATGTACTGCTGGCGGATGCCGCTCCCCTGCATGCCGACATGGTGGTGCTGGCCATCGGTGTGACCCCCGATTCTCATCTGGCCAAAGAGGCGGGATTGAAACTGGGAGTCAAGGGCAGCATCCTGGTCAATGACCGGATGGAGACCTCCGTTCCCGACATCTATGCAGTGGGCGACGCAGTCCAGGTCAAACATTTTGTAACCGGGGAGGATACGCTGATCGCTCTGGCCGGTCCGGCCAACAAGCAGGGGCGCATTGCTACCGATAACATCTGCGGGGGCGATAGCCGGTATGCCGGCTCCCAGGGCAGCAGCGTGATCCAGGTCTTTGATCTCACCGCCGCCGTTACCGGAATCAATGAGACCACGGCCCAAAGACTTGGAATTCAGGCGGATACGGTCGTTCTCTCGCCGATGAGCCACGCAGGATATTACCCCGGCGGAAAGCTGATGACCATGAAGGTGGTCTTTGAGAAGGGGAGCGGCCGCCTGTTGGGTGCCCAGATCGTAGGCTATGACGGGGTGGATAAACGCATTGACGTGTTGGCCACCGCCATCCGTGCGGGGCTGAGCGGGGTGCAGTTGAAGGAACTGGACCTGGCCTATGCGCCGCCGTACTCCTCCGCCAAGGACCCGGTCAATATGGCGGGATTTATGATTGAAAATATTGTAAATGGCCTGGTAAAACAGTTCCATATGGAAGATCTGGAGCGCCTTCCCCGGGATGGCAGTGTGACGCTGCTGGATGCGCGGACCAGAGAGGAGTTTGCACAGGGAAGTGTAGACGGTTTTGTCAACATCCCAGTGGATGAACTGCGGGAACGCTTGGGAGAGATTGCTCCCGGCAAACCGGTCTATGTGATGTGTCAGAGCGGTCTGCGCAGCTACGTTGCCTGCCGTATTCTGGCCGGAAACGGCTTTGACTGCTGGAATTTCTCCGGTGGGTTCCGGTTTTATGATGCTGTGACCCAGGACCGATGTCTGATCGAGCAGGCCTATGCCTGCGGTATGGATCGCAGCTGAGATGCTTGTTACAAAGGAAAAGCAGGGCACCTTTGGGTGCCCTGCTTTTGAAAATCAGAGAAAAACAAAAAGGACATCCGTTGGATGTCCTTTTTGTGGTGCGCGAGGCGGGAGTCGAACCCGCACGCCCTTGCGAGCACTGGCACCTGAAGCCAGCGAGTCTACCAATTCCACCACTCGCGCGTGGGTTGGGACTGCGCTTTGTTCAGCGCGGGATTTATAATAGCATAGGGGAATGGGAATGTCAAGGGGTTTTTCAAAAAAGTTTTCCGCTGAAATTTAATCCAGCTTTTCTCCGCAGTGGGGACAGTAGGAGGTCCAGAGACACCGCAGGGGAAGAGCATGCCTGCAGTAGGGACAGCGTACCACAAAAAAAGAGACGAGGATCGCAAAAAAGGGAATTGCACCGGCCAGCAGGGAGAGCGGGTGCAGGGGGGCTACCCCAAAGTATGCACAGGAGAGGGCAAAGAGGATCAGACCGAAGAGGATGATCCCGTGGATCATCAGGCGACGCAGGTTCGGGTCATTCATAATTATTCTCCCTAAATAAAATATGGACCTTTACCATATACCTGTCAGTGGAGGCGGTACAACCGGCTGAAAATCAAATGTGTGTAAAATTTAAAGTGGGTCTGGCCGGGGGAGAGGATTACGCACTTGAGAGGATGACGAGAATATGGTATGATAAGTGCAGTGCGGCGCGGGGAAGTGTGTGCCCCTCAGGCTGCGGTACGCCCCAGGCTTCGGCCTGAAAAAACTGGGGAATAGGAGTGTTGGTATGAAAAAATTGACGAGCAGTCTGCCCTTCCGGCTCTTGATCGGCGTGATCGTGGGCATTGTGGTGGGTCTGGTGGCGAATGCCACTGTGATACAGGTCATTCTCACCATCAAAGAATTGCTGGGTTCTCTGATCAACTTCTGCGTGCCCTTAATTATCATCGGATTTATTGCCCCCTCCATTACCCGCCTGAAGAGCAATGCCTCCCGGATGCTGGGTCTGGCTCTGGTACTGGCGTACAGCTCTTCCGTGTGTGCGGCCCTCATATCTATGGGAGCGGGCTTTGCCATTATCCCCAGCCTCTCCATCCAGTCGGCGGCTGAGGGACTGCGGGATACTCCCGAACTGCTGTTTACCCTGGCCATTGATCCCATCATGAGCGTCATGTCCGCTCTGGTATTCTCTGTGCTGGTGGGTCTGGCGGCTACTTGGGCCAAGGCGGATACCATTACCAATGTACTGGAGGAGTTCCAGCGCATTGTGCTGGATATCGTCACCCGGGTAATCATCCCCATTCTGCCCTTCTTCATTGCCGGTACTTTTGCCGGCCTGGCTTATCAGGGCTCCATTACCAAGCAGCTGCCCGTCTTCCTTATCGTGATCCTTATTGTTATGGTGGGTCACTATATCTGGCTAGCTGTACTGTATGGCCTGGCCGGGGCCTATTCCGGGGAAAATCCCTGGGAGGTGCTGCGGTACTATGGCCCCGCTTATCTTACTGCAGTAGGAACCATGTCCTCCGCGGCTACCCTGGCGGTGGCGCTGCGGGGCGCCAAGAAGTCCAAGGTGCTGCGCCAGGATCTGGTGGATTTCGGCGTACCCCTGTTTGCCAACATTCACCTGTGCGGCTCGGTGCTCACTGAGGTGTTCTTTGTGATGACTGTATCCCAGGTGCTCTATGGCAAGCTGCCTTCTCTGGGCACCATGGTCCTCTTCTGCTTCCTGCTGGGCATTTTCGCCGTGGGTGCTCCCGGTGTGCCCGGCGGCACGGTCATGGCATCTTTGGGCCTCATTGTCAGTGTGTTGGGATTTGACAACACCGGCACCGGTCTGATGATGACTATCTTTGCCCTTCAGGACAGCTTTGGCACCGCCTGCAACGTCACCGGCGACGGCGCCCTCACCCTGATGCTCACTGGCTATGCCAAGAAGCACAATATCCAAGAGGTCAAAAATACAGACGTCCTTTAAACACACAAAAGCGTCCGGCAAAGCCGGACGCTTTTTGCATAGGGAAGGCTTAGAAGGGAAAACTAACCGCAAACGCACTGTTCATATTTATGCCCTTGAAGGGGGCGGAAAAGGATGATACAATCACCCCAAAGACGGAGAAAACGAGGTGTGAATATGGCACAAAGCATCTATTTCGGCGGTCCCATCCTGACCATGGAGGAGCCGCTGTATGCCCAGGCCCTGGTGGAAGAGGACGGCGTCATCCGCTATGTGGGCCAGCTGGAGCATGCCCTGGAGTTGGCAGGCCCTCAGGCCCGGAAGGTGGACCTGGAGGGACGGTGCCTGATGCCCGCGTTTCTGGACCCCCACAGCCACTTTATGGCCTGCGCCAACTCCTTGCTCCAGGTGCAGCTGGGAGAGTGCGCCGACCAGGAGGAGCTCTGCCGGCGGCTGGGCGAGTTTGTCCAGCGGGAGAAGCTCCAGCCTGGAGAGTGGGTGCGCGGCACCGGCTATGACCAGAATGATCTGGCTCAGGGATGTCCGCCGGACCGCTGGATGCTGGACCGGGCCTGTCCGGACCACCCGGTGGTCATTCAGCACGCCTCAGGTCATGTAGGAGTATTTAACTCCCAAGCCATGGAACTGCTGGGGGTGGATGAAAATACCCCTTGCCCTCAGGGCGGCGTGATGGAGAAGGACGACCAGGGGCGGCTCACCGGCTATATGGAGGAAAACGCCTTTTTGAGTCTGCTGCAAAAGGTGCCCATGCCCGATTTGAAGGATTTGATGGACGCCTTGGTCCGGGCTCAGGACCGGTATGCCTCCTACGGCATCGCCACGGTGCAGGAGGGCATGTTCATGGACACCATGCTTCCCCTTTACCAGGCTATGCTGGCGCAGAAGCTTCTGAAGTTGGATGTGGTGGCCTATGCCGATCCCCGGGACTGCAAAAACATCATGGAGCAGTTTGGCGACCGGGTGGGGCACTACAAGGATCATGTGAAAATCGGCGGCGACAAGATCTTTTTGGACGGCTCTCCCCAGGGACGCACCGCCTGGATGCGCCAGCCCTATGCGGGGGAGAGCGACTACCGGGGCTACCCCACTCTCACCGATGAGCAGGTGTATGAGCGGATGAAAAGCGCTTTGGAGCGGGATGTGCAGCTCCTGGCCCATTGCAATGGCGACCGGGCGGCGGAGCAGTATCTGTCCGTCATGGAGCGCCTGGAGCGGGAGACCGGACGGCGGCTGCGCCGGCCGGTGATGATCCATGCCCAGCTGGTGGGACGGGACCAGCTCCCCCGGCTTAAAGCACTGGGGATGATTCCCTCCTTCTTTGTGGCCCATGTGTATCACTGGGGAGAGGTCCATGTAAAGAACTTTGGCCTGGAGCGGGCAGAGCACATTAGCCCTGCCGGTACAGCCTGCGCCCTGGGGATTCCGTTCACCTTCCACCAGGACTCCCCGGTGATCCAGCCCAACATGATGGAGACTGTGTGGTGTGCGGTAAACCGCCGTACCAAGACGGGCCGCCTGCTGGGGGAGGAGGAGCGGATCTCCACCCTGGAGGCGCTGAAGGCGGTAACGGTCTATGCCGCCTACCAGTATTTTGAGGAGGACCGGAAGGGTTCCTTGGCTGTGGGCAAGGCGGCGGATTTTGTCATTCTGGGGCAGGATCCCCTGACGGCTGACCCCATGGCGCTGCGGGATATCCCGGTGCTGGAGACCATCAAGGACGGCCGGACGATCTGGCTGTGTTAGAGAAAGAGAGGAAAAACATGAAAAATATTTTACGTCAGCAGCGGCGCAGCAGTATGGTGGCTGCTGTGGTGACCATCTTGATGGGCGTGCTGCTCATCTTTGTTCCCAACCGTTCGGCTCAGCTTCTGTGTGCCCTGCTGGGAGGTGCTCTGGTGCTGACGGGGGTCATCTACATCTTCGGCTGGCTTTCCAAGCGGCGGGAGAGCGACTTCCCGGTTTGGTTTCTTCTGCCGGGTGTGATCCTGACGGCGTTGGGGCTGTGGCTGTTTACCAACCCTGCCTCGGTGATTGTGCTGATTCAGTATATCTTTGCCGCCATTTTGATTTTCCATGGCGTGATCGACCTGCAGGGAGCGGTGAGCCTCATGCGCCAGGGCTGGGAGCGCTGGTGGATGGATCTGCTGCTGGCAGGCCTTACGCTGGTGCTTGGCATTTTGATTTTGCTCAACCCCTTTGGCGCCTCCGGAGTGCTGATGATGACCATCGGGATCTCGCTGGTCTTTGATGGCGTGAGCGACCTGGTGCTCATCCACCGTCTCACCAAGGCCTTCCGGCAGACGGACGGGGACTGGTATGAGTGAGCTGCGGGAGGTCAATCTGGAGCACGGTATGCCCACGGTCCAGACGGCGTTGAGCCAGCTTGCCCTGGAGCTGCGCCGCACCCGCTCCATGGGCTGTACCGGCCTGAAGATCATCCACGGTTACGGATCTTCGGGCAAGGGCGGCAAGATCCGTGTTCAAGCCCGCAGCCGCCTGGCGCGGATGAAGGGTGCAGGGGAGATCCGGGACTATATCCCGGGAGAGGAGTTTTCTATTTTCAACTCTGCCACCCTGGCGGCCTTCCGGCGCTGCGGTGCCCTGCGAAAGGACCCGGATCTGGAGCGGCACAACAATGGGGTGACCATCATCCTGCTGTGAAGGGCGCTTTGGTATATCCGCGGCTATTTTCTTTCTGGAGACAGGTACATTTCTCTCTTGCAACGGGTTGTCAGCGTGGATATTTTGGGATACAATAAAACTCTATTGGAATTGGAGCGCGGCTTTGGCCGCTATGGACCGTAAGGAGGGAACGCTGTGGAAGTCACTCAAAAGGAGCGCCATGGCGTCCTTTTTTATTCCTGTGATGAGATGGAGCAGGCGGGCTTTGCCCACGGCTTTTCCACCCGGGTGGGAGGTGTGTCTCCCGCTCCCTGGGACAGCCTGAACCTGGGTGCTGGCCGGGGAGACGAGCCTGAGCGGGTAAGCGAGAACTTCCGCCGCTTCTGCCATGCCATCGGGGCCGATCCGGATACCCTGGTGAAGAACCATCAGATCCACTCGGACGTTGTGCGTCAAGCGGGATGGGGCGATCAGGTTTCTTTCCCGGGCGAGGGCGGCCAGATGGAGGCCGACGGTCTGATCACAGGGGAAAAGGGACTGAGTCTTTGTATTTTTACCGCCGACTGCATCCCGGTGCTGCTGTGCGACCCGGTAAAGCGGGTGGCCTGTGCCGTCCATGCGGGATGGCGGGGTACCGCACTGGGCATTGCCGCCCGGGGGGTGGAGCGGATGAAGAAGGACTACGGCTGCCGGGGGGAGGATATCCTGGCGGCCATTGGACCGGGAATCTCCACCTGCTGTTTTGAGACCCATGCCGATGTGCCCGATGGGCTGCGGAATGGGATGGGGGAGCGGGCGGAGGAATTTATCCACCCCATTCCCGAAAACCCCGAGAAATACCACGTGGATCTGAAAGGGGCCAACCGCCGCTGGCTGATGGACGCGGGAGTCGATCCCAGTCACATCGCCGTGTGCGAGGTGTGCACCGCTTGCCGGGGGGATCTGTTCTGGTCTCACCGCCGCCTGGGCGTGCGCCGGGGCAGTTTGGCCACGGTGATCAAGATCCGATGACCGAGAGGTGTACATGAGACGATTTGGCATCCTGCTGCTGGCACTGGCGCTTTTGCTGGCCGGATGCGGGAACACGGGGGACGTGAGCAGCTCCTCCTCCGGCTCCCAGAGCTCCAGCAGCAGTTCTTCCTCTCAGGAGGAGCAGGAAAAGAATACACAACCCTTTACGCTGGCGGCCTATCCCGCCTACAGCTTTCATCCGGCGCTGTCCACCAGTCAGGCCAATTTGACCCTGGCCCCGCTGCTGTACGAGAGCCTGTTTACGGTGGACAGCACCTTTACCGCCACACCTCAGCTGTGCCAGAGCTACACCGTCAGCGAGGACGGATTGACCTGGACCTTCCAGCTGCGCGCCGGAGTGACCTTTTCCGACGGCACGCCCCTTACCGGGGAGATCGTGGCCCAGGCCCTTCAGACCGCCAAGGACCCCGCTTCTCGCTACGCCAAACGGCTGGCCAATGTGAGCGGGGTGTCCGGCTCCGGAGAGCAGGTAACCATTACCCTAACGACCCCCAACGGGGCGCTGCCCACGCTGCTGGATATTCCTATCGCCCTGGACAGCTCCAACCGCCCACTGGGGACAGGACCCTATGTTCTGTCGGAGCAGGGGGGAAAGCTGTACCTCAATGCCCGGGCGGACTGGTGGCAGGGAGCGGACAGCCTGAGTTTAAAACAGATCCCTCTGGCAACGATGACGCAGAAGGAGCAGGCGGCGACCGCGTTCAGCTCCGGTGAGGTGACGCTCATCGATGCGGATATTACCGGCAGCAATGAGCTGGGTTATTCCGGCAGCTACGAGGTGTGGGAATACAATACCACGGGCCTCATTTACCTTGGGTTCCAGACGGCTCATGGTGTGTGTCAGGACCCGGAGGTGCGCCAGGCCATTGCCAAAGCCATTGACCGCAGCTATGTGACGGACAGCGTCTATGCCCGCCATGCCACAGCGTCTACGCTGCCGGTCCACCCGGACAGCGCATTGTATGACGCGGAGCTGGCTCAGGAATTGGAGTATGACCTGTCTGCGCTTAAGGCCCTGGAGCTGAACCGAAAATCCCTGACTTTACTTGTTAACATTGAGGATATGGCCAAGAGTGCCGCCGCCAACCGTATTGCTGAAGACCTGGAGTCGGCTGGACTGCGGGTGACCGTGGAGCGCTTGGCCTGGGAGGACTATGTCAAGGCGCTGGAGAGCGGGCAGTTTGATCTGTATCTGGCGGAGGTATATCTCACCGCGGATTTTGATCTGACCTCCTTGGTTTCACCTCAGGGCGAGCTGAACTACGGTGGGTGGAATGACGCGGCAGTGCCTCTCCTGCTGGAAAATGTGCGCAAGGCACAGGGAGAGCAGCGGGTCACCACCATGGCTACCCTGCTGCGCTACTTAAATCAGAACGCCCCCATCGCACCCATCTGTTTCCGGGAGGGAACAGTGCTGACCCAGTATGACCGGGTAGAGAATCTGAGCCCGGTACAGGGAAATGTGTTTTCCAATCTGTCCCAGTGGACGGTAAAATAAAAAAGAATTTGGATATCGTGTGGAGGAATGGACATGAGTGTTTACCGCTGTTATTCCGAGAAGAGACCGGGCTTTGATGTAGAGGCCCAGGGCCTGTGCCGCCAGCTGCGGGAGCAGCTGGGTGTGCAGGGGCTGGAGTCGGTTCGCATCCTGAACCGTTACGATGCCGACCGCATCGATCCCCAGGTCTATGAGGCCGCCAAGAGCGTGGTGTTCTCTGAGCCCCAGGTGGACGTGATCTATGACGAGCAGTTCCCTGCCCCTCAGGGGGAGCATCAGGTGCTGGCGGTGGAGGCCCTGCCCGGCCAGTACGACCAGCGGGCCGACTCCTGTGAGCAGTGCATCCAGCTCCAGTCCGGTGTGGACCGCCCCATCATTGCCACCGCCAAGGTGTACCTGCTGATGGGCACCATCAGCCAGGAGGATCTGGAGAAGATCCGCAAGTACCTCATTAACCCCGTGGAGAGCCGGGAGGCTTCCATGGACAAGCCTGAGACCCTGGAGCGCACCCACGCCGCTCCCGACCACGTGGACACCGTGGAGGGCTTTATCGCCATGGACGAGAAGGCTCTGGAGGACCTGCTGTCCCGCCTGGGTCTGGCCATGGACCTGGACGACCTGAAGTTCCTGCAGACCTACTTCCGGGACCAGGAGAAGCGGGATCCCACCATCACCGAGATCCGCGTGGTGGACACCTACTGGTCCGACCACTGCCGCCACACCACCTTCTCCACCCATCTGGACGAAATCACCATTGACGATCCCCAGATCGCCGCGGCTTACCAGCGGTATCTGGACGCCCGGGTGGAGGTGTACGGGGAGGAGAAGGCTGCCAAGCGTCCCCGCACCCTGATGGACGTGGCTACCATCGGTACCAAGACCCTGAAAAAGCGCGGCCTGCTGCCCGAGCTGGACGAGAGCGAGGAGATCAACGCCTGCTCCATCCATGTCCCCACCAAGGTGGACGGCAAGGAGCAGGACTGGCTGCTCATGTTCAAAAACGAGACCCACAACCACCCCACTGAGATCGAGCCCTTCGGCGGCGCGGCCACCTGTATCGGCGGCTGTATCCGCGATCCCCTGTCTGGCCGTGTCTATGTCCACCAGGCCATGCGCTTCACCGGCGGCGGCGATCCCCGTGTGCCCTTTGACCAGACCATTCCCGGCAAGCTGCCCCAGCGCAAGCTGGCCCAGACTGCCGCGGCGGGCTACTCCTCCTACGGCAACCAGATCGGCCTGGCCACCGGCCATGTGGCCGAGGTCTACCACGAGGGCTACATCGCCAAGCGCCTGGAGTGCGGCGCGGTAGTGGGTGCGGCTCCCGCCGACCATGTCCGCCGTGAGGTCCCTGCCCCTGGCGATGTGGTGATCCTGCTGGGCGGCCGTACCGGCCGTGACGGCATCGGCGGCGCCACCGGCTCCTCCAAGAGCCACAACATGAAGTCCCTGACCACCATGGCCTCCGAGGTCCAGAAGGGCAATGCCCCCGAGGAGCGGAAGATCCAGCGCCTGTTCCGCAACGGCGAGGTCACCCGCCTCATCAAGCGCTGCAACGACTTTGGCGCGGGCGGTGTGTCCGTGGCCATCGGCGAGCTGGCCGACGGCCTGGAGATCGACCTGGACGCCGTGCGCAAGAAGTATGAGGGCCTGGACGGCACCGAGCTGGCCATCTCTGAGAGTCAGGAGCGTATGGCGGTGGTTGTCGCCCCTGAGGATGCGGAGAAGTTCATCGCCGCCGCCCAGAGCGAGAACCTGGAGGCCTATCAGGTGGCCGTGGTCACCGAGAGCCCCCGGATGGTTATGCACTGGAAGGGCCAGAAGATCGCCGATCTGTCCCGTGAGTTCCTGAACACCAACGGCGCGGTCAAGCACGCCAACCTCTGTGTGGAGAAGAAGGACCGTACCGCTCTGGCCCAGTCCTCCGTCCACTCCCTGAAGGAACTGGCTGCCAGCCTGAAGAGTGCCTCCCGCCGCGGTCTTACCGAGCGCTTTGACGGTTCCATCGGCGCGGGCTCTGTCCTGATGCCCTTCGGCGGTAAGACTCAGCGCACCCCTGCTCAGGCCATGGCCGCCCTGTTCCCTGTGGAGCCCAATCAGGAGACCGACCAGGCCAGCGTGATGGCCTGGGGCTGTGATCCCGATCAGCTGTCTGTGGATCCCTATGCGGGCGCCCACAGCGCAGTCTATACCTCCATGGCCAAAATCGTGGCCGCCGGCGCTGACTACAAGAAGGCCTATCTCACCCTCCAGGAGTTCTTTGAGAAGCTGCGCAACGAGCCTCAGCGCTGGGGCAAGCCCTTCTCCGCCCTGCTGGGTGCTCTGGATGCCCAGCTGGAGCTGGGTGCCGCCGCCATCGGCGGTAAGGACTCCATGTCCGGTTCCTTCCTGGACAAGGATGTGCCCCCCACCCTCATCTCCTTTGCCATCGCTCCTATCCAGGGTCAGCAGGTCCTCTCTCCTGAGTTCAAGGCCGCCGATCACCCGGTGTACCTGTTCCGCTCCGAGGATACCAAGAGCGCCTGGGAAGCCTTCCACGCCCTGTGTGAGGCTGGCAAGGTGAAGGCCGCCTGGGCGGTGGAGAACGGCCTGGCTGAAGCTGTGATGAAGATGTCCTTCGGCAACCGGATCGGCTTCCAGGCGGGTATGGAGAACGTGGATTGGTACGTTCCCATGACCGGCGCCATTGTGGCTGAGCTGTCTGAGGACATTAACGATCCCTGCGCCGTCCGCATCGGTGAGACCAATGAGGTTCCCTTCGTGGCCCTGCCCGGCGAGGCCGTGTCCATTGACGAGCTGCTCAAGCTCAACGACGGCGTGCTGGAGAGCGTCTACCCCACCAAGGCGGGTTCCTCCGAAGAGGTGAAGGCCATCTCCTGGGACAAGCGGTCCATCGCCGTGTGCAAACACAAGGTGGCCCGTCCCAAGGCGGTCATCCCCGTATTCCCCGGCACCAACTGTGAGTACGATACCGCTAAGGCCTGCCTGCGGGCGGGCATCGATCCGGAGATCGTTGTGGTGCGCAACCTGTCCACCAGCCTGCTGTCTGAGTCTGCTCAGGCCCTGGAGCAGGCCATCCGGTCCGCCCAGATGGTGGTGCTGCCCGGCGGCTTCTCCGGCGGCGACGAGCCCGAGGGCTCCGGCAAGTTCATTGCCTCCTTCCTGCGCTCTCCCGCCCTCACCGACGCCATCCACGACCTGCTGAAGAACCGGGACGGCCTGATGCTGGGCATCTGCAACGGCTTCCAGGCGCTGGTGAAGCTGGGCCTGGTGCCCTTCGGCGAGATCCGCGAGATGGATGACAGCTGCCCCACCCTGACCTATAACCTGATCGGCCGCCACCAGAGCCGCTATGTCACCACTCGCGTGGCCAGCGTCAACTCTCCCTGGATGATCAAGTCCAACGTGGGCGACCTGCACACCATCCCCATCTCCCACGGCGAGGGCCGCTTTGTGGCGCCTCAGAGCGTGCTGGAGCAGCTCATTGCGGGCGGCCAGGTGGCCACCCAGTACGTGGATCTGGAGGGCAATCCCTCTATGGATATCGACGTCAACCCCAACGGCTCTCTGGAGGCCATTGAGGGCATCTTCTCTCCCGACGGCCGTGTCTTTGGTAAGATGGGCCATCTGGAGCGCCGCGGTCCCCTGGTGGGCAAGAACATCCCCGGCGAGAAGCACCAGCCTCTCTTCGAGTCCGGTGCGGAGTATTTCAAATAATTCTCTTGCTTCAAGGCGCAGGCTTTGCCTGCGCCTTTTTTATATCAAGAAACCGCATGGCTAACAAAAAATTTACAAATGCTTCTACAACACGACGAGAAGGTGTGGTATAATATGCACAAAGCGGTTTGCGAAAAGAAACAGAAACGGTTATCGAACATGTCACGAGAAGGAGCGAATGTCTATGAAAACAATACCGGAGTATAGTGGTACTCTCCGCAGCCATCTGCTTACGGTTCCCAAGTGCATTTCCGAGTGCAGTGGGATCCGTATTTTTGGGCGGCGGATTAAATCTCTGGTTTTTTCTACCGATGTAGCCATTATCAAAAATGTAAATGCGGATGCCATTATTGCGGTTTATCCCTTTACGCCCCAGCCCTCCATCACCCAGGCCATCATCAGTGTCTCTGAGGTGCCTGTGTTTGTGGGAGTGGGCGGCGGTATGACCAACGGAGACCGCTCGGTGCGTCTGGCGGAGTACTCTGAGCATCAGGGCGCTTCCGGCGTGGTAGTCAACGCGCCCATTACAAACGAGACCATTGCAAAGATGAAGCAGGTGGTGGATATCCCGGTCATCACCACCATTGTCTCGGGCGATATGGATATTGCCGGCCGCTTGGCGGCAGGAGCGGATATCCTCAACGTATCCGGCGCGGCCAAGACACCGGAGATCGTAGCCAAGATCCGGGCTGAATTCCCGGATGTGCCTATTATTGCTACCGGCGGTCCCAAGGAGGAGGATATCCTGCGTACCATTCAGGCGGGAGCCAATGCGATTACATATACGCCGCCTACCACCGGACAGCTGTTTTCCGAAATCATGATCAACCACCGCAAGAATTTCAGCAAGCAGCCCGGCTGATTCAGGTTTCATTTCTCGCCGCGCAAGTCCCCTCTTTCCTGGTTGGGAAAGAGGGGACTTGCGCGGGTGTTTTTTCGGCCATGATGGGGCGGTTTTTGACGCGAAAAATTTTTTGAAGAAATTTTGAAAAAACCGTTGACAACCAGAGAGAAATCGGGTATACTCTCACTTGTCCTGTTCGAGAGGACGGCAAATCACGGCGGCATAGCTCAGTTGGCTAGAGCACTCGGTTCATACCCGAGTTGTCCCCGGTTCGAATCCAGGTGCCGCTACCATTCATAAAGTTCGGACATTGTCCGTTCCCATATAGCAACGGCCCGGTGGTCAAGCGGTTAAGACTCCGCCCTTTCACGGCGGCAACACGGGTTCGAGTCCCGTCCGGGTCACCACCAATTTTCAGCCGTTCAATATGGAGGCATAGCTCAGCCGGTAGAGCGTCCGCCTCACACGCGGAAGGTCACAGATTCGAGTTCTGTTGTCTCCACCATGCGAAGAACCACACCAAAAGGTGTGGTTCTTTTGCTATTCTTGACCGTTCGGCGGGCGACCGCCTCCAACGGGTCAGGTCGCAGATTTTAGTTGTGTTGTCTCCACCAAAACAAAAAGCAGTTGCGAAAGCAACTGCTTTTTGTTTTGGGTTTCGGCGGCTTTGCCGCCTTCACCCTCCGGCGATTACAGTGCTCGGCAGAAGTGAATTCTGCCTGCGCCAAGGTTTTGGACAAAGGCCAAAACGCTTGTACGGCGCATCTGCGCCGCCGGCCAGAAGGCCGGGATCGCGGCGGTTCGGCGGGCGACCTCCTCCAATCATTGTTTTTGAGAAGAAGGAAGATGCGATGCAGTCGCATCTTCCTTTTTTCCGTTCTGGAAAAAAGAAAAGAGGAGATCGTAGTCCGGCACTTCTGATGTAAAGCTAGGAATAGGTTCAAGAGCTTAAGGAGAAATAAATTTATTTTACCTATTGACATAGTAGGTAAATATGGATATGATTATACCGACCTAAATAGTAGGCAAATAAGGGACCCAATGACAGGGTGCCTCTTCTGGCCTACAAGAGAAGGCAGGGAACACCATGGGGCATTTTTTTGAGACGCTGGTCAGAGCCAACTTTCGTTTTGGGCGAATGTGTCTGTGTTGATGAATAAGTGAACACCGACTACACAAAACGAAAGGAATGGATGACAATGAACAATTACAGATTTGAGACGCTCCAGCTGCATGTGGGACAGGAGACTCCCGACCCTGCGACGGACGCCCGGGCGGTCCCTATTTATGCCACTGCGTCGTATGTGTTTCAGGACTGCGCCCATGCCGCGGCCCGGTTTAACCTGGAGGAAGGCGGAAACATCTATAGCCGACTGACAAACTCCACCCAAGATGTGTTGGAGAAGCGGATCGCGGCCTTGGAGGGCGGTGTAGCCGCCCTGGCGCTGTCCTCCGGCGCAGCCGCTATTACCTATACGATTGAGGCCCTGGCATTGAATGGGGGGCACATCGTGGCGCAGAAGACCATCTACGGAGGCAGCTATAATCTGCTGGCTCATACGCTGCCCAATTTCGGCATCACCGCCAGCTTTGTGGATATCCACGACCTGGACGAGGTGGAGCGCACTATTGAGCCAAACACCCGGGCCATCTATATTGAAACCCTGGGAAATCCCAACAGCGATGTTCCCGACATCGATGCGCTGGCTGAATTGGCACACCGCCACGGCCTGCCTCTGGTGGTGGATAATACCTTTGGTACACCTTACCTGATCCGGCCCATTGAGCACGGCGCGGATCTGGTTGTTCACTCCGCAACCAAGTTCCTCGGCGGACACGGAACCACGCTGGGCGGCATCATCGTAGATGCCGGGACCTTCGACTGGGCGGCCTCGGGCAAGTATCCTGCCATTGCCGAACCAAATCCCAGCTATCACGGAGTGTCCTTTGTCCAGGCGGCTGGAAAGGCGGCGTTCGTCACCTATGTCCGGGCGGTTCTGCTGCGGGATACCGGCGCCTGCATTTCTCCCTTTGCCGCCTTCCTGCTGCTGCAGGGCGTGGAGACCCTCTCTCTGCGCATAGAGCGCCATGTAGAGAATACCAAGAAGGTGGTGGAATTTTTGGCTAACCATCCCCAGGTAGAGCAGGTCAGCCACCCCTCTTTGCCGGAGCACCCAGACCATGAGCTCTATGAGCAGTACTTCCCCAACGGCGGTGCCTCCATCTTTACCTTTGACATCCGGGGCCGAGAGAAGCAGGCCCATCAGTTTATTGACAGCCTGCAGATTTTCTCTCTCCTTGCCAACGTTGCCGATGTGAAGAGTCTGGTCATCCATCCGGCGACCACCACCCACAGCCAGCTGACGCAGGAGGAGCTGGCCGATCAGAAGATCAAGCCCAATACGATTCGGCTGTCCATCGGCACCGAGCATATCGACGACATTCTGGCAGATTTGCAGCGCGGCTTTGATGCCGTTAAGGAGGAATGACCCATGAGCCGTATTTATACATCCGCAGACCAGTTGATTGGAAACACTCCGCTTTTGGAGCTGACACACATAGAAGAAGCGTTTGGACTGAAAGCCCGTATTCTGGCAAAGCTGGAATACTTGAATCCCGCCGGTTCTGTCAAGGACCGCATTGCAAAGGCAATGATTGACGATGCAGAGCGCTCAGGGCGGCTTAAGCCCGGCTCTGTCATCATTGAGCCCACCTCCGGAAACACAGGTATTGGCCTTGCCTCTGTGGCGGCGGCCAAAGGCTATCGGGTCATCCTGGTCATGCCGGAGACCATGTCTGTGGAGCGCCGCCAGCTTATGAAAGCTTACGGGGCCGAGCTGGTGCTGACAGAAGGGGCAAAAGGGATGAAAGGCGCCATTGCAAAGGCAGAGGAGCTGGCTGCGGAGATCCCCAACAGCTTTCTTCCGGGGCAGTTTGTCAATCCAGCCAACCCTCAGGCGCACCGGGAGAGTACCGGACCTGAGATTTTCAGAGATACCGATGGACAGGTGGATATTTTTGTTGCCGGTGTAGGAACCGGCGGCACCATTACTGGCGTGGGGGAATACCTCAAGGCCCAGAAGCCGGAGGTTCAAATCGTTGCGGTGGAGCCTGCCGCTTCCCCGGTGTTGTCCACGGGTACTGCGGGAGCCCATAAGATCCAGGGTATCGGCGCGGGATTTGTTCCCGACGTGCTCAACACCAAGATCTATGACGAGATCATTCCCGTGGAAAATGAACATGCGTTTGCCGCGGGAAATCTCATCGGCAAGCAGGAGGGGATCCTTGTGGGTATATCCTCCGGCGCTGCGGTTTGGGCCGCCATAGAAGTAGCAAAGCGGAAGGAAAACGAAGGGAAAACCATCGTTGTCCTGCTGCCGGACACCGGAGACCGGTATCTGTCCACCCCGCTGTTTGCAGAGTAACAGAACTACTCCGGCAGCTGCGGGATGCGGCTGCCGGAGTTTTACTTCCAAGACAAGAGTAACTGAGATGTGGCGTCTATTCAGGACGCAAAGGAGAACACCATGCAGATTTATCTTGATAATGCAGCGACCACAAGCGTGAGCGAGACCGCGCTGCAGGCCATGCTGCCCTATTTTAGCCAGGAATATGGCAACCCCTCCAGTCTCCATTCCTTTGGCCAGAGAGCCAATGAGGCGCTGACAGAGGCCCGGGAGAAAATTGCCGCGCTGCTTCACTGCCAAGTCAGAGAAATCACCTTCACTTCCGGAGGCAGCGAAGCAGACAATCAGGCGATCCGTTCCGCTGCCCAGATCGGGGCAAGAAATGGAAAGCGGCACATCATTTCCACCGCCTTTGAGCACCATGCCGTGCTTCACACACTGGCCAAGCTGGAAAAGGAGGGCTTTGAGATCACGCTTCTGGATGTACACGAAGACGGTCTCGTACGGCCCCAGGAGGTTGAGGCGGCCATTCGGCCCGATACCTGCCTGGTTACCGTGATGTATGCCAATAACGAGATCGGGACCATCCAGCCGGTGGGGGAGATCGGGAAGATTTGCCGGGAAAAAGGAGTCCTGTTCCACACAGACGCGGTACAGGCAGCGGGCCATCTTGCCATTGACGTGCAGAAGCAGAACATTGACCTGCTCTCGCTGTCGGCCCACAAGTTCCACGGACCCAAGGGTGTGGGCGTCCTGTATGCCAGAAAAGGCGTTCCTCTTACAACCCTCATTGAGGGCGGCGCGCAGGAGCGGGGCAAGCGTGCGGGCACGGAGAATATCCCTGGCATCGTGGGAATGGCCGCGGCCCTGGAGGAGGCCTGCAGGAACATGGAGGCCAACCGGGTCAGGATGACCGCTCTGCGGGATCAGCTGATCCAGGGCCTTGGACAGATCCCCCACTCTGTCTTGAACGGCGATGCCCAGAGAAGACTGCCTGGAAATGTACATTTCTGTTTTGAGGGAATTGAAGGAGAGGCCCTTCTGCTGCTTTTGGATGATAAGGGCATCTGTGCATCCTCCGGTTCGGCCTGTACGTCCGGATCTCTGGACCCCAGCCATGTGCTGCTGGCCATTGGGAGACCCCATGATATCGCCCATGGCTCGCTGCGGCTGACTCTCTCCGAAGCGACCACCGAGGAAGAAGTTCGGTATACCATTGATGCGGTTACCCAGGTAGTGGCCCAGCTGCGGGGGATGTCCCCTGTCTGGAGAGACCTGGAGAACGGCGTGAGACAGTTTGTGATTTAAGTGAGGTGTATGTTATGGCTCTTTACAGCGAAACTGTGATGGACCACTTCCGCAATCCGCGGAATGTAGGAGTGATTGAAGACGCGGACGGAGTCGGCGAGGTCGGCAACGTCCAGTGCGGCGATATTATGAAGATCTATCTGAAGATCAATGAGGGAATCATCTCCGACGTGAAGTTTGAGACCTTCGGCTGCGGCAGCGCCATTGCATCCAGCTCCATGGCCACGGAGATGATCAAAGGCAAGCCGGTGGCCGAGGCCATGGCGCTGACCAATCGGGCTGTGGCTGAGGCCCTGGATGGGCTGCCCGCCCACAAGCTCCACTGCTCGGTGTTGGCGGAGGAAGCGATCAAAAAGGCACTGCAGGACTACTACGAAAGAAACGGAATGTCCGATGAAGCGGCGGCTGCCCAGGAGCAGAAGTAAGCGTTCTGCAGGCTGCTTTTCCATGCCGGACGCAGTTGCATTGCACCCCCTTCCGCAGTAAAATGGGAAACAAGAAAACGAGGTGTTTTACGGCAATGATTTCAACAAGAGGCAGATACGCCCTTCGCGTCATGATTGACCTTGCAGAACACGCCGACGACGGCTATATTCCCATGAAAGAGGTTGCGCAGCGACAGGGGATCTCGTTAAAATATCTGGAGCGAATTATGCCTGCTCTGTCAAAAAACAACCTGGTAGAGGGTGTTCATGGAAAGGGCGGCGGATATCGCCTGAGCAGAAAGCCGGAGGACTATACGGCAGGAGAGATTCTGCGCCTGGTGGAGGGAAGCCTTGCCCCGGTGGCCTGTCTGGAGTGCGGCGCGGAGCCGTGCAGCAGGCAGGATACTTGTAAGACCATCGCCATGTGGAAGAAGTTTTATGATCTGGTCAACGGATATTTTGATCACATTACCGTGGCAGATCTGGTGTACGGAAATTTGAACACAGAAGATTTTCAGTTCTTAGGGTAAAAATAACCACACCGTTTGGTGTGGTTATTTTTATGGTGCGGAGCAGCGCCGCTTGTCAAAAGAAGAAAAGTTGAATACCGTTATGGACACAGCTAAGCTCAATCATACTACAGCGCTGGAAGGCGCAGAATAAATTTGCTTCCCTTTCCAACTTGTGAAGTGGCGTCCACAGAGCCTCCGTGCTCCAGTGCAATGATACGCACGAGATATAGCCCCAAACCGTCACTGCTGCAATCGATTCGATGGGTGAAGCCGCGCTCAAATACGTGGGGCAGATCCTCGGCAGCAATGCCTATTCCTGTATCCTGCACAGTAATGATTGCTTGAGATTCCTCCTGTTCCAGTTCCAAGGTAACTGTACCGTCTGCCGGAGTAAAGAAAAGTGCGTTGTAGCAGAGATTTTCCAGCGCAACACGCAGCCGATCTGGTTTTCCTTGGATAAGAATATCCTCTATAGGCAAGTGAAGCCGGAAGGACAGTCCCGAAAGTTCCATATCCGGGAGGTTGGAGTGGTAGAAATCCCGCAGATAGCGGTTAAGACAGATCACTTCTGAAGGGTGTACGCCACGCTCTCCCCTGGAGAAATCTTGAAGAATATCGAAGCGATCTCCCACGGCTTCTACTCGATCCATAAGGGCGTTCAGATATTCTGACGTTTCAGAATCCAGAGACACATTGCCGCTGCGTACCAGTTCAGCATAACTGACAAGGGCTGAGAGAGGATTTTTCAGGTCATGGAGCAGGTTTGCCAGCAGTTCTCTGCGTTCTCGTAGCAGCACATTGATTCCCTGGGTCTTTCGATCCACTTCCTCCTGAAGATGCTGAGTCAAAAGATCGTTTTCACGGGTGAGCAGCACACCGCGGCGAACCATCTGAGCAGAAAAACCAAGGACCAGAGCATAACTGCCATACTCCTCCAGCCAGGCACCGCAAATAGGCTCAAAGCGGTTGGCGGTGATGACTGATGCGGCAACAGACAGACCATATAGCCCTGCGGCACACAGAAGATAGCGGCCAAGGGCCCAATCCTGAGAAAGGGCGTGCCCCGCCAAAAAAATCAAGTAAAGGCCTTCCACAATTTTCCATAGAAAGAGGAAGTTTCCATATAGGTTGATGAAGACAGGGGCGTATGGTAAAATAAGCAAAGGAAACAGTACAGTAAACAGGCAAAGTGCTGCGGCGGCAGGGACTGCACCATACCGATGATACTGGTGCTCTCGGCTGCCGGACAGTTCTCCGGCCAGCAAAACCGCACACAAAAGTACCAGGTTTCCACAGAGGTCTTCCAGTGCATAAAGCGGGCGGACCGATGGAATGCCCAGCGCCCGGATGAATGGGTAGGATACCCGCAGCGCAAAGGCCAAGCTCAGCAGACCCATCCACCGCGTAAGCTTATCTTTCCCTAACAGCCATTGGACCAGATGGAACAGCGAGATTGCCAGGGCTGTGAAACACAAAAAGCCGTAGACTACCAGCCTCAGCGTCAGCATTCTGGAGATGGTACCTAGGGTACCCACTGCCGGAGGATGGTACATGCCGGAGTAGTAGTGGGTATAGTTTGCACATTGTATGATGATTTCTGCGCTTCCATCGACTGCTAAAGCATATACTCCGTCCATGACCCGAGGCGCATATGGTTCCAGGCTGCCCTGTTCTCCAACCAGCACTCCGTTGATATAGATCCGCCCTGCACATAACAGCTCTGGGAGATAAAGGGCCAGTTCTGTCGGTTCGCCTGGGTTTTCCAGTGTTAGACGGTAGGTTGCCGTTCCGTAGGGACTGCCCAGAAAGTCAGAAAAGTTAGCATGCTTCCCAATATAGGTATAATATTCCGGCTGGATGCCGCCCTCAAAATCGGACGGAGATAGAAGCTGACCGGGATAGTACTCCCAGCCGTCTACCAGAAAAGATACCTGCTCCAGATCGTTGGGGAGGACATTGTAGCCATAGCCTCCCGGAAGAGCGGAGGTGTACTTGTTATCTGCTTGATATAAAAATCCATAAAGCACTGCGCCGACCAACAGGACGACAGCCAAAATCAGCGCCTGCATTTTGATGTGTTTTCTCATAAGATCACCCTGGTCAGGAGGAATGGACGATGTACATATGGATAAAAAGATCCTTCGCAATTTTGTGTCTGCTTGCATTTTGCTTGATCAGTATGCCGGTTACCGCGTTGGAGTTACCCCAGGGGCTTGCCCAAGAGTCTGGGGATCAGACGGAGAGTGGTATCCACCTGGATTCCGCGCCACCATTGAATGGCGAAGATCTGCCTGTGGGAAATACGGGAACAGGAGGAAATGCTCTGGAGTCCACGTCTAATGGAGACCCTCAACGGGAAGAACCTGATGCACCAGAGAAAGCGCAACCGGAGTCCTACACGGTCACGCTGGACACCCAGATCATTGGAGATGGCGAGACGCTCAGCTATACCACGGTTTCTTCCTCCTATGCCGGCAGTATCGTGCCGGAGGGCTACTACCCAGGGGAACTGACGGTGGAACTCACAGGAGAAATCGTTGTGGAGGCCGGCGGCAAACTGGATATCGGAACCTTATCCGTCGGCGGTACAGAGGCCAGTCCGGTGCTCACCGGCACAGGTCGGATCGTAGTGAGGGCAGGGGGCCAGCTGCGGCTGACCTGTGTGGCTCTGGAACCTCAGGGTCAGGGCCCCATGATCATACAGGAGACGGGCGGCTCCGTGGAATTGACAAGCACGCCAGTAACGGAGGGGCTTGTTCAATGGGCCGCGCCTCTGGTCAACAACCTCTACGACGCTCCTGATGATGTGTGGTTGGAAATAGGTACTATATTGAGCGGCGATATGCTGCCTGATTCTATGAAAACGGATGTTCAGATGCAGGGACATGAGGAGCGTGTGGATGTTCCTCTGGCCTGGGATTTGAGCGGCTACGACGGCCGCACCGATGGGGAGGTTGCCCTCGCGGGCAAATTTCTGGATGAGGCGGGCCAGCCTTTGACCAGCATGCTCCCTTTGGAGATCACCGTGCGCTGGTATACCCCTGGAACGCTGGTGGTGACCGAGGCAGAATGGAAAGGGGGCACCGTCCCCACGGTGCAGCTGACCGTACCGGAGCTGCCCGAAGATGCCAATGTATGGGGCGAGGTGTCCGCCGACGGTGGGGAGACCTGGAGCCGTTGGGAGGACGAAGCTTTCTTTTTCATCGTTGATATAGAAGCGGAGGGAAAGGCCTGCGTCTTTGTCGTGTCTGATGACATGGAGGGGCTGTTTCGTGTCGTGGCCGAGGACCCCTGGGCGGAAGAATACACCTGCTGGCGCTCCGACGCCTTTTTCCTGAGCCCGCCGGAGGACGGTGAGGATTCCGGCGGAAACCGGGGCGGTAGTACCACCCCCGGCTCTCCCGACCGCCAGCCTGAGCCGATTCCCAGACCGGATGAAACAGATGAGCCCGAGGAGACTAAACCAGACGATACACAGCCGGAAGAGGATGATTTGGATAGTGAGCTGCCGGAGGGGGACCAGCCGGATGAGACGACCTCAGACCCGGATGTCCCATGGTATCCGGAATGGCTGCTTCCTTTCCTGCCGTGGCTGTCGTCTGATCAAGAGCAAACGCCGTCAGAGGGTGAAGATCTTACACAAGATGTACAGCAATCACAGGAGTCTACCGATCAAGAGAATGCTGCCCATCCGGAGCATCTGATAGGAGATGAGACGAAGGAACCGATTTTCTCCCAGCAGTCACCGGAAACATGGCCAGCTTCCGTCGGAGAAGAGATCTCTGAAAGCAACCCGGAGGAGGATTCGGGGGATGAAGAGACTACGGCTTTCTCCCCCGCTCAGAATCCTGGTACAGATGTGGTTGGGGGACAAGCAGAGAGTTCATCGGCTGTGTCCCAGGCACTTTCATTGCCTGTGCAGATCGCAGTGGGGGCTGGAGGCTTTGCTGCCTGTATAATTGGGGCCGCTGTAATGATTAAAATCGCACGTAAGAAAAAATAATCGTTTACGAAGCCGCTTCGGAGCAATCCGAAGCGGCTTTTTTAGTCCTGCTTCTGAGGAGAGCAAAAACGATAGCCCTTTCGACGCACAGTTTCGATGTAATGTATCCCCGGGCACAGCCGCTCCAGCTTCTGCCGTACCCGGGCCATGCACACCTGAATGTTATGTAGGCCCTGGTTGATGGGGGCACGCCACACCTCATTATGAAGCTGTTCGTAAGAGAAAACCTGACCCGGATTTTTGGCTAGAAAGGCCAACAGATCAAATTCCAAAGTGGTAAAAACTGCTGGGACACCCTGATAACGTACCTCCCGCAGTCCTAAGTCGATTTCCAACTCACCAAAGCGCAAAATGTCACCGGTAGAGATCTGGTGATGCCGCTGAATACGCAGACGCAGACGCAGTTCTAATTCAACCAGAGAATAGGGCTTGCCCAGGTAGTCGTCGCCTCCCGCCATCAGCCCCCGAATACGGTCTTCAGTCTGAGCATAGGCGGAGAGAAAAATGACTGGTATCTGGCTGACCTCACGTAGGCGGCGGCAGACGGTCACTCCATCCATTCCAGGCATATCAAAATCCAGCACCACGGCATTCAGCGCGGCTGTGGCCGCAATATCCAACGCCTCGGGGCCGTTTTCCGCCAAATAAATCTGGTATCCTTGCCGCTTGAGAAACGCCTCATTGGCGGCCTGAATGTGGGGATCATCGTCTACCAACAGTACTCGATACATGAAGAAGCCTCCTGTGTTCCTCTTTTGTGATTATATCATAACATATGCAAAACGCCAGAAAAATCACAGGCTCGTCACATTTGTCTAAAGTATAGAAATTGGAAGAAATTTTTTATATAGTGATATCAAAGGGAGTGAAAACTCACCAAAATCGTAAGGGAGGGATAGAATGAACGGCGAGACACAACAGGCCTGTAAAGCCGGCTCCAATCGTGTGCTGACGGCAGTGGGGGTGGCGCTGTGTGTGATATTCGGCTTTTTGCTGGTATGCAACCTGACCATTATTATCAAGGGCGCCCTATTTCCCGAAAAGCCCCCTTCTGTGCTGGGGCTCACCCCCATGGTGGTACTCTCCGGCTCCATGAGCGGCGAGGCTGAGGATCATATTGAGGTGGGTGATCTGGTCTTTGTGGGACGGGCTGCCCCAGAAGAACTGGAGGTGGGGGACGTCATTGCCTACATGAACGGCGGCGCTACTGTGACCCACCGTATCACCGCTATCGACACCAACACCGACGGTGATCTCCTGTTTACCACCAAGGGTGACGCCAACAACGCCGAGGATACCACCCCGGTGACCGAGGAGCAGCTGGTGGGAATCTACCGCTGGCGGATTCCAAAGGTGGGTGACTTCGCCCTGTTCTTGCAGACGCCTCTGGGGATGCTGCTGTTTGTGGGAGTGCCGGTGCTGGCCTTTCTCATCTACGACATTATCCGGCGGCAGCGGTATGCCAACCGGGAAAACCGCCGGACCGCGGAGTTGGAGGCTGAGCTGGAACGTCTGCGTGGTATGAACGAGGAGAAAGAACAACGGGAGGAACTGCCCTCTTAAGGGCAAAACGATTATGATTTGAGGAGGCTTTTACATGAAACGAAACAGATGGATGCGGGCCGGCGGACTGCTGGTGGTGTTGACCCTGATTACATCCTGCTTTGTGGGCGGCACCTTCGCCAAGTATGTCACGGAAAACGAGGGGATGGACACCGCCCGGGTGGCCAAGTGGGGCGTGGAAGTGACGGTCACCGGCGACGGATTTAAAACGTCATATGGCAAGGATTATGCAGAGAGCAATGTTGAAGGCAATACCGTCATTTCCAGTACCGGGGAAAAAGTCGTTGCCCCCGGTACCAAAGGCACCTTCGGCGGCGTGAAAATTACCGGAAAACCCGAGGTGGCAGTGAAAATTGAAACCACCGCCGATGTGGATCTCTCCGGCTGGAATGTGGCTGGTGGTGGTGAGTTCTACTGTCCGCTGGTGTTCAATATTGGTGATAAGACCATCAACGGCCTGGATTATTCCAAGTCCACCGCCGGCGGCGAGGGCAGCTTTGAAAATGCCATCAAAGATGCCATCCAAAAGGCCACCACCAAGGAAGTAGAGGCGAACACCGATTTGACTGAAATCGGAGAAAACATCACCTACAGCTGGGAGTGGCCGTTTGAGAACGCCACCGGTGATGTGGCTAATCAGTCCGACGAGCTGGACACCAAGCTGGGCAACAATGCGGCGAATGGCAATGCACCCACCGTTAGCATTACCGTGAAAACCACCGTCACCCAGATCGACTGATTCTGGCATACATAGCGCAATCTCACATGATATCAGCAGGTCCCGGTCCCCGGCGGGACCGGGACCTGCACATTTTGACTGTGCACAAGGAGAGGATGCCATATGAGGACAAGAACATATCCCTGGCTGCTGCCGGCGGTGCTTATCCTGTTTTTGACCCAGGTGGTGCTGTTTCCCTTTGCGATGGGCTTTACCTATGCCGGCCGCAACGAAAGCCCCCACCACGTCCTCACCTACACCACCGGTTCCCTTACCTGGAACAGCGCCACCGGTGTGGACCCGGATACCGGTGTGGCAGAACTGAGCCTGTTTTCTGACCACTACCAGAATGTCCAGTCGGACAATGGCGAGAAGGTGGTGGCCCCCGGTACGGAAAACACCAACATCGTCCGGCTGAAAAACAGTGTTAGCCGTACCATCACCTATGTGGCGGTCATGTACCGTATAAAGGAGGAGACTGCCCTGCCCGTGGAGCCTACTCTGCTGGACGATGAGGCGTTTACCAATACGGATACATATCCTCTGCCGGATGGAGTGACCCAGGACCAGGTGGTCCGGGCGGTCACCGGTACCGTGGACGGCGGGCAGATTCAGGACTTTGATATCCACTGGCAGTGGAACTACTATGACAGCGACCAGCGGGACCAGGTGGACACCGCCCTGGGGAATGAGGCGGCCTGGGTTGAGGCAGACGAGGTGACGGCGGGGCTGTACATCGTGGTCATGGAGGATGAGGACCCTGGCGACCCGGACCCGGAGGACCCCGATCCGGAAAATCCCGATCCGGAAAATCCCGATCCGGAGAACTCGGACCCGGAGAATCCCGACCCGGAGAATCCCGACCCGGAGAACCCGGACCCAGAGGACCCTGGCGACCCCGGTGAGCCGGACCAGCCCTATATCCCCCCCGAAGTTCCGAAAACTGGGGATAACAGCCATCCGACCCTATACCTGACCCTGATGGCGATCAGCGGCGTGGTGCTGGTCCTGCTGTTGTGGGACCGCAGGCAGGAGAAAAAAAGATGAGCGTGTGGAAAGGGCTCTGGCGGGGACTGCAGATCGTTCTGACCCTGGTTCTGGCAGCCCTGCTGGTCTGTAATCTGTACTTGATCGCTGCCCAGCGGCTCTTTGGGGTGGAACACCCAACCGTTTTTGGGGTCACAACAGCGGTGGTGGCTTCGGGGAGCATGTCGCCAGCCCTGGAGGTGGATGATCTCATTCTGATCCATGCTCAGGACGACTATGCACCGGGAGATGTGATCACCTTTTCCAGTGGGTCTAACCTGGTGACCCACCGCATCATGGCGAAAACGGAAGCGGGGTTTGTAACCCAGGGGGATGCCAACAACACCTCCGACCTGGAGCGTGTTTCTTTGGAGCATGTGGTGGGAAAGGTCGTCTGGCGGCTCCCCGGCGCGGGGAGAGTGCTGGGTTATCTTCGCACCCCTCTGGGGCTGATGTGTCTGGTGCTGTTGGGCATTTTGTTGATGGCCTTGTATATTCGGCCCCAAAGCTCCCGTGTCGGGAAGGAGGATGGAAATGGAATTTAAATCATGGCTGGGCCGCGCGGCATCCTATCGTCCGCCGCTCCATGTCTGTCTGGCCTACCTGCTGGTATGCACTATGTTGGCCACGGGCCTGAGCTTCTCCCGCTATGCCGTCGCTGACAGCGATTCCGATGCCGCCCAAGTGGCCGCCGGAGCGCTGAGGGTCAGCGGTACCTCCAGCGCAAGATTTGATCTGGATTGCAACCAAAGTGAATCGCCCAGTCAGAGTTACACCTTTACCGTGCGCAACCGGGACGGCGGCAAGACCTCTCAGGTGGCCATAGAATATGACATTGTTGTGGGGCTGTCCCAAGCCCTGCCAGACGGGGTGACCATGGAATTGGACAATAGCAGCGGCAGTAAAAGTAGTAACGGCAAAACCTATACCTTCTCCGGCGGCACCTTTGCCGCGAGAACGTCCAGCACACAATCCCATACCTTGACCATCACGGCGGACGCGGATGAAGTGACGGGCAGCAGTCCCTATCAGCTTGAACTCACCATCTCTGTCCTTGCGGAACAGGTGGACTAAGGAGGCGGCTATGAGACAACACAAAATTCCCCTGGGTTGGTTTCTTGGGCTGACTTTGGCAACCGTGGTAATCAGCCTCCCCCTGGGGCCCACCTTGGGAAAGTATGTTTGGGATGAGCAGGTGGAAAGTATTAATCTGGAGGTCACCCCCCGCTATTACCCACCTACTACGGACTACAATCTTTCAAATATTTTCTACGATTCCATAAGCTCCCTTAGTAATTGGACCCCCGGGCAGAGCAGTTTTTCGATGTGCCTGACCGCATATGACAGCTACCAGTTGCCAACATCCATCCAGGTAACCGTGGACGGACAGACATATTCTGTCCCCGATGGTGGGAGCAGCGGCGTTAAGTATGACGCAGACAATGGGTATGTGTTTATACCCGGGTATTTGTTGACAGAAAACCCTTCCCACATTTCCATCTCCGCAGTGGCTGTTCTAATACCAATAGAACCGCCTGCAGAAATCCCACCCACGGAGCAGAACACCTTGCCAACTGCCCCGGTTCAGCAGCCCCAGACCACCCCGGCGGAACCGTCTGGCTCGTCAGAACCGGCCGACATGCCAGAAGTGAGTGATCCAATAGAGACAACAGAGCAAACGGGCTCCACCGAACTGACCGCCGCGGAGGAGCCGTCTGAATCTTCTGATCAGGAGCCCGGGTTATGAAAAGGTGGGTACGATGGGGGATTGCGGCGGTCTGTCTGGCTCTCTTTGAGATCAGCGGTGCGCAGTTCTGCCGGTACTGGCAGGAGAGCCACCAAAGCGAAGCGATGTATGAGAAGTTCAGCCAGGCGGTGTATCTCCCAGAGAGTAGTACCCAGGAATCAGAGGCCATTTCCTGGCCAGAGGTGGATTTTGCCGCCCTGCGGGAAAACAGCCCACATATCGAAGGCTGGCTTACCTGTGAGGGTACCGCTATTCACTACCCCGTAGTACAGGGGGAGGACAATGACTACTACTTGACCCACCTACCCGACGGCAGCTATAACCCTGGCGGCTCCCTGTTTCTGGACTGCCGGGCAGCCGACTTTTCTGATGCCCACTCCATCATCTATGGACACTACATGAAAAATGGAACCATGTTTGCAGCCCTCACCGAATATAAAGAACAACGCTTTTACGAACAGCATCCTCGGATGCTCCTGGTTACACCAGAGGACAGGTTTATCGTAGAACTGTTTTCTGGCTATGTGGCCAGTGTAGATGAGGAGGCGTGGAGACTGGAATTTTCCTCCACAAAGGAATGGGGACAGTGGCTGGAGGAGACAAAAGAGCGTTCGATTTTCCAAAGTGAGGTCCAACCGGCTTTGCAAGACAAGGTGCTGACTCTTTCTACCTGTAGTTATGAATTTGAAAATGCTCGATTCGTGGTGCATGGGATTTTGGTGGGTTAATTACTTTGGGTAGTGGTGGGTATAATAATCCTCTTCTATAAGAATGATAAGGTAGAATAAGTTTCGCAAAAACAAAAAGAGACATGGCTTGCAGATCTCTGGTAGAATGAAGTCGCGACACACCATCCGAAAGGAGACAGCAAACCATGTCGGAAAAGATTGTACAGCTAAACGAAGAAGTTATCAAGGGCCAACTCAAGGAACTTGTGCGTGGAAGTGTAGAAGAAACGCTCAACG
>OFOK01000316.1_pt1 | contig 50148 bp, 43 predicted proteins | sample 1542001 | NCBI WGS metagenome assembly OFOK01 (sample SAMN04209242, study PRJEB22552) | human gut metagenome | biome: gut; material: feces | host: Homo sapiens | place: USA: Oklahoma
GGAAGGCACAGCGGCAGGGGCGGGGCGGGGGGCCGCGGCGCCTGCTGCCAGCTCCTCGATCTCCACCTCATATTCCCGGCCGTTTACCTTGGCGTAATATCGTTTCATGTCGTTTCACACCTTTTCTTGTTTGTGTTCAGCGCTGGGGCCGGTGGGCGGCAAACCCTTCGGCGCGGCCCTGGGCCACCCAGTGCTCGGGCGCGGGGGCCGGGGCGATGTTCACAATCCGAAAATCGCTGCCCCCCCGCATCATGGCGATGGCGCTGCAAAGCACGGCCACCGCTTCCTCGTCCAGCTCTTCGTCCCGTTCGTCGGGCGGGCCGCCGGGCGCGGCCGGGGCCGGCGCCGCGCCGCGCCTGTCCGCCGCAAGCCGCGAGCACAGGCGGATGCACCCCATCAGCGCCAGCAGCACCACAAAGGTGACGCCCATGCCCAGGGCGGCAACCTGCAATGCGCCCAGCAGTTTTTCGCCCGGCCCCATCTGCGCCAGGGCCGCGGCGTCCTTCAAGCGTTCAATCATGGCGTTCCCTCCCTTATCACAGCGGGATATTGCCGTGCTTTTTGGCGGGCAGCGCCTGGCGCTTGCCCAGGTTTGCCTCAATGGCGTTGATCACCCGCAGCCGCGTTTCGCAGGGCTCGATGATGTCGTCCACATAGCCGTTTTTGGCCGCAAAATCCGGGCCGGAGAACTTCTCCTCGTACTCCCGCACCTTTTCCCTGCGTTTTTCCGCCGGGTCGGCGGCGGCCTGGATCTCTTTTTTGAACACGATGTTGGCCGCCCCCTCGGCGCCCATCACCGCGATCTCGGCGGTGGGCCAGGCAAACACCGCGTCCGCGCCCAGCGCGCCGCAGCACATGCCGATGTACGCGCCGCCGTAGGCCTTGCGGGTGATCACCGTCACCTTGGGCACGGTGGCCTCGCTGTAGGCGTACAGCATTTTCGCCCCGTGCCGGATGATGCCCGCATGCTCCTGCGCGGTGCCGGGCAAAAAGCCGGGCACGTCCACCAGGGTCAAAAGCGGGGTGTTGAAGCTGTCGCACCGGCGGATGAACCGGGCCGCCTTGTCGCTGGCGTCCACATCCAGGCAGCCCGCGCCCACCTTGGGCTGGTTTGCCACCACGCCCACCGTGCGCCCGTTCAGCCGGCAGTACCCGGTCAGGATGTTGCGGGCAAAGTCCGGCTGCAGCTCAAAAAAGCTGTCCTCGTCGGCCAGCGCCCGAATGACCTCGCGCATGTCGTAGCTCTTGCGGGGGCTGTCGGGCACGATGGAATCCAGCTCCGGGGCCAGCCGGTTGGGCTGGCAGGAGGGCGCAAGGGGCGCCTCCTCGGCGTTGTTGGAGGGCAGGTATCCCAAAAGCGTGCGGATCTGCGCCAGGCATTCCTCGTCCGAGGCGGCCCGCAGATGGGCTACCCCGCTGGTGGCCGCGTGCACCGCCGCGCCGCCCAGCGCCTCGGCGCTCACCTGCTCGCCAGTCACCGAGCGGATCACGTCCGGCCCGGTGATGAACATGTTCCCGGTGCCCTCCACCATTAGCACAAAATCGGTGATGGCGGGGCTGTACACCGCGCCGCCCGCGCAGGGCCCCATGATCGCGCTGATCTGGGGCACCACGCCCGAGGCGATGGTGTTGCGGTAAAAAATCTTGCCAAAGCCGTTCAGCGAGTGGATGCCCTCCTGGATGCGGGCCCCGCCCGAATCCATCAGCCCCACAATGGGCGCGCCGTTCTGCAGCGCCGCGTCCTGCACCTTCACGATCTTTTCCGCGTGCGCCTCGCCCAGGCTCCCGCCCCGCACGGTAAAGTCCTGTGCGTAGGCGTACACCAGCCGGCCGTTCACCCGGCCGTAACCGGTCACCACCCCGTCGGCGGGAGCCGCGGCTCCCGTCATTCCAAAATCGGTGCAGCGGTGGGCGCGGAACATGCCCGTTTCCACAAAGGTGCCCTCGTCGAACAGCCGCTCCAGCCGCTCGCGGGCTGTAAGCTTGTTCTTTTGATGCTGCGCATCGATGCGTTCCCGGCCTCCGCCCGCGGCGATGGCCTGTTTTGCCTCGCGCAGCTCTTGGATGGTTTTCATGGCAGTTCCTTTCTGCAAGGGTGTGTGCGGCGCGTTACAGCTCGCACTGCATGGCCGCGCCGAACAGCTCCTCGTCGCTGGGCTTATCCTCGGCGCAGGGGCGCGCCACCCAGGTATTGTTCAAAAATTGCTTGTAGGTGATGTTTTCCGAGGCGCTGTTTCCGCCCCAGGTGCCGCACCCCAGCGAAAGGGTAAAGGGCATGCCGTTGGTAAAGCTGCCGCTGTTGGCAAGGCTGGTGGCCTGGTTCACCATCACCCGGCTGGTGTAGGTGCGCGCCGCCAGCTCCATCACCCGGTCCTCGCGCTTTGTGTGGATGCCGCAGCTGTGCCCCAGCCCGCTGAACCGGTGGCAGGCGTTCACGATCTCTACCGCCTCGTCGAACTGCCCGTAGCGGAACATGTTCAGCACCACGCACAGCTTTTCGCCGCCGAAGGGGTAGGCAAAGCTGCCGATCTCGTCCGGGCTGGCGGGGTTTTCCTGCACAATGAAGAACTCGGTGCCCTGGGGCATATCGGTAATGCCCGCCAGCTCCGCGATCCGTTCAGGGCTCGCGCCCGCAAAGCCCATCTTTCCGTTGTAATGGCCAGTGGGCAAAAACATCATCTGCCGCAGCTTTTCCTGGTCCTCGGGGGTGCACAGGTAGCCGTGCTTTGCCTGCAGCCGTTCCAGCACCTCGCCGTACACGGCGTCCTGCACCACGATGCTGTTGTCCGAGGAGCAGCTGGTGGCGTTGTCGAACACCTTGCTGGCGTAAATCTTGTCGCAGGCGTCCGCCAGGTCGGCGGTCTCGTCCACGATCACCACCGCGTTGCCCGCGCCCACGCCGTAGGCCGGCGTGCCGGAGGAATAAGCCGCCTTTACCAGGCCGCCGCCGCCGGTGGCCACCACCAGGTCGCACCGGGCCATCAGCTCGGCCGAGGCGCCCATGGTGGGCTCGTCGATGCTGAGCACCAGATCCTCGGGCGCGCCGAACTTTTTCAGCACCTTGCGCATCAGGTCACAGCAGAACTTGTTGGTGCCCGCGGTGCGGGGGTGGGGGCTGAAGATGATCGCGTCCCGGCAGATGATCGCGTCCATCGCCTTGATAAAGGGGGTTGCCTCGGGGTTGGTGCAGGGAATGATCGCCCCCACCACGCCCACGGGTTTCACCATACGGGTCAGGCCCTTTTCCGGCCATTCCTCCACCACGCCCACGGTCTTTGCGTTCAGCAAATCGCGCATGGTGCCGCGCATCTTGCTGTTCATCTTGGCCACCTTGGACTCGTATTTGCCCATGCGGGACTCGCGGGCCGCCATCTCGGCGATCGTCTCGGCATACTTCACGCCCATCCACCCGATGTGCCGCACAATCTCGCGCAGGGCCTCCTGGTCGGTGAACTGCTCTTCAAATTGTTTTTGTGCCGCGCGGGCGCGCTCCATCAGGCCCGCGATCACTTCTCTGTCCTTTTCGGTGATCTCGCTCATGGTACTACCTCCCAAATGATTTTCATTTGTTGGAAAACTTTTGAATTATCAAAAGTTACTTGTTGGTAATATCATAACTATATTCCACAACATTGTCAATACTTTTTCATTTTACATTCATTTTTTCCGCAAGAGCGCCGCGCTATCGCGCCATTTCTCCGGGGCAAAATACCGTTCTTGAAAACACGCGCGCGCTTTGTTACAATATAAAATAAACATTCATGTAAAAGCCGCGCCGGTTTTTTGGCCCGGCGGTAAGGAGCGCTCGTATGAACGATATTGTTTTCATCATCCTTCTCGTGCTGGCAGGGGTTCTGGCCTTCGCCCTCACGATCTATGTGATCAACCTGGTGCGCAAGGGCCGGGGCGGCTCTGCGCCTCAAAAAGAAAAAAAGCCCGGCAATCTGCCGGACGACGAGCACAAGGGCGCCGAGGCGGTGGTCCGCCAGCTGCGCCGGTATGCCGCCCTGCACGAATACAAGGTCGTGGCGCCTGTGGCGGTCACCGGCGTGCACGGCACCACCGATCTGGATGCGGTGCTGGTGGGCTGGTTCGGCGTGCTGGGGGTCAAATGCCTGGGGTACGGGGGCGAGGTGTACGGCAGCCCGGACGAAGCCGAGTGGGTGCAGACCGTGAACGGCGCCCGCCGCAAATTCAAAAATCCCATAGCCCGCTCAAAACAAAGCGGCCTTGTCCTGCGCGACGCGCTGTTTGCCGCCGGGCTCAAAAGCGTGCCGGTGGAAACGGTGGTGGTGTTCACCGGCAAGCGCGTGCAGCTGGCGCTGCCCCGCTCCACCGGGCACTACACCGAAAAGAGCTTTTCCGCCTACTTAAAATCCAGCCGGTTCGAGGAGGACAAAAAGATCCAGGTCGAGCCGGTGGCCGCGGCCTTCGTGCAGGGCTGACCCTTCTTTCCTTCCAATCGCACCAGTCACAAAAAGAGCGCGTTCCCTGCGGCCCAAAGCCGCAGCGGGGAACGCGCTCTTCCTATCTGCCTGCCGCCGGCGCCGCGCCGGGCCGCTCAGCGGTAAATCTCAAAATAATCCACCTCGCAGCCGGTGAAGGCCACAAGCTCGGTGGACGCCGCTTTCCCGGCCGCCTCCACCGCCTTTTTAAATTCGCTTTTGCTCATTGCGCCGCTCTGCAGCGTCTCGCTCACCGTCCGGCGCACCCCGCTCTCCACGGCCTTGAAAAAGGCGTCCCGCTGGGCCACCGTCAGGGTGTTTGCGTCCAGCAGCTGGTAGGTGTAGGTATAATAGCCCTGGGCTCCGCCCACCACCACCTTGTCGCCGAACACATCCTCCTGCACATCCAGCGAGAGGTCATCCCTGCGCTCCGGGTCCACATCCCTTCCCCATGCCACCGAATTGGCCCGTGCGTCGTACTCGTTTTCGGCGGTGGGAACGGTGTCCCAGAAAAAGCTGTAATTGGGGTCGGTTTCTTCCAGGGTGGCCCGCACGATCTCATAGGCGTACATCAGGCCGTTCTCGTAGTCCTCCCGGAACTCGTCCTGCTGAAAGGCCGCGTGCACCCTGCGATTGAATTCCGCCACCGTCATGTTCTCGTAGTTTTCAAAGCGAAGCAGCTTTACCGCCAGATCGTACTGGGCGCGGGTGTATTTTTTCTCACCGTTCCAGCCGCTCTCCGCAATCCCGCTCTGCACAAGGGTGCTTTCTTTCTGCGGGTCCTCCTCGCCGAAGGGCTGGTCGTAATCATACGAAACCTCGCTCTGGCCGCCCCACACAAGGCCGCCCGTCCAGGCCTTCAGGCTGCGCTCCAGCTCCGCCTGCAGGGCCTTCTCCATCTTTTTTTCATCCTTCAGTGCCGCGGCGCCCTGCTTTTTCAAAAAGGCCTCGATCCCGGCCTCAATGCTGCGCAGCGCCTCATCCCGGCCGCCCACGGTCAGGGCCGCGCCGCTCTCCGGGTGATAGGTGAAGTCAAAATTCGCATACGCGCCGGTCAGCACCACATCGTCGCCGAACACGTCGCCGTGGGTCTCATACCCGGCCCATCCGCTGTACCAGGGGTCCTGGTTGTGCGCACAGGCGTTGTAATGCTTTTTCTCGCAGGCCTGCCAGGTATTGTAGACCGTACTGCTGAAAAACCCCCAGTTCGGGTCGGTCTCGGGCAGGGTGTTCCACAGCCGCCGGAACGCCTCCTCCGCCTCGTGGTAGGCGGTTTCGTCCTCCACCTTCATCGCGGCCGCTTCAAACTGCTCCAGCGGCAGCTGCTCATACCCCTCGGTCTTCAGCGCCAGCATCCGGTCATAATCCGCCTGGGTGTACTTTTCCATCTTGTCGCTGCTGCCGCGCCAGTAATACCGCCGCCCGTTCCCGCCGGAAAACACCGCCGTGACGGGGGACCCGGCCGGCGCAGGGCTTTGCCCCGGCGCCTGGCCGCACCCGGCGCACCCCGCCGCCAGCGCCAGCGCCAGCAGCGCGGCCAGGGCCTTTTTAATCCGCTTCATTGCGAACTCCTCGCTTTCACTTTTAATCGTCGTTCAGTACTTCCAGGCCGTCGAGCTCATAGCCCACAAATTCGATCTTGCCGCTTGTCAGTTCTTTTCCCGCCTGTGCAAGGGCGCTTCGCAGGGAAGCCTCGTCGCCGCCCGCCTGCACCTGCGCCTCCAGGGTCTTCTGGGCGGCCTGCATGGCCTGCTGCAAAAACTGATCCCGCCCCGCCACGGTCAGGCCGTCCTGATCCAGAATGCGGTACGCAAAGCTGTAATCGGCCGTCACCTCGGCGCCCACCTGCCGGCCAAAGACCTCGCGCTTGCGGCTCACCGCTGCCCGGCCCCGGAACACCGGGTCGTTCCGCTTGCCGGAATACGCCTCATCCAGCCGGGCGATATACTCGTTCCAGGAGGCCTGCACCGTGTTGCGCAAAAACGCCTCGTTCGCGTCGCCCTCCGGCAGGAACGCCAGCACCCTCTCGTAAAGCTCCATCCCGTTCTCGTCCCCGGCGGTCAGGGCGGCGTTCACCGCCCGGTTGAACGCCGCAATGCTCATCTCCTCGTATCCCTTGCCCGGCAAAGCGGCCAGCAGCGCGTCATACTCGGCCTTGGTGTAACCGTTCCACCAGCCGTCCGTGCCCGCCTGCACGGCGGTGCCCGCTTGGGCTGTCATGCCCGCCTGCACATCCCCCACCAGGGTCCTGATGCCGCCGGGCTGCACGCTTTCGGCCACTGCCTTTTGCTGGCGCGCCGGGGCCGAGGTTGCAAACACCACCGCCACCGCCGCCGCCAGCATAAGCCCCGCGCCCATGCCGAAAGCGGTCAGGGGCTTTGCCTTCATGATCGCGGTGATCCGCTCGGTGAGGGCGTTCTTGGAAAAGCTGCTGGTCAGGGGCGCAAAGCCGCCGTGCTGCTCTGCCATGCCCACCAGGGCCAGGGCATAGGGCGCGCGGGCGCCGCGGCCGTACTGCCGCACCACCGCCTCGTCGCAGGCCAGCTCCAGATCCCGCCCCGCCAGCACGTACATGGCCCACACCAGGGGGTTGAACCAGTGCAGGCACAGCACCGCGGCCAGCAGCCATTTGGTCAGCGCGTCAAACCGGCGCACATGGGCCATCTCGTGGGCCAGCACAAAGGCAGCGGTCTGCTGGTCGCCGCCCTCCAGCGCGCTGGGCAGCAGGATCACCGGCCGCAGCACCCCGTAGGTCAGGGGCGAGGCGATCTGGTCCGACACCCGCACCTGCACTGGGCGGCGCAGCCGGTTTTGCGCCATCCATTCCAGGATCGCGCCGTCGCTGGCCGGCAGCGAGGCCAGGTAATCCCGCCTTGCCCGCAGGTGCGCCGCCAGGAAGAACACCGCCAGCGCCAGGCCGCCCCCAATCCACAGCGCCGTCCAGGGCACCGCGGCCGCCTCGGCGCCGGTCAGGGCGGCGGCCTGTGCCCCGTCGGCGGCAAGCACCCCGGCCCGCTGCGGCAGCCCGGGCAGCCTGCCCGCCGCCGCCCAGATGCTGGCAGGGGAGGGCAGGCTCACCGGCAGCGCCAGCCGCGCCAGGGTCAGGGCCCACAGCGCCAGGAACATCGCCTTGGGCAGCCGGTTCATCGCCAGCGCCCGCACCAGGATCACCGCCAGGATCATCACGCCCCCATAGGCGCTCATTTCCAGCAAAGAGAGCATTGCGTTCACTCCAATTCCTCAATGAGTTTTTTCATGCGTTCGATCTCCTGGGCCGAGAGCTTTTTGCCCCCCAGCAGCGAGGCCACCAGCCGGTCGGCTGATCCCCCGTAATTGCGGCGGATCAGCTCGTCCGTTTCCTGCCGGCACACCTCGGCCCGGCTCACCAGCGCCCGGCAGCGAAAGCCGGGTTCCATGCGCTCCACCGCGCCTTTTGCCACGCACTTGCGCAGCACGGTGTAGGTGGTGGGCTTGCTCCAGCCCACGGTTTTTTCCAGTTCTTCGGCCAGCTCCTTGGCGCTCATTTCTCCCCCTTGCCACAGGCATTCCATGATCTTCCGCTCCGAGTCAAACAGCTTCACTTCCGGCATATCCCTTGCCCCTTTCCATTTTATCGCAGTAAAACAACAACTTCATTTTATTGCAGTAAAATAGATTTGTCAACTGCTTTCCGGAAAATTTTCAAAAAAGCGCAAAAAAACAGCGGTCCTGCCCTGCAAAACCGCTGTTTTTCCTTTGAATCGCCGCCTTCCGAGGCACGCCGGCCGGGTCCGTTTTGTGCCCGGCACGTCCCGCTCCGGCCCTTCGGCACGGCTTTCCACCCGGGTTAAAAGTTGAATTCGCTCTCCCAGTCAAATTCCCCGGCGCGCTCCATTGCCTGCGGCCAATGGCTGCACCAGCCCGGCACCTGCGGCTCGCCCACCCGGTCAATGCTGGGGGTATAGGGCTTCAGGTCCAGCACCGGGGTGCCGGGCTCCGCGTCGCTGTAGGCAATCCAGATGCGCCCCGCCTCCTGGTCGATGCGCAGCACCTGCGCCACCGAAAGGGCGATGGGGTTCGGCCGCTGGGGCGAGCGGGTGGCAAAAACGCCCATCACAGCGGGCCCATGCGTGTAGGGCCTGCCGGCAATGCGCAGCGCGCGGGCCGCCGGGGTATCGCACCGGTCGAACCACCACAGAACATCAATGTGCCCAAACCCCTCCAGCCCCGCCAGGGCAGGGGCGTATCCGGGCGCGAGCTGGATGAACTGCGCCCCCTCTTTTCCTTCTATGCTGCCGATGGGATATACGGTAAACTCCTTCATGGCCGCTGCCTCCTTTTCTGTGATGCTCCCAGTGTAAACCCTCACACCGTGGCAGAGTCAAGCCTTTGTTTTTTGTTTTTCTCCGGCAAATGCAGCCTGCGCCCCTTTGCCGGCAGCTTCAGGCCCGCAGGCGCACCGGGGTCTGCACCTCGGTCAAAAATTGTTCCGGGGCCGCCCCGGCGCCGGGCCCGATGTGGCAGATCTGGCGGCTGGGTCCCGCCATCTCGTATTGGCGGTGCTCTTCCAGCCATACGGCGAAGGCATGGTAGGCAGGGCCGATGTTTTCATAGGGGCCGTGCACCATCACGCAGGCCATTGTTTCCACCGGTTCCAGCTGCCGGTACACAAACCCGTCCTTGTCCTGGCCCGCCCGTTTCACCCGCACGGCCGCCTCCACGTCCACGCCCTCCTCCTGCCCGCCCCCGCCGTAAAAGATCGCCAGGCTGCTCGCTCCCGGCAGCGGCTCCGCTCCCTCGCGCCGCACAAAAGCGGCGAGCTTTTCCCAAAGCCGCCCCTCGCAGAAGTAGTCGGGAATCATCTCCCGCAGCGCCAGGATCAGCCCGCCCGGCGCCGCTTTGAGCACCACGTTGCAGTGCACCTCCAGCCGCCCGCCGGCAAGATCCTGCAGCGCGGCCCCGATCTTTTCCACCCGGCGCCGCTGCTGTTCCAGCTCCCGCTCCAGTTCCCGCTTTTTCGCCCGCAGGCCTTCCGCCACCGCGCCCTCCTCCCAGCACGCCAGCAGGGGGGCCATCTCGCCCACCGTGAACTGGGCGTCCCGCAGCAAAAGCACCCGCTGCAACTGCGGGATCTGCTCCGCGGTATACAGCCGGTAGCCGGTAAAGGGGTCGGTCAGGGCGGGTTTTAAAAGCCCCTGCGCGTCGTAATACCGCAGCATCCGCACCGACACCTGTGTCAGCCTGGAAAATTCGCCGATCCTGAACATGGCCGCCCGCCTCCTTGCCTGTTTGTCCCAGTATACCGGCTGCGGCGGCATTCTTCAAGCCCCGGCCGCGGGGCAGGGGAGAGGGATCGCCGCCCTTTGCGCGCCGGTCCCGGGCAAAAAAACGCCCCGGCCCAGCGGGCCGGGGAAAAGGCAAAAAAGTGCCCCCCGTGCTTGCGGATCACGGGGGGCGTTTAAGGGGTATCGCTTTGGTGTGAGGAGGAATCATGTACAGAACTTCGGTTGCGGCTCCTCTGTTCTGTGATTTTAGTATACCCGGAACTTGCGTAAGAAGTTTTAAAGCTCTGTTAACTTTCTGTGAATCTTAAAAAACAGCTTTCGCTTCGCCGCTGCTGTTTTTGGGCCCTGGTTTCACAGCCGCCCGTAAATGCCCCTTACGCTCACCTCGCCGGTAAACACGGCGGCCGTTCCCGCTTCGGTGCGCACCACCAGCCGCCCTTCTGCGTCCACAGCTTCGGCCACGCCGCGCCCGCCCTCAAATTCCACCGGGCGGCCCAGGTTGACGCACACCTTTTGATACTCCGGCCGGATCGCGGCAAATCCCCGGCTGCAAAACGCCTCCAGCGGGCCGCCGGGGGCAAAGCGCGCGCTCAGGGCCGCCGCCAGCCGCGCGGCCGCGTCCGGGGGCGGCGCGGCGCCCTCGCTTTCCAGGCTGGCGGCGTGGGGCAGGCCCGCCGCCTCAAAATACTGCCGGCTCTGCCGCAGGTTCACCCCAATGCCGCACACGATGCCGCCGGGCACCCCCTCGCACAAAATGCCCACCAGTTTTTTGCCGCCCAGCAAAAGGTCGTTGGGCCATTTTACCGCGCACGCCGCGCCGAATTCCACCCGCAGCGCGGCGGCTGTTTCCAGGCTCACCGCCAGCGGCAGGCTGGCTGGCTGGGCGAAGGGCCGCTTGAATACCACCGTGTAATACAGTGCTTCGCCAGGCGCGTTCTGCCAGGCGCGGCCCAGCCGCCCGCGCCCCGCCGTCTGGGCGTCCGCCCACACCGCCGCGCCATCCTCAAGGCCCGCAAAGCGCTCCTTGCACCAGGCGTTGGTGCTGCCCACCGTCTGCAAATGATACAGCGCCGGCTCAGTCGTACTCTTCAAATTCCGGCACCTCTCTGTGTTCCAGCTGGAACGCGCCGCCCCCCGGCAGGCTCAGCAGGCCGTAGGTGGCCTGCCCGTGCCGGGGCATCCCCGCGCTGCCGGGGTTAAACAGGGTCACGTCGCCGAACTGCTCCCGGGCGGGGATATGGGTGTGGCCGAACAGGGCAAGGTCCGCCCCCCGGTCCCGGGCAAGCCCTGCCAGCTGGTACAGATCGTACTTCACGCCGAACAGGTGGCCGTGGGTATAATAGACGCACACGCCTCCAAAGGCCGCCAGGCCGTCCACCGGCTCCAGCGCGCTGAAATCGCAGTTGCCCCGCACCGCATACACCGGCAGGCGGGGGCGCAGCCCTTCCACCACCTCCAGGTCCCGCAGCCCGTCCCCCAAAAAGATCAGCGCGTCCAGTTCTTTTTCCCTTGCCAGCACCCGCCGGTAGGCGCTCGCCATCCCGTGGGTGTCGCTCATGATCAGGATCCGTTTCATGTTTCGCCCTCCCTGGCAAGCAGCCGGTACACTTCGCTCTTGGAATAGGGGGTGCCCGCCGCGGCCTGCTTTGCCGCCGCCGTGGGCGAAAGCCCCTCTTCGATCAAGCGGCGGGCGCGCTGCGCCGCCTCCTGCAGGCTCACCGCCTCAGGCGCGGGGGCCGCCGCGCCCTCCATCACCAGCACATACTCCCCCCGGGGGGCGTTCTCCGCATAATGCGCCGCCGCCGCGCCCAGGGTGGTCTTGTCCACTTCCTCGTGCAGCTTGGTCAGCTCCCGCGCCAGGGTCACGCCCCGCTCGGGGCCAAACGCCGCGGCAAGGTCCGCCAGGGTGGCCCGCAGCTTGTGAGGGGCCTCGTAAAAGATCACGGTGCGCTCCTCGCCGGCCAGGGCGGCCAGCCGCTCCCTGCGCTGGCGCGCGTTCATGGGCAGGAAGCCCTCAAACACAAAGCGCCCGGTGGCCTGGCCGCTCACCGCCAGCGCGGTCACGCAGGCGCTGGGCCCCGGCACCGGCGCCACCCGGATGCCCCTTGCCAGCGCGTCCCGCACGATCACCTCGCCCGGGTCCGAGATGGCGGGCATGCCCGCGTCGCTGCACAGCGCGCAGCTCTCGCCCGCCTCGATGCGGCTCAAAATATAGTCTCCCCGCTCCTTCAGGTTGTGCTCATAATAGCTCACCATGGGCTTTTTGAGCCCCAGGTGGTTGAGCAGCTTTAAGGTGACCCGGGTGTCCTCGGCGGCAACAAAATCCGCGCTGCCAAAGGCCGCGGCCGCCCGGGGGGTCAGATCCTCCAGGTTCCCGATGGGGGTCCCCACGATGTACAGGGTGCCCTGCATGGCCCTTCACATCCCTTCCTTGTAAATCTTTTGCAGCTGGGCGCTGGGGCGGCCCGCCTCGTCCGCCATCAGGATATCCGGCTCAAAGCGCAGGCCGGGCCGGCGGTTCTTCTGCGCCTCCAGCAAAAACAGCCAGGGCGCGCCGCCCGGCTCCTGCTTTGCAAAGGCGATCCGCTTGGGCTCCAGGCGCGCCGCGGCCAGCGCGGCGCACACCCGCGCCAGCTGGTCCGGCCGGTGGCACAGCGCAAAGCGCCCGCCGTCCCGCAAAAGGCGGGCCGCGGCGGCCGCCACCTGCTCCAGGGTGCAGCCTCCCTCGTGCCGGGCCGCGGCCCGCGCGGGGCTGGGGCTGGCGCGCCCGCCGGTAAAATACGGGGGATTGGCCGCCACCAGGTGCTCTTCGCCCGTGCCGGGCAGCTCGTTCAGATCCATGCACAGCGGCAGGATGTGCGCCAGCTCCGGGTCTTTGCACCGCGCCAGCTCCAGCAGCGCCGTGCCCTCCGGCTCCTTTTCCACCGCAAGGCAGGGGCCCCGGTGGCCCAGGTCGTGCCAGCGCAGCGCCACGATGCCGCACCCGCTGCACAAATCCACCGCCCGCTCGGCGCGCCGCGGCCTGCAAAACGCCGAAAGCAGCATGGCGTCGGTGCCAAAGCGGTGCGCCCCGCTCACATACACACTGGTCCCATTATACAATGTCTCCGCCGAATAATCCACTCGCTGTTCCACCTCTTTGCAGCCCGCCGCGCGCCGGGCGCGGCACAGAAAAAGCGGCAGGTGAATCCACCCGCCGCTCTTTTTTGTTTTACCGCCTCAAGGGGGCTTTTTCAGCCCTCTTCGATGGCGCCCACAGGGCAAGCGCCGGCACAGGTACCGCAGGAAATGCAGGTATCAGGGTCGATCTCGTACTTGCCGTCGCCCTGGCTGATGGCGCTCACGGGGCACTCGCCCTCGCAGGTGCCGCAGGAAACGCAGGCGTCAGTGATCTTATAAGCCATGATCATTCTCTCCTTTTTCTCCATATTCTTTGGCGCCCGCCGCAGGCCCAGGGAAAGCGGGCGCCGCGCGGGCAGGGGGCATTGCCCCTTTATGGGTTTATTGTAGCATAAAATCCAAAAAGAACAAGGCCCTGCAGGTGAAAATTTGCCGAAAACTTTGCCGTGCCTTTGGTAGCAGTGTGGCCCAAAAAGCCCCTGCTTATTCCTCTTCCGGATCCGGCGCCCGGGGCGCGCGTTTGCCGCCCCGCAGGTAGGTGCACTCGCTGCGCTTATAGTATTTGGGGGCCAGCGCCTCGTTCTGGAACCGCACCTTCAGCATGCCGCTCACCGGGTTTGCCTCCACCACCATGCCGTCGCCGTCCGGCGTGCGCACAATGCTGCCCGGCATGGGCGTGATGCCGTTCAGGTATTCGTAGGCCTTTTGCTCATAGGAAAGGCAGCACATCAGCCGCCCGCAGCTGCCGCTGATCTTGGTGGGGTTGAGCGAGAGCCCCTGTTCCTTCGCCATCTTGATGGAAACCGGCTGGAAATCCTTCAAAAAGCGGCTGCAGCAAAAGGGCTGCCCGCAGATCCCAAGGCCTCCCAGCATCTTGCTCTCGTCCCGCACGCCGATCTGCCGCAGCTCGATCCGGGTGTGGAATACCCCGGCCAGATCCTTTACCAGGTCCCGGAAGTCGATGCGGCCGTCGGCGGTAAAGTAGAACACGATCTTGGTGCGGTCCAGGTTGTACTCCGCCTCCACCAGCTTCATATCCAGCTTGTGGGCCTCGATGCGCTGGCTGCACACCTCAAAGGCGGCCTTTTCATCGGCCCGGTTTTTTTCCATGCGGCGCACGTCCACCGCGTCGGCCATGCGCTTGACGGGTTTCAGCTCGTGGGCCACCTGGCTGTCCGGCACATCCCGGGGCCCGGCCACCACCTCACCGCACTCGGTGCCGCGGGCGGTGTCCACAATCACGTGGTCGCCGGTCTGGATCTCAAACCCGGTGGGGTCGAAATAATAGGCTTTGCCGCCCGGCTTAAAGCGGACGGAAACGATCTTTTTCATATGGTTCTCGCTTGCCCTGCCGCGGGGCGGGTGTTCATTTCTTTTGCCCGCGGCGGAACTTGGGCAAAAGTTTGTAAAGAAGAAGGGGAGCGCCGGCGCCAGCTCCCGGTGCGCCGCTAGCCGGCCAGCCGTGCGGCCAGGCACGTCAGCAGCAGCTTCTGGTTCAGGTTCCGGGCCATATCCTGCACCGCCGCGCCGCACAGCGCCGCCGTGCGGGCAGCCGCTTTGGGCGGCAGGCCAAGGCTCGTTTCCCCCTCCAGCGCGGCGGCCGCCACGCTGGCAAGGTCCCGCAGAAGGCGTTGGGCGGCGGGCTTGTCCTTTTCATAGCCCGCCAGCCGCACCAAAAGCTCATACTCATTTTTTTCGCCCACAGCGCGGGCCAGCTCCAGCGCCTCGTCCAAGCTTCGGGCGGCCTCCGGCTCGCCGGCAGCGGCCCGGGCCAGGCCGATCCGCCCTGCATACACCCGGGCCAGCAGGCCGGGCCTTGCGCAGGCCGGGAATTCCTTTTTCAGGTACGCCTCGCACTCGGCCGCGCTCACCGGCGCCACGGTATACCCCTCGCACCGGCTGCGGATGGTGGGCAGCACCGCGGCCGCCCCGGTGGCGGTCAGCACAAACAGCACCCCCTCGGGCGGCTCTTCCAGCACCTTCAGCAGCGCGTTTGCGCTGGGGCCGTTCAGCTTGTGGGCGCCGTAAAAAATCACCGCCCGCCCCTCGGCGGAAAGCGCGGTGTCAAACACCTGGCGGCGCACCTGGCGCACCCGGTCGATCTTGATCTCGCCCGAGGCCCCTTCGCCCCGCACCTCGCAGCACTCGGCCGCCCGGCCGGCCAGCACGGCCTCGGCCTGCGGCCCGCCCTGGGGGTACAGCCGGTCGGCCGCCAGGCACCGGGCGGCAAAGCCCGCGCCGCAGCCCGCCTCGCCGCACAGCAGCACACTATGAGAAAGCCGCCCTGCGCGCAGGGCGGCCTGCAAGTCCTGTTTCAGTTCGGCGTTTCCCGCCAGCCGGTCCAGCATCACAGCTTTTCGAACCGCTCCACATTGGTCACGAACACGGTCGCCCCGCCCACCGTGACCTGCAGGGGGTAGGCCGTGGCCACCCCAATGCCGTAGCTGGCGGTGCTGGGCACCACCTCGGTGCGCTGCTTGCAGCAGCCCGCGATCAGCCCGATGCACTCGTCCACCTTCTCGTCCTCGGTGCCGATCAGCAGGGTCATATTGCCGGCCATCAAAAAGCCGCCCGTGGTGGACAGCCGCGTGACCGAGAAGCCCGCCTTGATCAGCTCGTTACAAACATGCTTGGAGTCCTCTTTGTTCACGATCGCAGTGATGAGTTTCATATTGGCAGCTCCCCTTTCAGAGCAGGGCAAAAGGCCCGGCGCTCTCTTTACGTTCATTATAGCATGGCGGCGCGCAAAATTCCACAAAAAAGTGTGGCCGGCCCCCCTGCAGCGCGGCCTTTCGGCGGTTTTTACCGGTCACGCCACTGGTTCTGCCACTCCCGGCGGCGCCGGCGGTTGTTCGCCTCGGCCCGGAGGGCCTGCACCGTCCCCTTGCCGAAAAACAGCAGAAAGTTGGCGAGCCCCACCAGCAGCGCCACGCTGCTGCGCCAGTCGCCGTAAAAAAGCGGGGCAACAATGTTCAGCAGGCACATGGCGGCCGCGATCCACCCCAGCCACTTCACCTTCACCGGGATAAAGAAGAACAGCAGCAGCTGCACCTCCGGGAACAGGTACGCAAAGGCCAGAAACAGCGAATAATACAGCGCCATCGCGTCGCTGTAGCCGGTGATCAGGCAGGCGACCCACGCCCCGGCCATGCCCAGCACAAGGTACATGTCAAATTTAAAGCTGCCCCACGCCCGTTCCAGCGAGGTGCCGATCATATAGATCAGATACAGCGCCAACGCGAACAGCAGCGGGTTCACGGTCATGCTCACGGGGCTGAACACAAAGCTCACCAGCCGCCACACCTGCCCTGCGGCCAGGCCGCTGCGGGTAAGCTGGATCAGGGAATATAAATTCTGGTAGGCCAGCATCACCACCAGCCACACGGCGATCTGCCCGCCCGCAATCACCAGCATCAGGTTCCGGGGCGCTTTGCGCCCCCAGCGCTGTTCCATTTTTGTAAGCCAATCCATCGGCGTTGCTCCTTTTCAATCCAGATTTGATTTTGTTGTACCATATATTTGTGGAAAATCTTTTACGAAACCGGCGATTCTTTCCACTTTTTCCCCCGGTTCTTCAACAAAAAGTTAAACCGGCTTTTCCGCGGGGGAGCCGTATGTTGAAAACTCTTGGCTCAGACGGCGGTTTTAAACACTTTCAACCGAGTTTTCAACGCTTTTTGTGGAAAGCCTGGTTTTATACCTGTTGTAAAGCCCTTCGGGAAAATTTTTCACAGCCCTGTGGAAAATCCCTTGCAAAATGGATTTTTCACTCTTTTTTGCCCTTGCACTTTTCGTTACTTTTGTTGTATTTCCGGCGGGTGGAACCCCTCGCCAAACACCTCGTTCGCTTCGCAGATCATCACCATGGCGCCCCGGTCCACCCCGTGGGCGGCGGTGCGCACCTTGAACACCTCATTGTTGGAGCAGGCGCACATCACCATGCATTTCCCCAGGCCCGAGTAACTGCCGGTCACATCCACCAGCGTGCTGCCGCGCTCTACCGCCTCGTCAATGGCTTTGGCCACCTCGGCGCCCCGGTCGGTGATGATCAGGGTCAGCTTGCCGCTGCCCGCGCCGTACATGATCTTGTCCATCACAATGGTCAGCGCAAATGCCGCGATCATGCCGTACAGCGCCGAGTCGATGTCCCCGAAGGCGGGCACGCCCAGCAGAATGATCACGCCGTCCATGGCAAGGCTGATCTGGCCGAAGCTCATGTGGGGGGCCTTTCGCTTGGCGGTGTGGATCAAAAAGTCCGCGCCGCCGGTGCTGGAACCCCGCATATAAATAATCGAAAGGCCGGCCCCCATCAAAATGCCGCTGAACACCGCCGCCAGCAGGCGGTTGCCCTCGTAAACAGGGAACAGGGGCAGCACCAGGTCAATGATGGCGGTGCTGATGAGCATGGTGCGCAAGCTTTTTATAAAAAAGCGGTGCCCCAGGGTCTTGTAGGTGCACAGAATGATGGGGATGTTCAGCACCAGGCTCACGGTGCCCACGGGCAGGCCGAAGAGATAGTTCACAATCAGCGCCAGGCCCGAAAGGCCCCCGGGGGCAAACCCGCCCTTCAGCGCAAAGGTATACACCCCCACCCCAAACAGCACGCTGCCCGCCAGATCGTAGGCGATATCCAGCAAAAACTCTTTGCGCTTCGCGCGTTTTTCCACAGGCCGCCCCCTCCTTTGTTCAAAATTGCGCGCCGCCCCTGGTTGCCGCGGGGCGGCGCGCATCGTTTTTGTTTTTTGCTCCGCGTTGGAACAGCCGCGGCGCCCGCCCTGGCTCACCGCCCGCGGGGCAGCCGGAACACATCGCTTGAAATGCTCTCTGCTGCGGTTATTTTTATTATAGCATATTTCCGTACCGATACACAAACAAAGGGCAGGGAACATCGCTCCCCGCCCTTTATTTCCTTATACGATACCAACAAAGAACCCCGAACTGCGTGTGGCGTGATTTGAAAGGTCCGCCGCCATTGTTTCTGGCGCAAAAAGCATAAACATTGCGCAGAGCAAAATGGCCAGGCTTAAGATCACAGTGTTTTAATGGCTTTTTTTATCCGCTTGCTTCACCTTCCGTCTGTAATAAACGCTAAAATAAACGCACAACAGTAGAATGGCTGGAAAAACAAGCGCAGCGGCTGTATAATAGTCCTTTCTATGTGTAACAGTCCCTATGATAAGTGCCCGGTAAACCCCGGGGGAAACCATTCCCAAAAACAAAGCGGGCAGGATAAACCCCACACCAAGCCGGTCGTTTTTTGCCAGAAGCCATTGGCAAACGAGCAGAAGCAATAATAAAAGGCCAAGAAAAGCAGCCACCTTCCGCTCATTCAGGGATACGATCCACGCTGCAATAGAATTCATATCTTTTTGTCACCTTCCGGACCTTTGTTGTCCCTTGCGGGTAGAGGCCCCCTTGAATTGGCAGCTGTGCGATCTCCGGCGCAGGTTCCCTGTATCCCTTTCCACTTCCTGCGCCAATAAAAAACGTCAAAAATGCTCACCAGCCAGATCGGGGGGATGGCCAGTGCGGCGAGCACCGAAAATTGGATTCCGATGCTCATCAGATCCACCCATGCATAAATCGTAAAAGCGCCAAAACAGGCCGGCAAAATCAGGCCCCAATACCAGCGGCATTTCATTGCCAGCACAATCTGCACAGCCGTGGCGGCAAGCGCGCACAGCGCCCATGTTTTCATGATCATACTTTTCCCTCGCTCCCAACTGCCCTTCAGGCCTCTCTCCAAAGGCCCCGTTTCCGTTCAAAGTGATCCATCGGAATTGCCTCTTTCCTTTTATTTCCATTTTAATGCTATCATATTATATAAACAATGTCAACAAATTTATTCTTATATTGTCAAAAAACACAAAAGCCCCCCGCCTTTCGGCGGGGGGCAAAACCTTTTTATGGGGTTTTCAGCGGCAGGTCACGCTCACTCGTACAGCTTTACCAGCTTCTCCAGGTACTCGTAGCGCTCCTTGGCCTTCTTGTCGGCCAGATCGAACAGCTCCTCGGCACGCTCGGGGAAGGCCAGCTTCAGGCGGCTGTACCGGGTCTCGTTGGAGATGAACTCCTTGTAGTCCGCGGTGGCAGGCTTGGAATCCAGCACGAACGGGTTCTTGCCCTCGGCCTTCTTGCGGGGGTCGAACCGGAACATGTTCCAGTAACCGGCCTGCACTGCCTTCTTCATCTCGGCCTGGCAGTTGGTCATGCCGCCCTTCACGCCGTGCATCTCGCAGGGCGCGTAGCCAATGATCAGCGAGGGGCCGTGATAGCTCTCGGCCTCGGTGATGGCCTTCATGGTCTGGTTCATGTCCGCACCCATGGCAATCTGCGCCACGTACACGTAGCCGTAGCTCATGGCGATCTCCGACAGGCTCTTCTTGCCAATGGCCTTGCCGGCGGCGGCAAACTGTGCCACCTGGCCGATCTGGCTGGCCTTGGAGGCCTGGCCGCCGGTGTTGGAATACACCTCGGTGTCGAACACGAACACGTTCACATCCTCGCCGGAGGCAAGCACGTGATCCAGGCCGCCGAAGCCGATGTCGTAGGCCCAGCCGTCGCCGCCGAAGATCCAGATGCTCTTTTTCGAGAGGTACTGTTTCTGGGGCAGGATGTCCTTGCTGTACTGGCAGTCGGGGTCGGCTTCCAGCTCGGCGATCAGCTTCTTGGTGGCGGCGGCGTTGGCGTTGCCGTCCTCGTAGGTGGCAAAGTATTCCTCAATGGCGGCCTTCTTGGCGTCATTGGTGGTCACCTCGGCCAGCTCGTGCAGCTTGGCGGCCAGCGCCTCGCGGATCACCTTCTGGCCCAGATACATGCCCAGGCCGTGCTCGGCGTTGTCCTCGAACAGGCTGTTCGCCCAGGCGGGGCCGTAGCCGCTTACCTTGCTCATGGTGTAGGGGGAGGTAGCGGCGGGGCCGCCCCAGATCGAAGAGCAGCCGGTGGCGTTGGAAATATACATCCGCTCGCCGTACAGCTGGGTCACCAAGCGGCCGTAAGCGGTCTCGGCACAGCCGGCGCAGCTGCCGCTGAACTCAAGCAGCGGCTGGTTGAACTGGCTGCCCTTCACGGTGGTCTCGGCCATCATGCCGTCTTTTTTGCGCACGTTCTCCACGCAGTAGTCGAACACGGGCTGCTCGGCGGCCTGGCTCTCCTGCGGCACCATCTCCAGCGCCTTGTTGGGGGCGGGGCAGGTGTTCACGCAAACGCCGCAGCCCATGCAGTCCAGCGGGGAAACGGTCATCACGAACTTGTAGCCCTCGCAGCCCTTGCCCTTCATGGCGGCGGTCTTGATGCCCGCGGGCGCCGCGGCCACCTCCTCGTCGGTCAAAGCAAACGGGCGGATGGTGGCGTGGGGGCACACAAACGAGCACTGGTTGCACTGGATGCAGTTCTCGGGCTTCCACACGGGCACGGTCACGGCAACGCCGCGCTTCTCGTAAGCCGAAGCGCCCTGGGCGAACTGGCCGTCCACATAGTCCACAAAGGCGGAAACAGGCAGGCTGTCGCCGTCCTGGCGGGCCACAGGCTCCAGAATGTTCTTCACCATCTTCACGGTGGCGGGGTCGCCCTGCAGCGCCTCGCCGTCGCCGGCGTCCACAGCGTTTGCCCAGTCGGCGGGAACCTCCACCTTGTGGTAGGCGTCAAAGCCGGCGTCAATGGCCTTCCAGTTCATCTCCACAATGGCCTGGCCCTTTTTGGAGAAGCTCTTCTCGGCGGCCTGCTTCATATACTTGATGGCGTCCTCGCGGGGCAGCACGCCCGCCAGCGCAAAGAACGCGGACTGCAGAATGGTGTTGGTGCGCTTGCCCAGGCCGATCTCCACCGCCTTGTCGATGGCGTTGATGGTGTAGAGCTGGATGTTGTTCTGCGCAATGTACCGCTTGGATTCAGCGGGCATGTGCTGGTTCAGCTCTTCGTCCGACCACTGGCAGTTGATCATAAACACGCCGCCGGGCTTCACGTCCTGCACCATCTTGTAGCCCTTGATCACGTAGCTGGGGTTGTGGCAGGCCACAAAGTCAGCCTTGTTGATGTAGTAGGGCGCGCGGATGGGCTTGTCGCCGAAGCGCAGGTGGCTGATGGTCACGCCGCCGGTCTTTTTCGAGTCGTACTGGAAGTACGCCTGGATGTACTTGTCGGTGTGGTCGCCGATGATCTTGGTGCTGTTCTTGTTGGCGCCCACGGTGCCGTCGCCGCCAAGGCCCCAGAACTTGCACTCCTTGGTGCCCTCGGCCGCGGTGTTGGGGGCGGGCTTCTCCTCCAGCGAAAGGCCGGTCACGTCGTCCACAATGCCAATGGTAAAGCGGCTCTTGGGCTCGGCCTTCGCCAGCTCGTCGTACACGGCGAACACGCTGCGGGGCGGGGTGTCCTTGGAGCCCAGGCCGTAGCGGCCGCCGATCACGGCGGCGTCGTTGCCCGCTTCGCGCAGGGCGGTGACCACGTCCAGGAACAGGGGCTCGCCCAGGCTGCCGGGCTCCTTGGTGCGGTCCAGCACAGCGATCTTCTTCGCGGTCGCGGGAATGGCGGCCAGCAGCTTCTCCGCCACGAACGGGCGGTACAGGCGCACCTTCACCAGGCCAACCTTTTCGCCGTGGGCGGTCATGTAGTCCACGACCTCCTCGGCCACGTCGCAGAACGAGCCCATGCAGATGATGACCCGCTCGGCGTCAGGCGCGCCGTAGTAGTTGAACAGCTGGTAGTTGGTGCCGATCTTGGCGTTGACCTTCTCCATGTATTTTTCCACGGTGGCGGGCAGCTCGTCGTAGTAACGGTTGCAGGCCTCGCGGTGCTGGAAGAAGATGTCGCCGTTTTCGTGGCTGCCCCGCATCGAGGGGTTCTCGGGGTTCAGCGAGTGGTTGCGGAACTCCTCAATGGCGTCCCAGTTCACCATCTCGGCCAGGTCCGCGTAATCCCACTTCTCGATCTTCTGGATCTCGTGGCTGGTGCGGAAGCCGTCGAAGAAGTTGATGAAAGGCACGCGGCCCTCAATGGAGGCCAGGTGCGCCACGGCGGCCAGGTCCATGACCTCTTGGGGGTTGGACTCAGCCAGCATGGCAAAGCCGGTCTGGCGGCAGGCATACACGTCCGAGTGGTCGCCGAAGATGTTCAGCGCCTGGGTGGCCACGGTGCGGGCCGAAACGTGGAACACGCTGGGCAGCAGTTCGCCCGCGATCTTGTACATGTTGGGGATCATGAGCAGCAGGCCCTGGGACGCGGTAAAGGTGGTCGTCATGGCGCCGGCGGCCAGGCTGCCGTGCACGGCGCCGGCGGCGCCGGCTTCTGACTGCATCTCCATGACCTTGACCTGCGTGCCGAAGATGTTCTTCTGGCCCGCCGCGGACCACTGGTCCACGTAGTCCGCCATGGGGCTGGACGGGGTGATGGGGTAGATGGCCGCCACCTCGGTAAACGCATAGGCTACATGCGCTGCCGCGGTGTTGCCATCCATGGACTGTTTTGCTCTAGGCATTTTTCTTCCTCCATAACTTATCAGTATTTAACGTCGCTCCCTCCAGGTGGGGGAATGGGCGCTATTACCTATGTTCTATTTTAACAAAAGTGTCCGCGGATGTAAACCACCTTCGCCGGGCTTTTTGCGCCGTGCGGGGCTTTTATCGGGCAATTTACCGCGCCAGTTCCTGCCTGCCCTTCCTTTTCGCCCCAAAAGCCTGTTTTTTGCCCCAAACCCGGGTTTGACAAGCCGGGGGAGAGACCGTATAGTATATTTATGATATTGTAAGAACAGCTCCGCAAGGGGCGGGTAATGGGAGAAACACATGGATACGACCGGCCTACTGATCGCCCTCGGCGCCGCCCTGGCGGCCCTGGCGATCGGCCTTGTCCTGGGCTGGCTTGCGGCCCGCAGGCTCAAACGGGCGCCCCGCTGGCTGGCAAGGCTCGGCGGCGCCGACCCGGTGACAGAAGAGGACCTGTACGAACTGGTCGACGACGCCGACCAGCAGGACCTGATCGATTCCAGCCAGAAAGAGATGATCAACAACATCATCGAACTGGCCGACGTGACCGCGGGCGACATCATGACCCACCGCATGGACATGGTGGCCGTGGAAGAGGGCTCCACCTGCCGCGAGGTGATCGCGGCGGCCCTTGCAAGCGGCAACAGCCGGCTGCCCCTCTACCGCAAAACGGTGGACGAGGTGGTGGGCGTTTTGTACGTCAAGGACCTGCTGGCCCTTTTCGACGAGCCGGACGGCCTGGAAAGCCCGGTGCGCCGCTTTTGCCGCAGGGCCATCTACGTGCCCGAGAGCCGCCCCGCCAGCCAGCTGCTGCTGGACTTTAAAAACCAGCACACCCTGCTGGCCATCGTGGTCGACGAATACGGCGGCACCGCGGGCCTTGTGAGCATGGAAGACATCCTGGAGGAGATCGTGGGCGACATCCAGGATGAATACGACGACGAGGAGGCCGAGCTCTCGCCGGACGGAGACGGTTTTCTGGCCGACGGCGCGCTGGATCTGGAGGACGTGTTCGAGGCCTTCGGCCTGGAATGCCCCGGGCGCGGCGAAAACGAGGAATTCGACACGGTGGGCGGCCTGATTGCCGACAAGCTGGGCCGCATCCCCGCCCAGGGCGAGGCCGCCAGCGTCAGCTGGGGCGGGCTCACCTTCACGGTGGTAAAAGCCGGCGAGCGGCGCATCCACCGGGTGCGCTGCACCCGGGCGCAAAGCGCGGCGGGCAGCAAATCACCGGAAAGGCAGGGGCACACATGAGCCATTTTGAGCGCACTCTCTCCCGCGAAACGGTTTACGGGGGCAGGGTGTTCACCGTCACCCGCGACCAGGTAGAGCTGGAAAACGGCCAGACCTCGGTGCGGGAGATCGTGCACCATCACGGCGGGGCCTGCGTGGCGGCCCTCACCGGGCAGGACGAGGTGTATCTTGTGCGGCAGTTCCGCTATGCCTTCGGCGAGGAACTGTGGGAGCTGCCCGCGGGCAAGCTGGAGCCCGGCGAGGACCCCTTCGAGGCCGCCCAGCGGGAGCTGGGCGAGGAGTGCGGCCTCATCGCCCGCCGCTACACCGACCTGGGGGCCTTTTATCCCACGGTGGGCTATTGCAGCGAGGTCATCTACACCTGGCTTGCCACCGACCTTTCCCCCTGCGCCATGCACCTGGACGAAGACGAATTCCTCACCCCCGAAAAGGTCCCCTTTGAAACCGCGGTGGACATGGTATTCACCGGCGAGATCAAGGACGGCAAGACCATCGCCGCTCTGCTCAAGATCAAAACCCTGCGCGAACGGGAAAAGGCGGCCGAATGATTTTCCTCAAGCGGCTGGATCAGGTATAAAAGAAACGCCCGGGCCTCTGCCCGGGCGTTTCTTTGCCTGCGTCCCCCTCAGTAGATGGGCCCATGCCGGATGAACTCCACCGTATAAACAGCGCCCAGCACCGCGAGCACTGCAAGGACCAGCCAGCGGGTCGCTCTGCGCCTTGCGGTCAGCGCCAGGGCCGCGGGCAAAAGGAACAGGCCCTCGGCATAGCGGGGCGCGCTTAGCAGCCAGGTTGCCCCCATGGTAAAAGCCAAATAAGCCAGCCCATATGCCAGATGATGCACCGCCAGCTTTTTGGCGGTCAGGGCCAGCAGTACCAGGCTGCACAGGATGGTGCACACCGCTGCCAGGCTGATAAACAGTGCTCCTGCCCGGTTTCCCCCCGCCCACCAGGAGGCGAAATAATCCAGGTGATACCGCACCGTATCGGTAAAAAAACCGGGTCCCTGGTGCCAATGCTCTTTTTGATACACGGCAAACTGAAACCAGTTTCCATACACCCTCCAGTTCAGCAAAAGATACATTCCCAGGCCCAGGGCCGGGGCTGCCACCGGCCACAGCGCAGCCGGCCGGGGGGCGCTTTTTTCCCGCCGCCAGCACAGGATGTACCACGCCGCTGCCGCTCCGGCCAGCAGCGCGCCGGGGCTGCGGCACAGGGCGGCCAGCAGGCCCAGCCAGCCGGCGGCGGCCGGCCGGTCCTTTTCCAGTGCCAGAAAAAAACTGACGGAAAGCGCCAGGAACAAGCTCTCGGTCATGGGGGTAAAAAAGAACAAAGCCCCAGGGGCCGCAAGCAAAAAAGCCAGGGCCCAGCGGGCCGCGCCCGGGCCGTAATTGCGGCGCAGCAGGGCGTAGAGCGCTGTGCCCGCCCAGCAAAACAGGGGAATCTGCAGCAAAAAGCCGGCCAAGTGCAGCGGCAGCCTGCCCCCCAGCGAAACAACGCGCAGCAACGCCGGAAAAAGCGGAAAAAACACGATCTGGACCGTCTGCTCCGGCCACAGCTCGCTGCTGCCGGTTCCATAGCCATATTGTGCCAGTCCCACATAACTGTTCGAGTCGATATTCTGCCCGAAAAAGCGCTGCACTGCCGCTGCGAGTCCCTGTCCGGGGTATTGCCGCAGGGCACATACGCTGAACAGCGTTATAAAACAAAGTCCGGCGCACAGGCAGGCTGCCAGCACCCGCACATACTCCCCCTTGCACGCCGGGCTGGGCGCGGGTACTTCCAGGTCGGGCCAAAATAAACGCCGCACGCAAACTGCTGCACCCCATAAAAACAGTGCCGCGGCCATTCCCGGCAGCACCGCTTGCAGTATATCCAATCCGCCGTCCCCCTTCGTTTTTTCAGTGGCTCAGCAGGTACACTGCCCCATAAAAATTGAACAGCACTCCCGCTGCGCACAGCCAGCGCGCGCCTGGGCCCGGTTCGGCCGGGGGATGCCGCAGAAAAAACAGCAGCGCCCAGGGCACAAGATCCATCGTATACCGGGCCCCGAACTGCCAGCCGCCAAAGGTGCGGTGCGTGCACAGCCCCAGCAGGGTGAACACAAGGCCCGCCAGCAAAATGCCGTCTCGCAGGTCAAAGCTCTTTTTCCTGATTGCGCGCACCTGCCCCGCGCCCCACACCAGAAACAATGGCGTTGCCGCAACGGGCAAAAAGCCGTCGAACATCGGAAATTTCAGGTCCAGCGCCGCGTCCAGCGTTACAGGCCTCAATAGATTTTTCAGATTCTGCGCCAAATAGGTCAAGCTGAATTGCGCATATCCCTCACGGGCAAATTCGGGCAGATAGGCGCGCCCAAATTCCAAGGGCGAGCCAAAGCGAGCCCAGTTGTACCACCCCAGGGCCATGGCCGCCGCCAGGGGCAGCGCGCTCACCGCCGCCAGGCGGCCCCACCGCCTTTGCCGCACACACTCAAACAGGGGGCGCAAAAACAGCACCGCCGCCAGCAGCGCGGTAAATGGGCGGCACCCCACCGCCGCCGCCAGCAGAAAAAAGGCTGGCACCTCCTGCCGGCGCAGATAAAAAAAGATTCCCCAGACCGCAAAGCACAAGTTCAGCGCCTGGGCCTCCATCCACACGCCGCCATAGCAGGCCATCCACAAAAAGTTGGAGCCCACAGTGGCGAACACGGCCCAAAAGGCGCAGGCCGCCGGGCTGTATTTCTGCTGCCAAAAGCACAGGTAGACCCCCGCCAGTGCCACCAGGGCGTACACAGCCTGGGTCAGGTTGCCGGCGCTCAGGCCCAGCGCCGCCCAAGGCAGCGCCAGCACCGAGGGTGCCGGCGGAAACGACAGATAATACCGCCCCTCAAAAACCGCCAGCTCCAGCCAGGGGCGGCTTGCGCCGTCCGCAATGTCCATGCGCCCGGCCAGCCAGTTCTGCGCCTGCAAAAGGTAGCTGTCGTATACGTTTTCGGCCAGCAGGGTGCCGCCCGCCAGCGAGTGGTAAAACAGCAGCGCAAGGGCCAGCAGGCCAAGGCCGCCCGCCAGGGCGGCGGCGTGCTGCTTTGTAAAACGGGCTCTCGGCATAGGCGGCGCCTCCTTTTTTCAATAGTATAGCATATCCCTGTGGGCGCAGGATGTGCTATAATGAAAAAAATGCAAAGGGGGGCGGCCGTTATGGCTTTTATTCAGTGTGATTTCCGCAGCGAGGCTCTGGGCATGGCGACCCATTTCTGCGCGATCCTTCCCGCCGAGGACGGTTTTTCCCCCGCCGGCGCCCCGGTGGTCTGGCTGCTGCACGGCCTCACCGACGACAGCACCGCCTGGCAGCGCTACACCGGCCTGGAATGGTACGCCCGGCTCAAGCAGGCGGTGGTCGTCATGCCCGAGGTACAGCGCAGCTTTTATACCGACATGGTCTCCGGCCCGGCCTATTTCACCTATGTGAGCGAGGAGCTGCCCGCCTTCTGCCGGCGCATGTTCGGCCTTTCCGGCGCGCGGGAGCAAAATTTTGTCATGGGCAATTCCATGGGCGGCTACGGCGCCCTGAAGTGCGCGCTGCGCCGCCCGCAGCAGTACGCGGGCGCGGCCGCCTTCTCCGCCGTGATGGACGCCAACGACTTTTTGCACCGCCGGCAGGCCTCCGGCGGCCTGCGCCCCGGCGAGGCCGCCGCCGTATTCGGGCCCGGCGAACAGGTTCCCGCCGCCGAGGATCTGTTCGCCCTGCTGGGGGCCGCCGATCCCGCCGCGCTGCCCCGCCTTTTTGTGGGGTGCGGCACCGCCGACCGGCTGTGGCCCATGAACCAGGAAATGCACCGCAGGCTGAACCGCCGGGGCGTCGCCCACGAATTCTGCACCTGCCCCGGCGGCCACACCTGGGACGTGTGGGGCAAATTGCTGCAAACAGCCCTGGACCGTTTCCTCGGCCCGGACAAGCTCTCCTTCGGCTGATTCTCAAAACAGGGGCGCGTACCTTGGCAAGGTACGCGCCCCTGTTTTGGAGGGAACTTATTTTTCAAACCTTCCGTCTATGGCCTGTTCCGCTTCCTCCCCGGCCGTGTTGATATATTTGGGGTGATAAAAGCCCTCGTCCAGTTCCTGCAGGATCCCCGCGCGGTAAAGCTGCCGGTTCACCTTGTGGATCAGCAGGTCCGGCTGGCACAGGCACAGCAGCAAAAACAGCCCGCAGAAGGCCAGCACCCCGGCCCGCACCGCCCGGAACGGCCGCAGGATCGAAAGCGCCGCCAGCACGCTCAGCACCGCCAGCACCAGGGCAAACCAGCTCGAGAGCACCCGCTTCGGGGTCAGGCCGAACCGGCTGATATACAGATACAGCTTGGAAAAGCTCACCGCCGCAAACAACAGGTTCGCGCCGCAAAGGCAAAGGCTCAGCGCTTTCAGCGCCGGGCTTTGCCGCAGCGGGCGGCGGGTCAGCTTTGCCGCCAGCACCAGCAGCCCAAAGTTCAGCACCACGATGGCGCACAGCTGGAAAAACCCCTGCCGCGCATACCCCGCCGCCGTAAAGCCCGCAGGCAGGCGGCCGGCAAAGCCCCCCAGTAGATAACTGGCCTGCAGGGCAAAAAACAACAGATACAGCGCCAAAAAGGCTCCCATGGCAGCGCAGAGCGCCCCTTCCGGGGCAGCCCGCAGGGCCTCGGCCTGCCTGCGCAGGCGGGGGCCGCTCCCTGGCTTCGGGGTTTCCCGCAGAGCCCCGCCGATCAGCCCGAACAGGTACGCCCCCACCGGCAGGCCCAGCACAAAGCACCAGAAATTCTGCCAGAACCAGTCCGGCAGCGCGATCAGCTCCAGCCGGTGCAGCAGGTCGTTCAGCAGCCGGTCAAAGCCCTCGTCCGCCCCGGCCAGCAGGGCCGCCGCCGCCAGCAGCAGCGGCAGGGCCGCCGCCAGGGTCACCCAAAAGGCGGTGTTCTTTTTAAACCGGTGCCCCCGCAGCCGCCGCGCGCCCTTTTTCAGGCCATACCAGACCACCCGCACCCGCAAAAAAAAGCGGCCGAAAGGGTAGAGTACCAGCGCGCGCAGCGCGTCCAGCGCCGCAAAGGGCCCGGTGGCCCCCTCGGTCAGCAGGCCCGCCCGGCACAGCACCCAGTAGGCGGCGGCGCCGTGCAGCGCCAGCAGCTCCCACACAAACAAACTGCCCGAGTCCCAAAACAAAAAGCTCTTTGCGGTAATGTCCGCCGCCAGCAGGCCGCAAAAGGCCATCCACGCCCAGCTCTCGCCGCCGGCGCGCCGCCCCGCGGCCCGCATCAGCAGCTCCACCCCGCCAAAAAAAGCCGCGCAGAACACCGCCAGCGCCCAGCCGCCAAAGCGCCCCGGCTCGCCCCAGTCTGCGTTCAGCAGCAGCCAGCGGATGTAAAACCAGCCCAGCAGATAGGTGAGCGCCGCCCCGGCCCCCTGGATGCGGGTGGCTGTAAACGGGGCCTGCCCCTGTATGGGCGGGGCCGCCCCCGCGCCTTTGTCATACGGCGGGGCCTCTTTTGCCAGGGCCTCGCCCGCCCTTTGGGGCGCACTGGAACAGGGGGGGCAGGTTCTGCCCTCCAAAGGTTTGTTTTCCATATTCAGTTTCCTCACTTTATGGCCGTTCCGGCCTTATTTTCAGCTTGCAGATAAAAAGCGTCCGCAGGGCAAACGCAGGCCATTTTTTGCACATGCGCGCTGGCTGCCCGGCCGGGGGCTTACTCCCCGGCCTCTTCTTCTCCGGGCACATATTCCAGCAGGTCTGCGGGCTGGCAGTCCAGCGCCCGGCACAACGCCGACAGGGTGGAAAAGCGCACCGCCTTGGCCTTGTTGTTTTTCAGGATCGACAGGTTCGCCGGCGTGATCCCCACCTTTTCGGCCAGCTCTCCCGCGCCGATCTTGCGCCGGGCCATAACCACGTCCAGATTGATGATGATGGGCATACTCTGCGCCCCCTTACACGGTCAGGTCCAGCTCGGACTTCATGCCGATGGCCTGTTCGAACACATTTTTGATGATCCGGATGATCAGCGCCATAAACGCGGCGGCCACCGCCACGGCCAGAAAGGGGATATAGTAAAAGCAGCTGGCCAGGCACACCAGCGCCGCCGCCACGCAGCACCAGCTCGCGCTGCGCAGCGCCCGCACGTTTTGGGGAATGAACACCTGCCCGTCGCTGATGTTTGCCAACAGCCGGGTCAGGCACAGCAAAATGCAGTAGGCGGGCACGCTGGCCGCATACAGCGAGGCCAAAAACAGCACCCTGTGGGCAAGGTCGTCCATGGGCCAGTAGCGGGTCCAGCCCAAAAACCAGTCCACCAGCCACCAGCCGCCCACGTCGCACCCCACCAAAATGCCCAAAAACACCTTCACCGCAATTTGTGATAAAGCAATGCTGTTCTTTTCGCTCCACATAGGCTTTGTTCCTCCTTTGGTTTCTGGCATTACTATATCATATGGTTTATCGAATTGCAAGCATTACTTATCGTTTATCAATATTTTTTAATTGAGAAACAACTTTTTGTGTTCCATCCTCGCCATAGCCGCTCCCGGGTGGGGCCGGCTTATTTTTTCTTTTTGTGCAACAAACCCGCCCTGCGCCGGGTATTTGTGTCAAAAGGCCTTTTCAATTTAAAAAAGGGGGGATCGTCATCGAAACCGAGCTGTTTCAGCAGCTGTGTGAATCCCACGCCAACACCATCTACCGCATCGCGCTGAACTACACCAAAAATCCCCAGGATGCCGAGGACGTGACCCAAAACGCGCTTTTGCGGTGCCTGCGCGCGGACGTGCGCTTCGAGAGCGGGGAACACCTGCGCAATTGGGTCATCCGGGTGGCGGTCAACGAGAGCAAGCGCTGGCTTGGTTCCCCCTGGCGCCGCCTGCTGGCAGGCCCTGTGCCGGAAGCCGGAGCCTTCGCCCCGCAGGGCGGCCTTGGCCTGCCCGAGCGGGAGCTGGCCGAGGCCCTGCTGCACCTGCCCGAAAAGTACCGCATCCCCTTATATCTTTTTTACTATGAAGACCGAACTGCCGCCCAAATCGCCCAGGCGCTGGGCCTCAGCGTTTCCGGGGTCACCACCCGGCTTGCCCGGGGGCGGCAAAAACTAAAAGCCTGTTTGGAAGGAGAACTTCTCAATGATGAATGAAGAAGATTTAAAGCGTCGCTTTTGCGCCCTGTTCGACCCCCTGCACACCTCGGTTTCGGCCGGCGCCGTGCTGGCCCGGGCGCATGCCCTGCCCCGCAGAAAAAAGCTGCGGCCCCTGCGGGTCCTGGCCGCCTGCGTGTGCCTGCTGCTGGCCTGTACCCTGGCGGTGGGGGCCGGCCGTCTGCTGCGGCAGTGGCCGTCCGTGTTCGGCGGCCAGATTCAGGAGCTGGAGCCTCCCGCCGATCTGAAAGACGCCACCTTTTACGCGCGGCAGGAGGGGTATATCCTGCCGGAAGGAGCCGTCGCCTTTCACGAATTTGATCTTCCCGAGGACCTGCCCGAGGGCCAGGGCTCCGCCGCGGGCGTGTACGAGCTGGCGGACGGCAGTATTTTCCTCCGGCGGGCAGGGCAGGAAACCGACGAGGATCTCACCGGCCGCTTTGCCGGCGAAGTCTGGGACTTTTTGTACAACGGGCAGGACGGCCAGGCCCATACCGCCACGGCGCTGGGCAGCTGCGCCGTGGAGTACGAGCGCCTGGGCGAGACCGTCACCATGACCATCACCCAGGTCCGGCACGAAAGCGGCCTGATCGGTTACCTTCTGGTGCGCGCCTGCACCCCGGGCCAGTCCGGCTTTTTATATGCCCCTGGAACCGACTTTGAGGTCGAGTGCCTCATGCAATTGGGCCGTCTCACCGCCTGATGCCCCCGCCGCTTCCAGCCCGCTCCTGCAAAAACAGGGCGCCCCTGCAGCTTTAAAATGCTGCAGGGGCGCCCTGTTTTTCTTCTTTTCCCGGGCAAATGTTCCTCGAACGTGCCCGTGCCGCCGCCCTGGGGGCGGCCGCTTTTTCACCACTCAAATGCCGCGGCGTAAAGCTCTGCCATCGCCGCCTTTTCTCCCTGGGCGGCCAGTCCCCGGGCAAAACGCCCCATGGCGGCCGCCTCCCGGGCAGCCAGCGCGTCGTGCTCCGGGAAGAACTGCCGCGCCAAAAACTGCGCGTATTTCACCAGCCGGTACGGCCCGTACACGTGGCGCTGCTCGTGCTCCTGTTCCTCCACCGCCAGGCTGCGCCGAGCGCGGATGGCCTCCACCACGTCCTCAAACCCGTTCGTTTTTGCCAGCACCACCGTGTAAAAGGCCCCCAGCAGGTACTCCCCGGCGGGCACCTCGCGGGCAAAGGCCGCATGGGCGTCGCTTACCCCCACAATGGGCGGCCGGGCGGCGGGCTCCAGCTCAAAATACCGGGCCAGCTGCAAAAGGTTCGAGTCGGTGTCCGCCTTGCCGTAGCCGGAAACCACCTCCAGCGCGTCGAACGGCCGGGCGGCCAGCATCGCCTCGGTAAAGGCCGCGCACAGCTCAAAGCCCGAGGGCCTGCGCCAGTAGGGGTGGCAGAACACGCTCAGGCCCCCCTCGCGGCGCACCCGGTCAAAGGCCCACAGCGCTGCAAGGTAATGGTAATCGTCCACCCCGGCGGGCGCCGCCGTGCTTTTTCCCAGCGCCTCCACCTGGCGCAGAAAGCCCTCCCGGTCCTTTAAAAAGGCCTCGTTCACGCTGGCCCGGCCCCCGATGTTCAAAATGTGCGCCTGGTGCCAGGGCAGGTGGATCTCCTCTCCGGTATACAGCTCCATCGCCAGCTCCGGCATGGCGGCAAACTGCCGCCGCAGCTTCAGCGATGGCTCAAATTTGCCGTGGTCGGTCAGGGCCATAAAATCAAAGCCCTTTTCCCGGCAGGCGGCGGCCATCACCTGGGGCGCGTTTTCCCCGTCCGAGCAATAGCTGTGCATGTGCAGATCGCCCTTATAGGGCAGCAGCCCCTGCAGGTCCCCTTCCACCGCGTACAGGCAGGCGCAGCCCACCGGCCGCAGCGCCCCGCTCCCGCTTTTGAAAATGCGCAGAATATACTCCTGCTCGGCCGGGCACTCCACCTGCACCGTGCAGGCAAAGGCGCTCTCCACCCGCACGGCCAGCTCCCGGGGCTTGTTGGTGGTGTGGAACACCTCAAAGCCCGCGATCATCTCCCCCTGGGTGGCCTCTTGTTCGTTTTTAAACACCTCGCAGGCGGTGAACAGGGCGGTGTAGCCCTCCCCGGTGAACAGGGGCTTTTCGGCCCTCAGCCGCACCGTATGGCGCCCGCCCGCCGCCACCACCCGCGGATATGCCAGCAGCATTTCCCATCTCTCCTCTCACAGCGCGCCGTTTTGCGCGCGGTTTCCTGGCTTCAGTATAAGGCGGGCGCGGCCTGCGGGGTATGGATTATCCGCGGCACTGCATTGACAATCTTTGGGCCCGCGGGCCCGATTGCTTGCCGCCGTGTTAAAATGTAGTATGATAGAGAAAAAAGCGGAAAGGCGGCAATTCGGTATGGAGCGATCGCGGCGCGGTGCCTGGCTGGACCGGGTCATCCTGCCCCTGCGCAAGGGGCGCATCCTCTGGCGGCTCATCATCCTGTACGCGGTGGTGTGCGCCGCCCCCATCCTGATCTTCGGGGCGCTGTACCGGGCGCGCTATACCGCCGAGCTGCGGCAAAAGCTCGGCTCGGACGCGCTGCGCCTGCTCTCCATGCTCACCGACCGGCAGAACGATCTTTTGGAAAACATGGAGCGCATCACCATGAAGCTCTCCACCACCGACGAGGTGCAGCGCATGCTCACCGAGCCCTCGCTGGACCCCTACGCCAAAAACCAGCTGGCGCTGCAGATCACCCGCCAGATCGAGCAGAACCTGCTCATTTCGCCCCTGGCCAAAAACGTCACCCTGCTGGACACCGGGGGCCGCGTGGTCTACAGCATGGGGTACGACCGCCTGCAGGACGCCGCCCTGCGCGAGCTGGTGCCCCGCGCCGAGGACGCTTACCCCCTCGAGCTGGTCACCTCGCTGCCCTCGGGCGGCCAGGCCAACATGGTCATGGTGCGGGCCATCAACCAGGCCGATTTCACCGGCCAGCGCCTGGGCTACCTGCTGCTGGTGGTGGACGAGGAGCGCTTTGCCCAGGAAACCTGCCGCCAGGTCTACCCGGAAGAGCAGGGCCAGGTGGTTCTGGTGGGTGCCGACGGCACCGTGATCAGCAGCGCGGACCCCGCGCTCGCCTCCGGCCTGCCCCTGCCGGATCCCTCCCTGCTGGAAACGATCGGCAGCCTTCACGCCGCAGGCGATCCCCATTTTTCCATCGAGGTGGGCGGCCAAAGCTATTACGCCTCGTTTTTTTACAACTCCAAGGCCCGCTGGTACGCCCTTGCCCTGGTGCGCGAGGGCTACATGAACGCCGAGATGGACCGCCTGAACGCCTTCATCCTGCTGGTGAGCTTTTTGTGCCTGGGCCTTGTGGCCATGCTCGTCATCGCCGCCAGCATTGTGCGGCCGGTCAACCGGCTGGTGCGCTACTGCCGGGGCGTGGCGGCCCGCACCGGCGAGCGCTCCATCCGGGACGGCGGGCGCGACGAGATCGGCTACCTCACCGGCGAGGTGGGCCGGATGGTCGCCCGCCTGGATGAATACGGCGAGCGGGAAGTGCAGAACAGCATCCAGATGAAAAACCTCGAGATCCAGATGCTCCAGGCCCAGATCAACCCCCACTTTTTGTTCAACACCCTCAACTCCATCAAGTGGACGGCCGTGCTCAGCCGGGTGCCCGCGGTGGCCGACAGCCTCTCCGCCCTGGCGGGCCTTCTCAAAAACACCATCGTGAACAAGCAGGAGTTCCTGCCCCTGCAGGGGGAGCTGGAAAACATCCGCAATTACGCGCTCATCCAGTCCCTGCGCTACACCGAGCAGTTTGTCATGGAATACCGGGTCGATGACGCCTGCCTGGAAACGCCCATCCTGAAATTTCTTCTGCAGCCCATCGTCGAGAACGCCATCCTCCACGGGGTCGAGGGGGTGGGGCGGCTGGTCACCATCACGGTGGAAGCGCGCCCCTGGCAGGGCGGCCTGGAGGTCACAGTGAGGGACGACGGCGCCGGGTTCGACACCGTCCTTCCCGAGCTTCAGAACACCAGCAGCCGGCGCTTTTCCGGCATCGGCATGGGCAATGTGCGCCAGCGCGTCGCGCTGGTCTACGGGCCCGCCGCCTCCATGACGGTGGAGAGCGAGCCGGGCCGGGGCACGGCGGTCACCCTGCTTCTGCCGCCAAAAAACGAGGAGGAACGGCCGGATGTATAAGCTTTTGATCGTGGACGACGAAAACCTGGTCCGGGTGGCCTTCCGCACCATGGTGGACTACGAGCAGTACGGCTTTACCGTGTGCGGCACCGCGGCCGACGGCGAGGAGGCCCTGCGCCTGTGCGCCGTCGAAGACCCGGACCTCATCATCACCGATATCAAGATGCCCCGCATGGACGGCATCACCCTCATCGAGCGGCTCACCGCGGGAGGCTTTACCGGCAAGATCGTGCTCATCAGCAATTACGACGATTTTGACCTGGTGCGCCAGGGCATGGTACTGGGCGCGCAGGATTACCTGCTCAAGCTCACCATCACCACGCAGGAATACACCGCCATGCTGGGCCGCATGAAGCAGGCGCTGGACGAAACCATGCGCCGCCGCCGGCAGGACGAGCTGGCCCGCACCGCGCTGGACAAGCTCGAGCGCCAGCAGCAGGCCGCCTTCTGGCAAAAGCTGCTTTTGGCCCCCGCCCTGAACGAGGGCGACGTCCCCCAGGCCCTGTTCGCGGCGGGCCCCATCAATCTGTATCTCATCCAGGTGGTGCAGTACGGCGAGGTGATGAAGGTCTCCTCCCAGCAGGATATGGAGCTGTTCACCTACGCGCTGCTCAATATCGCCGCCGAGCTGCTGGGGCCGGATATTCTGTGCCAGGGCCCGGTGGCCGGCGGGCAGTATTTCGTGGTCACCCCCGCCGCCCCGGGCCGGGCGCTGGAGCAGGGCTTTCTTGCGCAGAAGCTCTGCTCCGCGCTCACCCAGTATCTCAATGTAACGGTGGCCGCCTTTTACCAGCCCGCCCTCGCCTCTCCCGCCGCCCTTCTGGCGGCCCTGGCCCGCAGGCGGCACATGGCGGACCGCATCTTTTATCTGGGCGGCTCAGCCCCCATCCCGCTGGAAAGCCTCGGCCCCTGCGGCAGCTGGAACATAAACATCCCCCAGTTCACGGCCGGGATCTGCGAAGCGCTGCGCTGCGCAGACCTTCCCGGCGCGCTGGCCGCGGTGGACGCCCAGCTCGCCGCCTGCGGGCAGGCAAACGTCAGCCGCAGCGAGGCGCTGCACAAATGGTCGGCCATCCTGCTGCGCCTGCACGAGCGCATGGAGGGCTTTTTGCTGCCCGGCGCGGTGGCCGAGGTGTCCGGCCGGCTGGACGGGCTGGACACCCAGGTTCAGCTCCGGGCCCTGCTGCACGATCTTCTGCGGCGGGTGGCCGCCGCCCTCCGGCCGGACACCGGCGGCGCGGGCGCGCACGAGGTGGAAAAGACCCTTCAATACATCCACGCCCACATCGGCGAAAAAATCACCCTGGCCCAGTTGGCAAAGCACGTCAATTTCAATGAAACCTATCTCTGCACCGTATTCCGGGCCCGCACCGGCACCAGCATCGTGAACTACATCAACCAGACCAAGATGGAAAAGGCCGCCGAATGCCTGCGCTCCGGCGATGTGCTACTCAAAACCCTGGCGGCGGACCTCGGCTTCAGCGACCAGTTCTATTTCAACAAGCTGTTCCGCAAGTATTACGGCATCAGCCCCACCGAATACCGCAAAAAGCAGCAGGATATTACCAGCCCCCAATGATTTTCCATGCCCGGCCCCGGCCCTGCCGCCAAGGCCCCGAGCATTGTACAAACAGGCCCAAAAAAGCTGCATTTGCCGCGCCCGCCCGCCGGTGTATGCTGTTGTTACAAGGTTTTTTACCCAAAACAAAGGAGGAACAACAGATGAAAAAAGCGAAATTCGCATCGCTGGCCCTGGCCGCCGTGCTGGCGGCCGGCTCCCTCACCGGCTGCGGCGGCAGCTCTTCCAGCGCACCGGCCTCCGCCGGCAGCACCGGCGCCCCCGCTTCGGGCGGCGAAAAGCAGGTCATCGAGATCGCGGTGTTCGAGGGCGGCCTCGGCGGCGAGTACTGGGAGCAGATGATGGCCGCCTACCAGGCCGAGCACCCGGACGTCGAGTTCAAAAGCACCATCAGCCCCAAGGTGGGCGAGATCATCCGCCCCCGCATCGTCAGCGGCGACGCGCCCGATCTGCTGGTCATGACCGACGGCGACGCCTCCGGCCTTCTGGTGTCCATGATCAAGGACAAAGCCCTGCTGGACATCACCGACGTGTTCGAGGGCCCCGCTTACGACAGCGACACCCCCCTCAAGGACGTCATCCTGCCCGGCTACCTGGACAGCAAGAAGTTCCAGCCCTACGGCGACGGCAAGATCTACATCGCCCCCAAGGACTGCGGCTACAGCGGCATGGTATACAACAAGGCCCTGTTCGAGGCAAAGGGCTGGGCCGTGCCCGAAACCTGGGACGAGTTCTTTGCCCTGGGCGATCAGGCCAAGGCCGAGGGCCGCGCCCTGTTCACCTACCAGGGCATCTACCCCAGCTACCTGGAAAGCCTGCTCTGGCCCGCCATCGCAGACGTGGTGGGCGCCGAGGGCATCAACAGCATCTTCAATTACGAGGAGGGCTCCTTCAATAACCCCGGCGTGGTCAGCGTGCTGGCCAACTTCCAGAAGATCGCCTCCGGCGGCTATTTGATGGACGGCACCCTCGCCCTCAACCACACCCAAAGCCAGACGGAAATGATGCAGGGCCACGCCCTGTTCATCCCCAACGGCATCTGGATGATCAACGAGATGAAGGACGCCCCCCGCGAGGACGGCTTCAGCTACGGCCTGGCCTGCGCGCCCGCCGCCGAAAAGGGCGGCACCCGCTACACCCTGGCAAACTACGGCCAGATCTCCATCCCCAAGGACGCCAAAAACCCCGAGGGCGCAAAAGACTTCCTGCGCTTTTTGTACACCGCCCAGTCCGCGCAGCTCATGGCTGAAAAATCCAGCACCGTGCTGGCCATCCAGGGCGGCGCCGAGCTTGCCAAGGACTACCTGGAACCGGACGCCTACAACATGTTCCAGCTGGGCGGCGGGGTAAAGGCCCTGTTCAACGATTTTGCCACCCTGCCCACCGGCTCCAAGGTGGACGTAAGCCAGACCGTGTTCGAAAACGCCATGACCAAGCTCATGAGCGAGCAGGTCACCCCCACCGAATGCGCCGAGATCGTGGAAAAGGCCTTTGCCCAGATCCGTGACGAGCAGGCCAAGCTGGGCGCCTGACGCAACACCAGCCCGCCGCCCTGCCAAGCGCAGGGCGGCGCTTTTTTAAGGAGATGAGCTTTATGCCTGCCCTCAAAAAATTTCGCATCCCGCCCCTGCAAAGCGACGTGGCGATTTTCAAAAACGACAAAAAGCTGCGCCTGTTTTTATGCGCCTGCATCCTGCCCGCCGCCGCGCTGCTGGTCTACATCGTGCTGATCCCCACGGTCCAGGTGTTCAGCATGTCCCTGTTCAACCAAACGGCCATGTCCGCCTCCCGCACCTTTGCCGGGCTGGAAAATTATCAGTACCTTCTTCAGGACGAATACTTTCTCCAGGCGTTTTTCAACACCTTCAAGCTCATGCTGGGGGTGCCGCTGGTCACCCTGGCGCTGGCGCTGGTCATGGCGGTCATCATCACCCAGAGCCGCTTAAAGGAAAAAAAGTTCTACCGGGTGGTCATGTTCCTGCCCAGCATCCTGTCCACCACGGTCATCGGCATGCTGTGGACCTTTATCTATAACCCCAACATGGGCCTTCTCAACAACCTGCTGGAAAAGCTGGGCCTGGGCTTTTGGGCCCACGCCTGGCTGGGCGACCCCAAGGTGGCGCTGCTGGCGGTGGCCATTGTGCTGGTGTGGACCAATGCGGGCTACTACATGGTCATGTACATTGCCGGCATCGACAATATCTCCCCCGATGTATACGAGGCGGCCACCATCGACGGCGCGGGCGAAATGGCCAAGTTCTGGCGCATCACCCTGCCGCTGCTCACCCGGGTCATCAAGACCACGGTGGTGCTGTGCATCTCCACCGTGCTGTCTTCCAGCTTTGTGCTGGTCACGGTCATGACCAACGGCGCCCCCGCCGGCGCCACCAGCGTGCTGCTGCAATACATGTACCAGCAGGCGTTCACCAACGCAAACTACGGCTACGCCATGGCCATCGCGGTGGTCACGCTCACCATCGCCTTCCTTTTGTCCAAGCTGAGCGACCGGCTGACCAAAAACGATTGAGGGGGCACACATATGAAAAAGAAATTCGACTGGAAGGGCGCCGCGGGCCGTTTGCCGGTGCGCCTGGTCATGGTGGTGCTGGCCCTCAGCGTGGTGTTCCCCCTAATCTGGAACCTCTATTCCTCGCTCAAATCCAACACTGAGATCATGGCCGACCCCTGGGCCCTGCCCACCGCCCTGCACTGGGAAAACTATCTCTCGGCCTTCCAAAAGGCCAGCATGGGCGATTACTTCCTGAACTCCATCCTGGTGGTGGTGCTGGCCGCGGCCCTGCACCTTCTGCTGGTCATCCCCATCACCTATGCGCTCGCCCGCTACCGCTTTTTCGGCAGCAAGCTGCTGGTGGGGGTGCTGCTGGCCTGCATCTTCATCCAGGAGCCCTACATCCTGGTGCCGCTCTACCTCCAGCTCAGCCGGGTCCACCTGCTGGATAACCTCATTGCCCTGGCGGTCATCTACGCCACGGTGCGCATGCCCTTCTCGGTCTTTTTGCTCTCGGGCTTCATGAAGTCCATCCCGGTGGACTACGAGCAGGCCGCCATGATCGACGGCTGCTCCTACACCCGCAGCCTGTGGCACATCGTGGCCCCCCTGGCAAAGCCGGGCATCTTCACGGTGGGGCTGCTGGCCGTGCTGGGCTACTGGAACGAGTACGCCATCGCCCTCACCATGATCTCGTCCGAAACCAAATACACCCTGCCCGTGGGCCTTGTGAACCTGTACGAGGTGCAGCGCTACGCCACCGACTGGGGGGCCCTGTTCGCCGGGCTCATGATCGTGCTCATCCCCTCGGTCATCGTGTACATCTTTGCCCAGGAGCGGCTCACCCAGGGCATGAGCATCGGCGGCATCAAGGAGTGAACGCAATGAGATCCGGCTCTCTTTCCAGCCTTTCGATCCCCCGGCAGCACCTTTTCCTCTTCTGCCTGTGCGCCGCGGCTTACACCTGCGCCTATATGGGGCGGCTGAACTATTCCGCCTGCCTCGTGCAGATCATTGCCGACTGCGGCCTCACCCGGGCCCAGGGCGGCATGATCGGCACCGCTTTCTTTGTGGTCTACGGCTGCGGGCAGCTGCTCAACGGCTTTGTGGGCGACCGGGCCGCCCCCCACCGCATGATCCTTCTGGGCCTTCTCGGCTCCGGGCTTTCCAACCTGGCCTTCGCCCTGGCCCACAGCGCGGGGGTGCTCACGGCGCTGTGGTGCTGCAACGGCTTTTTTCAGTCGCTCCTCTGGTCGCCCATCATCCGCATTTTTGCCGAGTGGTTCCGGCCCGAATACCGCAGGGCCGCCTGCATCCGCATCAACCTGATCGTTCCGGCCGGCACCGTGGCGGCCTACCTGCTGGCGGTGCTGTTCATCCGGCTGGGCAATTGGCGCGGCCAGTTTTTGCTGGTGGGCGCGCTGCTTGTGCTGTTGAGCGGGGTGTGGGCGGCCTGCCTTGCGCCCCTCAGCCGCAGCAGCGCCTTTGTACCTGCGGCGGGCGCCGCCGCAAAGCCCGCCGCGCCCGCGCGGCCCTCCGTCCGGGGCCCCTCCCTGTGGCCGCTGCTGCGGCGGGCCGGGCTTTTCATCTTTTTCTTCCCGCTGGCGGCCCAGGGCATTTTAAAAGACGGCGTCACCACCTGGGTGCCCAGCTTCACCGCCGAGGCCTACGGCCTCACCCCCGCGCTGTCGGTGTTCGGCACCATGTTTCTGCCGCTGGTAAACCTGGGCGGGGTGTATCTGGCCTCCTGGCTGGACCGCCGCGTTTTCAAAAACGAGCTTGCCAGCACCGGCGCGCTGTTTTTGCTGAACACCGGCTTCATCGCCCTTTTATACCTTGCCAGGGGGGCCGGGCCCTGGCCCGCCTACCTTCTTTTGGCCCTGGCCACCACCACCATGATGGGGGCCAACACGCTTTTCGCAAGCTCCATGCCGCTGGCGTTCGCGCCCTGGGGCCGGTCCAGCTCGGCGGCCGGCGTGCTGAACTTCTGCATCTATGTGGGGTGCAGCGTTTCGATCTGGGGCACCGGCTTTGCCAGCGCCGCCCTGGGCTGGGGGTCCACCATCCTGGGCTGGGCCGGCCTCTCGCTGGCCGGGGGGCTGTTCTGCGCAGCGGCGGCGCGCCGCTGGCAGCGGTTCAAACAAACCTGAAATTGAAAAGGGAAGGGGAACGCCCATGTTTTTTGGTCTGAACGCCGCCCAGCAGGCGGCGCTGGAAGCGTACTACCCGCAGGGGACCGGCTTTTTGGCCGGGACCGACGTTTTTGTGGAAACCGGGGGCGCGGGCCTCGAGGTCACGGTGCGGCAGCGCCGGGCGGTGCTCCGGCTGGAACGGCCGGAGCTGTTCGGCCGGGGCCTTCTTCTTTTGGAGGACGCCCTCGCCCTGGGGGGCGATTGCCGCCTGTGCGAGACCCCCTCCTACCGGGAGCTCGGCATGCTGCTGGACTGCTCGCGCAACGCCATCCCCACCTTCGGGACCTTCTGCCGCCTGGCGGTCAGCCTTTCCAAAATGGGCTATACCACCCTTCAGCTTTACATGGAAGACACCTACCAGCTGGAAGGCTATCCCTATTTCGGCTACCGGCGGGGCGGCTTCACCGAAGCCGAGCTGCGCCGCATGGACGACTTTGCCGCGCAGCTCGGGCTCGAGCTGGTGCCCGCCATCCAGACCCTGGCGCACCTGGGGCAGTCGCTCAAATGGAAGGCCTTCGAGCCGGTGCGGGACCTGGGCGATATCCTTTTGATCGACGACGAAAACACCTACCGCCTCATCGGCGCCATGTTCGCCTCGCTGGCCCGCAGCTTCCGCAGCAGGCGGGTCAACATCGGCATGGACGAGGCGCATCTGGTGGGGCTGGGCAATTACCTCCGGCAGCACGGCTATCAGGACCGGATGCAGCTCATGCTGCGCCATTTCAACCGGGTGTACCGGCTCGCCCAACAGCACGGTTTTTCGGTGATGCTGTGGAGCGACATGTTCTTCCGCCTGGCCACCGGCGGCGATTACTATGCGCCGGGCTGCCGGGTGGATCCCGCCCTCCGGGCCGCCCTGCCGCCGGATGTGGCCCTGATCTATTGGGACTATTATTCCGAGAACCCGGCCCTCTACGACCGCATGTTCCAAAAGCACCGCGAAATGACCCAAAACCTTCTGTTCGCGGGCGGGGCCTGGAAATGGCTGGGCTATTTCCCGGGCAATGGGTTCAGCATGCATGTGGCGGACCTGGCCCACGCCAGCTGCCGCAAAAACGGGGTGGACCGGGCCCTGGTCACCGCCTGGGCCGACAACGGCGCCGAGTGCTCGCCCTTTGCGGTGCTGCCCACCCTGCAATACTGGGCCGAGCTGTGCTATCAAAACGGCCCGGCCCGGCTGGAGCGTCACTTTTCCAGCTGCTGCCAGGGGGCGGACCTGCAAAGCTTTCTCTGCCTGGACGAGCCGCAGTACACCCCCGGCAACCCAAAACCCGGCCGGGTGTCGGTCAATCCCACCAAATACCTGTTTTACCAGGACCCCCTGTGCGGCCTGTTCGACGCGCACCTCGACCCGGTCACTTACCCCGCGCACTTTGCGCGCTGCGCGGCCCTTCTGGCCGAAGCCCGGCAAAAAAACCCCGCCTGCTGGCAGTATCTCTTCGACACCTCAATCGCGATGTGCCGGGTGCTGGAACAAAAATGCGCCCTGGGCAGGCAGCTCCGCCAGGCCTACCAGGCGGGCGACCGGGCCGCCCTGCAGGCGCTCCAGCTCCAGGCGCTGCCCGCGCTGCGCAGCAGCCTCCGGCAGTTTCTCGCCCTGTTCCACCGGCAGTGGCTTCAGGAAAACCGGGCCTTCGGGCTGGACGTGATCGATCTGCGGGTGGGCGGCCTTCTGCAGCGGCTGGATACCGCGGCCGAACGCCTGGGCGCGTATCTCGGGGGCGAGGCAGAGCGCCTGGAAGAGCTGGAAGAGCCCTTGCTTGCCTTTGAGCCCGGCGCCGCAGGGCAGGACCTGTACGTCCATTACTGGCACTCCATGGTCTCGGTCTCGGACCTTTCGCTCAACTAGCGCGGGCGCTCCCGGCGCCCAAAAACAACCCGCGGCGCCCCGGCGCCGGCCCCCCAGGGAGGGGGCGCTGTAAACACAGCGCCCCCTCCCTGTTCAATTGTGACAGACCTGTTAGAATGTTTTGTCTTCCGGTAAGCTTGTGGTAAGATTGTTTTGTTAGGATAGGGGTGTGGAAAGGCGGCATGCCTCCCACAAAGCTTTTTATAGGAGGCAATCGGCAATGGCCATTTTGCAAACGCGCGATCTCAAAAAATACTACGGCGCCGGCGAGGCGCAGGTAAAAGCCCTGGACGGGGTGAATCTCTCGGTGGAGGAAGGGGAGTTCGTGTCCATCGTGGGCACCTCGGGCAGCGGCAAATCCACCCTTCTGCACATGCTGGGCGGGCTGGACCGCCCCTCCTCCGGCTCGGTGCTGGTGGGCGGCAAGGATATTTTTTCCCTGAAAGACGACGAGCTCACCATCTTCCGCCGCCGCAAGATCGGCTTTGTGTTCCAAAGCTATAACCTGGTGCCGGTGCTCAACGTATACGAAAACATCGTCCTGCCCATCGAGCTGGACGGCAATCAGGTGGACCGGGGCTACGTGGACCAGGTCATCGCCACCCTGGGCCTCTCGGACCGGCTCACCCGGCTGCCCAGCCAGCTCTCGGGCGGCCAGCAGCAGCGGGTGGCCATTGCCCGCGCCCTGGCCGCAAAGCCCGCCATCGTCCTGGCCGACGAACCCACCGGCAACCTGGACTCCAAGACCAGCCAGGACGTGCTGGGCCTCATCAAGATCACCAGCCGCAAGTTTGGCCAGACCATCGTCATGATCACCCACAACGACGAGATCGCCCAACTGGCCGACCGGATCGTGCGCATCGAGGACGGCCGCATCAAAGGGGGCGACGGGCAATGCTGAAGGTCAACAACCGCAAAGCGGTCAGCCGGCTGGCGCTGCGCAGCTTTGCCGCAAACCGCACCCGCAACCTCATTGCGGTGGGGGCCATTGCCCTCACCGCGGTGCTCTTCACCACCCTGTTCACCCTGGGCCTCGGCGCGGTGGATAACCTGCAGAAGGCCACCATGCGCCAGGCGGGGGGCGACGGCCACGCGGTGCTCAAATACCTCACCGACGAACAGTACGGCGCGGTAAAGGGCCACCGCCTCATCGACCGCATCTCCTACAACCGCCTTTTGGCCGACAGTGTGGATAACCCCCAGCTCATCAAGCGCCGGGGCGAATTTTATTACATGGACGCCACCGGCCTGGAGCTCACCTTCTGCACCCCCACCACCGGCCGCGCGCCCCAGGCCGAAAACGAGATTATTACCGACACAAAGACCCTCCAGCTGCTGGGCGTGCCGCAGCAGCTGGGCGCCCCCCTCACCCTGGAGCTCACGGTGCACGGCAAGCCTGTGCGGCGCGAGTTCGTGCTCTCCGGCTGGTGGGAGGCCGACCCCGTGTTCAACGTCGCCATTTTCGGCGCCTCCCGCGCCTATGTGGACGCCCACGCCGCCGAGCTCGCCAACACCTATGCGGCCGACCGCTCCATGACCGGCGTCATCAACAGCTACATCATGTTCCACAACACCTTTGATCTTGAGGGCAAGCTGGCAAAACTCCTGGCCGACAGCGGGTATCAAAGCACCGACGAAGCCGCCCCCAATTTTATCTCCTCCAACACCAACTGGGCCTATCTGTCCGCCGGCTTCTCCTTTGATCCCGGCATGCTGCTGGCAATGCTGGGCGCGCTGGCGCTCATCGTTTTCACGGGTTATCTCATCATCTACAACATCTTCCAGATCTCGGTGGTCAAGGACATCCGCTTTTACGGCCTGCTCAAAACCGTGGGCGCCACCGGCAAACAGCTCAAGGCCATCATCCGGCGGCAGGCGCTGCTCCTGGCGGCGGTGGGCATCCCGGCCGGGCTGCTCCTGGGCTTTTTCCTGGGCAGGGTCCTGGTGCCGGTGCTGCTGCAGAATACCTTTAACGGCCTGGGCGTGGCCCAGGTCAAGGTCCAGGCGGACCCGCTCATTTTTGTGGGCAGCGCCCTGTTCGCCCTGGTCACGGTGTTTCTCAGCACCGGCAAGCCCGGCCGCCTGGCCGCCTCGGTCTCGCCGGTGGAGGCCGCCCGCTACACCGGCGGCGGCAAAAAATCCAAAAAGGAAAAGCGCAGCACCGACGGCGGCAAGCTGCCCCGCATGGCGCTCTCCAACCTCTCCCGTGACCGCAGGCGCACCGTGCTGGCTGTGCTCTCCATGGCGCTCAGCCTGGTGCTGTTCAACACGGTGTTCACCCTGGCGGGCGGCTTTGACATGGACAAATTCCTCTCCCGCTTCACCGACACCGACTTTCTCGCCGCCCAGGCCGAATACTTCAACTATCAGTTCCGCGGCCCGGAAAACGAGCTCTCCGAGAGCCTGGTCCAGGCGGTCATGGCGCAGGACGGCTTTGCCGAGGGCGGGCGCCTTTTCTCCAACAACCGGGATTTTGAGTATTTCACCGCCGAGGACCCGGCCCTCAGCGGCGTCAACCAGGGGCTCGACGGGCATGGGAACCCCCTCTGCGCGGTCTACGGCCTCGAGGACCTGCCCCTCTCCCGCCTGGAGGTGGTGGAGGGCGAGCTGGACCTGGAAAAACTGGCCACCGGCGATTACATCCTCGAGGGCCTTCAGTGCGACGACAACGACCGCCCCTACCCGGGCAGCTCGCATTTCAGCATCGGCGACACAATCACCCTGCACAACAACAAGGGCCGCACCGCTTCCTCTCCCGGCGAATACACCACCCGCAGCTTCACCCTGCTGGCCAAGGTGAAAATAAAAACGTTCACCTCCAGCGACGGCAGCTCCTGGGATTACAACTATTATCTGCCCGCCGGCGTGTACAAAGGGCTGGTGGCCGACCCCGGCCTCATGAGCTACGCCTTCAATGTGGCCGAAGGGCAGAGCGAGGCCATGGAGGCCTTCCTCAAAAATTACACCGAAACGGTCGAGCCCACCATGCACTACTCCTCCAAGGGCACCCGCGCGGCCGAGTTCCAGGGCATGCAGAACACCGTGCTGCTCATCGGCGGGGCGCTCTCGCTTATCATCGGGCTCATTGGCATCCTGAATTTCGTCAACTCGGTGCTCACCAGCATCGTCACCCGCCGGCGGGAGTTTGCCACCCTGCAGGCCGTGGGCATGACCGGCCGCCAGCTGCGCCGCATGCTCACCCTCGAGGGGCTTTACTACGCCCTGTTCGCGGGGGCGGCCTCCCTGGCCCTGGGCGCCCTGGTCTCGGTCACCGTGGTAAAAAGCATCGTGGGCGGCCTGTGGTTCTTCAACTACCGCTTTTTGCTCTGGCCCGTGCTGGCGGCCCTGCCCTTCCTTCTGGCGCTGGCCGTGCTGGTGCCCCGGCTGGCCCTGCGCTTTTCCTCCAAAGAAAGCGTGGTGCAGCGCCTGCGGGAGGAAGCGGCGTAATTTCCGCCCCCGCCCTTTCAAAAAAGCCCCCGCGCAATGCCCGTCAGGGCAATGCGCGGGGGCTCGTTTTTCATCGGGGCAGGGGAGAGGTCATTCCATGGGCTTTTCTTCCTCGGCCTCGTCCAGCCGCTCGGTCAGCTGTTCCATGGCCTCCTCGCTCTCCAGCTCTTCGGGCGCGGCGCCCTCGTCAAACACCACGGTGGCCTGCTTTTTCTCGGCGCAGGCAAAATACAGCGCCGCGGCCAGGAACACAAACTTCACCGCCAGCACGGCCCAGCTCAAAGCGGTGTTCTGTGCCAGGCTCTGGTTAAAGCCGGAAAGGGTCACCACCACGATCTGCTGCTCCAGGTCGATGGCCGCCAGGTTCACCACAAAATACACCCCCACCAGAGCGCACAGCTGGCGCTTTTGGGCGCAGGTAAAGGGCTCGGTGCGGGCAAAGGCTTTCACCACCACCCAGCCGAACACGAACAGGGCGGCAAACTCAAAGCCCACCTGCATGGGGGAATTTGCCAGCCCCATATTCGTCAGGGCCATGCGCATGCACAGGGCCATCCAGCCAAAGGCCAGCGCAAAGAAAACGGCGGAAAGGGTCCGGTTGTTGTCTTTCATTTTCAAAACTCCTCACATATGTCGGGTGGTTTTATCAAAGCGCGCCGCCAGGGGAACCCCGGCGGCGCGCCGTGCGTTGCATCTGCCGCCCGCGGGTTTATTCCTCGTCGGCGGGGGCTTCTTCCTCCGCCTGCTGCGCCTCCTCGGCGGCCAGCGCGGCGATCTCCTCCTCGGTCAGCTCCTCTTCGGGTTCCGCCTCGGGCTTTTCGGTCTCCGCTTCCTCCGAGCGGTCGGTGCGGGCCACGGTCACCACCCGGTCGCCCTCAGCGATCCGCATCACCCGCACGCCGCTGCCGTAGCGGCTCTGCACGTTGATGTCCTCCGCGTGCATCCGGATGATGATGCCCTCCTGGCTGATCAAAATGATATCGTCCTGGTCGTCCAGGATCTTGATGCCCGCCACTTCGCCCTTGCGGTAATTGCGGATGCCCTTGCCGCCCCGGCTCTGCAGCCGGTAATCGTCGATCCGGCTGCGGCGGCCCTTGCCGCTGTCGGTCACTGTAAACACCGAGGCCCCCGGCCGCAGAATGCCCGCACCGATCACATAGTCGTCCTCGGCCAGCCGGATGGCCCGCACGCCGTGGCCCAGGCGGCCCATGCCGCGCGCCCCCGCTTCGTTAAAGCGGATGGCCATACCGCCGTGGGTGGCCACCAGCAGCTCGTCCCCGCCGCCGGTAATGCGGCACCAGGCCAGCGCGTCGCCCTCGTACATGGTCACCGCCAGCAGGCCGTTTTTGCGGATGTTGGCGTAGGCCTCAATGGGGGTGCGCTTAATCACGCCCCGCCGGGTGATCATGGTCAGGTAGCCCGAGGCGTTCTCGGCGGGCATGCGCAGCATGCGGATCACCTTTTCCTCGTTCTGCAGCGGCAGCAGGTTCACAATGTTGGTGCCCTTGCTGGTGCGGCTGCCCTCGTAGATCTGGTAGCCCTTCAGCCGGTACACCCGGCCCTGGTCGGTCACAAACAGCACAAAGTCGTGGGTCGAGCCGATGAACAGCTCCTCCACAAAATCCTCGTCCTTGTGCGAAAGGCCCGAAATCCCGCGCCCGCCGCGCTTCTGCACCTGATAGGTGTCCTGGCTCTGGCGCTTGATATACCCCTCGTGGGTCAGGGTGAACACGCAGTCCTCCACCGGGATCAGGTCCTCAATGTCCACCTCGCCGCTCACATGGGCGATCTCGGTGCGGCGCGCGTCGCCGTATTTTTCCTTTAGGGCAAGCAGCTCTTCCTTCACAATGGCGCGCACCCGGGCGTCGTCGGCCAAAATGGCCTGCCAGTCGGCGATCCTGCCGTGCAGCTCGTCCAGTTCGTTCTGGATCTTTTTGATCTCCAGGCCCGCAAGCCGCCCCAGGGGGAATTTGCAGATGGCCTCGGCCTGGGGCTCGTCGAACCCAAACTGTTCCATAATGGCGGCCTTCGCCTCGGGCTGGCCGCCGCCGCAGTGGCGGATGGCGTAAATCACCTCGTCCACAATATCCACCGCGCGGGCAAGGCCTTCCAGAATGTGGGCCCGCTCCTGGGCCTTTTTCAGGTCAAACTGGGTGCGCCGGCGGATGACCTGGTCCTGGAACTCCACATACCGCTCCAGCATGGTCTTCAGGGTCATGATCTTGGGCACGCCGCCGTCCAGCGCCAGCAGGATCACGCCCACCGTGTCCTGCAGCTGGGTGTAGCGGTACAGCTGGTTCAGCACAACCTGGGGGTTGGCCTCTTTTTTCAGCTCCACCACCACCCGCATGCCGTGCCGGTTCGACTCGTCGTTCAGGTCGCTGATGCCCTCGATCCGCTTGTCCTTCACCAGGTCCGCAATGTTCTCGATCATGCGGGCCTTGTTCACCATATAGGGGATCTCGGTGATCACGATCTGGAACCGGCCGTTCTTTTTCTCCTCGATCTCGGCGCGGCCGCGCAGGGTGATCTTGCCGCGGCCGGTGGCGTAGGCGGCCCGGATGCCCGAGCGGCCCATAATAATGCCGCCGGTGGGGAAGTCCGGCCCCTTGATGTGCTCCATCAGGCCCGCCAGGTCCAGCTCCGGCTCCTCGATCAGGGCCACCGCCCCGTCGATCACCTCGCTCATGTTGTGGGGCGGGATGTTGGTGGCCATGCCCACCGCAATGCCGGTGGACCCGTTCACCAGCAGGTTCGGGAAACGGCTGGGCAGCACGATGGGCTCTTTTTTGGTCTCGTCAAAGTTCGGGCCAAAATCCACCGTGTCCTTTTCAATGTCGGTCAGCAGTTCCACCGCCATCTTGCTCATCCGGGCCTCGGTGTACCGGTAAGCGGCCGGGGGGTCGCCGTCCACGCTGCCAAAGTTGCCCTGGCCGTCCACCAGGGGGTACCGCATGGAAAAATCCTGCGCAAGGCGCACCATCGCGTCGTACACGCTGGCGTCGCCGTGGGGGTGGTAAGCGCCCAGCACCGCGCCCACCGTGTCGGCCGACTTGCGGTAGGGGTGCTGCGGGTCGTTGCTGCGCTCGTGCATGGTGTAAAGGATGCGCCGGTGCACCGGCTTCAGGCCGTCCCGCACGTCGGGCAGCGCCCGCGCCACAATCACCGACATGGAGTAGTCCAAAAACGCGCTCTCTATTTCTTCCTTCACGTCCCGCACGATCAGCTTGGTGCCGGTGCCCGGGATCATCACAAAGTCTTCATTCACTGGTGTTCACCTGTCACTTTCTTGCCGTAGGCCCATTACACATCGAGCGTGGCATACTTGGCGTTGCGCTCAATGAACTCGCGCCGGGGCTCCACCTTGTCGCCCATCAGGATGGTAAACGCCTCGTCGGCCTTTTCCGCATCCTCAATGCTGATCTGCACGATCACCCGGTTGTTCGGGTCCATGGTGGTCTCCCACAGCTGTTCCGGGTTCATTTCGCCCAGGCCCTTGTACCGGTTGATCTTCGCGCCGGGCATCCCGGCCGAAAGCGCCGTCATCTCACTCTCGCTGTAGGCGTATTTTACCTGCTGGCCCTTCTGCAATTTAAACAGGGGCGGCTGGGCGATATACACAAATCCACCGTCGATCAGCGGGCGCATAAACCGGAAAAAGAAGGTCAGCATCAGGGTGCAGATATGGCTGCCGTCCACGTCCGCATCGGCCATGATGAACACCTTGTGGT
>OFOK01000353.1_pt1 | contig 47489 bp, 47 predicted proteins | sample 1542001 | NCBI WGS metagenome assembly OFOK01 (sample SAMN04209242, study PRJEB22552) | human gut metagenome | biome: gut; material: feces | host: Homo sapiens | place: USA: Oklahoma
AAGACAAGCGTATTCGAACCGCATGGGATGAGGAAAAGGAAGAATGGTACTTTTCTATCGTTGATGTGGTAGCTGTGCTGACTGATCAGCCGGATCAGCGCCATGCGGCAAAATATTGGAGTGTTCTCAAGACTCGCTTAAAAAAAGAAGGCAGTGAGTTGACTACAAATTGTAGTCAACTGAAAATGCGCTCCGCAGATGGCAAGCGATATAATACCGACGTGGCCGACACGGAGCAGCTTCTCCGAATCATCCAGTCCATTCCCTCCCCGAAAGCAGAGCCGTTCAAGCTGTGGCTGGCGCAGGTCGGTCGGGAGCGTATCGAGGAGACCATCGACCCGGAGCTGACTATTGACCGGGCGTTGGAAACCTATCTTAAGAAGGGATACAGCCGTGAGTGGATCAACCAGCGGCTGCAGGCCATCCAAGTCCGCAAGGAACTGACGGATGAATGGGATGCCCGCGGTGTGCAGAAGGGCGTCGAGTATGCCATCCTCACGGATGAGATCTCCCGTGCATGGTCCGGAATGTCCACTCGGCAGTACAAGAATCTGAAGGGCTTGAAAAAAGAAAACCTTCGTGATAACATGACTACGCTGGAACTGGTGCTGAACATGCTGGCGGAGGCTACAACCACGGAGATATCCAAGCAGAAAGCACCAAGTACATTTTCGGAGAATATGGCAGTTGCCCGCGAGGGCGGTGAAGCCGCTGGAATTGCCCGGAAAGCAGTGGAGGAGCGCACGGGTGTTCCCGTTATCACCCCCAAGAACGCCGCACAGCTCAAGCAAGTCGTGACAGACTTGCTGGAAGGCGCAGTCTCTGACACAACTGAAGAATCAAAAGACAAGTGAGCTCTGCGCATCAAGTTACTCTTGCTGTCATACACCGATTTTTTGAAAGCAATTTCAAAAAAATCTATAGTGTTGAGTTATGACACTCGGAGCAAGCTGCATGGCTTGCTCCGAATTTTTATATCTGCAAAGACACAGAGGCCGCGATCACACGATCGCGGCCTCTTTTCATATGCGGTTATCCGGCAGCTCAGAACAGACCGGTGATCCTGCCGTTTTCGTCCACGTCGATCTTCTCGGCAGCGGGGACCTTGGGCAGACCCGGCATGGTCATGATCTCGCCCGTCAGGGCAACGATGAAGCCCGCACCGGCGCTGACCTTCAGGCTGCGCACGGTGACGGCAAAATCCTTGGGCGCGCCCAGCAGAGCAGGGTCGTCCGACAGGGAGTACTGCGTCTTTGCCATGCACACCGGCAGATCACCGAAGCCGAGCTCCGTGAGCCGCTCTGCCTGCTTCTGGGCAGCGGGGGTCAGCACGGCCTGCGCGCCGCCGTAGACGCGCTGCACGATGGCGTTGAGCTTGTTGACAAGCGTCGTGTCGGTGGGGTAGGAGAAAGTGAACGCCTCCGCACTCGGCTGCTCGCACAGGCGCACGACCTCTTCAGCAAGCGCCTTGCCGCCCTCGCCGCCCTTGGCCCAGACCTCGGAGAGCACGGCGCGCACGCCAAGCTCCCGGCATTTCTCCTCCACGAGTCGCAGCTCGGCTTCCGTGTCGGTGGGGAAGGCGTTGATCGCGACCACGCACGGCAGGTGATACGTGCTGCGGATGGTGTTGACATGGTGCAGCAGATTGGGCAGACCCTTTTCCAGTGCATCCAGATTCTCTGTATTCAGCTCGGCCTTGGGCACACCGCCGTGGCTCTTGAGCGCTCGCACGGTGGCCACGATGACCACGGCGTTCGGGCGCAGCCCCGCCAGACGGCACTTAATGTCCAGAAACTTCTCAGCGCCCAGATCCGCGCCGAAGCCGGCCTCGGTTACGACATAGTCGCCCAGCTTGAGCGCCATGCGCGTCGCGGTGACGGAGTTGCAGCCGTGGGCAATGTTCGCAAACGGACCGCCGTGGATGAGCGTGGGCGTGCCCTCGAGCGTCTGCACGAGATTGGGCTTGAGCGCATCCTTGAGCAGCGCGGTCATCGCGCCCTCGGCCTTGAGGTCGTGGGCGGTGACGGGCTTGCCGTCGAAGGTGTAGGCCACGATCATGCGGCCGAGCCGCGCCTTGAGATCGGTGATGTCGCTGGCGAGGCACAGCACTGCCATGACCTCGGAGGCCACAGTGATGTCAAAGCCGTCCTCGCGGGGCACACCCTGAATGCGCCCGCCGAGACCGTCCACGATCTGGCGCAGCTGGCGGTCGTTCATGTCCACGCAGCGTTTCCACGTGATCTGCTTGACGTCGATGCCCAGGTCGTTGCCCTGCTGGATGTGGTTATCGAGCATGGCGGCCAGCAGGTTGTTGGCTGCGCCGATGGCGTGAAAATCACCGGTGAAGTGGAGATTGATGTCCTCCATGGGCACGACCTGCGCATAGCCGCCGCCGGCAGCGCCGCCCTTGACGCCGAACACCGGGCCGAGAGACGGCTCGCGCAGCGCAGCCACGGCATTTTTGCCGATCTTGCGCAGACCGTCTGCCAGACCGACGGAGGTCGTGGTCTTGCCCTCACCCGCAGGGGTGGGGTTGATGGCCGTCACGAGGATGAGCTTGCCGTCCGGACGCTCGGCGCGATCCTTGAGCAGCTGCGGATCGATCTTGGCCTTATAGCGGCCGTACTGTTCGAGATAGGATTCGTCGATACCGGCGGTGGCGGCGATGTCCGCGATCGGGTGCATCCGGCACTGCTGGGCGATCTCAATATCCGTCATCATGTTGCGAGCCCTCCCTTATCAAATGTCAAAGTACTTCTTCGCGGACCGGAACAGTTTCATATCGTAGCAACCGTCCACGTTCTGATACAGGCCGTCGCCGATACGCTCGGCGTGGCCCATCTTGCCGAGGACGCGACCGTCCGGGGATGTGATGCCCTCGATGGCCCAGATCGAACCGTTGGGGTTGACGTCCACGTCCATGCCGGGCACGCCGTTAACGTCCACGTACTGCGTGATGATCTGGCCGTTGTCGGCGAGCTTGCGCACGAGCTCCTCACTGCACAGGAAGCGGCCCTCACCGTGTGAGATCGGGACGGTATACACATCGCCGACCTGCGTGCCGGCCAGCCACGGAGAGCGGTTGGAGGCGATGCGGGTGCGCACCAGACGCGACTGGTGGCGGCCGATCGTGTTGAAGGTCAGCGTCGGGCAGGACGCGTCCGTGTCGATGATCTTACCGTAGGGCACGAGACCGAGCTTGATGAGCGCCTGGAAGCCGTTGCAGATGCCGAGCATGAGACCGTCGCGGTTTTTCAGCAGATCCATGGTCGCATCCCGTACCTCCGGGTTGCGGAAGAAGGCGGTGATGAACTTGGCCGAGCCGTCCGGCTCGTCGCCGCCGGAGAAGCCGCCGGGGACGAAAATGATCTGGCTGCTGCGCGCAGCGCCTGCAAACCGGCTGATGGAGTCGGCCACGTCCTGCGCGGACTGGTTGTTGAGCACGAGGATCTCCGGCTCGAGTCCGGCGCGCCGCACGGCGCGGGCGGAGTCGTATTCGCAGTTCGTGCCGGGAAACACAGGGATGAGCACCTTGGGCACGGCCACGCCGATCTTGGGCGCGATGCGCTGCACGGTGGGGGCGGACAGCACCGGGACATCCGCCGTATCGGCTGCCGTGCGGCTCGGGTAGACGGATTCCAGCACGCCCTCATTGAGTGCCAGCAGCTCCGAAATGGCGGCGCTGTCGGCACCGATGCGCACGATGGGCTCTGCGGTGGTGACACCCAGACGGATGGCGTCCGCCGTGTCCTCGGTAAGCTCTGCCACGATCGCGCCGGGATAAAGCGCATTCCAGTCCACGGCCGTGTTTTCGGCGCTGAAGCCGATCTCGTTGCCGAAGGACATGTTCATCACGGCCTCGCTCAGACCGTTTTCCACGGCCCACGCGGCGCGGACTTTTCCGCTGCGTGCGAGTGTGTGCAGCGCCTCCCATGCGGTCTTGACGCCGTCGGCGTCCGCACCGGAGAACAGGTACACGGGATGACCTGCGGCCTTAAACTCCGTGGAGAGCACCTCGTCCGTTTTCAGCGGCGCGATGGCAAAGGAGATGAGCGTGGGCGGCACATCGAGATCGAGGAACGTGCCGGACATGGAGTCCTTGCCGCCGATGGCGGCGGCGCCGAGCTCAAGCTGGGCGTCCACCGTGCCGAGCAGGGCGGCAAAGGGCTTGCCCCAGCGCTCCGGATCGGTACGCAGCTTCTCGAAAAACTCCTGGAAGGAGAGGTAGGCTTTCTTGTAGTCGGCACCGGCGGCGACGAGCTTCGCCATCGAGGTGTAGACCGCGTTGTATGCGCCGATGTAGGGATCGGTACTCGTCTGCTCCGGGTCGCAGCCCCAGGCCATGACGCTGGCCTGATCCGTCTCCTGACCGGGCAGGACCGGGAACACGGCAGCCATCGCCTGCGCGGGAGAGCGCTGCGTCCTGCCGCCGTACGGCATCAGGATCGAGCCCGCGCCGATGGTGCTGTCAAAGCGCTCCACGAGACCGCGGCGGGAGGCGCAGCGGAGGCTGGAGGCCATTTCACGCAGGGAACTGAAGCGGGGCTGCGCCAGCGGCGCGCGATCCTTGCGCGCCACGCGCACACCGGCGTGCTTGACAGCACCGTTGGTGTTGAGGAAGGCGCGGCTGAGGTCAGCGATGACCGCACCGTTCCACTCCATGACCATGCGGGCGTCCTCGGTGACGACGGCCACCTGATACGCCTCGAGGTTTTCCGCCTTGGCGGCGCGGATGAAGGCATCTGCGTCCTCGGCGGCAACGACCACGGCCATGCGCTCCTGCGATTCGGAGATGGCAAGCTCCGTGCCGTCGAGACCGTCGTACTTCTTGCGCACGGCATCCAGATCGATGCGCAGACCGTCGGCCAGCTCACCGATGGCCACGCTGACGCCGCCCGCGCCGAAGTCGTTGCAGCGCTTTATGAGGCGGGTCACGTCGCCGTTGCGGAACAGGCGCTGGATCTTGCGCTCCTCGGGCGCGTTGCCCTTTTGGACCTCGGAGGCCATGGTCGCAAGCGATTTCAGGTTGTGGCTCTTGGACGAGCCGGTCGCACCGCCGATGCCGTCACGGCCCGTGCGGCCGCCCAGCAGGATGACCACATCGCCGGGCGCGGGGCACTCGCGGCGGACGTTGTATGCAGGAGCGGCCGCTACCACGGCGCCGCATTCCAGACGCTTGGCGATGTAGCCCTCGTGATAGATCTCCGCCACATGACCGGTGGCAAGGCCGATCTGGTTGCCGTAGGAGGAGTAGCCCGCTGCGGCGGTCTGGCACAGCTTGCGCTGCGGCAGCTTGCCGGGCAGCGTCTTGTCGAGCGCGACTCTCGGGTCGCCCGCGCCGGTCACGCGCATGGCCTGATGCACATAGGCGCGGCCGGAGAGCGGGTCGCGGATGCAGCCGCCGATGCAGGTGGCTGCGCCGCCGAAGGGCTCTATCTCGGTGGGATGGTTGTGGGTCTCGTTTTTGAACATCAGCAGCCAGTCCTGCGCCTCGCCGTCGACCGTGGCGGTGACGTGGATGGAGCAGGCGTTGATCTCCTCACTCTCGTCGAGCTCCGGCAGCAGGCCGCGCTTTTTCAGGGTCTTTGCGCCGATGGTGGCGATGTCCATGAGCGTCTGGGGGCGCTTGGCGGCCTTTTCCTCGCCGTAGACCTCCACGCGTGCGGCCAGATACCGTTCGTAGGCGGCCTGGATCGCGGGATCGTCGATCTCCACGTTGTCGATGTGGGTGGAGAAGGTGGTGTGACGGCAGTGATCGGACCAGTAAGTGTCCACCACGCGGATCTCGGTGATGGTGGGCTCGCGGCGCTCATCGTCGCGGAAATAGCGCTGCAGGAACGTCAGATCGTCCAGATCCATGGCGAGACCGAGCTCATCACGCAGCGCATCGAGCGCAGCGCTGTCCATCGCGGTGAAGCCCTCCACGGTGCGCACGGTGGTGGGGATGCCATACTCCATGCGCAGCGTCTCCGGCAGCTCCAGAGATGCCTCGCGGCTCTCGACGGGGTTGATGACATACTGCTTGATCGCGGCGATCTCGGCATCCGTCAGCTTGCCCTCGAGCGCATACACGCGCGCGGTGCGCACAAGCGGACGCTCGCCCTGCGACAGGATCTGCACGCACTGTGCGGCGGAATCGGCGCGCTGGTCATACTGACCGGGCAGATACTCCACGGCAAACACCGCATCACCCTGCGGCAGCGCGTCCGTCACGATGTCGAGCTGGGGCTCGGACAGCACCGTTTTGACGGTGTAGTCGAACAGCGCCCGGCTGATGCCCTCGAGGTCATAGCGGTTGAACAGGCGCAGCCCCGTCAGGGACTCGATGCCAAGAAATGCCCGCAGATCCTCCAGCAGGGCGCGCGCCTCGTTCGCCAGCGCCGCCTTCTTTTCTACGTATACTCTGTAAACCATGCCTGCGCTCTCTCCCTTCACTGTTCCAGCGCCTTGAGGGCGCGCTGGCCGATGTCATGGCGGTAGAACGCATTGTCAAACTGCACGCTCTGCACCATCGTGTATGCTTTTTCCACGGCGCTCCTGAGATCCTGCGCCGTTGCGGTCACGCCGAGCACGCGCCCGCCGTTGGTCAGCAGCTTGCCGTCGGTCAGCTTTGCGCCCGCCACATAGGTGTGCGCGGCGGTCTCGGCGGGCATCGTGATGGCAAAGCCCTTTTCATAGTGCTCCGGGTAGCCGTCGGACGCCATGATGACGCAGCAGGCGGCGCCATCGGAGAATTTGACCTCCGTCTCGGCGAGCGTGCCGTTGCGGCAGGCCTGCATGATCGTCAGTAGGTCGCTCTCGAGCAGCGGCAGGACGACCTGCGTCTCGGGGTCGCCGAAGCGGCAGTTGTATTCGATGACCTTCGGGCCGTTCGGCGTCAGCATCAGGCCGAAATACAGGCAGCCGCGGAATGTGCGCCCCTCGGCGTTCATCGCGCGCATGGTGGGCAGGAAAATGGTGTCCATGCATGTACGGGCGATGTCATCCGTGTAATACGGGTTCGGGGCAACGGTGCCCATGCCGCCGGTGTTGAGCCCCTCGTCATGGTCGTGCGCCCGCTTGTGATCCATCGAGGACACCATGGGCACGACGGTCTTGCCGTCCGTAAAGGCGAGCACGGAGACCTCCGGTCCGGTGAGAAATTCCTCAATGACCACCTGACTGCCGCTGTTGCCGAAGGCACGGTCGAGCATGATGGTCTCGACCGCTGCGACGGCGGCCGCGCGATCCTCCGCGATGAGCACGCCCTTTCCCAGCGCCAGACCGTCCGCCTTGACGACGACGGGCAGGGGGCAGGTCTTGACGTAGTCCATGGCGGCACCGGCGTCGGTGAACACCTGATACTCCGCCGTCGGGATGCCGTACTTTTTCATCAGATTCTTGGAAAAGACCTTGCTGCCCTCGATGATGGCGGCTTTCGCCTCCGGGCCGAAGCAGGGGATACCGGCGGCCTCCAGCGCGTCCACCGCGCCGAGCACCAGCGGATCGTCCGGTGCGACCACGGCAAAATCAATATCGTGGCTCTTGGCAAAGGCCACCTGTGCGGGGATGTCCTTCGCGCCGATGTCCGCGACGCACACGGCGTCGGCCGCGATGCCGCCGTTTCCGGGCAGGCAGTAGATCGTCTCCACTTCGGGGTTTTCTTTCAGTTTCCTGACGATGGCGTGCTCACGGCCGCCACCGCCGATGACCAGAAGGTTCATGGCGCTCTCCCTCAATCTTCTTAATATTTTTGTTTGCCGCCGCGCAAATGCCAAGTGGGATCTGCGCGGCGGCAAAAATGGATATGCGTATGATGACTCAGTGGTGGAACAGGCGCGCGCCGGTGAAGGCCAGCACCATGCCGTACTTGTCGGCGGTGGCGATGACGTGGTCGTCGCGGATCGAGCCGCCCGGCTCTGCGATGTAGGTCACGCCGGATTTTCTCGCGCGCTCAACATTGTCGCCGAAGGGGAAGAACGCGTCGCTGCCGACGGTGACGCCGGTCTGCGTTGCGATCCATGCCTTCTTTTCCTCGGCGGTCAGCACCTCGGGGCGTACCTTGAAGGTGTTTTGCCACACGCCGTCGGCCAGCACGTCCTCATACTCGTCGGAGGTGTAGACGTCGATGGCGTTGTCGCGGTCGGGACGGCGGATGTCGTCCACAAACTGCAGCGCGAGGACTTTCGGATGCTGGCGCAGGTACCAGTTGTCCGCCTTCTGTCCGGCCAGACGCGTGCAGTGGATGCGGCTCTGCTGACCCGCGCCCACGCCGATGGCCTGACCGTCCTTGACGTAGCAGACGGAGTTGGACTGCGTGTACTTGAGCGTGATGAGGGCGACGATCATGTCGATCTTCGCGTTTTCGGGCAGATCCTTATTTTCCGAGACGATGTTCGTGAGCATGTCCTTATCGATCACGAGGTCGTTGCGCCCCTGCTCGAAGGTGATGCCGAACACGTCCTTGTGCTCCGTCGCGGCGGGCAGATAGTCCGGATCGATCTGTACGACGTTGTAGTTGCCCTTTTTCTTGGTCTTCAGGATCTCCAGCGCCTCGTCGGTGTAGCCCGGGGCGATGATGCCGTCGGACACCTCATCCTTGAGGTAGCGCGCGGTCGCAGCGTCACAGGTATCGGACAGCGCCGCCCAGTCACCGTAGGAGCACAGGCGGTCAACGCCGCGCGCGCGGATGTAGGCGCAGGCGATGGGCGTGAGCTCCGCGGCAGGATCAACGAAGTAGATCTTCTTGTCCACCTCGCTCAGCGGCATGCCGACGGCCGCACCGGTGGGGGACACGTGCTTGAAGCTGGCAGCGGCGGGCAGACCAGTGGCGGCCTTGAGCTCCTTGACGAGCTGCCAGGAGTTGAGCGCGTCGAGCAGGTTGATGTAGCCGGGCTTGCCGTTGAGGACAGCGAACGGCAGGTTAGACCCGTCGCGCATAAAGACTCGGGACGGCTTCTGGTTGGGGTTGCAGCCATATTTCAGTTCCAGCGCATTCATATCGTTACGGCCTCCTTAATCGCCCAGATTTTTGTTGAACAGGCGCACCTCGCCGTTCACGTTCGTGTAAAGGGACACTTTGTTGTCCGCGTTGAGTGCCTGCCAGACTTCCTCCGGCGTCGGCACGGTGACCTCCAGCGGCTCGCCGGCGAAGGTCGGCAGGGGACTGCCGTCGCCCTGATAGGTGCTGATGAAGTATCCCTGTCCGGCGTCGACGCCCTCATAGCAGAAAAATTCGCGCAGGCAGCGGCCGCTTTTGCGCTTGAGGATCGAGAGCTCAAACGAGCCGTCGGCATTGAGGATAGCGGAGATGCGCGGCGTCCAGTTCGGGTCATCCGGCTCGTATTCGCGGGTCATGAGCCCCTTGCGGAAGTCGCCGTACCGGCAGACGGTGTCCGTCTGGTCGCCGTTCGTGACCACGAGCGCGCTGCCCATGGTGCGCACGGGGTGGTAGATGATGAGGCTGGGGTCTTCCAGCTTCTCGGGGTCATACGCCTCGGTGCGGATGCCGTCGCCCGTCGTGACAAAGATGCGGTTGCGGCTGTTGGCGCTGCGCCCCATGATGAAATAGTAGACGAGGTCACGGCTGACAAGAATGCCGCGGCCGGGATAGGGATTTTCCCGCAGAAGGGTGAGAAAGTCAAGCATTGCGCTTCTCCTTTACGATTTGTTCCGAGACCAGCTCCGCCGCTCGCGGCAGGAGCTGCCATTCCGCCTGCTCCATGACCCGGCGCTGGAGCGTTTCCGGCGTGTCATCCGGCAGGACCTCCACCGCCTTTTGCAGCAGGATGCGTCCGCCGTCCGGGATCTCATTGACAAAATGCACCGTCGCGCCCGTGACCTTCACGCCCGTTCGAAGCGCCGCTTCGTGGACCTTCAGGCCGTACATCCCCTTGCCGCAGAACGCGGGGATCAGGGAGGGATGCACGTTTAGGATGCGCGACGGCCAGCGCGCAGTGAAGTCCGCGCTCAGGATGGTCAGGAAACCGGCCAGCACGATCAGATCGATCTCCTGCTGCGCCAGAAGCGCCGACAGTGCCGTCTCAAAGGCGGCCTGACCGCCGCACTGCTTCGGTGAGATCGTCTGCGCGCAGATGCCGGCATTGGCCGCCCGCGTCAGCGCGTAAGCGCCCTCGTTGGACGAGACCACCAGCGTGATCTCACCGTGGGCAAGCGTGCCCGCTGCCTGTGCGTCGAGCAGCGCCTGCAGATTTGTGCCGCCGCCGGAGACCAGCACGGCGATCTTTGCTTTGTTCATAGTCAGGTCTTCTCCTTTGCCGGCATGCTGTTTCAGCATAGACAGATTTTTTCTTCGCCGGTGACGATCTCGCCGCAGACGTAGGCGTCGATGCCCTCGGCCCTGAGCGCGCCGAGCGCCGCCTCGGCGGTCTCGGGGCTGACGACGACGACCATGCCCACGCCCATGTTGAAGGTGTTGAACATATCGTGCTCGTCAATGCCGCCCTTGGCCTGCAGCAGACCGAAGACAGCGGGCGTGCGGATCGCGGCCTTGTCGATGCGGGCACACAGCCCGTCGGGGATGCAGCGCGGGATGTTTTCGTAGAAGCCGCCGCCGGTGATGTGGCTCACACCGCGCACGTCGGCAGCGTCGATGCAGCGCAGCACAGGCTTGACGTAGATCACGGTCGGGCGCAGCAGCGCCTCGCCCAGCGTCTCGCCAAGCTCGTCATAGTAGCGGTTGAGATCGGTGTTCTCCACGTCGAACACCTTGCGCACGAGCGAATAGCCGTTGGAGTGGAAGCCGGACGAGGGCAGAGCGAGCACCACGTCGCCAGCTGCCATGCGGCCGGAGTCGATGACCTTCGGCTTGTCCACGAGACCGACGGTGAAGCCGGCCAGGTCGTAGTCGTCGGCCGCCATCATGCCGGGGTGCTCGGCCGTCTCGCCGCCGATGAGGGCGCAGCCGGCCTGCACGCAGCCCTCGGCGACGCCGGAGACGATGGACGCGACCTTTTCGGGCACGTTCTTTCCGATGGCAATGTAGTCGAGGAAAAACAGGGGCTTTGCGCCGCAGCAGATCACGTCGTTGACGCACATGGCCACGCAGTCGATGCCGATGGTGTCGTGCTTGCCCATGAGCTCGGCCAGACGCAGCTTCGTGCCGACGCCGTCCGTGCCCGAGACGAGCACAGGCTCGCTCATGCCGGTGACATCGGGGGCAAACAGGCCGCCGAAGCCGCCGATATCCGACACAACGCCGGGGATGTAGGTGCGCTTGACGTCATCGCGCATGAGCCTGACGCCTTCGTAACCGGCCGTGATGTCCACACCGGCTGCCGCGTAAGCGGCGGATCGAGAGTTTTCCATGTCGATTATTCCTTTCCGTTCCAGCAGTACGTGCAGACCTTGTCCCGGTCGATGCCGATGGCCTCCAGCACGCCGTCAAGAGATTGGTATCCGAGCGAGTCAAAACCGAATTTTTTGCAGATGGAGCTCAGCAGGCATTTTCCGCGCTCGGTAGAGGCGTCGGCGTATTCGTCGAGATGCTTCTGCCCCTCGTCGCCCTCGAGCTCCTGCACCACGCGCCGCGCCAGCAGCTCCATGTCGGAATTGCCGCGCGAGAAGTTCAGGTACTTGCAGCTGTACATGATGGGCGGGCAGGCAGAGCGCATATGCACCTCTTTCGCGCCCGACTCGTAGAGGAAGTCCACCGTCTCGCGCAGCTGTGTGCCGCGCACGATGGAGTCGTCCACAAACAGCAGCTTTTTCCCCTCGATGAGCTCGGACACGGGGATCTGCTTCATCTTGGCCACCTGATTGCGCACTTCCTGATTGTCCGGGGTGAACGAGCGCGGCCATGTGGGCGTGTACTTGACAAAGGGTCTGGCAAAGGGCTTTCCGCTGCGGTTGGCGTAGCCGATGGCATGCGGCACGCCGGAATCCGGCACGCCCGCGACGTAGTCCACATCGGGCAGGCGGCCCTGCGCGAGCTCCTGCCGCGCCATGATGTCGCCGTTGTGATAGCGCATGACCTCGACGTTCACGCCTTCGTAATTCGAGTTGGGGTATCCGTAGTACGTCCAGAGGAAGCCGCAGATCTTCATCTCCTCGCCCGCGGGCGAGACGGTCTCATAGCCGTTTCGCGTCAGCGCCACGATCTCACGCGGGCCGAGCTCGTAGGCGTCCTCATAGCCGAGCTTGTGATAGGCGAATGATTCAAACGAGACGCACAGACTGCCGTCCGGATGCTTGCCGACCAGAACGGGCAGCCGTCCCAGCTTGTCGCGGGCGGCCAGAATGCCGTCCGGCGTCATCAGCAGGATCGTGATGGAGCCGCGGATCATCTCCTGCGCATACAAAATGCCCTCCACGAGGTTTTCCTTCATGTTGATGAGGGCGGCGACCAGCTCCGAGACGTTGACCTTACCGCTGCTCTGCGCCATGAACTGGTGTCCGTGGTCGGAGAAGTAGGTGTCGATCAGCTCGTCGATGTTATTGATGATCCCCACCGTGCAGATGGCATACAGACCGAGGTGCGAGCGCACAAGCAGCGGCTGCGGGTCCGTGTCGCTGATGCAGCCGATGCCGACATAGCCCTTGAACTCGTGCAGGTTGGTCTCAAACTTTGTGCGGAAGGGCGTGTTTTCAATATTGTGGATCTCACGCACAAACCCGTTTTCGTGCCCGTAGACCACCATTCCGCCCCGGCGTGTGCCGAGGTGGGAGTGGTAGTCCGTGCCGAAAAACACATCCAGTCCCACTTCACGGTGGGAAAACGCTCCGAAATATCCGCCCATTACGCGAAAAACAGCTCGGAGAGCGTCATGGGATCCACGTACTGGCCGTCCTTATAGACGCGCATATTGCCGCTGGCGACCTCGTCGATAAGCATGACGCTGCCGTCGGGCGCGTAGCCGAACTCAAACTTGATGTCATAGAGCTCCATGCCCTTTTCCTTCAGGTCGTCGGCGACGATCTTCGTGATCTGCTGGGTCTGCGCCTTCAGATCCTCGTACTGCGCGTCGGTCATCACGCCCAGCGCGACCAGCGCGTCCTTGGTGATCAGCGGATCGCCCTTGGCGTCGTCCTTCAGGGTCGTCTCGACGTAGTAGGGCAGGTCGGCGCCGGACTCGATGAGGTCGCCGTAGCGGCGGATGAACGAGCCGACGGCCTTGCGGCGGCAGATAACCTCCAGACCGTGACCAAAGACTTTGGCGGGGAGGACTTCCATGGTGGTATTGCTCAGGTCGGCACTGACAAAATGGGTCTTGATGCCGGCGGCATTGATCTTCTCAAAGAAGTAGATGCTCATGCGCAGGTTCACATCGCCTACACCGTCGATGGTCAGGCCCACGGCGTTCTCACCGGGATCGAACACGCCGTCCTTACCGGTGCAGTCGTCCTTGAACTTGAGCAGGTAGTTGCCGTTTTCCAGCGCGTAAACATTTTTGGTCTTGCCAGTGTAAACAAGTTCCATGATGATACCTCCAAAATAATTGTTGATCGGGGTTGTGTGGATGTTCGTTGCCCTGAAAAGGGGGCGCTGCGCCGTCGCTCAGCAGGACAGCTCCGCCTGAAGCCTGGCTTCCTTTGCGGCAATCTGCTGCGCCATCTCGACACGCTGCGCATCGAGCTTTTCGGCCAGCGCTTCGTCACTGACGGCGAGGATCTGCGCTGCGAGCACAGCGGCATTTTTTGCGCCGTTGATGGCCACGGTCGCTACCGGGATGCCGCTGGGCATCTGCACGGTAGACAGCAGTGCGTCGAGCCCGTCGACCGCGCCGCCCTTCATGGGGATGCCGATGACCGGCAGGGTGGAGTTGGCGGCGAATGCGCCCGCGAGGTGCGCCGCCATTCCGGCTGCGCAGATGAGCACGCCGAAGCCGTTGGCGCGGGCGTTTTTGGCGAAGTCCGCTGCGGCGGCCGGGGAACGGTGCGCGCTGAGGATGTGCGCCTCGTAGGGGATGCCGAAGGCGTCGAGCTGCTGGCAGGCCGCCTTGACGACCGGCCAATCGGAATCGCTGCCCATAATGACTGCTGCTTTTTTCATGAGATCCTCCTTAAAAGATGAAATGAACATAAAAAAAGGGTAAACCCGTTGCCCATGGAATCCCATGGTTACAGGTTTGCCCAGACGGTCGACAGTTCGTATTACAGCAGGCTCCCATGTGGTGTGCTCCACGTTCCGTCAGTTGCCTGTGCTTTCAATATGTTCATTATCTCAGACGAAGCGGGAAAAGTCAATTCCCGACGCAGCATTTTCCATGGGAGCACGACACAAAAATTCCATCCGTTCGCAGCTTTTTTTCGCTGATATGTGCAAGCGTCGCGCCCTTTTACGCATCCGCACGCTTGCTCGGCGTGTGCGCACAGAGAGAAAAATGTGCGGCAGCGGGGAAACGTAAGCGCGGACTTCCTGCATCTTGACCATTGTCCAGCTCACTTTTGGCGCTTTCCATGTCATTTTATGTGCGCATTCGCTAAAAAAGTGCACAAAAATACAAATAATATGTTATTTTGACGCACGTAGAAGTTGTTTACCGGCGAAAATGTGTTATAATTGACCAAAATCTACTACCTATAACGTGTTCTTACATTAAAACATAAGAAAATGACCTGCGCTTTGGCGGCAACTCCACGGATACAAATGCGAAGAGAAAAGAGAAATGAGAGATGGGGAGAGAATGATGGAGACGGCGATATTCTATCCGGGCGCGAAAAATGATACCGTGCAGCGTGTGATGTACATAGAGCGGCCCTGCGTCGCCGGAAAGTGGGTATATCTAACCGTTAAGAGGACGCTTGACACTTGCTTTGCATTGATCGGGCTGATCGTGTTTACGCTTCCGATGTCGGTCATCGCGCTGATCATCGCACTCGACTCGCCGGGCGATCCGATTTTCAAGCAGGAGCGTCTGGGCAAGGACGGCAAGCCGTTCATCATGTACAAGTTCCGCTCCATGTGCGAAGATGCCGAGCGGGACGGACCGCGATGGGCGGATGCGGATGATGCGCGCTGCACGCGCTTTGGCGCGTTCTTGCGCCGGACGCGGCTCGATGAGCTTCCGCAGATCTGGAACATTCTCAAGGGCGACATGAGCTTTGTCGGCCCGCGGCCGGAGCGTGCGTGCTTCTACAGGAAGTTCGAGCAATCCATCATCGGCTTTTCCAACCGCCTGACCGTGATTCCCGGATTGACCGGTTATGCGCAGGTCAACGGCGGCTACGACCTGAAGCCGGAGGAGAAGATCATTTACGATATGGTGTATATCGAGCGCAGGTCGGTCTGGATGGATCTGCGCTGCATTTTAAAAACTGTCGGTGTGGTGCTGCGCGGAGACGGCGCACGATGAAGATGAAAAAACGCATTTGGAGGGAACCGCTCTATGCATGACGATAACAGACCGCGAGGCGCTGCCGGAGGCGGCGAGATCGCCTTTGGGGATATCCTGAAGCTCCTGCTGTCCAGGTTTCACTGGGTGCTGCTGGCGGGCGTTGTTGCGGCCGCGCTGGTTTACACGGCGATCACTGTGTTTGTCACGCCGACGTATCAGTCCCGCGTGAGCTTTTACGTTTACAACAGCGCGAGCAACGCCGCACACGATACGATCAATAACAGTGATCTGCAGGCGGCGGAGAGCCTTGCTGCGACGTATTCGAAGATTTTGGAGAGCAATTCCGTCCTGGACTCCGTTCTGGCGGATATCCGCGGGGAGACGGCACTGTCAAGAAAAGAGCTCAACCGCATGGTGCAGGTCTCCGTCATTTCGGACACGCAGCTGCTGGAGGTGGTGGTGACTTCTGCCGATCCGAAGCTTGCCTGCCGGATCGCGGACGCATTTGCGACGGTTGCGCCGACGGAGATCGTCCGCATCACCAAGGCAGGCGGTGTGGAGGTCGTTGACCGGCCGGAGGTGGCGCCGGAAAAGACTGCGCCGAGAACCGGGTTTGACAGCGCGATCGGCTTTGTGCTCGGTGTGATTGTGATCTCGGTCATTCTTGTGCTGCGTATGGTGGCGGATACAACGATCCATCTGCCGGAGGATCTTGCACAGGCGGCAGATGTGACGATGCTCGCCGCGATACCGGAGATCAACATCGCGGATGACGCGCATACCGGCTGGATACTGACGGAGGGAGGAACGGCGGTTTCCTGTGAAAAGGAAAGCCGCTCGCAAAGGGAATCAAGAGACGGCCCTGACCAATCAAAGCGGCTGCTGACCAAGGAGTCGCCGTTTGCGATCAGAGAGGCCTACGTAAAGCTGCGCACCAGCCTGCTGTTTTGCATGACGGCGGATAAGGAGCGCCCCTGCTCGACCTTTGCCGTCACGAGCGCAAAGCCATCGGAGGGCAAGAGCCTCACGGCGGCAAACATCGCCATCAGCTACGCCATGCTCGGCAAGCGCGTTCTGCTTGTCGATGCGGATATGCGCAAAGCGGGGCAGCGCAGTCTCTGGAGCGTGCGAAGCTCTGCCGGCCTGTGTGACTTTTTGGCGAAGATCAGCCGGCTCGAGCTTGCCAAGGTGACGGATCTGCCGCTGTGGATCGTCTGCACCGGTACGATCCCGCCAAACCCGTCCGAGCTGCTCTCGTCCGAGCGCATGAGGCGCTTCGCGGCGGAGAGCGCCGAGACCTACGATTATGTGATCATCGACACGCCGCCGATCAACACGGTGGCGGATGCGCAGATCATCTCCACCTATGTCGACGGTGTGGTGCTCGTAACGAGATCCGGCGTGTCGACCACGGATGAGCTCAATGACGCCAAGGACGCCGTGCTGCGCGCAGGCGGGAACCTGTGCGGCGTGGTGCTCAACGATATGAATATGAAGTCCGGAAAATATGCCTATAAGCATAAGTACAAATACGGCTGCAAGTACGGATATAAGTATTCATATTCCGATCCCTATGAAGCGCAGTAACGGCACGGTCGACCTGTCGCTGGACTACCATGCGCACGTGCTGCCCGGCTGTGACCATGGGAGCGATGGGCTTGAGACGTCCCTGCGGCAGTTGGATATGGCGTCCGCGGCCGGCATCCGAACAGTCTGCGCGACGCCGCACTTTTACCCGCACAGGGAATCGGCGCAATCCTTCCTGCGCCGCAGGGCAGAGTGCGCGCAGCTGCTGCGTGCGCATCTGCCGGAACGGGCGCCGCAGATTTGCCTCGGCGCGGAGGTGCTCATCTGCGACGGGATGGAGCGGCTTGACGGCCTGCACCGCCTGTGCCGCGAGGGCACGAACGAGCTTCTGCTCGAGATGCCGTTTTATGCGTGGCCGGCGTCTGTCCGGGACACGCTGTATGCGCTGCTGGATCTGCAGGATATACAGATCATTCTTGCGCACGCCGAGCGCTATCCGGCGGCGGACATCGGGCAGCTGGCGCGCGACGGTGTGCCGCTGCAGCTCAATGCCGCGTGCCTGACAAAGCCGCTGCACTGCAAGCGCTGTCTCACGTGGATCGAAAACGGCTGCGTGCGCTATCTCGGCAGTGACATCCATATGCTCGGCAACGGCTATCGGGATTGGGAGAAGTGTGCAAGGCTGCTGGAAAAGAGAATGCCATGAAGCAAGATACTCTGACAGGCGCGGCCGGCAGGCAGCCGCTGGTTTCCGTGATCATGCCCGCATACAATGCGGAGAAATATATAGGAGAAGCCATTGCTTCCGTGTGCGCCCAGACGTATGAAAACTGGGAGCTGCTGATCCTGGACGACGGCTCTGCTGACCGCACAGCCGAGATCGCGCAGGCCTATGCGCAGCGGGATGCACGTATTCGGGTCTTGCGCAATCCGCAGAACATGGGCGTTGCGCGCACAAGAAACCGGGGCTTTGATCTTGCGCAGGGAGAATGGATCGCGCTGCTCGACAGTGATGACAGGTGGCACGTACAAAAGCTGGAAAAACAGCTTGCGCTCGCTGTGCACAGCGGATCAAGGCTGCTGTATACGTCTTATGCGCTCTTTGCGGATACAGAGCGGGAGATGCGTGCCTATTGCGTTCCTCAGTCAGTGGATTACCACCGGCTGCTCGGCGAAAATGTCATCGGCTGCTCTACCGTACTGCTTCACCGGTCGCTTCTGGAGCGGCTTCGCTTCCGCGAGGACGTGTTTCATGAGGATTATGCGCTGTGGCTGGCGATCCTGCGCGGCGGGGACTCTGCCGCCGGTTGTACTGAGGTGCTGGCTGACTGGCGCATTTCAGAGCAGTCAAGGTCGTTTGACAAACGCGCCGCGGCCGTGAACCGCTGGCGGATCTATCGGGATGTCGAGCGGCTCTCGCTGCCGCGATCCGCTTGCGCGTTTTTTTCTTACGCACTCCATGGCGTGCGTAAGCACGGGAGGATCTGACCATGGAAGAAGTGAAGGTTATGACTGCGCATCAGGCGCTCCTGCTGGAGATGCTCAAGGACTTTGACGCTGTGTGCCGCAGGCACCACATATCCTATCAGCTCTTCGCCGGAACGGCGTTGGGCGCCGTTCGTCACCACGGCTTCATCCCGTGGGACGACGATGTGGATGTGATCCTCATGCGCAGCGAATATGACCGCTTGCTTACGGAGGCGGCGGGGGACTTTGATTCTGAGCGCTACTATGTGCAGCGGGAAAACAGCGCGCACTGGCCCATGCAGTTTTCCAAGCTGCGCAGGAACCACACGGCCTGCATCGAAAAATATCATCCGAAAGACCCGCTTGTCCATCAGGGCGTCTACATAGACATTTTCCCGTGCGACAATCTTTCGGACCGGCCGCTGATGCGGCGGCTGCAGTTTGCGGCGTCCAGGGCGATCATTGCCAAGGCACTCTATGCGCGCGGCTATGAGACGGACAGCGTGGCGAAAAAAGCCTTCATGCAGCTTTGCCGTCCGCTGCCGCGCCGGGCGTTGGAAGCGCTCTGCATGCGCAGAGGAGACGACCGGACCGCGCTGCTGCATTCGTTTCTGGCGGCCGGAAAACGGTTTGAGAAAAACCTGCTCCCGCGTGCGTGGCTGACAGAGTCGGTCGAGCTCCCGTTTGAGGATGGCGTGTTTCCTGTCACGGCGCATTATGACGCGCTGCTGACGCAGCTGTACGGCAACTGGCGTGCGCTTCCGTCTCCGGAGGCACGCAGGTGTAAGGAGCACGCGGCAATCATCGATCTCGAGCGCTCCTACACGAACTACCTTGCCGCACAGCAGGCAATGCGTATTGATGTCTACACGCGGAGTATCCGCTGACCGCCGGAGGAATGTATGGATAGAGTAGAGGTTGTCTGCGTCACCATGGGGCAGAAGGACTTGACGATCGCGGATAAAATGCACATTACCGGCGATGCCGTGTTTGGAAATCAGGCCGACGGATGCCGCAAAGAGACACAGTTAAGCGCTGGGCGCACGCTGCGCATGATCACCACGGACACGCGGGGCGTCGGCGTCAACCGCAACATTGCGCTGCTGCACGCGACCGGGGATATCCTGCTTTTTGCCGACGATGATATCTGCTATGCCGACGGATATGCCGACGGTGTGCGTCGCGCCTATGCGCAGCATCCGGATGCGGATATGATCCTTTTTTCCCTGGACATAACGCAGGGCGGGCATGTGATCCGCCGGATCAAAAACCGCGACGGACGCCTGCGCTTTCACCGCGCTCTGCGGTATGGGACGTGCGTTTGCTCCATCCGCCGAGACAGTCAGCGCCGGGCAAACATCTGGTTTTCCACGCTCTTCGGCGGCGGCACGAACTATGCCCACGGGGAGGACACGCTGTTTTTGTGCGACGCGTTTCGCCGGGGGCTTCGGGTGTATACGAGCAGCTTCTGCCTCGGCACCTGCGCCAAGGATGCGTCCACCTGCTTTCACGGCTTTGATGAGAAGTATTTTCACGATCAGGGCGTTTTGTATCGGGCAGCATTCGGTGCGGCTGCAGCGCCGCTGTGCCTGCGCTTTTGCCTGAAGCGGTATAGTGCGTACCGGGGAGAAATGACCTTCTTCCGTGCTCTGCGGGCAATGTACCGGGGCACACGTGAGACGCCGAGAGATAAGCGGCCGCAGCGCGGTACCGGAGCGCAATGAGTGGAGCGCGCATGACTATGCCTCCGAGCCGAACGGGGACGTATTTGTGCGTCTCTCCAATGCGCGTGACAGGAGTATGAGCAGAATGGTCGATGCAAGAGATGACAGAGCAAAACGGAATATAGCAACGGCTTTGTGCAACCAGCTGATCACGACTGCCTGCGGAATCGTTACTCTGCGCGTTTTGCTCGCGTCCTTCGGCTCGGAGGCGTACGGCATATGTGCGTCCATTACACAGTTTCTTTCCTACATCATGCTGCTTGAAAGCGGGATCGGCGGCGTTGCGCGCGCAAAACTGTATGCACCGCTGGCTCGGCGCGATATGTGCGAGATCAGCGCGGTATACAATGCGATCCGGCGCTTTTTCTATTATGTTGCAGCCGCATTTGTTGTCTACAGTGTTTTGCTCGGTTTGACCTATCACGATCTTGCAGGCGTAACGCTTTATTCCAGGCCGTATATTTTCGCACTGGTGCTCACGATCGGCCTGTCAACGCTTGCAAAATATATGGGCGGTTTGGCGAACCTGACACTGATCGTTGCCGACCAAAGGCAGTATGTCAACAACTGCATCATGATCGCAGCTGCGGTCGTCAATGCAGCCGCAGTGGTTTTGCTGACGCAGCTCAAGACGCAGCTGCTCTGGGTGAAGCTTGGGAGCAGCATGATCTTTGCCGTGCGGCCGCTGCTGTACCGGCTTTATGTGAGAAAGCACTATCCGCTGCCGAAGGCCGGAAAGACAAGCGCGGTTTTGGACCAGAAATGGACGGGGATCGGTCAGCACATCGCGTATTTTTTGCACATGAATACCGATATCGTGCTGCTTACGTTGTTTGCGGATGTGAAGCTGGTTGCAGTATATGCCGTTTACAACATGGTCATCGGCAGTGTTCGCGCAATCACGGAATCGTTTTCCAGCGGCATGGAGGCGAAGTTTGGAGAACTGATTGCAAAAGGACGGCTTGACCGGCTGCGGCGTGCTTTCCGGCGGTATCAGACGCTGATCGTCTCTGTCTCGGTCGTGCTGTTTTCCTGCACGGGGGCCCTGATCGTACCCTTCGTCCGCCTCTATACCAAGGGAATTACCGATGCCGACTACATACAGCCGGTGTTTGCGTTGGCCCTGCTGATGGCGGAGGCTGTCAACTGCATGATGCTGCCGTGCTCCGGCTTGCCGACTGCGGCAAACCGTTTTCGGCAAACGCGCTGGGGTGCTTATGGGGAAGCAGCGATCAATATCATTCTTTCCTGCGCTTTGATCCATTGGAGTCCGCTGATCAGCGTTGCGCTGGGTACCTTGACCGCAACGGTGTTTCGCGGCGTCTACTACATGGCCTATTCCGGCAGACACATCCTGCACATTCCGCTTTCAAAGCTGCTGGTACGGTTCGCGGCAGCTGCCGCGCTGCTGGGTGTGCTCGCTGCAGCAGGCTGCCGGCTGCTGCAAGGCATTGCGATCGACAACTATTTTCAATGGGTTTTGTGGGGGCTTGCGACCTTGTCAGCGGTTGGCGCTCCGACCGCATTCTATTGTTGGAAGCGCTTGAGGGAAGCAAAATATGAAACGGATTCTGATCGTGAATAACAATATGCACATCGGCGGTGTGCAAAAAGCGCTGCTGAACCTGCTGCAGACACTGCATGCCGATTACGACATCACGCTGCTTTTGTTTTACCGCGGCGGCGCGCTGCTCAACGAAGTGCCTACAGATGTGCGCGTGTGCGCTGCTGGCGGTGCGTTTCGCTATTTTGGCATGACGAAAAACGATGTGTTGACGGTTCGTGACCGGCTGCTGCGCGCGTTTTGGGCAGGCGTGACGCGCGTGCTTGGCATGCCCTTCAGCACACGGCTCGCCTGTTTGCTGCAAAAGCGCATACAGGGGTTTGATGCGGCGATCTCTTTTTTGCACAGCGGGGCTGCACATACGTTTTATGGCGGGTGCAATGCGTTTGTCCTCAACTGCGTGGATGCGGAAAAGAAGATCACGTATCTTCACTGCGATTACGGACGGATCCGCGCCGCTTCGGCGTATAATGCCGGTCTCTACCGGCGGTTTGACGAGATCGTAGCGTGCTCCGACGGCTGCAGGCGCGCGTTTTTGAATGTCCATCCGCAGTTTGCATGCAAAACGTGCGTTATTCCGAATTTCCAGAATGACGCTGCGATTGCTCGCTTGGCAAAAGCGCGGGCGGTCAATTTGGATCATGGACGGCTGAATGTTCTGACTGTCGCCAGATTCGGGTGCGAAAAGGGGATCCTGCGTGCGCTGTATGCAGTGGCTGCACTGGGGGCACAGCGCGGCGGGCTGTGTTACTATCTCATCGGAGACGGTCCGGAGTATGCCACGGCACAAAAGACCATAACAGAGCTGGGGCTTGACGGTACGGTCATTTTGCTTGGCGCGATGGAAAACCCATATGGCTATATGCGGGCAGCGGATGTGCTCCTGATCCCATCTTTTTCTGAGGCTGCACCGATGGTCATCCATGAGGCTGCCTTGCTTGGTACACCGATTTTAACGACCGAGACCTCATCTGCGGTCGAGATGGTGAAAGACACGGGCTTTGGCTGGGTGTGCCCCAACACGCAAGCGGGTATCACGCAGGGGCTGCGGCGATTGCTGGATGCACCGCAGATGCTGCGGACGCAGCGTGAGGCACTTGGCGGAGTTGCGTTTGATGTGACAGCGGCAAAACGTAAATTTTCGGAGTTGATCAACGGTTATGATGAAGACACAACTTGATCACGGCGGTGTTGTAAGGACGGGCATTGGTGGTGCCGGTACGCTGTTTGGCTGCCTTTTGATCGCGCTGCTGCTCTGCATTGTGCAGATCAGCGGGAGCAAGATGCTGATCGCGGCCTGCTTGGCTGTCTTTCTGGCCTTTCATTTTTGGTCATGTTTTCAAAATGACGCTATGTGCGTGCTGCTGTTTTTTCTCCCCTGGAGCCCGCTTTTGCGGACAGATCGCGGCAGCATCTCGTTTTTTACCATTGCATTGCTTGTGACATGCTTGTATTATTGGCAGAGAGGCGGTTTTCGTCTGGCGCTGTATCAGATCCTGGTGACGGCATTTCTCGCGGTCACGACGCTGATCGCGAAGGCGATCCAGTCGAACCCCATTGAGAATCACTATCTGTTCTTTTTCATGATGCTTCTGCTGTTCCCGTGCGTGGCAAAGGGACTTTCCGGCGCAGTCAGTTTTTCGAGACTGACGCTGTTTTTTGCCTGCGGCATCATTGTGGCCGCGCTTTCCGCCCGACAGATCACGGGGTATCCGAACATTTCTCAGTACATCAAAGTAGATTCGTATCTGAAGATCACGCGGCTGTCCGGCTATTACCGTGACCCGAACTTCTACTGCGCGCATATTACCGCCTGCCTCGCCGGCGTCCAGCTGCTCATGAGCAGGGAACGGCGGCGCAGCCGGCAGATCGTCTGGATCGGCGTTATGATGGTTCTTGTCTACTGCGGGCTGCTCTCAGCTTCGAAATCCTTCGTGGTCGTCTTGGCCTGCCTGTTTCTTGTCTGGGTTCCGGTCCTGCTCACCGGAGGTCATGTGAAAAGAGGCATCGCTATCCTTGCAGGTGTTGCGTGCGCGGCTGTGGTCATGCTTTTGTCCGCAGCGGTTCAAGACCTGCTGCGCATGGTGATGTCCCGCTTTTCGAATGCGGCCAACGTTTCGGATCTGACGACACACCGGTCGGAAATATGGCGGATGTATCTGCATGACATTAGCCACGATCCCGTGCTGATGCTGCTCGGCTCCGGCTTTACGAGCGTCACGCTCGGAACAAAGGCCTCGCACAATACCATCATTCAGAGCGTGTTCCAGTTTGGCCTGATCGGGCTTCCGGTGCTGTGTGCGTGGCTGGCAATGACGCTCAAGCGGGCAGGCGGCAGGAGCGGTTGCCGGAGAAATGCCTTTTTGCTTATGTGTGTCGGCGCTGTGCTGCCGTGGATGGCGCTGGACATTTTGTTTTTCGATGAGTTTTTCCTGCTGCCTGTCTATGCGGTGATCGGTGCTGGCTATGCGGTGCCGGAAACAAATTATAGTGCCGGAAATGTCGTGCGCGCTGTGGAAAGGACGATGTGAACGTATGCAGATCATTTATGAACTGTCCTGGCTATGGACGCTGCTGGGCATTGCGCTCGCGGCAGCAGCGGTCTGCGTGGTCGCCGCCGCGCTGATCGCGCGGGCATCGCAGAAACGCTTGGAGAAGAAAACAGCCGTGCTGATCGGAGTTGCGGCATTCGCGCTTGCCGTTGTGGTCGTCATTCTGCTTGCCCGCACGGCGATGCCGCTTTGAACGAAAGGGAGACATACCATGCCGCTGCAGATCGTCAGAAACGACATTACACATATGCAGGTCGATGCCATCGTCAACGCCGCAAACGCCTCACTCTCGGACGGCGGCGGTGGGGTAGACGGCTGCATCCACCGTGCCGCCGGTCCGGAGTTGCTGGCGGAATGCAAAGCGCTCGGCGGCTGCGCGACCGGGCACGCGAAGCTCACGAAGACCTATGCGCTGCCGTGCCGGTATGTTATCCACACGGTCGGCCCGCGCTGGTGCGGCGGCGCGCACGGAGAGCGTGAGCAGCTCGCCGCCTGCTACCGGTCGTCGCTTGCGCTCGCGCTGGAGCACGGCTGTGCGTCGGTCGCGTTTCCGCTCATCGCCTCCGGTGTTTACGGGTTTCCGAAGGATCTGGCGCTCAGGACGGCGATCGACGCCATCGGCGATTTCCTGCTTGCGCACGATATGACCGTCTACCTCGTCATCTTTGACCGCAAGGCGTATCAGATCGGCAGCAAGCTGTTTGCGGACATCACGGCGTATATTGACGACCGCTATGTTGCAGCACATTCGGATGAGCGCCGTGCACGCCGGCGCCGCATGGAGGCGTATCCGGTCTGCGATGCATCCGTGTGTATGCAGGCGGACGCAGCGCCGGCACCGCGCGCCGTCGGAGTGCAGCACCCAGGCACGCTCAAAGACGCACTCGAGCAGCTCGACGAGAGCTTTTCCGAGATGCTTCTGCGCAAGATCGACGAGCGCGGCATGACGGATGCGCAGTGCTACAAAAAGGCGAACATCGACCGCAAACTCTTTTCGAAGATCCGCTCGGACAAGGGTTATAAGCCCTCCAAGCCAACGGTCATCGCCTTTGCCATCGCTCTGGAGCTGCCGCTTAATGAGCTGCAGGATATGCTTCGCAAGGCGGGCTTCGCGCTCTCGCATTCGAATAAATTTGACATCATCGTGGAGTTTTTCGTCGCGCATGGCAACTACAACGTCTTTGAGATCAACGAGGCGCTGTTCGCGTTTGATCAGAGCCTGATCGGCGCGTGACGCAGCGTGTCCGGAAAATGTCGCCTGCCATGCGACCGGACAAAGCGCATACTGTCGTAAGATATGACTGTAAGGCAAAACCAAGCAGTCATATTTTTTATACGGAGGTATGCAGCATGAAAAAGAACCTGACGGAGATCGTATTCATCCTCGACCGCAGCGGCTCTATGTCCGGCTTGGAGGCGGACACCGTCGGCGGGTTCAACGCCATGATCGCAAAGCAGAAAAGAGAGCCCGGTGAGGCGCTGATCTCGACGGTGCTCTTCGACGATGAGAGCGTTGTCATCCACGACCGTGTACCGGTGCAGAATATCGCACCGATGACAGAGCGGGATTACTATGTGCGCGGCTGCACGGCGCTGCTCGATGCCATCGGCGGCGCGATCCACCACATCGGCAACGTCCACAAGTACGCAAGAACCGAGGATGTACCGGAGCACACGCTCTTTGTCATCACGACCGACGGCATGGAGAACGCCAGCCGCCGCTATGACAGCGAGCGGGTCAAACAGATGATCGAACGGCAAAAGGCGCGTCACGGCTGGGAGTTTTTGTTCCTCGGCGCGAATATCGACGCCGTCGAGACGGCGGGGCGCTTCGGCATCGGCGCGGATCGCGCGGTCAACTACCACGCCGACCGCGCAGGCACGCAGCTCAACTATGAGGTGCTGAGCGAGGCAGTGTCCGCCGTGCGCTGCAGTGCGCCGCTGGGTGCAGCGTGGAAGGAGCGCATCGACGAGGATTTCCGTGCCAGAAAGCACGGCGGGAAACGCTGAGCCCGCTCTGCGGCGCAAAATGCACACAGCCGCCGGAATTTTTCCGGCGGCTGCACCGCTTCTTTCCGGCACACGCTTGCGCAGCGGGTGCAAAGGCGGTATGATAGATGCACCGATATTGAAAAACGGAGGAGAAACTATGAACATTGCTGTCATCACCGGCGCATCCGCCGGCATCGGCCGTGAGCTCGTCTACGCTGTGGATAAGGACGCGGAATATGACGAGATCTGGGTCATCGCCCGCAGAAAAGAGCGGCTTGAGGAGCTGCGCGGCAAGTGCCGCAATCCCATCCGGCCGATCGCGCTCGACCTCTCGGATCTGAGCAGCATCGACGCCTATCAGGCGCTGCTCGAGCAGGAGCAGCCTGAGATCCGCATGCTGGTCAACGCCGCCGGCTGCGGCGTGTTCGGCCCGTTTGCCGAGGCGGACCGCAAGAAGCTCATCTCGAGCGCGCAGCTCAACTCGCTCGCGCTCACGGGGATGTGCCACGCGAGCCTGCCGTATATGCATTCCGGCAGCAATATCATCAACATGGGCTCGAACTCCGCCTGGCAGCCCGTGCCGTTTCAGGCGGTGTACGGCGCGAGCAAGAGCTATGTTCTGAGCCTTTCCCGCGCGCTCGGCCGTGAGCTGCGTCCGCAGGGCATCCATGTCATGTGCGTCTGTCCCGGCTGGATCAAGACGGAGTTCCAGCAGGTCGCGCACCATGATGAGTTCATCCACTACGTGGATAAGTGGTATGGCCCCGATGAGGTGGCGGCGCAGGCCATGAAGGATCTCAAGAAGAAAAAGAGCGTCTCCATTCTCGGTCACCCTGTACGCCGTCAGGTGCGTCTGGTCAAGCTCCTGCCGGTGGATACCGTCATGGACATCTGGTGCAGGCAGCAGGGCATTGAATGAACGCGGCTTTCTGATGATGGCGTACTAACCCCCAGCCTGTCTGCATACATTCCTGTTATCGGGGGTGATGTGCATGAAACGCTGGAAGGTCTACGGCTGCGCGGCGGTGTTTCTGCTGCTGACGGTGGTGAAGATGATCGCACCGGCGGCGGCTGCGGATGCGCGCGCGGTGCTCGTTCCGGCCATCGGTGCGGACGATGATTACCGCGCCGTATTCGCCGAGATCCGCAGCGCATTTTCGACCGCACGGGTGGGGGAGCAGGATGTGCGGCTGCAGCCGTATCTGCCGGACGTGGATATGTCCGCATGGACGACGCCCGCGCCCGAGTCCACGCCGACACCGACACCGCAGCCGACTCCTGAACCGACTCATGAGCCAACGCCGGAACCGACGCGGAGCCCGGAGCTGCAGGCCGCCTTCGCCGCGCGCGAGGCATTTCTCGACGCGCAGGCGGTCTATTCCGGCTATGCCGTCCCGGCAAACGTCAGCTACGCGGTCAGCGAGCTGCCGTTTGCGCACGGCTCTCCGGTCGCGGGCTACACCTCGTCCGGCTTCGGCTACCGGCTGCACCCGCTGGAAAACAAGGTCAAATTTCACTACGGCACAGATTTCGCGGCCAATTCCGGCACGACGGTCTGTGCCTTTGCTGACGGCACGGTGCTCGCCGCCGGGCAGAGCGAGGGGTACGGCAACTATGTCAAGCTCGGTCATGCGGGCGGCTATGCAACGCTCTACGGTCACTGCAGCAAGCTGCTCGTGCGCGCCGGTGAGACGGTGACGCTCGGTCAGCCGATCGCGCTCGTCGGTGCGACCGGCAAGGCGACCGGACCGCACCTGCACTTCGAGCTCATGCACGACGGGTATTATTATAACCCGGAGTTTTACCTTGCCGCATGAAGCGCCGCCGCTTTTCACTCGAGGTGCGCCCGGAGGCAGTCGTGCTGCTCTCCGGGCTGTATTTTTTGCTGCCACTGCGCTGGTGTGCGCGTCTGGCGCTGACCGTGACGGTGCACGAGCTCGGGCACGTCGCGGCGCTGATCTTGTGCGGCGCGCAGGTCTGCGGTCTGCGCATGGAGGGCTGCGGTCTTGTGCTGCGGTGCACGCCGCCGGAGGGCGCGCTGCGCACGGTCACGGCGGCGCTGGCAGGCCCGGCCGCCGGTACGGGGCTGTTTTGCATTCTGCGCGGGCTCGGCTATATCGCGTGTGCGGAGCTGAGTCTGCTCTTTTCGTGTGTGAATCTGCTGCCGGTGCTGCCGCTTGACGGCGGGCGCGCGCTGTATGCCGCACTCGCGGCACTGGCGGGGGAGCGTGCGGCGGAGCGGACGCTCGACGTGCTCGGCCTGGTGCTGCCGGTCGCGCTCATGGTGCTCGGTCTGGCACTGTTTGCGCGTGGATTCGGACTCGCACCGGGGGTGTTCGGCGCGTGGCTGGCACTTTTGCAGCCGGGAATGACTTGCCAAGGCGCGCAACATGATGTAAAATACTCCTACTATCAAATGTAGGAGTGTAGTATGGATCAGCGATTGGAACGCATCCTGCCGCGCGTGCAGAAGCCCGCGCGCTATACCGGCGGCGAGTACCGCCAGATCATCAAGGACAAGGTGGAGGTGGACTTGCGCCTCGCTTTTTGTTTCCCGGATATTTATGAGATCGGCATGTCGAACATCGGCATGCGCATCCTCTATGCCACAATGAATCAGATGCCCGGCGTCTGGTGTGAGCGTGTGTTCGCCCCATGGGGCGATATGGAGCAGGAGATGCGCAAGGCCGGCATCCCGCTCTACGCGCTCGAGAGCGGCGACCCCGTGAGCGATTTTGACGTCGTAGCGTTTTCCCTCGGCTACGAGATGGCGTATCCCGCCGTACTCAATATGCTCGACCTCGCCGGCATCCCGCTGCGCAGCGCCGACCGTCCGGAGCTGACGCCGCTGGTCATGGCGGGCGGCACGGCGTGCAGCAACCCCGAGCCGATGGCACCGTTTTTTGATCTCATGATCATTGGCGAGGGCGAGGAGGTCAATAACGAGGTGCTCGAGCTGTTCCGGCAGGCGCGGAAGTCCGGCTGGAGCAAGACGCAGTTTCTCGAGGCGGCGGCCAAGATCCAGGGCGTGCTCGTCCCGTCGTTTTACGTTCCGCACTGGAATCCGGACGACACGCTGCACGACCTGACCCCGACACACGGCGCGCCCGCGCGCGTGACCAAGCGCATCATTCAGGATCTGGACGCCTGCTATTATCCGACCGATCCCATCGTCCCAAGCACGGAGATCGTGCACGACCGCGTGAATGTGGAGCTCTTTCGCGGCTGCATCCGCGGCTGCCGCTTCTGTCAGGCGGGGTATGTCTATCGCCCGGTGCGCCCGCGCAAGCCGGAGACGATCGTCCGGCTCGGCATCGAGTCGTTCCAGAACACCGGTTATCAGGAGGCGACGCTGCTGTCGCTCTCGAGCAGCGACTACCGCCCGCTCGATGAGGTGTGCGACGGGTTGCTGGAATACTGCGAGCCGCGCAGCATGAGTCTCGCGCTGCCGTCACTGCGTGCGGACAATTTTTCGATGGACATCATGAGCCGTCTGCAGAAGGTGCGCAAGGGCGGTCTGACCTTCGCGCCTGAGGCCGGTACGCAGCGCCTGCGCGATGCGATCAACAAAAACGTGCGCGAGGAAGATCTGCTCCATTCCTGCCGCGTCGCCTTCGAGGGCGGCTGGAACGGTATCAAGCTCTACTTCATGCTCGGTCTGCCGACGGAGACGGATGAGGACGTGCTCGGCATCGCGGAGCTGGCCAATCAGGTGCTGCACACGTGGCGTATGTATGCGACGAACAAGGCGCGCGGCGTGCGCATCACGGTCAGCACGTCCTGCTTCGTGCCGAAGCCGCACAGCCCCTTCCAGTGGGAGCGGCAGGTGACGATGGAGGAGTATCAGCGCAAGGTCAATCTCCTGCGCGAAAACATCAAGGCCAGGAACGTGACCTACAACTGGCACGATCCGGATACGAGCTTTGTCGAGGCCGTGCTCTCGCGCGGCGACCGGCGCATTGCCGACGTGATTGAGGAGGTCTGGCGCCGCGGCGGAAAGCTCGAGGCATGGGGTGATTACTTCTCGTTCGAGCGCTGGATGTCCGCCATGGATGCCTGCGGCGTCGATCCGATGCGCTACGCCTGCCGCGAGCGCGGCAAGGATGAGTTTCTGCCGTGGGACATCGTGGATATGGGCGTGCGCCGCGCGCACCTGTGGCACGAGCGCGAGCAGGCGTATAAGGCTGAGCTCTCGCCCGACTGCCGCAAGCAGTGCACCGGCTGCGGTGCGCTCTCACTCATGACGGAAGGGGGCAAGTGCGATGCCTGAAAAGCTCAGACTGCGGTTTGAAAAGACCGGTCGCGCAATCTATATCTCGCACCTTGACCTCATGCGCACGATGCAGCGCGTGTTTCTGCGCGCCGACTGCCCGCTGAAGTATTCCGAGGGCTTTAACCCGCACGCACTCATTTCCATCCTGCTGCCGCTGTCCGTCGGCGTAGGGAGCGTGTGCGAGCTGATGGATTTTCAGCTGCGTGAGGACGTGGATCTCGCTGCGCTTCCCGAGCGGCTCACGGCGGTCATGCCCGAGGGCATCCGCGCGCTCGAGGCATATCCGGCCGGACGCAAGGTGCGCGAGCTCAAGTGGCTGCGTGTGACCGGTCGGTATGAATACGACAACGCAGACCCCGCGGACATGGCGGAAAAGCTCTGCGCGTTTTACGCGCAGGATGCCATCGTCATCACCCGCAAGACCAAGCGCGGGGAAGGGCAGATGGACATCGTGCCCGCAATCTCGGAGCTGCACGTGCGCCCGGAGGTGCGGTTCGTGACGATTGAGGCTGTTGTCTCCGCACAGGAGCCGACGCTCAACCCCGACCATCTCGTTACGGCGCTGCATCAGCTGGCGCCCGAGCTGGCGCCGGATTTTGCGGCCTTTACCCGGCAGGAGGTTTATACGGAAGATATGCAAATTTTCCGCTGAAAACACTTGCAATCTCAGAAAAGATGTGCTATCATCTTATGGCTTGTGCGAAACAGCGTTTCGCAAGATAACGACGGTCCGCTGCCGAGACCGGCTCTGTCCACCGGTATGAACGTCTGATAAAGGAAGGATTTCATTATGGATCTCATCAAAACTCTGACCGCGCAGTACATGAAACCCGAGCTGCCGGCCATGCGCGTCGGCGACACCGTGCGTGTCACTGTCCGCGTCAACGAGGGCAACCGTGAGCGTACGCAGGCCTTCGAGGGCACCATCATCGCCAAGAAGCACGGCGGCATCAACGAGACGATCACCGTCCGCCGCATCTCCTACGGTGTCGGCTGTGAGAAGGTTTTCCCGGTGCACTCTCCCACGATCGTGTCCGTCGATACCGTTCGCCGCGGCAAAGTCCGCAGAGCCAAGCTGTACTACCTGCGCGACCGCGTGGGCAAGAGAGCCAAGGTCAAAGAGCTTATCTAAGTGGATACTGCAAAAAAAGAGGCTTCGGCCTCTTTTTTTGCATTTTCAGGGTGTTTTTACGATCCGGCCGGAAAAGAATTCACACAATTTTAGTTGCCGAAAACGGGTCTGAGCGTGTATAATATAGTTTACGAATTTTTGACACCGAGGTATTGAGATATGGACAGCAAAAATCCGAACGGCGCCAATACCCGCGCCGAAGTGTATGACTGGATCCAGTGCATCATCTTTGCACTGGTGTTCTGCGTGCTGCTGTTTGTGTTTGGCGCGCGCATGGTCAACGTTGTCGGACACTCCATGGTGCCGACGCTTGAGCAAAACGACAAGGTCATCATCTCCAACCTGTTTTATCACCCCAAGCAGGGGGACATCGTTGTGCTGCGCAAGCAGACGCTCATGGATGAGCCCATCGTCAAGCGCATCATTGCGACCGAGGGACAGACCGTGGACATTGACTTTGACGACGGCGTCGTCTATGTCGACGGCAAGGCGCTCGACGAGCCGTATGTGAACGCGCCCGTGCACGACCGTGAAAACTTTGAGGGCAAGATCACAGTGCCGAAAGGCAGTGTGTTCGTTATGGGTGACAACCGCAATGCCTCCACCGACAGCCGCGACGCGCGTCTCGGCTGCGTGGACACACGCTATATCATGGGCAGGGTGTATTTTACGCTCTTCCCGGTCAAGAATATCGGAGTTGTGAAATAATATGGCGCAGGATTTTGAAAAACTGAATATCCAGTGGTTTCCGGGGCATATGACCAAGGCGCAGCGCATGATCGAGGAGCACATGAAGCAGGTCGATGCCGTGTGCGAGATCCTGGATGCGCGCATCCCGATGGCAAGCCGCAACCCGGACATTGACCGTCTCGCGGGCGATAAGCCCCGCATCGTCGTGCTCAACCGCACCGACCTCGCCGACCCGAAGGCGACGGCGCGGTGGCGCGCCGTTTTTCAGCGGCAGGGCATGACCGTGCTCGAGACCGACAGCCGCAGCGGCAAGGGCGTCAACGGCTTTTCCGGTGCGGTGCGCACGGCGCTGCACGATAAGATCGAGGCGTATGCCGCCAAGGGGCAGGTCGGGCGCGCGATGCGCGTCATGGTGCTCGGCATCCCGAATGTGGGCAAATCCACGTTTATCAATAAGGTGGCGCGGCGCAAGGCAGCCGCCGCCGGCGACCGGCCGGGCGTCACGCGCGGCAAGCAGTGGATCACAGTCGATCAGGGACTGGAGCTGCTGGACACGCCGGGTATCCTCTGGCCGCGCTTTGACAGTCAGGAGGTCGGCGAGCTGCTGGCCATTACCGGCGCGATCAAGGCCGAGGTGCTCGACCGCGAGACGCTGGCGGCAAACTTCATGCTCCGGCTCGCGCGGTATTATCCCGATGCCGTGGAGCAGCGCTATAAGTTCCGCCCGGACCCCGCGTGCAACGGCTTCGAGCTGCTGGAGCAGGCGGCGAAAAAGCGCGGCTTTCTCATCTCCGGCGGGGAATATGACCTTGAGCGCATGGCGGGCGTTCTGCTCGATGAATACCGCGGCGGCAAGCTCGGCCGCATCACGCTTGAGATGCCGGAGGCGGAAGCATGACGCAGGTCGATTTGTGGACACTGGAGGCAGAGCTCTGCACCCCCGACACGCAGCCGCTGTGCGGCGTGGATGAGGCCGGGCGCGGACCGCTGGCCGGGCCGGTGTGCGCGGCGGCGGTGATGCTGCCGCCGGGACTGGTGATCCCGGGGCTGAACGACTCCAAAAAGCTCTCGGAGAAAAAGCGCGAGGCGCTCTATGACACCATCCGCGCGCAGGCGCTCAGCTACGGCATCGCGTTTGCGACCGTGGAGGAGATCGAGGAATGCAACATCCTCGGCGCGACGTTTCTGGCCATGAACCGCGCCATCGCGCAGCTTACGCCGCAGCCGGGGCTTGCGCTCATCGACGGCAACCGCAGCGCCGGCATCACCGTGCCGAGCCGCTGCGTCGTCGGCGGCGACGGCAAATGCGCCGATATTGCGGCAGCCTCCGTGCTCGCCAAGGTCACGCGTGACCGCTATATGCGCGACATGGCGCAGACTTACCCGCAGTACGGATTTGAAAAGCACAAGGGCTACGGCACGGCGGCACATTACGCTGCCATCCGGGAATATGGGGCGTGTCCCATCCACCGGCCGTCGTTCCTGAAGAAGATGCACTGATATGGCCGGTGCAGTCAGGGGAACGCGCGGCGCGTGGGGTGAGGATTACGCGGTGGCCTACCTGCGCCGGCACGGGTATCGCATCCTCGCGCGCAACTACAGCTGCCGCTTCGGCGAGATCGACATCATCGCCTCTGACCGGCGCTATGTCGTGTTCGTAGAGGTAAAGCTGCGCGCGTCCGACCGGTTCGTGCGCGCGGGCGCTTATGTGACGCCGGCAAAGCAGGCGCGTATCCGCACGGCGGCATCGCTGTGGCTGGCGGAACATGAGACGCCGCTGCAGCCGCGCTTTGACGTGATCGAGATCTACGGCGATGCGGATACGCCGCGCCGCCAGCGCAGGATCAATCAGATCGAAAATGCATTTGAATAACGAGGGATCGGATATGAACTATTTCAGCACAAGAGACCATCAGCACATTGTTTCTGCCGCGCAGGCAATCGCCTGCGGCCTCGCGCCCGACGGCGGTCTGTTCGTGCCGGAGACGCTGCCGGAGGTGTCTGCGCAGCAGCTTCAGGCGCTGTGCGGCATGACGTATCAGCAGCGTGCCGTCGAGATCATGCGCCCGTTTTTGAGCGAGTTTTCCGATGAGGAGCTCACGCACTTCACTGCTGCAGCCTACGGCGACCAGTTTGACGATGCGGCCGTTGCGCCGCTGCGCCGGCTGGATGATACCACCGCGTTTCTCGAGCTCTGGCACGGACCGACCTGCGCATTTAAGGACATGGCGCTGCAGATCCTGCCGTACCTGCTCACGGCGAGCCTGAAAAAGTGCGGCGAGCAGCGGCAGGTGTGCATTCTCGTCGCCACCTCGGGCGATACCGGCAAGGCCGCTCTGCAGGGCTTCGCCGATGTGCCGGGCACGAAGATCCTCGTGTTTTATCCCTACAGCGGCGTGTCGGAGATCCAGCGCCTGCAGATGGTCACGCAGACCGGCAGCAATGTCGCGGTCAGCGCGGTGCGCGGCAATTTTGACGACGCGCAGACCGGCGTCAAGCAGATCTTCGGCGACAAGGCGTTTGCCGGCGCGCTGTCGCAGCGCGGCTGGTTTTTGTCCTCCGCCAACTCCATCAACTGGGGGCGCTTGCTGCCGCAGATCGTCTATTATTTCTCGGCGTACTGCGATGCTGTCAACGGCGGCATGATCGCAATGGGAGATAAGCTCAACTTCGTCGTGCCGACCGGCAACTTCGGCGACATTCTTGCCGGCTGGTACGCAAAGCAGATGGGTCTGCCGGTGGGCAAGCTCGTCTGCGCGTCCAACGCCAACAACGTGCTCACGGATTTCATCCGCACCGGCACGTATGACAAAAACCGTCCGTTTCACACCACGGCGTCCCCGTCGATGGATATCCTCGTGTCGAGCAACCTCGAGCGGCTGCTCTATGCGCTCTGCGGCAGTGACACGGAGGTCGCGGGCTATATGCAGCAGCTGCGTGAGCAGGGACGGTATACCGTTTCCGACGCGCTGCTCGCCAAGATCCGCGAGACGTTTGCCGGCGGCTGCTGCAACGACATCCAGACGCGCGAGAAGATCGGCCGCGCGTGGCGCGACCATCGCTATCTGATCGACACGCACACGGCCGTCGCCTACCACGTGCTCGATGAATACCGCCGCGAGACCGGCGATGCCGCCCCGGCGGTCGTCGTGTCTACGGCGAGCCCCTTCAAGTTCTGCGATCAGGTGCTGCGCGGAATCGGCGGCACGGCCGATGCCTTCGGTCCGGAGCTGATCCGCCGCCTGACGTGCGAGACGCGCATCGATGCGCCCGCGCCGCTGACCGGTCTCGATGCGCGTCCGGTGCGCTTCGGCGGCTGCGTGGATCGGACGCAGATGCTGCACACGGTGGACGAATTCCTGAAATAACGAAAGAATATGTAACGGACGGGAGACCCGTCCGCCGGGTCAGAACGCCGCGCTGCCTTTCTTGGTAAAGGTGCTGCAAAACGTCTCGTCCTTGCAGGAACAGGTGCCCTGCGTGTTTTTGACCTGAATGTGGTTCGCGTGGCAGCGCTTGCCGTCGGCATTGTAGGCGCAGTTGCTCACATCGCACGCGACATTGTGCTCACAGCAGTCTTTGGTATGGTCGCTCATGATCGTGCCTCCAGATCAGATTCCGGCCTTGCCGGTCAGATCTATTGTGTGCGGCGGGGCGCAAAATATACGGAGGAACGCAAATGGCATTGTATGCGATCGGCGACCTGCATCTGTCCTTGGGCGCTGACAAGCCCATGGACGTGTTTGGCGGGCCGTGGGAAAACTATGTGGAGAAGCTCCGTCTCGGCTTCTCGGCGCTGCATGACGAAGATGTCTGCGTGCTCTGCGGCGATCTTGCGTGGGGCATGACGATGGAGCAGGCGCTGCCGGACTTTCAGTTTATCGAGGCGCTGCCCGGAAAAAAGATCCTGCTCAAGGGCAACCACGACTTCTGGTGGAGCACGGCAAAAAAAGCCTACGATTTTTTCGAGGCACATGATATGCACACCATGGACATTCTGAACAATAACTGCTATTTTTATGGTGACTATGCCATCTGCGGCACGCGCGGCTGGTTTTATGAGGGGGCCAAGGGCGAGGCGCATGACCGCAAGATCATGCTGCGCGAGGTCGGCCGTCTCGAGGCGTCGCTCAAGGCGGCGGGGGACAAGACCAAGCTCGTCTTTCTGCACTACCCGCCGAAGTATCTGGGCTATGAGTGCCCGGAGATCTTGGCGCTGCTCGATGCCTACCATGTGCCGCTGTGTTGCTACGGGCATATCCACAGCCGAGGCTGCCGCAGCGCCTTTCAGGGAATGTATCACGAGACGGAGTTTCGGCTGCTGTCGGCGGACTATATTTCCTTTTGTCCGCGCAAGATTCTCCCGTGAAACAGGTGTTGATTTTGAGATGCGAATCTGTTATAGTATTTAGGCGTGTTCTTTCATACCAATTTTTATGTACACAAGATACCCGGCGATAAATGATTAGAGGAGGAAATCCAATGAACATCCAGAACATTGAAAAGAAAGAAAAGAATATGGCGACCTTTGAGGTGAAGGTCCCGGCTGACGTGTTTGATAACGCGGTCAACGAAGTATATAAAAAGAACAAGAGCCAGCTCTATGTGGCCGGCTTCCGCAAGGGCAAGGCGCCGCGTGCCGTCATCGAGGGTATGTACGGCAAGGACGTGTTCTATCCCGAAGCCATTGAGACGCTGGCGCAGGAGGCTTTTGAGGCCGGCCGTGCCGAGTGCGGCTTTGAGTGCGTTGGCGCGCCCAGCCTGCTCGATCAGCAGATCAACGACGACAAGGAGCTCATCTACACCTTCGAAGTCGCCGTCTACCCCGAGGTCGTCCTCGGCCAGTACAAGGGCCTTGAAGTCCCCCAGAATCATGAGACGTTCGACGAGAGCAAGGTCGACGAGGAGATGCTGAATGTCCAGAAGCGCAACGCCCGTCTGATCGACGTTGAGCGCGAGGCGAAGCTGGGCGACCACACCACGATCGACTTTGCCGGCTTCATTGACGGTAAGCAGTTCGACGGCGGCACGGCCGAGAACTATGACATCGAGCTCGGCTCGAACACGTTCGTGCCCGGCTTTGAGGAGCAGATCGTCGGCATGAAGGCCGGCGATGAGCGCGACGTCGTCGTCACCTTCCCCGAGAACTATGTTGCGGAGCTGGCCGGCAAGGAGGCCACCTTCAAGGTCACCGTCAAGAGCGTCAAGGAGCCCGAGCTGCCGGAGCTGGACGACGAGCTGGCGAAGGACATCTCCGACTACGAGACCATCGCTGAGTACCGCGATCACGTCCGTGAGGATCTGGAAAAGCAGTTCAACGAGGAGCAGGAGTCCGATTACGCGACTCGCCTCATGAAGGCTGCCGTTGACAACATGACCGTTGAGATCCCCGAGCCCATGGTTCTGGCCAAGCTCGATGAGCAGCTGCGCAACTACATCTCCACCATGGGTGTCAGCCCCGAGCTCACCCGTGAGCAGGTGCTCGCCTCTATGGGTCTCGACGAGAAGACCTTCCAGGAGATCATGCGCCCGCAGGCCATGTTCGAGATCAGCACCGATCTGCTGCTCGATGCGATCGTCAAGGCAGAGAACATCGAGCTCGACGAGGGCGAGCTCGACGAGATGTACCAGAAGATGGCCGACGAGTATAAGATGGAAGTCGACCAGATCAAGCAGTACGTTGACGAGAAGATCATCGTTCTGGATATGAAGCGCCGCAAGGCCGCCCAGCTCATCCGCGACACCGCGGTGGACAAGGAGCCCGAGGCGAAGGAAGAGGCAGCCGAGTAATTCCCAGAGAGCTGTTTGGATTCCGGGCAGAACGGTTATGCTCTCTTGGATAAGCGAAACACCGAAAGGAGCGTACCATGAGTTTAGTACCGTACGTTGTCGAGCAGACCTCCCGCGGGGAGCGCTCGTACGACATTTTTTCCCGCCTGCTCAATGACCGCATCATCATGCTGTCCGAGGAGGTCAATGACACCACCGCCAGCCTGATCGTGGCGCAGCTGCTGTATCTGGAGGCGCAGGATCCCGATAAGGACATCCAGTTTTATATCAACAGCCCCGGCGGCAGTGTGACTGCGGGTCTCGCCATCTATGACACCATGCAGTACATTAAGGCGGATGTTTCCACCATCTGTGTTGGCCTGGCTGCGTCGATGGGCGCGTTTCTGCTCTCATCCGGCGCGAAGGGCAAGCGTCTGGCACTGCCGAACTCGGAGATCATGATCCATCAGCCCTCCGGCGGCAGTCAGGGTCAGTGCACGGACATTCAGATCCAGGCACGGCAGATCCTGCGCATCAAGGATCGCCTCAATCACATCCTCGCGGAGAACACCGGCAAGCCGGTCGAGACCATCGCCGAGGACTGCGAGCGCGATAACTTCATGACCGCAGAGGAAGCACAGGCCTACGGTCTGGTGGACAAGGTCATCTATAAGCGATAATCTGTCAGGGGAGGGAACCGCCGTTCCCTCCCTGTTTCAAATGTAGAAAATGTGAGGTTTTTATGGCCAGAAATGACGAAAAGAAGAGCGTGCGCTGCTCTTTTTGCGGGAAACCGCAGTCGCTGGTAAACCGGCTTGTTGCCGGTAACGGCGTCTATATCTGCGATGAGTGCGTGCGCCTTTGCATGAGCATCATCGACGAGGGCTATGAGCCCGAGAGCGTTTCTACGGCACAGGTCACGCTCCGGCGCGACCAGCTGCCGAAGCCGGCTGAGATGCGCGCGACGCTCGATGACTATATCATTGGCCAGGACCGTGCCAAGGTGGTACTGTCCGTGGCGGTGTATAACCACTATAAGCGCATTCTGCGCGGCGATCAGGACAGTGACGTCGAGCTGCAAAAGAGCAACGTCCTGCTCATCGGACCGACCGGCAGCGGCAAGACGCTCTTCGCCCAGACGCTGGCCAAGATGCTCGACGTGCCGTTTGCCATTGCGGATGCGACCACGCTCACCGAGGCCGGCTATGTCGGTGAGGATGTGGAGAATATCCTGCTCAAGCTGCTGCAGGCGGCAGACTTTGATGTTGAGCGCGCGCAGCGCGGCATTATTTATATCGACGAGATCGATAAGATCGCCCGCAAGAGCGAGAACACGTCCATCACGCGCGACGTCTCCGGCGAGGGCGTGCAGCAGGCGCTGCTCAAGCTGCTCGAGGGCACGGTCGCAAACGTCCCGCCGCAGGGCGGACGCAAGCACCCGCAGCAGGAGTTTATTCAGGTCGATACGACGAACATCCTCTTCATCTGCGGCGGCGCGTTTGACGGCGTGGATAAGATCATCGAGCGCCGCATGGACAAAAAGTCCATGGGCTTCGGCGCCGAGATCCAGAGCGCCAAGGAGCGCAACCTGACCGAGATCATGAAGAATGTGCAGCAGCATGATCTGCTGAAGTTCGGCATCATCCCGGAGCTGATCGGCCGTATGCCGGTCATCACGGCGCTGGCGAGCCTCAGCCGTGAGGACATGGTGCGCATCCTCAAAGAGCCCAAAAACGCCCTGACCAAGCAGTATCAGGCGCTGATGCAGTTTGACGACGTCGAGCTGGAATTTGAGGATGAGGCGCTGGGCAGAATTGCGGATAAGGCGATCGCGATGGAGATCGGCGCGCGCGGCCTGCGCAGCGTCATGGAGGGCGTCATGACGGATCTGATGTATTCCGTGCCGTCCGACCCGACGATCAGCAAGATCACCATCACCGCAGCGTGCGTGGACGGCACCGAGCCGCCGCGCATCGAGCATCGGGAGCAGTGAGCCGGCGCTGACTGCACCCTTGTACCCCTGAGCGAAAGAGGAATCTGAATGGATAACACAAATTCTATGGATCATGTGGAATTTACCGACCGGCGCAGCCTGCCGATGATGGCACTGCGCGGCCTGACCGTGTTCCCGGGCATGATGCTGACCTTTGAGGTCGAGCGCAGTATGTCCATCGCGGCGCTGAACATGGCCATGAGTGACGATCAGATCATCTATCTGGTGCCGCAGATCGACATTGCGACGGATATCCCCACCCCGGAGGACGTCTACGGTGTGGGCACGGTCTGCCGCATCAAGCAGATGATGAAGCAGCCCGGCAGCAAGACCGTCCGCGTCATGGCCGAGGGCATCGAGCGCGGCCGGACGCTGGCCGTGCGCACCGATATGCCCTGTTTTGTGGCGGAGGTCGAACCGATGCCGGACGTCGCCGAGCGCAAGACCGCGCGGATCGAGGCGCTCATCCGCCATTGCTGCAACCTGTTTGATGCCTATGTGACCGTGTCCGGCAACATGGCGCCGGAGTCGGTCATCACGGTGCTCGGCAGCACGAACGCCGGCTTTGTGTCGAATTTCATCGCGCAGCACGTGTTCCTGCGTCCCGAGCAGAAGCAGGAGCTGCTTGAGCAGACGCGGCCGAGCCGCAGGCTTACGCTGCTGTCGAAAATGCTGCTGCATGAGACGAGTGTGCTCGGCCTGCAGCATCAGCTTGAGGAGGCGGCGCAGGATCGTCTCAACCAGACGCAGCAGGAGTATCTGCTGCGCGAACAGATGAAGATCATTCAGGCAGAGCTCGGCGAGGCGGACGACCCCGACTCCGAGAGCACCGCCTATCGGGAGAAGATCCAGGCGCTGCACCTGCCGGAGGAATCCGAGCAGCGCCTGCTCAAGGAAGTCGACCGGCTCAAAAAGCAGCCGTTCGGCTCGTCGGAGGCGTCCGTTATCCGCAACTATCTGGATGTCTGCCTCGAGCTGCCGTGGAACACCCGCACCGAGGAGCGGCTCGATGTGCGCGCCGCGCGCAAAGTGCTCGACGATGAGCATTTCGGTCTCGAAAAGGTCAAGGACCGCATCACGGAATATCTGGCCGTGCGCCAGCTCGCGCCCGATGTCAAGGGCGGCGTGCTGTGTCTGGTAGGCCCTCCGGGCACGGGCAAGACGAGCATCGCTATGAGCATTGCCCATGCCACGAACCGCAAGCTCTCGCGCATCTCCCTCGGCGGCGTGCACGATGAGGCGGAGATCCGCGGTCACCGCAAGACGTACGTCGGTGCGATGCCCGGCCGCATCATCAACGGTCTGACCATCGCCGGCAGTATGAACCCCGTCATGGTGCTCGATGAGATCGACAAGCTCGGCAGCGACTACCGCGGCGACCCGTCCTCGGCGCTGCTCGAGGTGCTCGACGCGGAGCAGAACGATCATTTCCGGGATAACTTCATGGAGATCCCGGTCGACCTGTCGGACGTGTTTTTCGTGCTCACGGCAAACACGCTCGACACCATCCCGCGCCCGCTGCTCGACCGCATGGAGGTCATTGAACTCTCGAGCTATACCGATGAGGAAAAGCTCCAGATCGCAAAGCAGCATCTGCTGCCCAAGCAGCGCAAAAAGCACGGCCTCAAGCAGGCGCAGCTGCGCGTGAGCGATGATGCCATCCGTGAGATCATCACGCTCTATACGCGGGAGTCCGGCGTGCGTGTGCTCGAACGCAGCCTTGCCGCCGTCTGCCGCAAGACCGCCAAGCGCATCGCGCTCGGCGAGTGCAAGAGCGTGCAGCTGCGCGCCGGCAGCGTGGCCAATTATCTCGGCCCCGCGCGCTATGAGCCGGAGCGCGTCTATGCACAGGATGAGGTCGGCCTTGTGCGCGGCCTTGCGTGGACGTCCGTCGGCGGGGAAGTGCTCGATGTCGAAGTCGCCGTGCTCGACGGCACGGGCAAGCTCGAGTTGACCGGCAACCTCGGCAATGTCATGAAGGAGTCGGCGCAGGCCGCCGTCACCTATATCCGCAGCCGTGCACAGCTGCTCGGCATCGACCCGGAGTTTTATAAGAACAAGGATATCCACATTCACTTCCCGGAGGGCGCCGTGCCGAAGGACGGTCCGTCAGCCGGCATCACGATCTGCATCGCGGTCATCTCCGCGCTCACGAACACGCCCGTGCGCCGCGACCTCGCCATGACGGGTGAGATCACGCTGCGCGGCCGTATCCTGCCGATCGGCGGCCTGAAGGAAAAGACGATGGCTGCCATGCGCATCGGCATCACGACGGTCATCATCCCGCGTGAGAACGAAAAGGATCTGGAAGAGATTGACCCGACCGTGCGCAGCGCGCTCAAGTTCGTCACGACCGACCATGTGGATAAGATCCTCGACGTTGCGTTCGGCCGCCGGTTTGCTGCGGCCGTCAAGGCGGCGCATTCCGACGCGCACGCCGACACCGCGAACGTCAATCTGCGCCAGTGAGGTGAGCGTATGCCGACCCTGAACCTGAATAAGGCGGAGTTTCTCAAGTCCGCCGTCAGCCCGTCCGGCTTTCTGACGGCTGACCTGCCGTGCATCGTCTTTGCCGGCAAGTCAAACGTCGGCAAGTCCTCGGTTATCAACCGATTGCTCAACCGCAAAAATTTTGCCCGCGTTGGCTCGCAGCCCGGAAAGACCGTCCATGTGAACTATTTTTGCATCGACCGCCGGGCGTACTTTGTCGACCTGCCGGGCTACGGCTATGCCAGCGTCGCCAAAACGGAGCGCGACCGCTGGGGTAAGCTCATGGAGGATTTCTTCGCTGACCCTGCGCGCATCACGCTCGGCATCATGATCGTCGACGCCCGCCACAAACCCACGGCGGATGATGAGACGATGGCCGCGTGGTTTCATTCCACCGGCCGCCCGATGGTCGTCGTGGCCAACAAGTGCGACAAGCTCAAAAAGTCGGAGATCGAGCCGAATCTCGCGCGCATCCGCGCGACGCTGCTGCTGCCGGATGACGCGGTGCTGCTGCCGTTTTCGGCGGAGAAGGGCACCGGGCGCGAGGCGCTGCTCGGGGAGATCCTGCGTGCCGTTGGCTGAATCAAAAACGCTGTGCAGAGCGTGCGATCGCGCGCTCTGCACTTGTTTTTTCGCATGGGACTTGCTATAATGCAATTTTGTAAGAATGGGAGGTGCGTGCGTGAACACACTGCAATCGATCTGGAACGGGCTCGACTGGTCATATCTGCTCAATATCGTGCTGTCGGTCGTTCCGGCGCTGCTGTGCATCACGTTTCACGAGGTATCGCACGGCTGGGTCGCGTATCGCCTCGGCGATCCAACGGCGAAGGACGCCGGGCGTCTCACGCTCAACCCGCTCAAACATATCGACATGATGGGTCTGCTGATGATGGTCGTGTTCAAGTTCGGCTGGGCGAAGCCCGTACCGGTGAACATGATGCGCTTTCGCAATCCCAAGTGCGGCATGGCGCTTACGGCGCTGGCCGGTCCGGTGTCCAATGTGCTGCTCGCACTTGTGTTTCTGTTTCTGTACGGCCTGCTGTACCGGGCGCTGTACTCAGTACAGTTTCTGCTGGACATGATCTGGCTGACGGCGTACATCAGTCTGGCGCTGGCCATTTTCAACATCATCCCGGTCTCGCCGCTCGACGGGTCGAAGGTGCTCTTTGCGCTGCTGCCCGACGCGGCCTATGCAAAGCTGATGCGCTATGAGCGCTATGGGATGATCCTGCTGCTCGTGCTGGTCGCGACCGGCGTGCTCGGCAAGCCGCTCACCACGGTGACGGAGGCCGTGTTTGACAAACTCTTTGTATTTGCGGAGTGGGGCTATGAACTTATCGGCATCTTCGGCTAAGCCGGGCGATCCAACTTATTTTCTCGAGGGCATCATCCATGACAAGAGCGAAATGGCGGATTTTGAAGGTCCGCTGAGTCTGATCCTGCTGCTGCTGTCGAAGAATAAGATCGAGATCCGCGACATCAAGATCTCGGACATCCTCGATCAGTATCTGGAGTACCTCAACGCCATGGAAAAGCTCGATCTCGAGATCGCGAGCGAGTTTGTGCAGATGGCGTCGTATCTGCTCTATATCAAGACGCGTATGCTTCTCACCGAGGAGAAGGAGGTCACGGAGCTCGAACAGCTCATCGCCTCGCTCGAGCAGCTCAAGTGCAAGGATACGTATGCGGCGGTCAAGACCGTCACACCGATGCTCGAGGCCGCGGCGCAGACCGGGCTGCACTATCTGTCGCGCCCGCCGGAGCCGCTGCCGAAGGCGGCGGGGGAGTACCGCTACCGCATCGAGGAGACCGATCTTCTGCGCGCGCTGCTGTCCGTTTTTACGCGCGGTGGTGCAGCGTCGACGGATGCGCTGCAAATGGCAGCGCCCAAGCGCATCATCTACAGTGTGCGCGATAAGTGCCGCACGCTCATTGACGAGCTGCGTGAGCGGGGGAGCATGCCGCTCAATGCGCTCTATGGTCAGTGCGCGAGCCGCAGCGAGATCGTGGCGACCTTTTTGTCCGTGCTCGAGCTGTGCAGTCTCGGCCACCTGATGCTCTCGGAGCAAAACGGCGAGTATGTCGCAAGCTTCACGGGCGGCACGACGGACGATATTCTGGAATCCATTGTTGAGTGAGAAATTTTATGGAACACGACGAATTGCTTTCGGTCATTGAGGCCATCTTATTTGCAGCGGGCGATCCCGTGCCGGCGTCGCGCATCGCGCTCGTCACCGGTGAGCAGACGCAGACGATCATCTCGGCTGCCAAGGATCTTGCTGCGGCGTATGAGGAAAACCGCTGCGGTATGCGTCTGGTGCAGATGAACGATCTGCTGCAGCTTTGCTCCGCACCGGAGTATGCCGACTACATCCGACGCACGCTCGAGCAGCGCAAGCCGCCCAAGCTCTCGCAGCCGGCGCTGGAGGTGCTGGCGATCGTGGCATATTTTCAGCCGGTCACGCGCGCATATGTCGATCAGGTGCGCGGCGTGGACAGCGCCTACACGGTCACGACGCTGCTGGAGCGCGGGCTCATTGAGTCCTGCGGCAAGCTCGATGCACCCGGCCGCCCGTCACTGTACCGCACGAGCGCGCTGTTTTTGCGCACCATGGGCATGCAGTCGCTCGACGAGCTGCCTGTGCTGCCGGATCTGTCGTCCGATGAGGGCGCGGAAAAGCTTGAGCAGGCCATCTCGGAGCTGCGCGGCCGCGGCGAACAGATGGAGCTGACCGACACGGAGGAAAAACCGACAGGGGAGTGATGCCGATTGACGGCCCTGTGGATCATCCTGGCGATCGCGCTGGCGCTGACGCTGCTGAATCTGCTGCCGGTCGGCGTGGATGCGGCGTACGCCGAGGGAGCGTTTTCCCTCGCGGCGCGCATCGGTCCGGCGCGGCTGCACCTGCTGCCGAAGGCGCCGGATGCAAAGCCCGGGAAGGCAAAAACCAAGAAACCGAAGAAGAAAAAAGCAAAGAAAAAGTCTGCGCCGCCGGACGCGCAGATGCTGTTCAACCTGGCGGAGCTCGGCTTGCAGGCGCTCGATCGTCTGCGGCAGAAGCTGCACGTGCGGCTGCTGCGGCTGGTATTTGTGTCCGGTGCGCCAGACCCGTATGACACGGCGCTGGCGTTCGGCTGTGTCAACGCCGCGCTCGGCGCGCTCACGCCGCTGGCTGAGCGGACGCTGTGCATCGACGAGCGGGACATTCAGACCGGCGTGGATTTTGACGCCGAGCGTCCGCGCATCGACGCACGCATCGTCTGCACGATCCGCATCGGGCAGATCGTCGCCGTCGCGCTCATATTCGGCGTTGGATATCTGAAGCAAAAGCTGCAGGCAAAGAAGGCTCGCGCCGCGCGTGCAAAGACCGCGCCGGACACGCAGGAAAGGAAGGTCAGCAATGGATAACCAAATCAGCGCAGTCATGACTGCGACCATGAGCAAGATCAAGGAAATGGTGGACACGAACACCGTCGTCGGCGAACCGATCACGACGCCGGACGACATCACGCTCATTCCGCTCTCGCGCGTCAGCTTCGCCTTCGCCAGCGGCGGGTCGGAGTTTCCGATGAAGGAGAACCAAAACGGCGTCGGCTGCGGCAGCGGCGCAGGCGTCAAGGTCGAGCCGATGGGCTTTCTGATCGTGAAGGACGGCAATGTGCGTATGCTCAACGTCATGCCGCCCGCCTCGAACACGTTTGACCGGCTCATCGACATGACGCCGCAGGTCATTGACCGCATCGACCGGTTCATCGACCAGCGCAAGGCCGACAAAGCATAATTCGCGCCCGGAGCGCACACAATAAGCACCGCCCGAAACTTCAAAAGGGTGGTGCTTGTTTTGAAACGGACGATATTTGCGCTCCTGTGCGCGCTCGCCATGCTCTTCCCGTGTGCGCCGCGCGCCTACGCTGCCGGGACGGATAATGCGGCACAGGCCGCCATCGTCGTGCATCCCGAGACCGGAACGGTGCTCTATGAAAAGAATGCGGACGCACGCCTCGGCATCGCCAGCACGACAAAGATCCTGACGGCGCTCGTCGTGCTCGAGCACTGTGCGCTCGAGGAACCGGTCGAGATCCTGCCGGAATACACGGCGGTCGAGGGTTCGTCGATGTATCTGCGCGCCGGAGAGACGTATACGGTCGAGGAGCTGCTCTACGGCATGATGCTCGTGTCCGGCAATGACGCCGCAGTCGCGCTCGCGTGCCACACGGCGGGCTCTGTGCAGGCGTTCGCGGACATGATGAACGATAAGGCGCGTGCACTCGGCATGACCGGCAGCGCCTTTCAAAATCCCAGCGGGCTCGATGCCGAGGGGCATTATTCCACGGCGCGCGACATGGCGAAGCTCGCCTGCGCCGCCATGGAAAATGAGACATTCCGCACGATCGTGTCCACAAAGAGCACAACCGTGGACGGGCAGACGCTCGTCAATCACAACCGGCTGCTGCGCAGCTATGACGGCGCGATCGGCGTCAAGACCGGCTACACGAAGGCGTCCGGACGCACGCTTGTCTCGTGCGCGCAGCGCGGCGCGACGCGCTTTGTCTGCGTGACGCTCTCGGATCCGGACGACTGGAATGATCACACGCGCCTGCTCGACTGGGCGTTTGAAAACTATGCGTATCGCGCCGTTGCCGCAGATACGCCGGTGTATGCCGTTCCGGTGCTCTCCGGCACGGTGCAGGTCTGCGCGGTAACACCGGAGCGGGACGCCTATCTGCTCCTGCGGCCGGAGGATACGGTGACGCTCACGGCGGAGCTGCCGCGCTTTGCGTTTGCGCCGGTGGAGCAGGGGACGCGGGCGGGCACGCTCACGGCAGTGGGTCCGGCGGGGCAGAGCGTCACGGTGGCGCTGTGCTACCGTGATCCTGCGGCGCTTGACCCGAGCGTGAAGGCCACGCCGTTTGCACGGCTCGGCCGCCTGTGGACGCGCGTCAGCCGGTATTTTTCCGCTTACTATCCTGAATTTTGAGGTGATGACCATGCAGCAGCGGCTGCAAAAGTGCATTTCTGAGGCGGGCGTTGCGTCCC
>OFOK01000355.1_pt1 | contig 47468 bp, 40 predicted proteins | sample 1542001 | NCBI WGS metagenome assembly OFOK01 (sample SAMN04209242, study PRJEB22552) | human gut metagenome | biome: gut; material: feces | host: Homo sapiens | place: USA: Oklahoma
GCGCGCGCTCCGCTGTGTGATAAGGAAATGAAAAAACCGTCAGGGCCGCCGGCGGGGCGAAGGGCCCGGCGGGGTTTCCTGCAAAAGCTCAAGCAGCAGCACGCAGACAAAAATAAGCGCGCCGCCCGCCAGCAAATTGACCGTAAGAGGTTCATACCCAAGCGCCACCGAAAATACGCTGCCGAACAGACCCTCGGTGGAGAGCAGCAGCCCGGCGCGGGTGGCGGAGGTGTGCTTTTGGGCGACGGTCTGCAGGAGATAGCACAGGCAGGTGCTGAACGCCCCGAGATACACGGCGGGCAGAAGGCCCGCCCGCCAATCGACCGCCGGGGGCCCTGAGCCCTGCCACAAAAACAGCACGGCCAGCGAAATAAGGGCCGCGGCGCCTACCTGGACCAGATTGATGAGCAGCGGGTCGCGCCCTTCCAGGCAGGCGCCCAGGTAAGAGATGTGCAGAGCAAACAGCACCGCACCCAGCAGGGCAAGGCCATCCCCAAAATTGAAGGAGAAACCCTCGCCGGGCTTTAGGGTCAAAAGGCCGATGCCGGACAGAACGCCGCACACCAGGCCCAGCGTGCGGAGGGTGGGCCGCCGGCCGCCCAGCGCCCAGGCCACAAAGGGAACGATCACCACGTTGGCAGCGGTGAGAAAGGCGCAGTGGGAAACAGTGGTGTATTGCTGGCTCACGATCTGTGTGAAGAATGCGCCGAATAAAAAGATCCCGGCCAGGCCGCCGCAGGCAAGGTCGCCGCGGCGCAGCCGCTTTAAGCGGGGCAGGCAGACCGCGAGCATCAGGGCTGCGGCGATGGAGAAGCGCAGCGCCATGATGACCGGGGCCGAAAGCCCCGCGTCGATGGCAAGCTGGCTGGCGATGAAGCCGGAACCCCAGATGACTGCCACCGCAAGGCAGCCGAACTCGGCAAAAAGGGAAGCGTGCTTCATGGCGCGCCCCATGGCCGGGAAAGGCGCATCCACTCGGCCGCCTCCTGCGGCCAGCGGCGCGCCTCGGCGCAGACGCCGCTGCCGTCGGCCTCGCGGGTTTCTTCGGTGGCGAGGGCAAGCCCGTGGGCAGCGGTTTGGTAGATGCGCAGCGCGAACGGCCTGCCTGCCGCCTCCAGGGCAAGGGCAAAGCGCAGGGTGTTCTGCAAAGGGATGTCCTCGTCCAGCGCGCCCTGCCAGAGAAAGCAGGGCGGAAAATCCGGCCCGACGTGGCGTTCCAGCGAGATGCGGGCTATCTGGCCGGGATCCGCCGCCCCGCTGCCGAGGAGCGCCGCGTTGCACAGCTGTTCCCGGGCCCCGCCCTGGCAGATGAGCAGGGGGTAGCACAGGATGAGCCCGCTGGGGCGGCACTGTGCGGCGCCCAGGCCGCATCCATGGGTCAGCCAATCGCTGGACCAATAGGCGCCCAGGCTGGCCGCCAGATGGCCCCCCGCGGAAAAGCCCAGCACGAAAAAGCGGTCGGGATCCAAAAAGAATTCCGCGGCCCGGCCGCGCAGCAGCGCCATGGCGCCAGCCAGCTGGTAAAGCTGGGTGGGAAAGCGGGCCGGCGCAACGGAGTAGCGCAGCACGGCGGCATGAAAGCCCAGGCTGTTAAAGCGCAGCGCCACCGGCTCGGCCTCGCGGTCGGAGGTGTACCGATAGCCGCCGCCTGGGCAGATGAGCACCAGGGGCCGGGTGCGGGCGGGGTCCATCTCGGGGGAGTTTTCCAGAAAGTAGGTGGTCAGGGCGGCGGTACAGCCGCCCATTTCGAACGAGAGCGTTGTGTGGATCATACGGTCCCTCCAAAAGGGGAGAGGCAAAACCTCTCCCCTTGATGATGATGCAAGCCACAGCCGAGGAGGCGTTACTTGCCGAACTTTTCCACCATTTCCTTTTGCAGGGCCTGCATGACGGCGGTGGGATCCTCGCCGTTCAGGGTGACCTTGGTGACGGCGTTCTTGGCAAGGTCGATGGCCTCGGCAAAATTTTCGGTGTAATTCACCTGGGTCACATCCTGGCCTACCTTGGCGAACAGCTCGTAGATGGGCTGGCCGCCGAAGTAATCGAGACCCTCGCTGAACACGGGATCGTTCAGCAGGGGGATATACGAGGGGTAGATGGTGCGCTCGGTAAAGCCGGAGGTGTCCATATCGGTCATGGCGAACTCCACAAAGGCTGCCGCGGCCTCGGGGCTTTCAGACTGGGCGGGGACCGCCAGAACGCTGCCGCCGTTGGAGGAGCCCTTTACAGGAACCTCCGCGTCAAAACGGGGCAGCTCCATCACGGCCCATTTACCGCTCTGGTCCGCGGCCGCGTCGATAAAGGTGCCCGCCTCCCACACGGCGTCGGGCGCACAGGCAACCTTGGAGCCGGTAATGGCGGCAACGAAGTCGTCCCAGGAGTTCTGGTCATAGGTGATGCCAGCCTGGTACAGCTTCTGGATCATGGACATGGCGCGGATCGACTCGGCCGAATCGACCACGGTATTGCCCGCCTCGTCGAAATAGAAGGTGCCCTGCTGCATGAGCATCAGGCGGTAGAGGGTATCGTTGTAGGTGGTGGGCAGCGGCAGCAGGTCCACGCCGGTTTTTTCCTTGATCTGCGTGCCGGCGGCAACCAGGTCGTCCCAGGTCACGATGGAGGCGGGGTCAACGCCGGCCTGCTCGAACAGGTCGGTGCGGTAATACAGGGCGCAGGGGGCGGAGTCCCAGGGCCAGGCGAGCAGCTTGCCGCCCACGGTGGCCTCGCCGATCTTGACGTCCAGATAGTCGGCCGCGTTCACCCTGCCGGTGAAGTCGTAAAATTTGCCGGGGAATTTGGAACCGAACTTGGCCATCTGCTCGCCCTCGATGGTCACGACGCCGGGCAGGCCGATGCCGGATTGCAGGCAGGTGGTGAGCTTGCTGTAGACCTGGGAGGTGCCCATTTCCTCGAACTGGAACTCCACCCCGGGGTGCAGCTGCTGGAATTTTTCGGCCTCGACCTGGAGCTGCACCAGGGCAAGATCCCAGCTCCAAACGGTGACGGTGCCGGTGAGCTCGCCCCCCTCGGGGGAAGAGCCGGCGCCGCTTTGCGCCGTGGGTGCAGGGGCGCCGCCCCCGCAGCCCGCCAGCGCGGCGGCCAGGGCAAGGGCTGTGAACAAAGCCAGCAAACGTTTTTTCATTGTTTCTCCTCTTTTCTTGTGTTGTGATAAAGCGGGTTTATTTTAAGCCGGCCGGAGCCGGCCCGGGCACAAAAGAGATCACTCCTTGACCGCGCCGCTCATGACACCGGCCACGAACTGCTTTTGGAAAGCCAGGAAAATCAGCAGGATGGGCAGCGTGGCGATGGAGGAGGCCAGCATGATCACCCCGTAATCCTTGCGCCAGACCACGCCGTCCAGCATGGCCAGGGCCACGGGAAAATTGTACATGCTTTTGGTGCCCAGAATGATGAGCGGCCACATGAAGCTGTTCCACATGCTCATGAACATGTAAATGCCCAGCGCGCCCAGGGCGGGTTTCATGTTGGGCATCACGATGCGGAAGAAGATGGAGATCTCGCCGTAGCCGTCGATGCGGGCGGCCTCGATGAGGGCGTTTGGAAACGCCAGCATGTTCTGCCGCATCAGGAAGATGCCGAACGCGTTGGCGAGGGTGGGCAGCACCACCGAGGAATAGGTGTTGGCCCAGCCCATGCCGCTGATCATGGTGAAGAGGGGCACGTACAGCACCTGCCCGGGGATCATCATGGTGAGCATGATCACGGCGAACATCAGGTTTTTGCCCTTGAAGCTGTATTTGGTGAGGGCGTAGCCTGCCATGGAGTGGAAAAGCATGGTGAGCAGGGTGTAGGAGCCCGCCATGACAAGCGAGTTCCAGCACACGCGGAGCACGTCCATTTTTCGGGAAAGGTTTACCCAGTTTTCCATCAGACTGCCGCCGACCCCCAGATGCGGCGTAATGCTCAGGATTTCGGCGGTGGAGTGGGTGGCGGAAACGAACATGAAATAAAACGGGAACAGGGATAAAAAGGCGGCCAGAGCCAAAAAAACGTAGGTGATTGCCTTGCGGGGCAGATCGTGCCCTTTCCGGGTGCTCATGCGGTTTCGCCTCCTTTGGTCGCTTTGAATTGAATCAGGGAGAGAATGGCGATGATGAGCACAAGCGCCCAGCTCAGCGCCGCGGCGTAGCCGAATTTGAAGAACGAAAAGCCCTGGCTGTAAAGGTAATGGCCGATGGAAATGGTTGCATTGTCTGGCCCGCCGGTGGTCAGGATATAGGATTCATCGAATAATTGCAGCGTGCCGATGGTGGAGGTGATGCTCACAAACAGAAGGATGGGCTTGACCATGGGGATGGTGATGCGGGTGAGCTTTTGCAGGAAGGACGCGCCGTCGATGTCGGCTGATTCATACAATTCACTGCCGATGCTCTTGATGCCGGCGATCATGATGATGGTGTTGTAGCCGGTCCAGCGCCAGGTGATGGCCAGAATGATGGAAAAGCGCGCGCCCCAGGTGGTGTGCAGCCAGTCCACAGGCGACAGCCCGAAGAGATTCAGCAGGTGGTTGATCATGCCGTAGTCCGTGTTCAGCAGCAGCTTGAATACCAGCGCATAGGCCACCAGGGCGGTGACGCTGGGCAGAAATATGCTGATGCGGAAGCCGCTGCGCAGCTTTAAAAAGTCCTGCTCGATCAGAACGCCCAGCACCAGGGACAGGATCACCATGACCGGCACCTGGATCAAAAGATAGATGAAGGTGTTGCCCAGCGCCTTCCAGAAAACGGGGTCGCCCAGCATGGTGACGTAGTTGCCCAGCCCCACAAAAGCGTATTCGCCGGCGTCAAAGCTGAAAAAGCCCAGCACAAGCGAGTGAAAGACGGGGTAGAGCATAAAGACTGCAAAAATTGCGATCATGGGAGCCAAAAAGAAGTAGGGCGCGGTTTTGGCGGTGATGATTCCCTTTCGCCCCGGGCGGGGCATGGGAGGGGCGGGTTTGGCATTCAATGTTCTTTCACTCCTTCGTTTTCAATTGCGCCGTGGGAAGGCAGCGCCCGCCACAGCGCCCCGGCGGCCTTTGCGCCGCAGGCGGCGTCTGCACCGCCCAGCGCCCAGCAATAGTGGTAGGGCAGCGGGCGGAGCTGGTGCTGGGGAAGGGCCTCGGGGCCCCAGCTGGCGCTGCCCAGGCCGTTCTGCGCATAGTCCAGGGTGAGGATGGTCTCGGCCAGCGGCTCCAGCTCACAGGTGTGGCGCGCGGCGGTGAGCTGCTCCTGCGTGTAATGCAGGGCGCCGAATGCCAGAGGCTGCTGCCCGGCGGCGCACAGGCAGGCGGCGGAATCGCCGCAGGCCAGCCAGCGAACGTCCTGGTGGGAGCCGGTTTCCTGGGGAACAACGTAGGGGAAGTACTGCCGGTCCACCTGGCTTCGGTAAACGCCCACCGGGGAGCCGGTTTTGCAGTCGGGGTAGGTTTCCCCGGGGCCGCGGCCGTACCAGCACAGCGACTCGCACCCCGGGGCCAGTACAAAGCGCATGCCGATGCGGGGCAGCGTTTCGGGCAGGCGGCCCTGGGGGCAGCCGCTCACCCGCAGCAGCACCGTGCCGTCCGGCCGGATGGTGTAAAGCGCGGTCTGGGGGATGCACCAGTCGCGGGTGATGGGGGCCAGGCGCTGGCGGCAGAGAATCTGAACCTCGCCCGGCCCGCCGGAAACCGTGACCTCATCCACGACGTTCTGCACCTTGTGCACCATGAACTCCCGCCACATGGCGGCGGCGTTCTGGTCGTTGTCGGTGGGGGCGCGCCAGAAATTGAATTCGCCCCCGCCGCAGATGAGGTCCCGCCCTTTCCATTGGTAGCCGCAAAGCTGCGCCCGCGCCCGGTCGAAGGTGAGGGAGAAGCCGGGGCCCCGCACCCTGAGCAGGGCCCCCTCACAGGTGAGGTTCAGGGCCCCCGGCGGGGGGAGGGAAGAGACGTTGGAGCGGGCGGCAAAACCCACCTGCTTTTGATAAAACGCGACCTCCTGCGCCTGCCGCCCGCCGCCGGGGGCCGCGGGCAGCGTGAAGCGCAGATCGGCCCAGCACTCGCCCGAAAGGGGTGGCGGCTGCCCTGGGGAAAACAGCGTGCACCAGCCCTCTTGGCCGGGGGGGATGGCCGGCAGGGTAAAGGGCTTGTCCCACAAAACGCCCGCCTCGCCCCAAACCACAAGCCTGCCCTGAAGCCGGTCCAGCGATGTAAAGTCGTACCGGCTGCGCAAAAGAGCGGCCCCGGCCTGCCAATCCAGGCGCAGCACCCGCACCGGCTCCAAAGCCTTTTTAAGCTGCCGCAGCCCCGGCGTGGGGGTGCGGTCGGCCTGGACCAGGCCATCGCAGCAGAAAGCGCCGTTGTTCGGTTCATCCTGGTAATCGCCGCCGTAGCGGTAGTAGGTGCCGCCGCCGGCGCTGCGGCTGAGGATGCCGTGGTCCGCCCACTCCCACACAAAGCCGCCCTGAAGGCGGGGGTATGTATCAAAGATATCCCAGTATTCATCCAGCCCGCCGGGGCCGTTGCCCATGGAGTGGGCGTACTCGCACAGAATGTGGGGCTTTTTCAGCAGGGTGGAGCGGCCCAGCGCCTCCAGCGCCGCGTGGCCTGTGTACATGGAGCTGAATACGTCCGCCGAGAAGGCGGCCCGGTCCTCTTCGTAGTGGACGGGCCGGTCGTCCAGGGTTTTGACCGCGCGGAAGGCGGCGGAAAAATTGCCGCCGTAGCCGGATTCGTTGCCCAAAGACCACAGGACCACAGAGGGATGGTTTTTATCGCGGCTCACCATGTGCACCGCCCGGTCCACATAGGCGGCCTCCCACTGGGGGTCCCCGCTGAGGCGGTTCACATCCTGCTGGAAGTACATCTGATTGCACTCCAGGTCCGCCTCTTCCATTACATAAAGGCCCATTTGATCGCACAGATCCAAAAAATCCGGCACGGGGGGATAATGGGAGGTGCGCACCGCGTTGATGTTGTTTTGCTTCATCAGCGCCAGATCGCGTGCCATCTCCTGCAGGGTGACGCAGCGGCCGGTGCGCTCGTTCCAGTCGTGCCGGTTGACGCCCCGGAATTTGAGGGCCCGGCCGTTGAGCTTGTAAAGCCCCTCCTCCAGTGTGATGGTGCGAAAGCCAACCATTTGGGAATAGTATTCCAGAACCTGCCCCCCGGCGGTGGCCAGTTCGATAAAGACCGGGTAGAGGTTCGGCGCCTCGGCGGACCAGGGGTCCACCTGCGGCAGGCGCAGGGAAAAGGAACAGGCCGCGCCGTTAAATTTTGCCTGCTGCGAAAGCGTGCCGCCCCCATGCTCGGCCCACAGCCGGGCGCGCAGGCCGCCGGCGAGGGGGCCCCCGGCCCGCAGCTCAGCCCGCAGCAGGCCCGCGCCGCCGGGCCCAAGTTCCGCCTGCAGCCGCAGGTCGGCAAGATGGGTGGCGGGCCGGCGGATCAGGCTCACATCCCGGATGACGCCCGCGAGCCACCACATATCCTGGTTTTCCAAATAGCTGCCAGTGCAGAACTTATAGACCCTGAGCGCCAGCAGGTTTTCGCCCTGGCGGACATAGGGGCTCACGTCGAACTCCGCGGTCAGGCGGGAACCCTCGCTGTAGCCCACAGGCTGGCCGTTGACCCAAAGGTGATAGGCGCTCTCGACCCCGTCGAAGCGCAGAAGGCATTCGCCCTGCCCGCTCCAGGAAAAATGGGTGCGGTAAAGGCCGGTGGGGTTTTCGGCCGGCACACAGGGGTCCGCCTGGATGGGGAAGAGGGCTGTGGCGTCTGTGTAATGGGGCGTGTCGAAGCCGTTGAGCTGCCAGTGGCCCGGCACGGGCATGCAGCCCCAGCCGCTGTCGTCAAATTCCGGCAGCATAAAGCCCTGGGGAGCGTCGTGAGGGCAGGCACAGCCCAAAAACTTCCACATGCCGTTCAAAAGCGTGCAGTTGCCGCTCTGAAACCGATCAAAAGCGGCGGCGGCCTGCAGGGTGGGATAGCCGCAGTAAAACGGCCGGGGCGGCAGGCAGCCCCTGTGCAGCACCTGCAGGTTGTTCCAGTCGTCGGTGCGGTAATCGAACGAGATGGGGTCCAATTAAAACGCCTCCTTTTCTTGAGCGGGCGCCGGGGGCAGGGCGGGGCAGCTTTCGCGCAGGATCAGCTCATTGGGAGTGATCATGCGCACCCCGCCGGGCCGGGCGCTGTGGATCTGGTCCAGCAGCGCCCGGGCGCTGAGGTTACCGATCAGCCGGCTGTCGATGCGGATGGTGGAGAGGGTGGGGGTTAAAAATTGTGCGGTGGAAATATCGTTGCAGGAGATCAGGGCGGTCTGCCCCGGCACCTGCACGCCCCGCTCCTTGAGCGCTTTCAGCACGCCGATGGCCATGGTGTCGGTTTCCACAAACAGGGCGCGGGGCAGGCCCTGCTGCGCGGCCTGGCACGCGAGGGTATACCCGACCTGCATGGAAACGGTGTTGGCGATAAAAACATGCTCTTTGCGATAGCAGCCCGCACGGGTGAGGATATCCTGGAAATATTGCACCCGCAGGTCCACGATGGGCTTGCTGCCCTCGCGGTATTCCTGGCCGCCGATATAGCCGATCTCCCGATACCCCAGGGCCAGAAAGTGCTGCAGCGCCTTTTCCATGGCCAGGTGAAAGTCGGTCACCACGCTGTCGCAGCCGGGCTCGCCGGGGTCGAAGTCCGCAAACACAATGGGCAGGCCGCCGGTGAGGAGCTGGCGGCGCAGCTCGTCGCAGCGGCTCCACTCGGAAGTGCTGCCCACAACGATGAACCCTTTGATATTCTTTTGGGAAAAATCCAGCTCCAAATCCGGGGTGTAAAAAATTTCCCACACGGAGTAGCCTTTGCCGCCCGCCTCGGAGGTCACGCCGATGCGTACGGTGTGGTAGTAGGGATCCTCGATCTCGGCCTGTTCGGGGTAGAGCAGCAGAAGGACCAGGGTGTCCTTGGTGAGCCCGCTGCGCCTCACCCCCGAAAACTGCGAGCGGTAACCCATTTCCCGGGCAGCTTCCAAAATTTTGAACCGGGTGGCTTCCTGGATGGAAAAGGTCGGGTCGCCTTTCAGAACCCGGGAAACACAGCCCTGCGATACCCCGACCCGCGCGGCAATATCTTTTAAGGTTGACATTAGAGCCCCTCCGGAATTTTTACTAAACAATAAAAATACTTTTAGTAAAAATGTTTTGATTTTTGCTTTTGGTGGTTCAAATATAGTGAGATTTTGATAAAATGTCAACTAAAAATAAGCTTTAACGCAATGGAAATATATGTATATTGACCTCTTTACGCAAAAATGATATTACGATTTGTAATATATTGAGAGCGTTCGTAAATAACTCTTGTGGCTTTTTTACAATTCATGCTTTTTTTGTTTGTGAATTAGGGAAAAAATAAGAGGAAGGCTGAGTAAAAAGTTTACTAAACAGTTTCGGGTAAAAAATGAAACCTCCGGTTTACCGAAAATGGCCCTTGCCTTTCCCAGCGAACTTTTTTATAATTTGAACCATAGCCCTGCACTGCTGCAAAAAGCGAAAACACCCGGGCGCCTGCAGGGCAGCGCGCCCTTAAAAAGGAGAAGACCTGTGAAGCTGATCAGTTGGAATGTGAACGGCCTGCGGGCTGTGCTGCGCAAGGAGTTTGCGGCCCAGTTTGCCGCATTAAACGCGGATGTGTTCTGCGTGCAGGAGACCAAATGCCAGCCCGGCGAGGCGGATTTTGCCCCCGAGGGGTACACCGCTTACTGGAACAGCGCTGAAAAAAAGGGATATTCCGGCACGGCCTGCTGGTGCAGGACGCCGCCCATCTCGGTGCGGTACGGCATTGGCAAAGAGGAGCACAGCCACGAGGGCAGGGCCATTACGCTGGAGTTTGAACGGTTCTTTTTGGTGAACGTGTATGTGCCCAACGCCCAGGAGGGGCTGGCCCGCATTGATTACCGGATGCAGTGGGAGGATGACCTGCGCGCCTACCTGCTGGCGCTGGACGCCGAAAAGCCGGTGGTGCTGTGCGGGGACATGAACGTGGCGCACGAGGAGATTGACCTGAAAAAACCCAAGACGAACCGGGGCAGTGCCTGCTTTTCGGACCAGGAGCGGGGAAAAATGACCGAGCTTTTGGCCGCGGGCTTTGTGGATTCCTTCCGCGCGCTCTACCCCGCGCGCACCGGCGCTTACACCTGGTGGAGCTATAAATTCGGCGCCCGCAAAAACAATGCAGGCTGGCGCATCGACTACTTTATCGTGAGCGGGCGGCTGCAGAGCGCGGTGAAGGACAGCCTGATCTTTGCCGACTACATGGGCAGCGACCACTGCCCGGTGGGCCTGGAGCTGGAGCTGTGAGCGGGGGCTTTACCCGGATTTTACTTGCATTCGGTCCCGGGGCGGGGTATAGTAATAAAGTATACGGCGGCGCCCTGGGCGCCGCACACACCATTTTGTTAAGGGGACTTTACAAAATATGAAAGCCATTTTGGATCTTCTGCGGGGCATCGTGATCGGCATTGCCAACATCATCCCCGGCGTGTCCGGCGGCACCATGGCGGTGTCGATGGGCATTTACGACAAGCTCATCGGCGCGGTGAGCAACCTGTTCAAGGATTTTAAAAGGAACCTGCTGTTCCTTCTGCCCCTGCTGATCGGCATGGGCGTGGGCATCGTGGGCTTCGGCAAGCTGCTGGAATATTTGCTGGAATACCATGTGCTGGCCACCTGCCTGACCTTTGTGGGGCTGATTTTGGGGGGCGTGCCCGTTTTGTGGGTGCACCTGAAGGGCAGTGTTTCCAAAAAGCCCGGCGGGCGCTTGGGCGCGGCCGAGGTCGCCTGTTTTGCGCTGCTGCTGGCGGTGGGCGTGGGCCTGCCCCTTCTGCAGGGCAGCGAGGGCGCGGTAAAGGCCATGAGCCTTTCGGTGGGCAGCATTGTGATTTTGTTCCTGCTGGGCGTGATCGCCAGCGCCACCATGGTAATCCCCGGGGTATCCGGCAGCATGGTGCTGATGGTGCTGGGCTATTACAGCACCATTCTGGCGCAGGTCACCGGCCTGCTGGACAGCCTGCTGGCCCGCGACTGGGCGGCCCTGGGCCACTGCGTGGGCCTTTTGGCGCCCTTTGGCGTGGGCGTGGTGCTGGGCATTTTCCTGATTGCCAAGCTCATCGAGTGGCTGTTTAAAAAATTCCCCAGCCAGACCTATGCGGCGATTATCGGGCTGATCGTGGCGAGCCCGTTCGGCATTCTGTATTCCTCCGGCGCGCTGGAGAGCTTCAGCACCATAGGCCTGATCGTGGGCCTGGTGCTGGGTGCGGCGGGCGGCTGGGTCACCTGGCTGATGGGCGAAAAGGAGCCTGCCTGACGGTTTGCAGTTTACAGCGCCCCCCATTTGGGGGGCGCTGTTTTGCTGCCCCGGAGTAAACGGTTCGTTTGAAACACAAGCCGCGCCCTGCTTGTTGGGGCAGCTTGCGCGGGTGTGCAAAAAAGCAGGCTGCGCCGGGCCGCGGCCGCTTTTTTGCCCCGGCGCCCCCGGTTGCCGCGAAAGGGCAAAACCGGTATAATAGCTTTTGCAGACCCTGCGAAAAAACAGGGCGGAGCCGGCGGCACAGGAAAAAATATCCGGCTGCAATTTTTTTGAAAAACTTGAAGAAACCCGTCTTGCGCCCTCGTTACGTAGGCAGAGCGGGAAGAAATGCGGACGTTCCAAACGCTCGCATGGCTTTGTGGGGAAGGCGGTGAGGCGGCAGCGTGACCAATGCACAATTCAGCACACTGGTGGAGCAATATCAAAAGCTGGTTTATACCGTGTGCTACCAGCTGGTGCGGGATCATCAGCTTGCCGAGGACCTTACGCAGGATACCTTTGTGGCCGCCTATTCCCACATGGACGACTGCCCGCCCGAAAATTACAAGCCCTGGCTGGCCCGCATTGCCACAAACAAGGCAAGGGATCACCTGAAAAGCGCCTGGAACCGCCGCGTGTCGGCCCCCGGCGACGAGGCCATGCCGGAAACGCCCCAGGTTTCCGGCGCGCCGCCCGAAACCCCTGAGGACCTGACCGTGAGCGAGGCGGAGGCCGAGGCCATCCGCCGGATGGTGAGGGAACTCAAAGAACCGTACTTACAGGTTTCCGTGCTGTACTTTTTGGAGGAGCGCAGCGTGGAGGAGATCAGCCAGGCGCTGCGCCGCCCCCCCAAGACGGTGCACACCCAGTTGTTCCGGGCAAAAAAGATGCTGCAGCAAAAAATATTGGAAAGGAGCGCAAGGCGATGAGCGAATTGTTTCTGGAAAACGGGCACCTCAGCAATGAGGGCCTTAAGGCCCTCATTCAAGGTACCTTGAATGAGACCAGCCGCCTGGAAGCGGCGGAACACCTGAGTTTCTGCGATGAATGCCTTGTGCGTTACACCGACCTGCTTGTGGAGGACGTGCAGGTGGAGCCGGAGCAGAGCGTTACTCTGCCGGTGATGCGCAGGCTGCGCCAAAGGACCGTAAAGGTGCTGGTAAGCCGCTACACTGCGGCTGCCGCGGCTGTGATGATCGCGGGTACGCTGTGGTACAGCGGCGTGCTGACCGGCGCGGCCGAAGCCTTTGCTACCCGCACCCCCCAGGCTGAGCCCCAGCAGCGGCCGGCCGTGACCGACACCGAGGGGCCCAAAATCCCCCAGAATGCGCTGACCGGGGCCATTAACGGCTGGCTGGCCGGCCTGCGGCCCGCACCGCAGCAAAAACCGGCGCAAAACGACCAGCAGACGGATCCGGCAAAGCCGGAGGCGACCCCCGGGGCGGATCAGCAAGCGAAACCCGAGGCCACGCCGGCCCCCACGGCGAAGCCCCAGGCAACCCCCCAGCCCCAGGGCGCAAAAGCCCCCCGTGATTTCAGCATCAGCAAGCTATTAAACAACCTGTTCGGCGGCGACCCGGCCCCGGAAGCTTAAGGAGGAAATAACGTTATGAGAAAAAGTGGATTTTGGACCGTGTGCTTTGCCTTTATCCCCGGGGCGGGCCAGATGTACCAGGGCTACATGCGGCGCGGCCTTTCCATGGGCCTGCTGGTGGTGGTGCCTTTTATGCTGGCGGCCTTTATGAGCATGGATGTGCTCATCTTCCCCTGCCTGGTGCTGTATATGTACAGCTTTTTTGACACCCTGAACCTGCGCAGCCAGCTCACCATGGGCGTTGCCCCGCCGGACGACTACCTGTACCACCTGAACGGTGCGGGCGGCGATCTGGACCGGCTGCTGGAAAAGCGCCACCATCTGATCGGCTGGGCGCTGGTGCTGCTGGGCGTGTTTGCGATCTACAACAACTTTGTGAGCCCCTGGCTGTGGAACCTGGCCCGCCTGTTCGGTTACGAGAGCATCTTCTACAACGTTCTTACCAGCCTGATCAACGGCGTGCCCAACCTGCTGGTGGCAGTGGCACTGATCGTGGTGGGCCTGTGGCTGGTGAAGGGCGGCAGGCGCAGCGCCGCCCCCGCCGAGGACTTTACAGAATTCAAGGGCGCCGAGCCGAAGGAGTAACGCCATGAACGACAAGATCGAACTGAGCCTGCCCGGCACGCCTATACCGGAAGAGCTGCTGCAGCCCGCCACCCTGGCCGACGGCCCCGCACCCGCCGCGCCCCAGCCGCCGGTGCCGGAAGACGCTGTGCCCGACCCCGTGTTTGCACAGCCGGCCCCGGCCGGCAAAAAGGGCCGGGGCGAAAAGCCGCCGAAGCCCGACAAGCCCCCGGTGCGCCGGGTGGGTACCTTTACCCTGGGCGTGGCGCTGATTTTAACCGGCCTTTGCATCACTGCCAGCTTTATAATGCCGGGCTTTGACATTGTGACGGTGGCGAAAATGGCCCCGCTGGTGCTGGTGGCCCTGGGGCTGGAGATCCTGTGGGTCACAGCCCGCCATGGAAGCAGCCGCCTGAAATACGATTTTTTGAGTATGTTTGTGTGCTTTATCCTGATCTGCGCCAGCCTGGCCGCCGCCTGCGTGCCGGTGTTCTGGAAGTACTATGGGCCCGAGCGGGACCTGACGGAATACCGCCTTGCCCACGAGCTGGAACAAAAGCTGTATGATGGGCTCAGCGGCCTTGGCGTGACCGACTGCAGCGTGTATATCAACCTGAGCGGTATGGAATTTGATAAGGATATGACCCTTTCCGACCTGACCCTTCAGGACCAGGTGCATGCAAACCTGACCCTGAGCGGCGATTTTAAGGAACAGGCGGAGTTTGTGGCCGCCGGGGAAAAGGTGCTGCCGGTGCTGCGCCAGAACGGCGTGAACGACGTGGACCTGTATGCCAGCAGCGCGACCGACCGCTGGGAAGCAAGCCTGTACGGCATTTTTTCACTGAACGCCGCGGGCGACGATTTTGCGCGCCGTGTGAGCCATGAGGTCTTTGTGACCGACGCGGACGGCGACAGCTACTGGTACGACGCCGAGGCCTGGGCCAGCAGGGCGGCTTACGAGGAAGAAATGCGCCAGCAGAGGGCCAAAGAGCAAGCGCAGGACGAGGCCTATCAGAGCGGCTATCAGGCAGCCCTTGCCGAGTACGGCCTGGGGGAGGGAAGCGCGGCCGACAGCGAGCCCCCGGCGGATGGGGAAGGCCTGGATCAGGCCGCCTGAAGCGCGATCTGTAAAATGCCTGTAACAAAATAGACAACAAACCCCCTGTAGATTTTACAGGGGGTTTTATTGTGTTTTGAACTTCAAAGTGTTACACTTTATACGATGGACGCAACCGGGGCGGCCCTGCCGCCCCCAAAACGCGCGTGCCGAGGTGGAACATGAAGTTGTTGAGCGGTTATACCAAACAGGAAAAAAGCTGGATGATGTACGATTGGGCCAACAGCGCCCATTCGGTGATTGTGGTCACCATCCTGCCGATCTTTTACAACACGGTGGTGGGCTATATGGCGGACGCGGCGTCCGGCATGACCACCTGGGGCTATGCCACCAGCGCGGCCATGGCCATTGTGGCGCTGCTGGCGCCGGTGCTGGGCGTGTTCGGGGATTTTAAAGGCATGCGCAAAAAGCTTTTCACCGCTTTTATGCTGGTGGGCGTGGTGAGCTGCGTGGGCCTTGCAGTGACCCCGCAGCTGGATTTTATGACCCCCGGCGTGGCCGAAAAGGTGGGGCTGGCGGTGCTGGCGCTGTACATCCTTTCCACCATCGGCTTTGCGGGCGCAAACCTTTATTACGACAGCTTTTTGAACGACGTGACCAGCGAGGAGCGCATGGACAAGGTGTCCACCATGGGCTACGGCCTGGGATACATCGGCGGCTCCACCATCCCCCTGCTGACCTTTTTGATCATGAACCTGGTGCTGGGCAGCGAAAAAATGCTGTTCTGCCTGTCGTTCGCCTTTGGCCTGACCGCCGTGTGGTGGCTGGTGTTCAGCTATCCGCTGCTGAAAAACGTGGAGCAGCTGAGCTACGAGGAGCGGGAAAAGGGCGCGGTGGGCAAGGCGCTGCGGGGCCTGTGGGGCACGGTGAAGGAGATCGTGAACTACAAGGCCATGTTCGTGTTCCTGATCGCGTACTTTTTCTACATTGACGGCGTGAACACCATCATCCACATGTCCACCAGTTACGGCGACACCCTGGGGCTGGACTCCACCAGCATGCTGCTGGCGCTGCTGCTGGTGCAGGTGCTGGGGCTGCCCTTCTGCCTTTTGTACATCAAGCTCAGCGAAAAATACGGCGCGCGCACCATGGTGGGGGTGGGCATCTGCATTTACATGGGCGTGACCGTGTTCGGCTTCTTTTTGCGGGACGTGTGGCAGTTCTGGGTGATGGCGATTGTGGTGGCCACCAGCCAGGGCGGTATCCAGGCGCTTTCGCGCAGCATGTTCGGCAAAATGATCCCGGACAAAAAGCGCACGGGCGAATTTTTTGGCTTTTACGATATCTTCGGCAAGTTCTCGGCCATTATGGGGCCGGCCCTGGTGGGGTGGACCAGCGCCCTTGCGGCGGATGTGCTGCTGAAAAACGCGGGTGCCACCCGCGCCACCGCCGGCGAGGCGCTGCTGGCCCAGATCAACGCCCAGTCGGCCCCTTGGGGTATTCTGAGCGTGCTGCTGATCTTCTTTATCGGCGGCGGGCTGTACTTTTTTGTGCTGCCCCGGTATATGAAGAAAAAGGGCGAAGAAACCAATTGAGAATTTTTTAAAACCAGTGTACAATAAAAGGGCGGGGCTGGCGCCCCGCCCTTTACGATTTTGCCCGGTGCTGCCGGGGTGAGGCAGGTGACCTTTATGCCCGAGGGCTATACCCATATCCGGACCGCCCGGGCGGCGGCCAAGCTGGCGGGGCTTTCCATTGTGAGCGACGAGGCGGCCTTTGGCTGCGGCGCCAACGGGCCGGACATGCTGTTTTGCTACCGGGTGTGGCGCAGGGCCGAAAACCGGGGCGAAAACCTGCCCCTGATCGGTGAGCGGCTGCACAACGAGAACACGGGCGCATTTTTGCAGAGCCTGATCGAGAACGCGCAGACCCCCAGCCAGCGCAGCTATGTGCTGGGCTTTTTGGCCCACTATGCCACCGATTGCACCGTGCATCCCTATGTGGTGTACCTGTGCGGTGAGGGCCAGCCCTACGCCCGGCCGGGCGGGCACGGCTATTTTGAGATCGCGCTGGACAGCTTTCTGCACGAGCAGGACACCGGCAACCGCGCGGTGCCCGTGAAGGCCAACACCCCCAAGCTGGCGGGCGCTGCCCTGGCGGGGGCGGGGGCGCTTTTGCAGCAGGGCATCCGGGAAGCGCTGGGCGTGGAGGTGAGCCGCGAGGCGCTGGCCGACGCCTTTTGGCACACCCGGCGCATGCGGCGGATGTTCGTGAGCCGCCTGAAGATCAAATACGCCTTTTTTTGGCTGGTGGAGCCGCTGTTCGGCGGGCGGGGCTTTATTACCGCCCACATGACCCCCGCGCGGCTTTACGGCACCGAGGCGCGGCCGGACGGCGAGCTGCCCGACCGCTGGCAGCACCCCTTTACGGGTGAATGGATGGAGGACGGCATTGACGAGCTGCTGGAAAAGGCGACCCGCCGCTCGGCCGCCTACATGATGGCCGCCCAGGGGTATTGGGCGGGTAAGCTGAGCCTTGCCAAGGTGATGGGCCTTTTGGGCAGCGCCAGCTACCTTTCCGGCATTCCGGACGAAGAGAGCGCCCCGCGCCAGCTGGACCGCATGCCTGAAACAGAGCCGTTGGAATGCTGATGCACTACAAAAGAAAGCGCGCCCGCTGCGGGCGCGCTTTTTATAGTGAGCTCCCTGTTCGCAGGGGCCTTTCTTATTCCTTGACCCCGGAAGCGATGACGGAATTCACGATGTATTTCTGCGCGTAGAAAAACAGCGCCAGCAGCGGAAGGGTCACGATTACGGCAACCGTCATCTGCATGGGGATGTTGGCCGCCCCCGCCGAACCGATCTGCCCCGAGCTGAACCGGGCAACGAAAAGCTGGATGGTCCACCAATCCTGGTCGATCAAAAAGATCGAGGGCCCCAGGTAATCGTTCCAGATATAAATGAATTGGAACAACCCCTGAATGGTGACGACGGGCACCAGCAGCGGAAGGATGATACGGAAAAAGATCCTGCCCTGCCCGGCGCCGTCGATCTTTGCACTTTCGATCAGAGAGTCCGGAATACCATAGCAGTATTGGCGCACAAAAAAGATGGTGGCCGCCCCGCCGGCAAGCCGGGGAATGATATAGCCCCAGGGGCCGCTTGTTACCAAACCGAACCGCTCCAGCATCATGAACTGGGGCAGCATGATCGTGACATAGGGAATCGCCATGGAAGCGAGCAGGATAGAAAAGCAGGCGCTGCGCAGCGGAAACCTGATTTTGGAAAAGGCGTATCCGGCCATGGCGGAGGTGAGCATCTGCGATACGGTCAGCCCCACGGAAAAAACGGCGCTGGCCTTGAGCCCGCTCAGAATATTCACTTTGCCCCACACCTCGGCGTAGTTTTGAAACACCCAGTCGTGCCGCAGCAGGCCCGAGGTATAGACTTGGTTCAGCGGTTTGAAGGAGGTGAAAAACATCCAGAGAAACGGGTAGAGCATGCAAAACCCGAAGGCGGCAAGGAACAGGAAAAGAACCAGCTCACCGCCTTTTTTTCTGGCGGCGGGCCGCATTTTCGGCTTATGCATGGCGTTCCCCCCTTTTTCGATATAAAAACTGGACGAAGGTTGCCAGAAGGATCAGCAGGGTGATCGCCCAGGAGATGGCGCTGGCCAGCCCCAGGCTGTTGCCGGAATAAATCTGCATCAGAAACACCATCATGGTTTCGGTGCCGTTCATTGGGCCTTTTCCCAGGCTGTTCTGGAAAAGGATCGCCGGTTCCGTATAGATTTGCAGCCCGCTGATCACGTTGGTGACCACCAGGAAAAAAGAGATGTTTTTCAGCGCGGGCAGCGTGATGTTTTTGATCGTTTGAAAAAAGCCCGCGCCGTCGATTTTGGCAGCTTCGTAGATTTCGGCCGAGATCCCCTGCAGCCCGCCCAGATACAAAAGCATGGTGTAGCCGATGTTGCGCCAGACCAGCATTACCAGAATGACCACCCGGGAGAGCCCCGGAGATTGCAGCCAGTGCAGGGCTTCGGCCCCGAACAGGCCGAGGCAGGCATTGACGACCCCGTTTTGATCGAACAAATTTTTGAACACCAGCGTGATGGCTACCGCACTGGAGATGAAAGGCATAAAATAACTCAGCCGCAGGGGGCTTTTCAGGCGGGTTTCTTTTCGGTTCAGCGCGTAAGCCAAAAGAAACGCAATGATGATATGAAGCGGGACAGACAGCATTAAAACGACCGTTACAAAAACCGCGTTGCGGAATTCGCCGGCATAGATCCCGTTCGGGAGAAAGGCGGCAAAGTTTTTGAAGCCGACAAACTGCGCCTGTTCAATGGGGATAAAGCCGTTCCATTCCACCAGAGAGATATAGATGGAAAACAGGGCGGGAAAAAATACAAAAAGAATCACAGACAGCACGGGAACCGACACAAAAAGCAACCCCCACACAGCATCCTTTTGATTTAGTTTTGTGGGTTTCAATTTCATACTTGGCCTCCTAATGTTGCGCCGCGGGTCCATCTTACACTGCATTTTCATCAAAGGGGGAAGCGGTAAATATCGCAGAGCGCAAGGTCGCAATATTTACCGCTTCCCAAACGGCGACCCTGTTTCAGGCATGGAGAAAAGGGTCAGATAATAGGATGTCCGGTCAGGTGCCCGCTTCCAGAAGCGCCTGGATCTGGGGCTGCTGGACCAGCATCCAATTGAAAACGTCCTCCTGTGTGACGATGCTCCCGTCCAGGCAGAAGCTGTTGGTATAATTGGTCATAAAGGTGTTCCACCAGGTGCGGCCGACCGTATAATAGGTTTCCTGGACCTGGCCGTTTTTCCCGCTGATGATCCGGTTGTAAACATTTTTACAGTTGGCGTCGTAGGGGTACACGCCGCTGCCAGCATCGTTTTCGTTGATATACGCATCCCAGGAGTCATCGTACATGGGCACGTTCATTGCGTTTTCCAGCTGGAACGCCTCGGAGCTGCGGGAGAGGAAAGCGCCCATGACCCTGGCGGCTGTTTCCTCGTTGGGCGAGCCGCTGCGCAGGACCATGCAGGAGCCCGTCTGCCCACTGACCCACTTGCTGCGGTCCGCGCCGTCGGGAACAGGGATCGGCATCATGGGAACATCCATGCCGTTTTCAAGATACGTTCCGTTTTCCCAGGTACCGGTGTTCGCGTCGAACAGGTACATGCCGGACACCCAGTTGTTCCAGCCCTCGCCGCCGTCCGACATGGGGTCGATATAGCCTTTGTTCATGCCGTCCTTGAGGAAAAATGCCGCCTGTACCACACCGTCGTTGGCGAGGGTGACCGTGTCGAAGCTGCTGTTCAGGAACGAGCCCCCCGCGGAATAGGTGAGCAGCTTGAGCGCGTCGCCGCCCTGGAGGGCGTATTTGAGATTTTCGGCGGGGCCGGCCAGCCCGCCAGCGTCGATGACTTCCTGCAGCCCCTCAAGCAGCGCCGCGAATTCGGAATAGGTGTAGGCTTCGACCTGGCCGTCCATGCCCACCTCCCAGGGCTTGCAGGGGATCGCGCCACTGCTCACCAGGGCCTCGACCTTTGCGCTGAGGGTCGGGGTATTTTGGATCGCGCCCCGGTTGATGCCGAAGCTCTGGCAGCCGGAGTCAAAGGGGATGGCCCAGAGGGGATCGGTGGAATCGGAAGACCTTTGCACGGGGTTGTCTTTTGCCCGGCGGCATTGGTCGAAGGTGCCCTTTGTGAGCAGATCCCAATCTTCCAGCTGTGTTTTCCACGCGCCGGTAAAATAGGCGTTCAGATCGGTGGCCAGGCCGTCCTTAACAAAGCTTGTTAAGTACTGGCCGTTGAGTTTGAACAGATCCGGCTTTTCGCTGGATTGCAGCTGTGTTTGAAGGAACTGCTCGTAGTTGCCGGGCGCTACCACAAGGTCGATGGTGATGCCCAGTTCATCGGCGATGGTTTGGAAGAGCTGGGTGTACTGGTCGGTGGAGGTGTTGTCCATTACAATTTTGATGGTGGCGGCGCCGGCGGCCTGCCCCTGGGAGGCAGCCCCCTGTGAACCCGGCGCGGCGCTGCCGGACCGGGGCTGGCCGCACCCGGCAAAGCCGAGGCTTGCCGCCAGCAGCAATGCCAGACCTGCCAGAGGCCGTCTTGCTTTTTTTGCTTGTTTTGTCATTCGAATTCCTCCTTTAAATATGTTCTGCTAAAATCTTGGGGGTCAAGATTTTATCTGCCCTCAGCGTGTAAACCGCAGCGTTGTGATGGAGCTTGGCTGCAATTCGGCCTGTGTGAGCCGCCCCGGCGGCAGCTCGGCCCTTTGCCACTGCGCGGTGTTGGTGGAAACGATCATTTCTGCCGTTTGGGGGACAAAGCCGCCCAAGGCGAGCTCGAGTGTTTGGGGTGCGTTTTGCAGGTTGCAGAGAATGACCACCAGCGTGTTCCCACCCGGGCTCACGGCGGCCACACAGTAAAACGCATCACCGTCGTTTTCTAAAATAGAATATCCTGGAAGAATATACTTTGAGTAATGGCCCATCACGTAATACTGCATCGTGAAGATGGTGTCACCGAGATCGTACCCCATTTGGCTGACGTCCAGCGTGCCTGCCAGTTCGTTATTAAGGGGATCCTGATACATCCCTTCGATCAGGCCCCAATGGCTGTGCCGGGCAATGTTGTCGGACAGGGTATCCATGGCCTGCCAGATCACCCATGCGCTGGCGTGCGCCAGGTTGAGGTCCTTGTGGATCGCCCGGCTGAGCCGTTGGGCAAGCCCGAAACCATCCTCTCCCTCGCCGTAACATACCTCGTCCATCCAAAGCCGGCAGCGGGGGTTGGAAAAGCCGTTTGGATAGGCGATGCGGCAAAGCGCGGCCAGCGCGCTGTCGTCTTCGAGGTAGTGGTGATAATTGATCTTGCGGAGAACGCCCTGCCTGACCGGTTCGCTCAGGCTTTGATAGCTTTCCAGCGCCACTGTGGGGTTGGTTTCGTCGGTGCCGGCGATCTTGATTTCCGGGTGGCGCTGCTGCAGCTTGCGGTGCGCGGTTTCCAGCAGCAGGCTCTGGTGCGCCCCGGGCAGCACCTTATTGCCCTCCTGCCGCTGCCCTTTTGCCCAATAATCCGACGCCGGCTCGTTCATGGGGGAGAAATAGTCCACCCGGAGCTTGCATTCGCCGGTGAGGTAATCCAGCACGCGCACGCAATAGTCGATAAACTCGCCGTAACGAAGCGGGGACAGGTTCTCGCTGCAGGCCTGCAGGTTACCGGCGCTGCACTGCGAATTGGTCATCCACCAGGGGGGTGAGTTGACGAATACCTCGGTGATCAGATCGCCCCTGCGAAGCTGGGCTGCCCGCCGCAGGACCCAAACCTGCCGCTGGTCGGCGGTTTTGTCGAATGCGCCGCCCTCCTGCGGCTGGAAGCAGGGCATCCCCCGGAAGTGGAACATGTGCCGCTCTTCCGCTGGGTTATCGCCTGCGCCGATGTTGTAGCGGACGATGTTGAAGTTCAGCCCCTGCGCCGAAAAAATCGCCTGCATCAGCTCTTCCCGCCTGGTGCGGCCCGATGGGCCGCGCATGGTCCAGCCGCCCGCCGCGTTGGCCCACCAGCACAGTGAGGTGCCCCAGCCCTCGATGGTCTGCTGCGGGCAGCCGGTTCGTATGTTAATCGTTTTCATAAACACCCTCGTCTATTGCAAATTCAAAGCAGCCGTCTTCCATGGCTTCCAGGAAAAAATAAAGTTTACGGTCCGGACCCAAGACGCCCGGGATCAAAAACTGGGAGCTGTTGTGCGAGCCTGCCTGCGCGATCTTTTCGCTTTTTGCCACGATCCGGGCGATCACCTCACCGGCTTGCAGGACGGTTGCGCGGTAGCCGCTTCCGCCGGCAAGGCCGTAGGCGTCCCGCTCCAGGGGCGTTTCCAGGCACAGGGCGTATTGTTTGCCCTGCTCCAGGCGCAGCGGCAGCCGCGCCGGCTTGAGAGGGGTGCTGTAAACCTGGCGGTGATCGACCCGCCGCAGCTCAAACTCGCAGGGGATCACCCGCAGCAGCCACAGGCGGCCGGTTTGGACCGCCCAATTTCTTTTTCGGACGCAAAGGGCGATCAGGTTTTTTCTGCCCGGGCCAAGGAACCCGGTCACATTGATGCTGGACCGGCTCTCGGAAAAACGGGCCACAAAGCTGCCGTTGATGAACAGATTGCACTCCGCCTCCATGCCCTCCAGCACCAGCACAAGCTCCTCGCCCGGCTGCGCCTGCGGCACGATCTCGGTGTAATAGGCGGCAAACAGCGGTTCGTGGGTGGAATTCCAGTGATTGATGGAGATATGGGGATCCGTTTCGCAGGGCTCGATCTTTACCGTGGGGGAAAAGCTGTCCACTTCGGTGAAGCTCCACCGGTTCAGCTCCTGCCGGGAGCGGATGCGGAAAATCTTCTCGACCCCGCGGGGGGAAGCGATACGCAGGGAACGCCTTCGGGCATCGTCGAAATTGCTGTGGCCCCATTGCTCCACCAGGGCTCTCACCTGGCCGCTGCCCGGCAAAATCACGTCCCCGCCTGCGCACAGCCCGGAAAAAACGGTCTCGCCGCCGCAGTGCACCGTTAAAAAATCTGCCACGCCCTGGAAAAACAGGTCGCCCGTTTCACCCAGCGGGTTCAGAATGCGGTATTCCACCTGCCCATACCAAATTTGGTTGGCGGAAAACAGGGAACTTTCGGCTTTTGCAAACTCGCCGCGGTTCACAAAGCGGCCGGCCAGACATTCTGTTACAGGGCGGGGCGCAAGAGCTTTGGCATAGGTGAGCGTAAGCCCGCGGCCGGCCTTAATGCGGGTGATCGCTTCTTCCTTGGGAATAAACGAAACCTCGATCCCCTCATAGCAGCCGCTTTGGGTAACAAGGATCTGTTTTCCGCCCTTTTCAAACAGCAGGAAAGGTTTGCTGCGCTCTATAAACACAAGCGGCTTGAGGGAGAAAATTTCGTTATTGGAAAACACGATGGTGCAGCCGCCTGTTTTGAGCTGATAGGGAAGCGCGACCGCTTCGCCGGCTGCAAGGGAAAGCTCGAATTCCTGCCGGCCCAAACGGCTGTGAAGAACGGCGGGCGTTTCCCGCACGCTGCGGGCACAGAGCAAAAAACCATTGCCGTCTGCCAGGGCCAGCGCATTTGTGGCGCACAGCGTTTCGTCCGCCGAGGGGAAAGGCGGCTCCATTTTGCAGAACGCCGCTTTTGCAAGGGCAGTTCCATAAATGCGGAGCATTTCCGAGAACAGCAGCGCTTCATCCGCCTCGGGGGTGCAGCGGCCCAGGTTGTCGATCATGCCGTCCAGTTCGTACAGGGTGCTGATGAGGGAAAGCGGATCGCCCCAGTTGTTGACGGACTGGGAATACCCGAAATTTGTTCCGCCGACCTGGTTGTAGGCGCCCAGCAGCTTGGCCCCCGCCAGCAGTTCCCGCTTGAGGATGTGATGGCTTTTGGAGGTTTCGCTGACCAAAAAAGCCGCGCCCTTTTTCTGCAGATATTCGGCGTACTGGGCGAGGGCGGGGTCGAAGGCCGGATCGGTAAAGGAGGGATAGAAATTATAGGCGGGAAGCACGCCCCCGGTCAGCCCGCCGCTGCGTTTAATATCGCCCTGCCCGGCACAGGTGAACAGGGGAACGGTGATCCGGTGGGAAAGCGCCATATCCCGCAGGCGCTCCACATAGCCGCCCACATCCTTACAGTCGAAAAAATCCAGTTCGTTTTCCAGCTGCAGCAGGATGATACAACCGCCACCCCGCCCGCTGTGCTGGTGGTGGGCCAGGAGGGGCAGGATCCGGCTGTACCAGCGCTCGACCTGCCGTAAGTATGCGGGTTCATTCTGGCGGACGCCCGGGTTGCAGAGAACCCAGGCGGGCAGGCCGCCGCCGTCCCACTCGGAACAGATGTAGGGGCCGGGCCTTGCCATAACATACAAATTGTTTTCCTCGCAGATGCTGAGGAAGTAATCCAGGTCCCGTTCGCCGGAAAAATCGAATTCCCCGGGGGCCGTTTCGTGATAGTTCCAGGGGAAATATACGTCCACACAGTTATAGCCCAGCCCGGCGATCAGTTTTGCCCGGGCCCTCCATTCCTTCTTTTTGATGCGGAAGTAAAAGAAGGAAGCGCACAACAGAATTTCCGGTTTACCGTTTATATTGATCCCGTTTCCATCAACCTCTATTTTGATAAATAGTTCCCCTTTCTGTCGTCCAAATCAATGTTGGACTTTTTGATAAACTCCCACGGGTCATCCTGCGGGCAGCGCTTTGAATAGTCCCGCGGGGGGACGCCCTTGAGCTCGGAAAAGCACCGGGAAAAATAGAGCGGGTCCCTGTAACCCACAAGGCTGCTGACCTCTTTTACGCTGTGTTTGTTTTTTCGGAGCAGGTCGCAGGCGTTGGCAATGCGGAACATTGTGAGATACTTCATGGGCGAAAGCCCCACCTCGGCGGTGAACGCATTCACAAGATGGTTGGGGCTGGTGCCCACGCTTTTGGCCACGATATCGAGGGAGATCCCGATGGAATAATTATCATTGATGAAGATAATGGCTTCCCGAACGATTTTGTTGATGCTTTTTTGCGGGCGCGACGCGTTTTCCTTTGCCAGCAAAAACAGGATTTGAACAAGGAACAGAGTGCTTTCAAACAGTTCGCCCCGCTCAAAATGGGCGTCTACCATCTTTTTGAAATAGTCGCTGACCATGGCGGCTTTGGACCGGACATAGTGCTGATTTTCCCCCAGCCCGCAGCTGGCAAAAACTGCGCCCAGGTTCTCGCCGATAAAGTCGGCCCAAAGGAATTCCCAGGGGTCGTTTTTATCGGGATAATACGTGATGTCCTCGCTGGGGCGGATCAAAAAAATACTACCCTTGCCAATGCGGATCGTTTCGCCGCCCACCGACAGATACCCCTCGCCGCGCAGCACATAATGCAGGCTGAAATAGATCCGCTGGCCGCTCTCCTCTTTTTTGCCGGCCAGGCACCGCTCTCTGCCGCATTTGACCAGCCGGAATACGACATCCTGATCAAGGTGCCAAATTTCATTGTCCACGCTGATTCTGACATTTGTCGACATTTTATCACCGAATTCTTGAAAAAGACTGTGTGATTATTATAGATGTCATGGATTTAATTATCAACGATTCTTGTGAACTGCCGTAATTTTGTCCATGTATTCCTTTGCCCGACGACTGCGAAAAAGGGAATGGAAGCCGCGGCGGCAAAACAAATTCCCCCCAGGGAAACGCTGTGGCGGCGTTTCCCTGGGGGGAACCATAAAATTTTTGGAGAAGCACGGCGGCCCAAAGCGGCAGAAAGGTGTGCGGCGGCGCGCCGGGAGGTTTTCAGAACAGGTTCAAAGGGCTTTCAGCTCAAAGGAAACCGGGCGGATGCCGTCGGTGCAGCAGGCGATGGTTTCGCCCCCGGCGTTGTTCCAGGGGGTGTAGGTGCCGCCTGCAGCCAGCGCGCTCAGGTTGGTGTAAATGTCTACCCAGGCCCAGGGGCAAAAGCCCTGGGGCATTTGGGCGCCGCCCTCGTATAAAAAGGTATCGCCCACCTTGAAATAGGGGCAGGGGCCGGCGGCCGCACCGTCGGTGAGATAGCGCTCTGCCAGGGCCTCGTCGAAGGCGACTTTCAGCACGGTGATACGCACGTTTTTCATGTAGCTGGCTCCTTTCCTGCGGCGGCGCTTATTTGATGCGCACGTAGGCCTGGTGGGTGTGGTCCTTGTTCTGTTCGGTCTTGACCTCGAAGATGCCCAGAGATTTGACGAACGGGGTCAGCTTGGAAAAGCCGAAGTTGCGCACGTCGAAATCCGGGTAGCGCTTTACCAGGATGTTGCCGATCATGCTCACGCCCATCCAGTCGTCCTCGTCCGACTGCTCGGCCACAATGGCCCGGATCGCCGCCCGCATGGCGGTGAGGTCCGGGTCTTCCTGCGGCGGGGGGGTGGGCGCGGCGGGCTTCTTTTTGGCGGGTTTCTTTTTGGCCGCACGGGCAGGGGCCTCGGCCCCGGGCGCGTCGGCAGGTTCGGCGGATTCAGGCGCGGGGGCCGGCTGCGGGGGGGCGGGCTGCGGCGCAGGGGCGGCAGCGTCGGCGGTGGCCAGCACGTCCAGATAACGGAACATGTTGCAGGCGGCGATAAAGGGCTTGGGCGTTTTGCGCTCGCCCATGCCGATCACCATCATGCCGCCCTCGCGCAGGCGGCTGGCAAGGCGGGTAAAATCGCTGTCGGACGAGACCAGGCAAAAGCCCTCGACCTTGCCGGAATATAAAATGTCCATTGCGTCAATGATCATGGCCGAGTCGGTGGCGTTTTTGCCGGTGGTATAGCTGTATTGCTGGATGGGCGTGATCGAGTGGTCCAGCAGAACGTTTTTCCAGCTGGCCATGTTCGGGCTGGTCCAGTTGCCGTAAATGCGCTTGTAATTGGCCACCCCCTCGTTGGACACCTCGTCCAGAATGATTTTTACGTATTTGTCCGATACATTGTCCGCGTCGATGAGCACCGCGAACCGGCGGTCGATGGGCATGCACAGGCCCCCTTTCTGGTTTCATAGAACCAGTATACCACACAATGGGGCAAAGCGGCGCAAAAAACGCAGGGCAGGGCCATTTTGCTGGTAAACAGGCCCCTTGTGTGTTACAATAAATGCGTGTTTGCGATTGGGGCATTGACAACCGGTCCAAACTGTACCATAATGGTATAGGTAAAAGTTACCGGGGCGTTCTGCCCCGTGAAAGCCCCCGCCGGGGGCAGGGAGAGAGGAAGGAAAACACCATGCTGAAACTGGAGCACCTGGCCTGGGCAGTGCCCGGCGGTGAGGATATCATCAAGGAGATCGACCTGGAGCTGGGCGACGGCAAGCTGATCGTGGTTACCGGCCCCAACGGCGGCGGCAAGACCACCCTGGCAAAGCTGATCGCCGGGGTGGAGACCGCCACCGGCGGCCGCATTTTGTTCAACGGGCAGGACATCACCGGCATGGACGTGACCGAGCGGGCCCGGCAGGGCATCGCCTACGCGTTCCAGCAGCCGGTGCGGTTCAAGGGGCTTTCGGTGCGGGACCTGCTGGAGCTGGCGGCCGGCGGCCGGCTGGACGAGGCCGCCCTGTGCGGGCTGCTGGGCAAGGTGGGGCTGTGCGCCAATGAGTACATTGACCGGGAGCTGAACGCCAGCCTTTCGGGCGGGGAGATCAAGCGCATCGAGATCGCCAGCGTGCTGGCCCGCGAGGCGCAGCTCTCGATTTTTGACGAGCCGGAGGCCGGCATCGACCTGTGGAGCTTTGCCCGCCTGGTAGAGACCTTTGAGGAGCTGCGGCGCAACGAGAGCGGCACCCTGCTGGTGATCAGCCACCAGGAGCGCATTCTCTCGATCGCCGACGAGATTGTGGTGATCGCCGAGGGCCGCGTGCGGGAGTACGGCCCCCGCAACGAGATCCTGCCCACCCTGCTGGCGGGCGAAAAAGCGGTGCGGTGCCCGCTGGAAAAGGAGGATGCACGGGTATGAACCAGATCACAGACGAATTGCTGCGCATTATTTCCAGTTTTAAAGACGGCACCTTCCAGGGCGCCTACAACATCCGGGAGGACGGCCAGTGCGCGGGCCGCCAGTCCAGCGAGAACATCCAGATCGACTCGAAGCAGGGCGCGCCGGGGCTGGAGATCCACATTAAGCCCGGCACCAAGGGCGAGACCGTGTACATTCCCGCCTGCGTAACCCACGCGGGCTTTGACGACCTGGTGTACAACGATTTCTTTGTGGGCGAAGGGGCCGACGTGATTATTGAGGCCGGGTGCGGCGTGCACAGCGACGGCGAGGAGGAGGCCCGGCACAACGGCATCCACCGCTTTATCCTGGAAAAGAACGCCCACGTGGTGTACAAGGAAAAGCACATTGCCAACGGCGCGGGCAGCGGCGCCAAAAAGATCGACCCGGTTACCGACGCAGAGCTGGCCGAGGGCGCGTGCCTGGAAATGGACACCGTGCAGCTGGGCGGCGTGACCACCACCACCCGCAAGACCCGGGCCGTGCTGCAAAAGAACGCCCGGCTTGTGGTGCGCGAGCGCATTATGACAAATGGCGACGAGTTTGCCCGCACCGATTTTGTGGTGCGGCTGGAGGGAGAGGGCAGCGCCGCGGATCTGGTGAGCCGCAGCGTGGCGCGCGGCAATTCCCGGCAGGAGTTCGCCTCCACCATCAAGGGCAACGCGCCCTGCACCGGCCACTCCGAGTGCGACGCCATTCTTGCCGAGAACGGCACCGTGCTGGCGCAGCCGGGCCTGGAGGCAAACCATGTGGACGCGGCCCTGATCCACGAGGCCGCCATTGGCAAGATCGCGGGCGAGCAGCTTTTGAAGCTGCGCACCCTGGGCCTGACCAGCGAAGAGGCCGAGGAACGGATCATCCAGGGCTTTTTGAAGTAAAACAGAAAAAGGGGCGGCGCTTCCGGAACGGGAAGCGCCGCCCCTTTTTGCGAAGTACCTTACAGAAGAACAGCGGACCTTTGGTACCCCGCACCGGACAAGAAACACGCAGGCCCCGGCAAGTTCCGGGGGCCTGCGTGCAGTTTGGAGAAAACGGATCAGGTTGCGCATACCTCCTGATGGCTGGCAGGTGGTATGCAGGTTTAAGTTAGTTACATCTAACCACAAGTTCAGAATACCATGCTTTTAAACGCCTGTCAAGCTTTTAAAGCCAAAACGAAAAATTTGGGGGGGCGATGGATACCATCCGCCGCGAGGCCGCTTTTTGTATGGGGACAACAAAAATGCCGCCCTTTGGGGCGGCATTTTAAGCCTAAGAGGTGAGCTCCACCCCGGCCAGGGGAACCAGATACTCGGTTTTGTAGGCGGCAAGCTGGGCGTTGAAGGCGGGGTCCTCGCCCGCAAGCAGCCGGGCCTTGCGGGTGTGAGCGTCCAGGTCTTCGGCTTCGTCGCCGATGATGCGGGCCGCGATGTTGGAGCAGTGGTCCGAGATGCGCTCCAGATTGGTGAGCACGTCCAGGTACACGATGCCCGGCTCGATGCTGCACTCGCCGGCTTTCAGGCGGCCGATGTGCTTTTCGCGCACGATCTCGCACATGCGGTCCACCGTTTCTTCCAGCGGCTCCACCTTTTCGGCCTGGCTCAGGTCGGCGTTGAAAAACGCCGCGTTGCTGAGCGCCTGCACCCGCTCCACCGCGCCGAACAGCAGCGCGGATTCCTGCCGGGCCAGGGAAGAAAAGGCGAGCTCCTGATCGTGCAGTTGCTGGGCGCACTCCATCAAATTGACCGTGTAATCGCCAATGCGCTCGTATTCGGTGGTGAATTTAAGCAGCTCGCTCACGGCGCGGCCCTCGCTTTCGGTCACCTCGTGGTCGCTGATCTTGATGAGATAGTCGCTGATGGCAACCTCCATCTTATCCAGCAGTTCTTCCCGGTGGGTTACGTTGGCCGCTGTTTCAGAGTCGTACCGGTCGAACAGGCCGACCACCTTTACAAAGTTCGAGTGGGCGCGGCTTGCCATTTTTTCCACCGCGCTTTTGGCCTGCTGCAGCGCCACGGCCGGGCTTTGCAGCAGGCGTTCGTCCAGCACAGGCATGGAGAGGTCCAGCTCTTCGCCGGGCTTGTCGCGCACGGTGAGCCGGGCAAGGCGCACCAGCAGGGCGGTAAAGGGGAAAAAGCACAGGGTGGCCAGCACGCTGGTGAGGGTGTTGATGTTGGCGATGCTGCCTTTATTGAGAACCGAGTTCCAGAAAGGCAGGCCGAACAGCCCCTGCCCCAGCTGGATCAGCGCCAGAAACACCACCGAACTGATCACGTTGAAATACAAGTGGATCACGGCGCTGCGCTTGGCGTTTTTGCTGGCCCCCATGGCTGCCACCAGGGGAGTGAAGGCGGTGCCGATGTGCGCGCCCAGAATGATGGGGATGGCATTGCCGAAGTTCACCACACCCGTGGTGGAGAGCGCCTGCAAAATGCCCACGCTGGCCGAGGAGGACTGCACCGCCACCGTTACCGCCATGCCTGCCAGCACGCCCAGCGCCGGGTTTTGCAGGGTGGAGAACAGGTGCACGAAGGCCGGGCTCTCCCGCAGGGGGGCCACCGCGCCCTCCATGGCGAACATGCCGGTGAACAGAATGCCGAAGCCCAGCATAATCTGGCCGATGTTGCGCTTTTTGGGGCTTTTGAAAAATACGAACAGCACCGCCCCGATGAACGCCACCACCGGGCTGAAGGTGCTGGGCTGGATGAGGGTGAGCAGCAGGCTGTCGCCCGAGATATCGGCCAGGCGGATGAGCTGGCCGGTGACCGTGGTGCCGATGTTGGCCCCCATGATGACCCCCACGGCCTGGGTGAGATCCAGGATGCCGCTGTTTACCAGGCCCACCACGATCACGATGGTGCCGCAGCTGCTTTGGATCACGCCGGTGATCAGGGTGCCCAGCAGCACCCCGCGCAGGGTGTTTGCGGTGAGCTTTTGCAGCACGGCCTGCATCTGGCCGCCCGCCAGCTTTTCCAGCCCCGACCCCATAATGGACATGCCGTACAAAAACAGCGCCACGCCGCCTGCAAGGTCGATCACGTCGAAAACGGACATTAAAACTGCCAGCCTCCCTGCGCCGGCGCCGGAGCGCCGCGTAAAGTTTGGGTAAATTTGTGTAAAATCGCCGTAAACACACACATTATACCATTGCGCCGGGGATAAGGGCAAGCAAAATGAGCATAAAAACGCCCCCGAAGTTTCTTCTTCGGGGGCGGGGAAACGGGTTCAGGCCCCGGCGATGCCCAGGGGGGCCAGATATTTGCTTTTGGCGGCGGCAAGCCCGGCGTTGAACGCCGCATCCTGGCCGGCCAGCAGGCCCGCCTTGCGGGCGTGAGCGTCCAGATCGTCGGCCTCCATGCCCACGATGCGGGCCGCCACGTTGGAACAGTGGTCCGAAACGCGCTCGGCGTTGGTGAGCAGGTCCAAAAACACGATGCCGCTCTCGATGCTGCACTCGCCGGCTTTCAGGCGGCCCAGGTGCCGTTCGCGCAGCGCGTCGCACATTTGGTCCACCGCTTCTTCCAGCGGCTCCACCCGGGCGGCCAGGGCGGCGTCGTTCTGGCGGAACGCGCCGTCGGCCAGTTCCAGCGTTTCGCACACCGCAGCCCGCAGCAGCTCCAATTCCCGGCGGGCCTGTTTGGAAAAGGTGAGCTCCTGCTCTTTTGCCTGCCGGGCGCATTGCAGGATGTTGATGGAATAATCGCCGATGCGCTCGTATTCCGAGATGAACTTAAGCAGCTCGCTGACCTGGCGGCTTTCGGTTTCGCTGAGCTCCTGGTCGCTGATCTTAATAAGGTAAGAGGTGATGGAAACTTCCATCTTGTCCAGCAATTCTTCGCGGGTGTTGATGCTGACGGTGGTTTCCTCGTCGTATTTTTCAAGCTGCCCAAAGGCTTTGCCAAAGTTGGCGGCCGCGCGGGAGGCCATTTTTTCCACCGCATTTTTGGCCTGCTGCAGGGCCACGGCCGGGCTGTTGAACAGGCGTTCGTCCAGCACGGGCATGGAAAGGTCCTGCGCCTCGCCCGGATGCGAGGGGATGGTGCGCTCGGCCAGCCAGGCCAGCACTCTGGTAAAGGGGATGAACAGCAGCGTGACCAGCACGTTGAACAGGGTGTGGAAATTGGCGATGTCGCCTTTATTCATCACCTCGTTCCAGAACGGAAACAGCCCGGCAGCTTTTAACCCGTAGACCGCGCCCAAAAACAACGTGGTGCCGATGATGTTGAAGTAAAGGTGCACAATGGCGCTGCGCTTGGCGGCGGTGGAAGCCCCGATCGAGGCCAGAAGCGGGGTGGAGCAGGTGCCGATGTTCTGCCCCAGGATAATGGGGATGGCGCTGCCCCAGGTGATGGCGCCTGTGGCCGAGAGGGCCTGCAGAATGCCGATGCTGGCCGAGGAGGACTGGATGGCCACCGTGACCAGCGCGCCCGCCAAAACGCCCAGCACAGGGTTTTGCAGGGTGGAAAAGAGCTGCAAAAACAGCGGGCTGTCCCGCAGGGGGGTCACAGCGCCCTCCATGGTGAACATGCCGGTGAACAGGATGCCGAAGCCCAGCATGATCTGGCCCACATTGCGCTTTTTGGGGCTTTTGAAGAACACGAACAGCACCGCCCCGATGAACGCCACCACCGGGCTGAAGGTGCTGGGCTTGAGCAGGGTGAGCAGCCAGCCGGAGCCCGAGATATCCGAAAGGCGGATGAGCTGGCCGGTGACCGTGGTGCCGATGTTGGCGCCCATGATGATGCCGATGGCCTGGGTCAGGCTTAGAATGCCGCTGTTCACCAGGCCCACCACGATCACGGTGGTGCCCGAGGAGGACTGGATGAGGCCGGTGATCACCGCGCCCAGCAGCACCGCCTTGGGCACCGAGCTGGTGAGCCGCTGTAAAATGGATTCCAGTTTGCCGCCCGCCAGCTTTTCGAGCCCTGTGCCCATAATGGTCATGCCGTACAAAAACAGCGCCAGGCCGCCCGCAAGGTTGAAGACGTTAAAAATGGTCAAAGCAATGTTCCCTCCCGTGTTGTGCCAAGGCTTAAACGTTTGCAAGGCAATCATACCATCTGGCCGCAGCACGGGCCAGCAGATGAAATCATATTTTACATACATTTTACCCAAAAAGCGGCTCCGGGCAGCCATTGGGATAAAAATACACAAAATCCACGCTAAAAACCGCAAAAAACAGGAAAAGGAAGCACCCCTATTATTAAAGGTATAAAAAGGCGCAAAAAGCCCCGGCGCGTTTTGTGCGCCGGGGCAAAGGGCAAGAGCCCGCTTACAGGGGGGCTACCGTGTAGCCGGCGGCCCGCAGGCCGTCGATCAGCCGGCCCAAAATTTCACTGTTCGTGGCCATGGGGTGCAGCAGGTAGATCGCGCCCGGGTGGGCGGCGCCCAGCGCGTTTTGCAGCGCCTCGGCGGGATCGGGCTGGTTTTCGGGGTCCCAGTCCACCGTGGCGTAGCTCCAGAACACGCTGTACATGCCCTCGTTTGCCGCCAGGGCCAGAAGCTGCTCGCTGAACACCCCCTCGGGGAAGCGGAACACCGCCGGCCGCTGGCCGTACAGCTGCTCGAATTCATCGTTGAAGCCGGTGATCTCGGCGCGGGCCTCGCTGAGGGTGAGGGTGGTCATGTCCTTATGGGTGGCGGAATGGCTGCCCACGGTATGCCCTTCGTCCAGCATGCGGCGCACGGTGTCCGGGTTATTGCGGGCGTAGCTGCCCACCAGGAAAAAGGTGGCCTGGGCCTGCTTTTCGGCCAGTGTGTCCAGAATGGCGCCGGAAAAGCCGGTTTCGTAGCCAAAGTCGAAGGTGAGGTAAACCGTGGGCTGGGCCGGGTCGGGCGCAAGGAACAGGCCGCCGTATTGAGCGTATTTTTCCCGGTAAGCCACCGATCCCACCGGCTGGTTCAGCTCGTTCACCTGCTTGCCCTGGCCCCAGGGAAGGCGCTCGGTGCTTAAAGCCTCCAGCTCGAAGGGGCCGAGGGCGGGGTAGCCCGGCCGGGCTGCGGCGGGCAGGGCGGTGGGTTCGGGCGTGGGCTGCGGGGCGGCAGAAACGGCGGGCGCGGGGCTGGCTGTGGGCGCGGCGCTTATCACCGACTGCGGCGCAGACGAAGCCCCCGGCCCCGCGCCCGGCAGCAGGGCAAAGCCCCCCACCGCCAGCGCCAGCAGGCACACCGCCAGCAGAATACCAAGCACGCCCCATTTTCGGTTCATTTGTTCAGTCTCCTTCCAACACGGTCACAGTGGCCTTGGCGGGCAGGCAGGCGGCCCAGTCGCCGTCTTTGCCGAGCCAGCCGTAGCCTTCGCATACATGGTCCGGGCAGGGGGAATCGACAAAGGCGATTTTGCCGCCCTTTACTTCCAGGTGGATGGTGTAATAGCCGGTGTCCAGGTCGTAGCGCTGGTCCCGGTCCAGCGGGATCTCCATGCGCTGGCCCGCGTCGCCGTAGGTGAGCACCGCCACCGCCCCGGCGGCGCGCCCGCGCAAAAACAGAAACAGCACGGCGGCCACCGCCAGCAGCACGGCGGCGAAGATCAGGTTGGCTTTCATGCCTTTTTTATCCTTCATGGGTGGGTCCCCCTTGCAAAACGTGTATTTTTTCCATTATAACAGAAAAAACGCCTGTGCACCATGGTTCCCAAGCCCCGCCCAGGGTGGTATAATAACCATATTATCAGCATTGCCAAACAGAAAAGGAGATAGACAGCCAATGTTTTTTGAAAAATACGGCCCCCTGGCCGACGCCTATGTGGCCGAGAATGAGCAGAATGTGATCGCCGCCATCAAGCGGCTGGTGGATGTGCCCAGCGTGGAGGGCGCGCCAGAGCCGGGCAAGCCCTTTGGCCCCGGCCCCGCCGCCGCCCTGGCCGAGGGCCTGGCCCTGGCAAAGGAACTGGGCCTTGCCACCCACAACGCAGACAACTACATCGGCTGGGCCGAGCTGCCCGGCACGGGCGATAAGCAGGTGGCCACCATTACCCACCTGGACGTGGTGCCCCAGGGCAACGGCTGGACCGCCGACCCCTTTGACATGCAGGTGAAGGACGGCTGGCTGATCGGCCGCGGCGTGGCCGACGACAAAGGCCCCAGCGTGCTGTGCCTGTACGCCCTGAAGTTTTTAAAGGATAACGCCGTGCCCCTGCGCCACAGTGTGCGCGCGCTGCTGGGCGCCAACGAGGAGACCGGCATGGCGGATGTGGACTACTACCTCAAAAACTTTGCCGCGCCGGACTTTTGCTTTTCGCCGGACGCCGAGTTCCCGGTGTGCCACGGCGAAAAGGGCGGGTTCAACGGCAGCCTGGTGAGCGGCGAGCTGCACGGAAACATTCTGGAATTTGAGGGCGGCGTGGCCCACAATGTGGTGCCGGACCGGGCGGCCTGCCTGGTAAAAGCGGATATCACGGCGCTGACCGGGCGCGAGGGCATCACCCTGGAGGCCGAAAACGGCGCAGTGCGCATTCGCGGCTGGGGCAAGGGCGGCCACGCGGCCATGCCGGCGGGCACGGTGAACGCCATTGGCCTGATCGTGGATTACCTACTGGACAACCGCCTTTGCACCCCGGAGGAAGAGGCGTACCTGAAGGTGCTGCAAAAGCTGCACCACGCCACCGACGGCAGCGGGATGGGCATTGCCGCAAGCGACGAGGTGTTCGACCCGCTCACCATCATTGGCGGCATGATCAAGCTGGAGGGCGGCCGCCTTTGGCAGGACCTGGACTGCCGCTACCCCACCGCCATTACCGGCGCCGAGATTGAGCGGCGGCTGAACGAGGCCGGGGCGGGCGCGGCCGCCGTGCGGGAAGCCCGCTGGAGCGAGCCGTTTTACATTGAGGCAGGCGACCCCGCCATTCAGGCGCTGCTGGACACCTATAACCAGGTGACCGGCGAACACGGCAAGCCCTTTACCATGGGGGGCGGCACTTATGCCCGGCACTTCCCCCGGGCGGTGAGCTTTGGCCCCGAGCGGGCGGATCTGGCCCTGCCGGAGTTTGCGGGCCCTATGCACGGGGCCAACGAGGGCGCGAACATTGCCCACCTGATGCAGGCGCTGAAGATTTACATTCTGGCGCTGCTGCGCCTGCAGGACCTGGAGCTGTGAGCCGAGAAGTGCAAAAAATCCAGCGGGCCGCCCAGTGGGGGCGGCCCGCACTTTTTTACGCGTTTTATGTGGGAGATTTGTGGGTTTTGCGTACAATTTGTCAGATATGGGAATCGATTGACAATAAAACGACCTGTGTGTTATTGTAAAATAAAGCTTTTTCTGCGGTAAAAAATGGAGTGAAAATCAACTTTTGGAGGATATCAATGCGTTTTGCGGTGTGCGACAACCAACAAAAATTTGTGGACAGGGCCATGGAAGCGGTGCGGCGCTATGTGACCGAAAAGGGCGAAACGTTCGAGGGCGAAGGCTTTACCGACCCGGAGGCCCTGACGGCCTGCTGCCGCCGGGAACTGTTCGATGCGATCGTGCTGGATGTGGAGATGCCCGGAAAGAACGGTATTGAAACCGCGCAGGAGATCCACGCGGTTCAACCCAACGTGCCTATTATTTTTATGACCTCGTTTATCCAATACGGCCCGGAGAGCCTGAAGGTGAATGCGTTCCGTTATGTTTTGAAGCAAAATTTCGAGGTGGATTTCCCCGATGCGCTGGACGCGCTGTGGCAAAAGCTGTTTCCACCCCGGCACACCCTCTGGCTGGATGTGGAGGGGCGCCGCCAGGAATTTGAGGTGGAGCAGATCGTGAGCATTGAAGTGCAGTCGCATGTTTTAAAAGTGTGCCTGGCAGGTGTGGAACAGCCGGTTTCGGCGAAGGGGCCCACGCTCACCGACTTGGCCGAAATGCTGGAGCCAAAAGGGTTTGTGCGCCCTCACAACAGTTTTCTCATCAATATGGCGCATATTTGCCGCATTGAAAAGGATGTTTTTGTTTTGGATAGCGGCAGTGTGATCCGGGGCAGCCAGCGGTATTATGTGGAAGCCAGGCGGCACTATGTGCTTTGGAGGGGGGAACGGCTGTGAGCGATTTTTACAGCGCGCTGATCAGCACGGGGATCATGCTGGCCGAAGCCTGGGCGATGGTGTTGACCTGGGACGCGTTTGCCCTGCGCCGCCGCACCGGCTGGAAGTTTTGGTGCGCCGTTCTGGCGGTAACGATCTTCAATGCATTCTTTTTAAATTTTCATGAATATGGACATCTTACAAAGGCACTTTATACAATTTGTATATGGTTTGTTTGTACTTGGGCGCTATATAAAAGCAAGTGGTATGTACTTCTGTTTGCGGTGGTCTTATCCATTGTATTGCTGCAGGCTGTGGACAATGCGGTTTTTATGGGCTGCTCGATGCTCACGGGGGCTTCTCCGGCTGCCCTTTTCCAGGGTTACGCCTCTTTTATGATTCTGACAACATTGGGTAAAACGCTGGAAATTTTGCTGGCATATATTCTGAAACGTCAGTTTGGGCGCAGGTTGGGCTACCCGCAAAAGGACTGGCGTTCCTGGCTGCAAACGCTGCCTTTGCCCCTCACAGCCTGCGGCTTCATGGCGGCATCTGTGGGATTTGCGCAAAAATATCCCGACAGCGCGTCGGCTTTGCTGGGATGCACGGCGGCGCTGCTGCTTGCCAGCATTCTGCAGGTGTCGATCGTGGGGCAGTTGGACAAGCAGCGCGCTGCACAACAGGAACAGCAGAGGCTGCGGCAAAACCAGGAGTGGCAGCAGGAACGCACCCAGGCGCTGCGCACGGCTTACGCGGACCAGCGCCGCCTGACCCACGATTTTCAAAATCATCTATTGCTGCTGCTGGGCTTGCTGCACCAAGATAAAACTGACGAAGCGGTGGAAATGCTGGAGAACTTGCAGGAACAGGTGCTGCACACCGCCCAGGTAGTGGATACGCAGAACCCTTTACTGGATGCGATCCTGAACCAGAAATATGCGGCCGCGCGCGAGTGCGGCGTGACGCTGCAATTCGATCTGCAAAACCCCGCGGCATTTCAAATGGACCCGCAGGATGCGGCGGTGGTATTGGGCAACCTGTTGGACAACGCCATTGAGGCGGCCCGCCAGGCGCCGGACCCGCAAAAGGTGATCTTCAAGCTTCACGTGGAGCCGGAGGAGGCGGTGCTGGCGGTAAAAAACACAGTGGCGGCCCCCGTGAAGCTGGTGGACGGCTGGGTGCAGGGCAGCACCAAGGCGGACAGCCGCGCCCACGGCTATGGTTTGCGCAATGTGCGCGAAACAGTGCGGCGCTGCGGGGGCGAGATCAGCCTTTCCTGCAAGGAGGGCTGGTTCACCGCGGCGGCAATTTTGCCGCAAAAACAATCACTTACGCTAAAACACCCATCACTTGCGTCAAATTGCTGAATTACAAAATAAAAGATGTTATCCTGTAAACAGAAAGCGAGGGGTGCCGAATGCACGCCTTGGCAAACGGGATAACGGCTTTTTTTATTGACCGCGGATTGCTGGACGAAGAGCACCGCCCCTGGTACGTGTATGCGCTGGAAAGCAAGCTGGGGCAGGGCGCAACGGTTCTTTTTACCCTGGCGGCGGGTTGGCTGCAGGGGCGGCCCTTGCAGCCCCTGCTGGTGCTGCTGGCGGCCATGTTCCTGCGCCAGCGGGCAGGGGGCTGGCACGCCCCTACCGCCTGGCTGTGCCAGATCATTTCGGTGGGGTCAGCATTGCTGGGCAGTTTTGCCGCGGCCTGGTGCGCCGGGCACCGGCCCTGGCTTTGGATGGGGGCATTGCTGGCGGCTTCGGGTTTGGTGATATGGCTGCTGGCCCCCGCCGAGCACCCCAACCTGCCCCTGACCCCTGCCGAGCTTGCGGCAAACCGGCGGCTAGCGCGCCAGCGGCTGGCACTGGCAGCCATTGCCGCTGTGCTGCTGCAAACGCTGTTCCCATTCAGGCCCGAGGGCCTGTGCGCCGCGGCTGGTGTTCTGTTGGCCGCTGTGGGCGTGCTGGCCCAAACAATACAGCAGGAGGTAATGGAACATGCAAAACTTTAAGAAAAAAGCGAATCTGGCGGCGGCCAACTGGGTGCGCAAGATCGGACGGGCAGCGATGGAGAAGTGGCCCCCAGATTGTTATGGAATCAGTTTTCAGCCCCAGCACCCTGCGCGCCCCGAACACGAAAAGATGCAGACACCGACCGGCAAAAAAGCACGCCTTTAAAACGGCGGAAAGGGAGATGGCGTGAAACGTTGGTATTATTGGCTTCCACCGGCAGTGGCGGGCGGTGCGCTGCTGCTTTGCAGCGCACCCTTGGGCTTTGGGACCGCAAGCTTGCTGCCTGCGGTCCCCGATGAGGTCTATCTGGCCCTGCTGAAAAGCTGCATCGGTTCGTTCCAGCTGCTGGGGGTAGTGCTGCTGCTTGCAGCGGCTTTGAACTATGCGACCCGGAACAGCGACGGCAGCAAAACGGTGGTTATGGTGAAACAGTAGGTTCTTTTGGTTCGCCCGGGGGCCAGCGTACGGGGCACCCCGGAAAAGCATAAAAGCATATTTTATAGGAGGTAAAAATTATGAAGAAAACGAAGAGATTGCTGGCGACGTTAACGTTTGTGGCTGTTGTATCAGTTGTGTTTTTAGCTGCCCCAGCTTCAGCTTTAAATGTAGGAAGTACGCGGGCTATGAATACACCATCGCATTTCTTTTGTTATGGCGCAAGTGGCACAGCATCTCCGAACAGCGAGTACCTTAACTTGGAAGGTAACGGGCTGGCTTATAACCATAGATCAGTAACTAGAGCATCCAGAACAAACTCTCCAGACCAGATGTGGTATTTTTCTTATAGTGCCCTTGACAATGTACCGAAGGTGTATTCTGCACAGAAAGATGCAAATGGAAATACGGGTTATACACTTAACTTACTCCGCAGTACACAATCGAATGGACGCTATAAATGTGATATTTATCGTGAAACAAGCAATGATCCCAACACGTTTGATTCGGATGTTACGTACGTGATGGATGGAGATGTGGGGGCTTTCAAAATTCTTATGGTGAATTATAATACATGTTTGACACCCGAAAGCCAATCCCGCAATCTTTACTGGGCACCTAGGGATAGTTCGTTAAATAGCAATCAGCTTTGGAATAAAGAAAATTCGTAATGAAAAGGATTTCAATATTCGCAGTTGTTTTTTCTATGGTAGTTGTTTGTCTTTTGTTTGGCTGCCAGAAAGAGCCTGGAGCTGCGGGCTCCGCCAATGGTGCCGATCCCGTATCCGGCGCCGCAGCAGAGCCCCAAGCCCACATATCCGGGCTTTATTCGCTGCAGGGGTTTGACGGCTGGGTGTATGGAGCCGGGGGAGACAACGGATATTACAGTATCTCAGCGGCCGTACAGGCTGACGGCTCTACAAATATTCAATATACAGACTACGAAACAATGCAGACCGTTCCGCTTTGTGCACAGGTGAATTGTACCCATAATACAGAAACGTGTACAAGCTGGCTTCCCTATAACGGCGGAGGCACCTCATTGATGATGGTTGGCGATGAATTGCTTTTGGTTTCACCAGGCCAGCCGGTTTCGTATGAAGCGTTAAAAGAACGTAGTTTTCCGCACATTGAAGTTTGTGAAGCAGATGGTTCTGAACGCAGAAAAATAGTAGAGTTTTCGGCAAATCAACAATTAAAGCCCCCTTATCTCACGGATGGGAAAAATCTTTACTGTGTGCTTCAAACAGCAACAGAAGAGGAAGAGACACTTGAGTTGATGCAGGTGAGCTTATCTGAAAGAAGCTGCTCTACCATCACCTTGCTGGATCAGTCGAAAGCCGAAAAGATTTGGGGAGCCGCCGGAGAATATATTTTGCTGAATGCACTGGCTATTCCCGGAGAAGAAGCCATTGCACAAATGGACTATAGTGTTCAGATAACAAGGCTCAACATAAACACCCTGGAAAAAGAACTGCTTTTAGAATACAAAATAGATGAATGCCGGGCGGCAGTATTTGACCAAACCATCGTGTATTATGACCAAAAAACAGATAGAATGGTGTTGATCGACAGTATTACAAAGGAAAGCCAAGTGATTGCAGAGGATTTTCTGCAAGATGAAGGATCCCTGTACGATCTTAATTTGATTTTTTATGATGACTCAAAGCTGCTCACATCCACCATAGTGCAAGATAAAAGTGGTCGTCAACAGAGGGAATTCCAAATTTTGGATGCTGCTAATAAGAAACTTTACAACAGTGAGCTTTATTACGTGGCAAACGACAGAAACCTTCCGATCGTGCCTATCGCAGAAATTGAAAAGGAAAACAGCTATTTTATTATTTATAATGAAACGGTGAAGCAAAGCCAGGGAGTTGCGGAAGAAGGAAACGGGTATTACATGGTTTCTTCTACGCCTCAATATGGAAAAATAACGAAAGAAGATTATTGGCTGGGAATAAAAGAAATAAAAGCGGAACAGTAGTTTCAACTCACAGAGACGCGATTCAAAACGGTAAAATGGTTTACGATATTAAGTGGCAACGCTGAACCAGATAATCGGAACAACGATATAAAAATAGCAATCATAGTAAAACTGTAGATCCTTTTGGTCCGCCCGAGGGCGAGCGTACGAAGCACCTCGGAAAACATAAAGAATAATTTTACGGGAGGTAAAATCATGAGATGCAAGATGTCTAAAAAAGCGTTGTGCCTATGCATGGTGGTGGTGCTTGCCATCGGCCTGGCAATCCCGACGTTCGCTCTTATTGAGCCAACTGGCGACTTTGCAGATTGGATTTTTGGATGGCAGGGGAGTGGACAGACGGCTCTTCTTAAGGGACATGGTATAAACAACAATTTTACTGTCGGTACAAGCAACCAAGGCGGTAATGATGTCTGGTATGTTGATAGTAGTGGAGGAGATTATACAATAAAATCAGGAGACCGGGCATATTGTGCTAACATTTATCGTGTGTTGCAGAGCGGAACTTACTATCCCTGCACCGGATATTATTATGAAAACGCAACGGGCGGGCGCGACCAACGGGTACAGTTGTTACAAGGCGGCGGGCATACCGTTGTAAGACTTGCGAGTCCAGTAATGGGCGGGAACTGGTATATGGTGGCCGACTATAGCCAACCAACCGCTGTTAGTGATGTGATTTGGTATACTGATGCGTCTGCCATGAAGGCTTGGTGGGGCTAACATCTTTGTGGTAAGCCGGATACTGTATACAGTATCCGGCTTACCACACTATTATATTAAGGAGAATTTTAGGTGCAAAAGAAAACAGCTTCAATTTTGCTTTGTATGCCTTTCCTGTTTCTTTGCGGGTGCGCGGTTTCTGCCTCTTCGCAAGTTCAAGCAACGACATCCAAGGACTTAGAAACAGAGTACACGTTATCAGGAGAGTCATTCCAAATGATTTCTTCTTTTGATCCTACCAGTTATGGAAGTGGCAATCAAAAGGGATTTTACTCTGTGTTTTTGAACGATGACGGCTCCTCGAATATAATGTATACGGACTATGCCACGCAAACCCAGGTCTATTTGTGCGCGAAACCTAACTGTGAACATGACTCAGATGCCTGTACCTCATGGATCGCGCCTTTTGCCGGCACAATTGTTCCGGCGGCAACAGAAAAAGATTTGTTTCTCATTTACAGCAGTCGGGAAGAGCGGCCAAAAATAGAACGTCTCGAACTAAATGGTGAAAACCCTACAACTGTTTTTTCTTTGCCGGACGGCGCAAAAATTCAAAATGCTGTGGCGGCAAGTGATACTACATTGATTGTTCAAATTGAGCAATATGAAAATGACGGACAAAACATAAAATCAAACTGCTATTTGGCTGCGATCAGCTGGGAAACAGGAAAGATTTCTGTGGTTTTTTCGTTAAACGATGAATTGGAACAATTAAAAAATAAGAAATTCCAGGCTTCTTCCATGCTCTTTTATGGAGCTACTTCGGATGCGTTGATCGTAGAAACGATTGTTCAATTTGATTATGAGGTGGATATGAATGATGTGGACAAAAGCTTCGAAAACTTAAATAAGGCCCTGGAACATACAGTTTATAAAATCCCCCTTGACGGTTCTGAACCGAGCCCGATTCTTTCGTATTCCAATGGGCAATGTGTTGGTAGAGCTTTTCCAGACGGATTTTTTTATGTGGAAGAAAGCAAAAATCATACGATTTCCATGAAAAAGATCCTAACAAGTACAGAAGAACACCAACTGCTGATTGAAAATCTTTCAGAAGCATTATTCACAGAAAATGCAGAACAACTAAATGTGGAAGACATTGTATTCAGAAATTATGTGGACGGACATTTATTGTTCAATGTTCTGACCGATCAGTATATTTCAAACAATGGAAACATTGAGTTGGTTTTTTCCGGGTTTGCGATTGATGTAGAAACGGGTGTGCTGAAACAGATCAATTTAACCAACTATTATAACGCGACTACGGTACCAGTTGATATTATAGCAAAATGTGGTGATGATCTTTTGGTTTTTGCAGATATTACACAAAGTTCTGGTGAAAACAAAAATTCTCGCTTGATTGAGCGCAAAATCGCCCTAATTACAACGGAAGATTATCTGGATTCAAAACCTAACTATCGAATGATTGACACATTGCGTAATTTTGCCTGAAAGACTGGGCCGCATGCGGGGCGTTGTGTGCTCGTTTTGTGAGGAAAGCCAAAATAAAAAACAGATTCTGGCTTTTATATTGTTTTTGGCAATGGTCAGCTTTGTAGGCCGCGTGCCGGAAAGGGCCGCTGTTTCAGACCCTTTGCCCCGGCGGCCAACAAGCGGCACCCTTGGGGCGGACCAAACGGGACACCTGCGGTTTTCGCGCGGGACGCTGGCCCATGGAAACGAGCAGGGGTGTTACTTTGTGCTTCCGGCCCTTTCCGGCGGGGCAAGCTTGCGCTGGTATGCCGATTATAAAATACAACAATTGGTAGAGCTTTGCACACAACCCAATTGCGCACATGATAAAAGCAACCGGGAAAGTAAAAGAATTAAGGGACAACAGTAATCTTTCTTTTTATGCTCAGACAGACAAAGCGTTTTTTGTAATGTACTATCAGCAGAAAACAGACCAGGAAATGTTTGCTCTTGTGGACAAAGAAAATTTGTGGGGAAATAATTCCACATGGAAAAAGTTTTCGTTTGAATGAACAAGATACAAGAGAATGGTCCTTACGCGCTGCGCGCAGGTACCTTTTGTAAAAGGGGTGGACATATGCTGCAAGTAAAAGACCTGAAAAAGAGCTACGCCCTGCCCGCCGCGCCCTTTCGGCGCAGGGCGGGCGAGGCAAAAACGAAAAAGGCCCTGGCCGGGGTGAGCTTTGCCCTCGGCCCGGGCCTGTACGGCCTTTTGGGCCCCAACGGGGCGGGCAAATCGACCCTGATCAACATCATCACCGGCAGCCTTGCGCCGGACGGCGGCAAGGTGCTGTGGCGGGGCCGGAACGCCCGCGCGCTGGACATTGCATTTCGGCGGGAGCTGGGGTATATGCCCCAGCAGCAGGGCCTTTACGACAGCTACACCGGCCGCCGTTTTTTGGCCTATATGTGCGCGCTGAAAGAGATCCCCCGGGCGGCGGTGGCCGCCGAGGTGGGGCGCGTGGCTGGGGAGGTGAACCTGGCGGGGGAACTGGACAAGCGGCTTGCAGCCTATTCGGGCGGCATGAAGCAGCGGCTTTTGCTGGCGGCCGCGCTGCTGGGCCAGCCGCGCCTGCTGATCCTGGACGAGCCCACCGCGGGCCTTGACCCCAAGGAGCGGGTGCGCCTGCGCCAGCTGCTGGCGGAGCTGGCGGCAGACCGGGTGATCCTGGTGGCGACCCATGTGGTGAGCGACGTGGAGAGCGTGGCAACGGAAATTCTGCTGCTGAAAGAAGGGCGGCTGGTGGCGCAGGCCCCGGTGCCCGAGCTGGTGGGGCGGTACGCCCCCGGCGGCAGCCTGGAGGACGTGTACCTGGCCGTGTTCGGCGAGGAGGGCGGCGCATGAGGCTCATGTTTGCCGAGCTGCGCAAGGTGTGGGGCCAGCGGGTGTTCAGCCTGTGCCTGGCGGTGCTGGCGGGGGCGAATTTGTTTTTGCTGTACACCGGCACGAAGCCCGGGCCAAACGCCCCGCCCGCCGCGGCTTACCGGGCCGTGGGGCGGGAGCTGGCGGGCCTGCCGGCCGAGGCGCAGCAGGCGCTTGTAAACGAAAAGCTGGCCACCGCCCAGGGCGTTTTGCAGGTGGCGCAGCTTTTATACGAGCAGGCCCTGAACGCGGGCACCCAGTGGGGTACCGACCCCCGCGGCCAGTACCCCGAGCTGTTTGAACAATACGAGGACATTTATAAAAACAAGAGCTATACCCTGTATACCGAGAACCTGCGGCAGGAATACAGTTTTTTGAGCAAGATCAAGGCGGAGCTGGACACGGTGGCCGCCTACCCGGAGTTTTTGCAGGAGGTGCAGCAAAAAGCGCGGCAGCTGGCGGGTATTTCGATCTTTAACAGCGCCAAAAGCGGCTACGACCGGGCCAACATTGAAAAAACGGCGGCGGTGTACGTGGGGCTCACGGCGGTACAGATCGACTATGCGCCGCAGAAGGGGCTGTTCACCGCGCTGGACTACCAGTTCACAGACCTGCTGCTGCTGGCGGCCATGCTGCTGCTGGCAAGCCTTTTCGTGCGGCAGGAGCGGGAAAACGGGCTGCTGGCGCTGGTGCGCAGCACCCCGGGCGGGCGGCTGAAAACCGCCCTGGCAAAGCTTGCGGCTCTGGCTGTAAGCCTGCTTGCGGTGCTGCTGGTGCTGTACGGTGTGAACCTGGCGTACTGCCAGCTCACCTTTGGGCTGGGGCCGCTGGGCCGCAGCATTCAGAGCGTGCCCGCGCTGATGCGCTGCACCATGCAGATCACGGTGGGGCAATACCTGGGGCGCTTTTTGCTGGCCAAATGGGCCGCCGCTTTTGTGATGGGCCTGTGGGTGATGCTTGCGGCGCTGGTATGCCGCAGGGCCGCGGCGGGCTGGTGCGCCGCCCTGGCGCTGCCTGCCGCTCAATGGCTGGTGCGGCAGGCCATCCCTGCCACCAGCCGCCTGAATGTGATCAAATACGCAAACCTTGCCAGCCTTTTGCGCACCAACGAGCTGCTGGGCAATTACCGCAACCTGTACTGGTTCGACGCGCCCGTGCCCCTGCCGCTGGTGGAGTGGGCGGCCGCCGCGCTGTATGGCGCGGCGCTGCTGGCGGGCTTTTGCCTGGTGTTCTGCACCGCGCGGCTGCGCCCGGCCCCGGCGTTTGCGGGGCTGCGCCTGGGGCGGGGTGCGGTGCGCACCCGGCCGGTGACCGTGCTGGGGCAGGAGGGGCGCAAGCTGGCGTTGATGAACGGCGCGGCGGTGCTGCTGGCGGCGTTTGTGGCGTTTCAATGCTGGCAGACGGCAGCTGCGGAGAGCTATATTGACGCGGAAGAAATTTATTACCGCTATTACATGACCGAGCTTTCCGGCCCGTACACCCACGAGAAATATCTGTGGCTGGAGCAGGAGAGCAAACAGTTTGAGCCCATTCTGCAGCTGGAAGGCGCGCTGCGCCGGGGCGAGATCAGCAGCGAAGCGTACCAGGCGCAGATGGGCGCTTATTACGGCCTGCAGCAAAAAATGAACGTGTTCCAGCGGGTGATCTACGGCAGCCTGGGCTACTGGAAGGAACACCCCGGCGCACAGCTGGTGTACGAGAGCGGCTGGCAAAAGCTGTTTGGGTTTTCGGGCACGGGGGATCTGCAAGATACCCTGTGGGCCGGCCTTTTGTGCAGCCTGTGCTTTGCGGGGCTGTTTGCCATGGAACAGAAGGGGGGCATGCGCCGGGTGATTATGGCAACGCCCCTGGGCAGGCGGGCCACGGTGGCGCGCAAGCTGGGGGTAAGCGCGGCGGCGGCGCTGCTGATCTGCGCGCTGGTGAGCACGCCGCGCCTTGTGGTGGCGCTGCGGGACTACGGCCTGCCCGCGCCCTTTGCCCCGGCCATGAGCATGGCGGCATACGAGGGGCTGCCTGGCTGGGTAGGGCTGGCGGGGCTGCTGGCGTTGGGCAGCGCGGCGCGGCTGGCGGCCTGCCTTTGCATGGGGGCGTGCGTGCTTGCCCTTTCGGAAAAGCTGGGCAGTGCGCTGAGCGCCATGTTCGTTGCAGCGCTAACGTTCTGCCTGCCCGCGCTGCTTGCGCTTTCGGGCCTTACGGCGCTGCGCTGGGTGAGCTTTTACCCCCTGTTTCACCTGGCGGAGCTTTTGCAGCGCACCGGCGACGGCCGGGCGGGCCTTGCCTGCCTGCTGATCGCTGCCGGGGGCTGCTGGCTGGCGGCGGACTGGCTGCGGCAGCGGTGGAGCCGGGCCCGGTGAGAAGCGGCTGCAGGAAAAAATAGAATAAAAAGGGCGCGCCCCTGGCCGAAAACGGCGGGGG
>OFOK01000372.1_pt1 | contig 46701 bp, 50 predicted proteins | sample 1542001 | NCBI WGS metagenome assembly OFOK01 (sample SAMN04209242, study PRJEB22552) | human gut metagenome | biome: gut; material: feces | host: Homo sapiens | place: USA: Oklahoma
TGCCCAGCGTTTCCCATAGCCAAGAAAGTTCATGTAGGATTTTCATGCGATCATCATCTCCTGTTCGTTAAACTGGAATTTATAGTCCTCTCAAAACCAATTTGCTTTTTCTTCTCGAAATACGGGAATATCACTATCTCGATATGGATTGTAATTATGAAGATTGCAACCAAACTCTTTTAATGATTTTATTTTGTTATCCTGTGTCCATACAATTAAAGATATTCCGTCAAATTCTTCAACATTTCCATTATTCATTTTGTTTTTAAAATACCACTCCACGATTGTTTGATTGCCTTGATGAAAAAATTGCTTAATCTCCCAGACAAGAACACTTCCGCGTGTATTCCATTCGTCAAACCAGTGCTTTACCGTTTTGCGGTTTTCATATTTAGGACTCCAACTCTCAGTATATACAACATCATCTGTAAAAATATTGTCAATTCCTAAATCTGCTTTCTTAATCCACATATCAAACCATAATCGGATAATTTTTTCTCTCTCGTTCATAAAGCACCTCCACAACTTCCGATTTGTCTGCCCCTTAAAGTCCAAGTCCTTCAACCCACGCCGCAAGCTCCTGATGCCCGACGTTGCCCTTGAAAACTTTGCCGTCCATCAGCTTTGCGCCTTTGCAGCTCGGCGCAAGGCGTTCGTTCGTCTTGCCAATGCCGCTTCCGCCGGAGGTTGCAAACGGGATGATCGTTTTGCCGCTCAGGTCATAACTCTCAAGGAACGTATTGATAATCGTCGGCGCAACGTACCACCAGATTGGGAAGCCCACAAAGATTGTATCGTAGTCCTTCATGTTGTCCCGCTTCACGGCAATTTCCGGTCGTGAAGCGGGATCGTTCATTTCAATCGTGCTGCGGGCGTTCTTTTCCATCCAGTTCAGATCAGCTTCCGTGTAAGGCACCTTCGGCTCAATCTCAAAGATGTCCGCGCCGATTGCCTCAGCCAGCGTCTCGGCTACCTTTGCAGTCACGCCGGACGCAGAAAAATATGCTACAAGTTTATTACTCATTGTGTTCTTCCTCATCAATCTTTTCATTTCCTTCATTCAGCATGAAGTATAGCAGAGCTTCCAGCAATGTTGCCATATAATGAAGCGACCAGTTTTCTTCCGGCTCTTTTGTCATCTTATCAAGCACGGCTCGAAAAGCCGTGGTACGGTCAATCCTTGTTTCCTCATCAATGCGGTCAAGTATGCCCTTCATTTTCAGGGCGAGTTCTTTTTCCTCGTCAGAAAGCTCCGGTATGCCAAGTAACTCAGATAGTTTCTTGTCCTGCATAATAGCATCGTATTCGATGTATGACTTGTGTTCGGCTGACATCAATTCTTCAAAGTAGTTGATAAAAATATGAACGCGAATGCCACCTTCTTCGTCCGGGGAGAAGCAGACGGTTTGCGATTTTTCTGCAATTTCTTTCAAAAATGCAAGGTCTTCTGAGTCATCGAACTCCGCAAACGGAAGAAACATATTGATTTCCGCGTGCCAACGATGATAGTCCACGATTCCCTTGATATACCCGCGGTGTTGCTTGACAAACGCATCACAACGTTCCAGAAGATACTCGTAGTTCTTCTTGTCCTCCGGTACAATGATCTTTGGTATCTTGTCCATTGCTTCGGAGTACGCTTTCAGCATACCACAATTAACTGCGCGGTCAAACACCTCATCGCACCATTTATCGTATTCGGCAGACTCGGTTTCCCGGTAATCCTTCTCAAAGATAATATCGTCCATTGCGTTACCCCTTTATGATTTTCTCAAGCTGCATTTTGGTCGCGTTAGGCAGACGTGATTGCAGATGTTTTAGGATACGTTCTTTAGATTCCTGCGGGTCTCAATGATATTACTCATTGCTCATACCTCTTCTTCCTCGATAATTCCGTAGTCAATCAGGACGTTCTCTTCGGCGTACTTCGGGTAGACAATACCCATCATCTCATACCGGTAACGCCTCACCCTGCGAAACGACTTAACCGGTTCCGGTACATAGGCGGCAGTCTCGCAGTGCGCATACTCCGGCATTTCCGCAAGATCATCCCGAACGGCACGGATAAGCGCATCTGCCACATCATCAATGCTTTTGCCGGTCTCCACGGCAACCAGTTCGTGCTTCCGGACCGCCTTGTCCAGATCACCGGGGGAGCGAAACAGCTTATATTTCATATCATTGCCCGTCCTTTCTCTCTATCGTTCTGTCTATTCTTCCTGAAATCTGTTCTTTAGGGACGCAATCATCGCTTGTGCGGCAATGCTTAGATACAAAACTCCAATTTCATAGATAAAGTCGCGGTCGATCACGATAAAGTATTCTCTAACGTGTGTAAAAACCAGTTCCAGCAAGTCCTTGTACAGTGGATCATCAAAGGGCTTGAACCGCGTAAACTTGCTTTTGGCAGCGTCCCATGTCATAGACGCCTCGCCCTCAGCACTGGTCATCGCCTCGCAGAGAATCATGCTGACGCCCATTTTCCCGTTGCCGGTCAGGAGTTCTCCTTCGTAATAGCTGAGAAGGTCTTTCTTGCGTCGGAGCGGAACTACGTCGCAGTTGTCATCCAGCTCAAATGCAATCAGCTCCGCCGCGAGTTCCCGCCAGACCGCATATCCGGCGTTAATGGTTCCGTCCTCTTCGCGGCTGATGGTATCGTCCATGCAATATCGTTCATAGAAGTTGTCTCCGCCAAGCTCGTTGCGGGTGCAGAAGATATGCGCCAGCTCATGCAGAAGAATGTGCTTCAACTCCGCCGGATGACGCGCTATGTCTGTCCGCAGCAGGATCCCGTCCACGCCATCTTCTTTGCCAACGAAAGCGGAAGCGTGAAAGTCAAAATAGCCGTCCTCTTTATATTGATCTGTCAGGCGATCCGGGAAATACTGCTTGCAGAACTGCTCAAAGACTTCCTGCTGGTTTTCCGTCTGAAAGCAGCGCAGCACAAGATTGTCCACTCCGAACTCCGTTCCCAAGCGTTCGTTAAAGATGGAAGCGGCATAGAAAAAGGCTTCTTTATAGTCGTTGTTGTTCATCTAATTGCTATCCTTCATCCTCATTCAGCCCTCCGGTCTGACATTTTTCAGGAAGTCAGAGTGCGGTACATAAGGCAAGTTGAGCTGCCAGCCCATGCGGTTCAGTTCGTTGAGCTTGATCAGCATCAGGTTGATGTTTGTTCCCATTGCAGCCGAGAGCTGCACCACATCGTAGTCCTGCTTCATCAGGTCAATCAGCTCATCATCGTCAATGATCAGGTGTGAGGCAAACGCATTCGCCTCATATTCGTGTTTTGTGCGCATATCGAACAGCACGAACTCCGGGAGCGGTTCGTTTCCTTTGGCAAGATCACGGTGAAAGGTATCATGCCCGATCTCGTGACCGCAAACCATTTGCATGATCAGATACTCCATGTTGGAGTTCAGAAGAATATGCCGCTCTTTATGGCGGTAGGTGTACATTCCGAGCAGATCGTTCAGATTGTCAAGAAAATGGAGATGAATGCCCAGCTCACGGGCAATCTTCAAGGTATCTCTTGTTCCACAGCTTTTGACAATGCTGTTCGCCTTTTTGTATATTTCCTCGGAGCGAATTATCACGGGACCTTCACCCCTTTCATGTTGAAAACAGTCAAAGTAAATCCGTCAAGAAACCGAGACGTAGACAGTTATTCCTCTGCGTCCGTACCGGTCTTCTTGTATTTCTTCGGCGTGTATTTCTCAACATTCCGGGCTTTGGATTCCCAATATATATCCTGCAACGCCTTCATCACCGCATCCTTGTCCTGCTCGGACAGCGTACCGCCCGCAAACAAACCGGACATCCCTTCAATCAGGTCCTTTGCCTGTTTCATGCCACGGGAGCCGTACTGCTCGGATGCCTGAACCACAAACTCTTCGTCCTCGGTCAGCAGATAGTTCACATCCACCTTGAAGTATTCCGCGATTTTTCTGTAAGCGTCCTTGGTACGGGGAAAGGAAATGCCGTTCTCGTACCGGGTAATCATACGCCTGTTGATCCCTAGTGCATCGGCTACTTCCTGCTGGGTCAGCTTCCGCTTCTCCCGTTCAGCCTTGAATTTCTCTCCAAACGTCATTTTGGTAATCACTCCTGTTCACAAAAAGTTTGCGACATCAAATTGCGCAAGTCTATTGACAAAGGCACTTGAAGTGCGTATAATAATGACTGAGCAATCCAACTACTCATAGTATATCCTGAATTGCTCATCCTGTCAAGGGGCATGAGTAGTTGTACACGAAAAAGTTACATCTTTTGAGCAGTTCAAATGGACAGGCATTTATGCTGCCGAAGATCATCCGTACCGGCATACACCGGTATGAGGGAACAGGAGTGAGAAAAACAGAAATGGCTACACAGTACAGAAAAGCATACGTCTCGGTTACGCTGGATGTGGACAAGGAGGGGGCAATCCTCCCTCGCCTTATCTGGTGGGACAACGGTGTAATCTTTCAAATCGACCAGATTCTTTACAAATGCCGCGCCACATCCAAGAAGGTTGGGGGCGGAGGCATCCGTTACACAGTTCAGATTCGCGGAAAGGAGTCATTTCTTTTTCACGAAGGAGACAAGTGGTTTGTCGAAGCAAAGGAGGACAACTGCTCATGATTTTATCCCAGCGCCAACTTGAAGAAATTGCAGCCTCAACAACAAAGGACTTCAATCGGTTCTTTTTCGGGGATGAGGCGGACAAGCCCGACCGATCAGCTTTGCCAACACCCATTGATCAGTTTGCAAAGAATTATCTCGGTCTTCGCGTATCATTCGCCCGTCTCTCGCCGGATGGAAGCATCTGCGGTGTCACTGCCTATGCCGACACTGAGTACAAGATCACGGAACTTGGTATTACGCGCACACTGGCTTTGAAGCGTAATCAGGTCATCTTGGACGAGAGCTTCATTCGATCCGGCAACGTGCAGCGGCTCTGCGCCAAGCGCAGATTTACCCTTGCCCACGAGTGCGCCCATCAGATTCTCTTCCAACTGGAATCGGAAGAGGTAAAGGCTTCCTGCGAAATGAAATATTCCGCACGGACAGCCTATACGCCGCGAGAGCTGAAAACCCGCGAGGACTGGAACGAGTGGCAAGCAAATGTCTTGGGCGCGGCGATCCTGCTTCCTCAAAAAGAGGTTGACCTGGCAATGCGTCGGTTTGCAGAAACGCCGCTGATCAATTACGAGGGGAGGTATTCGTATGGTGATCACTTAACGCTGCGCCTTTTCTGCCGGTTGTTCGGTGTCTCCAAGACAACGGCGTCTATCCGCCTTCGTCAGCTCGGCTACATGGTAGATCGTCCATTCAGTGAGTATGTTGACCCATTGGAGGTGTGGTAATGAAGAGAGCATCCATTCGGGTTCAGGAACCGACGCCGGAGCTGATCGAAAAAATCCGCAGGGCAAGAGTTGCCATTTCCCAGCAAAAGCCCCGATACCTGAAATGTCCCTATTGTCAGCATAATGCCATTGCTGTCTACGAGGACACGAGAGGTCATGTAGAATCCAAGTGCAAGAAATGCGGGCGGATCACAGTCTTTGATGTGCTGAATATGAGAAGACTGCGACCGCGTACCAAGTAAAAACCGGAGGACAAGCCTCTGTTCTAAAATAAAATATATGTCATAGCTGAGCTGTGGAGCCGCCTGATAGGTGAAGTCATCCTAATGCCGCATGAGACAGAGTTTAATTGCTCTGTTTTATCGGCATGGGATTCAAACCTCACCGTCATGCGGCTCTTTTTCTGTCTTCACCCTTCCCGCTGCTCCCGCGCAGCGGAAAGGATGAACAATGAAAATCCCTAAGACCCCTATCGCGTTCGATTACGACCTCTGGACTACGGAGGACGGCAAGTGCATGGTGCGCGTGAAACGAACCGGCGAAGTTTCCGAGGTTGACCGCAAGGTTATGAGAATCCTTCGCGCAGAGGAAAAGCGGATCAGACGCTCGTATGGCTCTGACAACACCTCTGAGGATGAGGACGGCGCAGAGAAAATTTCTGATACCGTGCTGTCCCTTGACGCTATGCCGGAGGACGATGTGAAGTCCGCTGCATGGCTGGCAGACTCCCGCGACTGCATGGAGGAACTGATTACCGCCCTCAAAGAGAAGGAGCTTCTTTACATTCTGACCGAGAAGCAGCGCGAATTGTATCTTGCGATGACCCGTGAAGGACTGACTCTTCGAGAGTTTGCCCGAAGGAAAGGCATCGGCATCAGAGCTGCATTTGACCTCAAAGCAGCGGTGCAGAAAAAATTTCAAAGAATTTTTTGAGCGGTACTCAACAAACGGCAAAAAGATGTCCGTTGTAAAGTGAAAGGGTCAATCAGACCACTTCACTGCTCCTTGAAAACTGAATAGTTCAGTGCTGCGGATCTTTCCGCTTCTGCGAAGCAACACAGCTTCCGACGCCAAGACCTCCCGAAAGGGAGTGAGCGACCTCCGGAGAGCTATAACAGTCGTGTGGTGCGGCTGCTTGCGACGATGCAGATGCCGGGTATAATGATACTTCCGTCTTTTCTTTGAATGGGCGGCTCGGAGCGATCCTCGGAGGGGTGAGAGTCCCATGATACCGATTGACCATTGGTAGTCCGCAGCATTCCCGGAACTGCAAAGTTCTTCTGGCAGGGGCGCGTGCTGCAAATATGCCGGACAATGAAACAAACCCAAAAGAAACTTACTATATAGTTTCAGGATGAAAACTATGTGGCAGGGTATCTTCACAAGATGCTCTGCCATATCCTTTTGTCCTGAATATTTTCACGAAACAGGAGGTGCTTAGAATATGATGGGCATTGAAACAATGAAAAATGTCAGCCCGAAAACGGTTGACCGAAGCACACTCGTTCAGAGAAGCAGCATCCGGCTTGATCCTGCGGCACCGCGAGAGGACAGGCTGAGGGAGTTCATTAAGCAGATCAGAAATCCCTATTGTTATCTGGACGGAAAAACTGTGGTGAAGATCAGCTTCACCGAGACGGATACGACAATGGAAGATTGTCTGGAACACTATCTGAGAGGTCTTTGATTTATGAACAGTCTGAATCTTTTCGCCCGGTTCTATGGACAAGCGATTGAGCCTGTGGTATAATTTAATCGGTCAAAAAAAGAAGAATACGGATTAAGCCGCTTGCCTTGATGGTCATGTGGCGTTTTCGTGTTCCTCTTCATAAGAGTTGAAGCAAGCCTTCGTCTTTCTGATTTGATGTACCACACCAAACAGAAAAACGGAGGTTATTTTTATGCCAGACAAGGTTTACCGCACGGCGATCTACTGCCGTCTGTCCCGTGAGGATGGAGACAAAGTAGAAAGCAACTCCATCGCCAGCCAGAGAGCCATCTGCGAGGACTATATCGCAAGACATGAGGATTTGGAGCTTGTCTGTGAGCCGTTTGTGGATGACGGTTACAGCGGCGTTTCCTTCAATCGTCCTCAGTTCAAAAAGCTGGAAGAGGCAATCCGCAAGGGTGCGCTTGACTGCATTGTAGTCAAGGATCTCAGCCGCTTCTCAAGAAACTACATCGACGGCGGACGTTACATTGAGAAGATATTCCCGCAGCTCGGCATACGTTTCATCGCAATCAATGATGCGTATGACAGTCTGACCGGTGATCCGCAGTCCGACTCCTTTGTTATCCCGTTCAAAAACTTGATTAACGATTCTTACTGCAAGGACATCTCCATGAAAATCCGAAGCAGTCTGGAAGTCAAGCAGAAGAGCGGTGAGTTCGTCGGTTCGTTCGCCCCTTACGGCTACATGAAATCGCCGGAGAACAAAAACCAGCTCATCGTGGATGAAGCGGTCAGCGAATATGTGCAGATGATCTTTTCCATGTACAAGGACGGCTTCTCCATTGGGCGCATTGCAAAGCGTCTGAACCAGATGGGCGTCCTGTCCCCAATGGAATACAAGCATTCCGCCGGTGTAAAGTTCGATACCGTCTTCAAAACCGGCGATACCGCAAAATGGACATACAAAGCCGTCCAGCGTATTCTCACCAACGAGGTTTATATCGGCGTTCTGGCGCAAGGCAAGCGCGGCACTCCCAACTACAAAGTCCGCGTTGTGAAAAGCAAGGATGAATCCGAGTGGGTCAAGGTAGAAAATGCGCATGAAGCTCTTGTGTCCTACGAGGACTTCATGGCAGTCAAGGTCATGATGCAGCGGGATATGCGCTGTTCGCCCGATCAGGACGAAGCGCATCTGTTTTCCGGCTTCCTGTTCTGCGGAGACTGTCAGCAGCCAATGATCCGCAAGACCGTCCCGTCGAAGACGAAAAAGTATATCTACTACGTCTGCTCCACCAATAAGCACACCCGGACGTGCAGCCCGCACAGCATCGCCGCAAAAGAGGTTGAAGAGAAGGTCTTCCGTGCCATTCATGACCAGATCGAGCTTGTCATCAATCTGGAACACGCGCTTGCGATGATAGAACGGCTTCCGCCTCAGAGCCGTAAGGCTTTCAATTACGAAGCTCAGATCGCCAAAATCGAGGAAGAGATTGAACGGTACCAAAAGCTCAAGCTGGGGCTTTACGAGAACTTCATCGGCGGCGTCATTGATAAATCGGAATACTTCGAGTTCCGCAGCAGCTACACCAAAATCATTGAGGACAAACAGGAGGCACTTCTGCGGGTCAAAAAAGAAATGAAGCAGACGGTGACAACCGGCACGACCGAACGGAACTGGGTAACGCTTTTCAAGCAGTATGAAAACGTCGAAGAACTGAACCGCCGTGTGCTGATGTCCCTTGTTGACCGCATTCTGATTCACGAAAACCATGCAATCGAAATCGTCTTCAAATACAGGGACGAATACCAGCAGACGATTGAATACGTTCTCGGCTATGCCGATGAACTGGATATTGCCGTATAAAGGAGGGATGAGCAAATGGCAAGAAAAAGCAGAAAGCAAATTGCAGTCGAAGAGCCGGTTATCGAATGTGTTTCTTCCGAGGTCTTCTCAACAGCCATCTATGCCCGTCTTTCCGTTGAAAACAGCGGCAAGTCCGAAAAGGTGGATGTCATCGCAAATCAGATTGAGATTTGCAAGTCCTACATTGCAGAGCGTCCCTACCTGAATCTGATAGATACCTATGTGGACAACGGACGAACAGGAACGGTTTTTGATAGACCGGAGTTCAACCGGCTGATGAACGACATACGCACCGGCAGGATCAAGTGCCTTGTAGTTCGTGATCTCAGCCGGTTCGGGCGTGACTACATCGAGGCTGGAACCTATCTGGAACGGGTCTTTCCGCAGATCGGGCTTCGGTTTATCGCCATCAAAGAGAACTACGACAACTTTGATACGGACGGCTCCGGCGAAAGCCTCATTATCCCTCTGCAAAACATGATCAACACCCTTTACTCGAAGGACATCTCCCGCAAGGTTTCTACTGCGCTCAAAGCACAGATGGAAAGTGGAGAGTTCAAGAAGCGCAATCTCCCGTATGGTTATCGCTGGGATGAAGAACACAGCAATATGGTTTTCGATGAAGAAACCGCACCGATTGTCCGGAAGATTTTCCAATGGAAAATTGAAGGACTGTCCCTTCCTGCGATTGCAGACCGGCTTGATGCAATGAACGCGCCCAATCCGGAGTTTCAGAAGTATCAGGTCGGCGTCCGCACAGGCAATGCTACGGCAAAGAAGATTTGGAACAAGTCTTCACTGACTACCATTCTGGATAATCCCCATTACGTCGGAGATACCGTTCTCGGACGGACGCTGAACGCCATCTACAAGGGCGTCAAGAATCAGCACATTGACCGTGAGGAATGGATTGTTTTTCCCAATACTCACGAGGCGATTATCTCCCGTGAGGACTTCCAGAAGGTACGAGAAATGCGGAACGCTGCTGCAAGGACAAGGGTTGAGAAGATGGAGCGCACGGAAGAAATCCGCGCTACGCTGATCAATCTCTTTGAAGGCAAAATCGTCTGCGCAGACTGCGGCAAAAAGCTCTACTTCCATCGCAAGCGCGTTGACAAGCGCAAGGACGGCGCATGGTACGCCTTCTATGAGTGCAGTTCATCCGTCAAGCGCGGCAATCTCTGTACGCCACACTATACGCGGCAGGACAAACTCGAAGCCGATGTGCTTGCGGCGATTCAGCTTCAAGTCAAGGCGGCTCTCAATTACGACAAGCTGCTTGCCAAACTGAGAAACAGCGAAGGTGAACGCAGCATCCGAGATCAGCAGAATGCGCTCATTACAAGCCTGAATCTGAAACTCAGCGGTATTTCCAAGAAGCGTACCCGTCTCTATGAGGACTTCACGGAAGGCGTTCTCGATGAAGAGGAATACGCCTTTGCCAAGAAAGCCTACGATGAGCAGTATGTCGATCTTTCACGGCGGTTGGATGAAGCGGTTCAGCGGAAGGTAAAGTTTGCCGAGGCAATGTCCGAGGACAATAAGTGGCTCACGCTGATGAAATCTGCCAGCGGCGCAGCAAAACTCTCTCAGGAGTTAGTTGACGAGTCCGTAGAGCTTGTGAAAGTCCATGAGGACGGCTCAATCGAGCTGGTCATGAAATACGGCGATATTTACGCTCTGACCGTTCAGAGTATCAAGGAAGTACAGGAGGCGATGTAAATGAGCAAGGAATACAACATCGGCATCTACATCCGCCTCTCAATGGCTGATGAAGATACCGGCTATGGCAGCAAGGCGGAAAGTGACAGCATCGGCAACCAGCGTATGCTCATCAATCGCTTTCTCGACAATCATCCGGAGTTGTCTCACTGTCAGCGGTCTGAGTTTGCGGATGACGGTTATACCGGCACGAACTTTCACCGTCCTCAGTTCACGCAGATGATGGAGAAGGTCAAGCGCGGCGAAATCGATCTGATCTGCGTCAAAGACTTTTCCCGCTTTTCTCGTGACTACATTGAAACGGGAAACTATCTGGAATGCACTTTTCCATTCATGGGCGTCCGCTTTATTTCCATCAACGACGGCTATGACAGCGACGATTACAAAGGCACAACGGGCGGTCTGGAAGTGGTTATGCGCAGCATCATCTACGCCGCATACAGCAAAGACCTTTCCGTAAAGACCACATCGGCAAAAATCCAGATGATGAAGCAGGGCAAGTATGTCGGTGGCTACGCCCCATACGGCTACGTCCTGCATCCCACCATTCGGAACAAACTTGCCGTAGACCCGGAGGCGGCTGATGTGATCCGTCGTATTTTCCGCGAGGCGCTGGAAGGCAGCAACACCTCTCAGATCGCCCGCAGCCTGAATGATGAAGGCATCCCGACGCCGGGGCAATACTTCAAGAGCAAGCATCCCGACAAGAAGAAGTTCAGTAACATGAGCGAGAAAATCAGTTGGGAAACCGTGATGGTCTATAACATTCTCAAAAACCTTGTTTACACCGGAACACTGGTCAGCCGCAAAATGAAGTCCTGCGGTGTCGGCTCAAAAAAGCGTGTTGTCAATGAGCCGATTATCGTAGAAGGAACGCATGAAGCTATTATCAGCAAGGAAGACTTTGAGCTTGCTCAGAAGGTCATTCGAGGCGGAGGACGGAATCCCACGCGCAAGCAGCATGACTATCCGCTCAAGGGACTCGTCCGCTGCGGTAACTGTAAACGTGCTATGACACGCCGAAAGAACAAGGCTGGCATTCGATACTTCCAGTGCATTCACTCGGTCAACAACGGAAACACAGACTGTCCGGTTGGCAGGAGCTTTCCGGAAATGGATATTGAGAAGGTTGTCTTCCATGCCCTTACTCAGTTTCTTGCTTTGGCACAGAAGGAAGCAATACAGAACCGCGAAGTCGGTGATCTGCGGAAATCTGCCATCAAGGAATGTGCTGATAAAATCCGCACTCTGCAAAAGCAGAACGAGCAGCACAAGGCGTCCAAGCTGAGGCTCTACGAGAAGTATGCAGCCGGAAGCATCACGAAGGAGGCGTACATTCAGCAGAAGGCGGCAGCGGATGTGAAGATTGCTGAAAACGATGGAGCAATCCAGCGCAGTCACGAGCGGATGAAGGAGCTTGACTCCGAGACCGCCTGTTCAGATGAAAAGCTGGATGCGGTCTGCGAACAGTACGCCGACTGCAAAGCTCTGACCTATGAGCTGACCCACGCATTCATTTCTGCGGTCTACATTTACGATCTTGACAACATAGAAATCGTCTGGAAGGTCAAGGACTTCCTCACTACCTCAGAAGGAGAAACCAAATGAAAGTATTTCTTTATATCCGCGTTGCCTGTGCGGATCAGCTTGCGGCAGCAGACCAGCGGGAAGAGCTGGAACGCTATGCGAAGGACAAAGGCTATGAGGTGGCTGCTGCTGTGGCGGCAGACGGCATCTCCGGCGTCCATACGGAAGGTATCATGAACTTCCTGCTGAATGAAGCAAAGCGTCAGGACATCGGTACGATCCTCACCCGCGACACCTCGCGAATCAGCCGGGACACTTCCTCTTTCATGAGGTTTGAGCGAAAGTTCCGGGAGAACGGCATCCGGTTCGAGTATCTGTCCAAGCCTGACAACGAGCTTCCGGTCACTCCGATGATGGAGGCGTTTGAAGCGGCGTATAAGAAACGTCGCACAAAGAACGGCAAAAGAGCATAGAGAAACGCAAGCCGTTCACGGGTGGTTGTCCACCTATGAACGGCTTGTAAATTCTCAAAATTTTTTTAGTCCCTACTTGACACAAGAAGACCTGTCCCGGCTGGGACGCAACCAGCTCCACACGGGGCTGTACATCGAGGAACGCTTCCCCATGTTCGGCGTCCGTTACATCGCCATCAACGACAATGTGGATACCGACCGGAGCGAGAGCACAGAGCTGATGCCCTTCAAGAACCTGTTCAACGAGTGGTTTATTCGGGACACCAGCCGGAAGATCCGGGCGGTGCAGCGGGCCAAGGCGGAGCGCGGGGAGCGGCTGGGCACCAGAGCGCCCTACGGTTACCGCAAGGACGAGCAGGACCGCAAGAAGCTGGTGGTGGACGAGGAGGCCGCCGCCGTGGTGCGCCGTATTTTCGCCCTGTGCGCCGCTGGGCAAGGACCCAGCCAGATAGCCCGACTGCTGAAGCGGGAACAAGTGCTATGCCCTACGGCCTACGCTTACAAAACCTTTGGCGTTGCCCATAGCAGTCTGAATTTGAATGATCCCTATGGGTGGTCCGACAGTACGATTGCCAACATGCTGGAGAATGAGATTTACCTGGGCAACACCATCAATCTCCGGTACAGCACCCGTTCCTACAAGGACAAGCGGAAAGTGGAACATCCCAGGGAGGAATGCATGGTGCTGGAAAATACCCACCCCGCCCTGGTGAGCCGTGAGGTCTGGGATATCGTCCAGCGGGTACGCCAGCACAAACGGCGACCTACCAAGATGGACGAGCAGAACAAGTACTCCGGGCTGGTGGTGTGCGCCGACTGCGGAAGCACCATGGTGCTCCACCGCGCCCATACCATGAGCCGGTCCTACAACCACTTCACCTGCCGGACTTACAAGAAGGACGGCACCCTCTGCACCGCCCACTATATCCGGGAGTGTGTGCTGGATGACGTGGTTCTGGAGGATCTGCGGCGGGTGACAGCAATGGCCAGGGAGCACACCCAGGAGTTTGCCGCATACATCGGCAGCAGACAGTCTGCGGAGATCCGAAAAGAGATGCGTGGGCTGGAACGGGAATTGGCCGCTATGAAGAAGCGGAGTAAGGAGCTGAACAGCATCTTCAAGCGCCTTTATGAGGACAGCGTCCTGGGGCGGATCACAGCGGAGCAATTCCAGACGCTCTCCGGCAGCTACACCCAGGAGATGGAAGCGCTGAATAAGACCATCCCAGAAAAGGAAACTGCCATTCAGAGGCTGCGGGAGCAGGTGTCCGGCACAGACCACTTTATCTCCCTGGCAAAGCGGTACACAGACATCCAGGAGCTGACACCGGAGCTGCTGCGGCTGTTCATCCGAAAGATCGTGATCCACGAAAAGGACGTGAAGTGGAGCAAGCACGCTCAGCAGACGGTGGAGATCCACTACAATGACATTGGCTGTGTGGAACTGCCACAGCCGAAAGGTCAGTCCACCGCCAAGGGTGCGTGAGACAAAAAGAAGTCCCCGGCAGATACTGCCGAAGCAATATCTGCCGGGGGTTCAGACACCTGCAAAGTTACCCCTGTCAGGGGGAACCAAAGCCGGGAGGCTGTTTGTTTACTTGGAGAAACGGAACACGGTGGTGTGGTCCCAGGTTTCACCCGGGCGCAGCACGCAGGAGGGGAAATTGGGGTGGTTGGGGCTGTCGGGGTAGAACTGAGTCTCCAGACACACGCCCTCCCGGTTGTGGTAGGTGACGCCGCCCTTGCCGGTGGGGCAGCCGGCCAGGAAGTTGGCTGCGTAGCACTGAACGCCGGGCAGGGTGGTCTCCACCTCCATGGTGATGCCGCTCTTGTCGCCCACCAGCCGGGCGGCGGGACGGAGGGTGCCCATGGGGCCGTCAATGACCCAGTTGTGGTCGTAACCGCCGCAGTGCAGCAGCTGAGGGAAGAGACGGCCGATGCGCTGGCCGATGGTGTGGGGATAGAGGAAGTCCATGGGGGTGCCCGTCACCTCTTCGATCTTTCCGGTGGGGATGCTGCCGGGGACCACGGGGGTGTAGTGGGCGGCGTGGAGAACTAGAACGTGGTCCAGAATGGAGCCGCTGTTGTGGCCGTTTAAGTTAAAGTAGGTGTGGTTGGTGAGGTTGCAGACGGTGGGACGGTCGGTGGTGGCCTGGTAGCGGGCCACCAAAGCATTGCCATCCAGGGAGTAGGTCACCTGGGCGGTGAGGGCGCCGGGGAAACCCTCCTCCATGTCCTGGCTGTGGTAGGTGAAGCGGACCCCATCGGGGACCTCTTCGGCCTGCCATACCCGGGTGGAGAAGCCGGTGGGGCCGCCGTGGAGATGGTTGTCTCCGTCGTTGACGGCCAGGGTGTATTCTACACCGTCCAGGGTGAAGCGGCCGGCGGCAATGCGGTTGGCATAGCGGCCCACGGTGGCGCCCAGGTATTTATCCTGGCTCTCATAGGCATCCAGAGTATCATAGCCCAGGGCCACATCCACCATCTTGCCCTCCTTGTCCGGAACATTCAGGGAGACGAGGGTAGCGCCGTAGGTGAGGAAGGTGCAGGAGAGCTGGTCGTTGTCCAGGGTGATGATCTCCACGGCCTGGCCATCCCGGGTCTGTCCAAAGGGTTTGCGCTGCATAATGAGGACCTCCTATTTTAATTTAAAATCAAAGATCAAAACAGAGCTGCCAGAGACTGGGTGTAGGGGGGACGGCAGATCCCCTTTTCGGTAATAATGGCGGTGATGAGGGTGTGATCGGTGACGTCGAAGGCGGGGTTATAGCACGTTATTCCTGCCGGAGCCTGGGGCTCTTTATAAAAGAGAGAGCGGATCTCCTCTCCGCTGCGCTCCTCGATAGGGATATCTGCCCCGGTGGGGCAGCTTAAGTCGATGGTAGAGGTGGGGCCCAGCACGTAGAAGGGGATGTGGTAGTGGTGGGCCAGGATAGCCACACCGCTGGTGCCAATCTTGTTGGCGGTGTCCCCGTTGGCGGCCACCCGGTCGCAACCCACCATGCAGGCCTGCACCCAGCCGTTTTTCATCACCAGGGAGGCCATGTTGTCACAGATGAGGGTGACGTCTGCCCCCGCCTGCTGGAGTTCATAGGCGGTGAGCCGTGCCCCCTGGAGGAGAGGGCGGGTCTCGTCGGCAAAGATTTTCAGGGGGAAGCCCTCTTTGGCCGCCAGGTGGAGGGGACCCTGTCCGGTGCCGTAACAGGAGGTGGCCAGAGGGCCGGCGTTGCAGTGGGTGAGCACCCCGTCCCCCGGGTGGAGCAGGGAGAGGCCGTAGCGGGAAATTTTCTCGCACATGTCTATGTCCTCGGCCTGGATGGCCAGAGCCTCCGCCTCCAACCGGTCCAGAAGCTCCGGCAGGGGGAGGGGCAGCTCCAGCAGGGACGTCATACGCCGCAGCGCCCAGGACAGATTCACCGCCGTGGGCCGGGAGGAGGCAAGATAGTCCGCCTGCTCCCGCAGCCAAGTGTCAAAAGCGGGGCGCTCCATCTGGGGGCGCTGATGGGCCAGGGCGGACAGGCACATGCCTGCGCATACTCCAATGGCAGGGGCACCCCGCACCCGCAGGGCGTGGATGGCCTCATACATCTCCCCGGCAGTGGTCAGGGTGAGAAAGACCCGGCGTGCGGGCAACTGGGTCTGGTCCAAAATGATGACGCCGGTCCCATCGGGACTAAGGCGGACATTTTCCGGAAGGTCAGTCATGGGGTTCCTCCTTCGTTCGAGGCTGGGCCAGGGTGCGGTAGTGCTCCGACAGGCCACGGATGGCCTCTACCTGCTGCTCAGTCAGGGGGACACCCTCCCCCAGCAGGGCGATGTTCAAATAGATCTTTGCCGTGTGCTCCAGCTGTTCCATGCGGTCAAAGGCGCTCCACAGGTCGCTCCCCCAGGTGAGGGCACCGTGGTTGGCCAGCAGTACCCCGTTGTGGTCGGCCACAAAGGGCAGGATACTTTCCGGCACCTCCGGGGTGGAGGGCAGGGCATAGGGAGCTACCGGGATGGGGCCCAGCCCGCTGACCACCTCGGTGAGATAGGGTACGTCCAAAGGGCGGCGGCAGGCGGCAAAGGCAGTGGCAGCGGCTGGGTGGGCGTGGACCACCGCGCCTACATCGGGACGGGCGGCGTACACCGCCCAGTGCATGGGGGCCTCGGAGGAAGGGTGCCGGTTCCCCTCTAATACATGGCCCTCTCCGTCGCACACCACCAGCATCTCCGGGGTGATGCGGCCCTTGCTCACCCCCGAGGGGGTAATGAGGAACCGGCCGTCCTCCAGGCGCAGGGAGAGGTTTCCGTCGTTGCTGGCCACATAGCCCCGCTGGTAGAGGAGGTGGCAGGCCTCACACAGCTGGGATTTGGCAAAGGCCAGGGCGCTGGGTGCGCCCTGGCCCGGTATGTAACCGCTCACAGGAAGATCTTGCTGGGGGCACGCCGTCCGGCGTACTGGTCCTCCAGCTCATGCTGGTGGTAGAGGTAGCCCTCGTGATCGAAGTACTTGGCGCCCTTGGGGCACTTCTTCACGCAGGCGCAGCACTTGATGCACTTGCCCACCACGTTGGATACGTCATTGGGGTCAATGGAGCCCATGGGGCACAGCCGGGCGCACAGACCGCACTTGACGCACTTGTCCGGGTCGGTCTTGGGCTTGGCCTTCAAAAAGTCCTTGATGGGCTCGCCGTAGCGGTCCCGGGGGGTGTAGTAGGGGCGGATGGGGTCGCAGCCCTCCACCTCCACCGCCTGGGTGGGGGCTTCGGTGAGACCTTTCACCTTCTCAGCGGCCTTGTGAGCCAGCTCGTCCACCAGGGCCATGTCGTCGGCGTCGGGACGGCCCGCGCCCAGAATGGTGGAGAAGGAGTGCTCGCCCACGAAGGCGCCGGCGGCAACCGGCATAAAGCCGTTGTCCCGCATGACGTTTTTCAGCTCCATCAGGCCGTCGTCAAAGTTGCGGTTGCCGTAGAGCACCACAGGGATGGCCAGGGCGCCCTGGGCCTTCACCTTGTCCCGCACATAGGGCAGCAGCAGGTTGGGCACGCGGCCGGCATAGACGGGCACGCCCATGACCACCAGGTCGTCGGGGCCGAAGGTGAGCTCGTCCTCCCGGCTCTTGGGCAGGTTGAAGCTGAAGGTCTGGTACTGAGCGCCCAGCTCCTGGGCCACAGTCTTGGCCAGGGTGGTGACCACCTTCTCGGTGGTGCCGGTGGCGCTGAAGTACACCGACCAGACGGTTTTGATCTCCATGATGTAATATCCTCCTCACAAATATTCCCGCCGGAGAAGTGGGGTCACTCCTCGGCGGTGCCGGATACGATCTGGGTGTCCACCACACAGTCCGCCTTGATCTTCCCCAGGGCGGCCATGTGGGGCGTGGTCAGGTGGGCCTGCTGGGCCGCCCGGTCCCGCCAGCGCTCCACCAGCAGCAGGGTGTCGTCCTCCTCCGCAGGCAGGTAGTAGGCGTACTGGAGGCAGCCGTCCTCCTGGCGTACGGCATCCAGAATGCCCTGGGCCTGTACCTCCTTTAAAAAGGTATCCCGCATACCGGGCTTCATGGTGTAGGTTACGTTAAGAAGCAGCATCGTTTGCCCTCCTGTTCAGCGGTTTTTCATGCGCTGAAAATCCAGATATCCCTCTAAAATCAGCGAAGCGGCCACCGCGTCCACGGTTTTCTTCCGCTTCTTTGCGTTTTTGCCCCCCTCGGCCAGAATGCGGTGGGCATCCACGGTAGTGCGCCGCTCGTCCCACAGCACCGGCTCCAGACCGGTGGCCTGGGCGACCTGGGCGGCAAAGTCCCGGTAGAGCTGGGCACGGGGTCCCTCCGTGCCGTCCATATTCCGGGGAAAGCCCATGACCAGCTGGTCCACCTGGTGCTCTTTGACCAGCCGCGCCAGCTCCGAGAGCACCACCTCCGCCTTGCGGGAGTGGATGGTGGTAGTCATCCCGGCCAGAAAGCCGGTGGGGTCGGAGATGGCAACGCCGGTGTGGGCGTCGCCGTAGTCGATGGCCATGACGCGCAAACAATCAACTCCTTCCAATCTCTTCCCCTACACTATACAAGAAAAAACGCGGCCTTACAAGAGGAAGACGCGGCTTATTTCAGCGCGTCGGACACCCGCAGCATCAGGTCCTCGTGGGTGCGGTCCACCAGGTGGGTGTAGATGCGTCCGGTGGTGGAGGGGGTGGAGTGGCCCAGGGCCTTGCCGATGTCAAAGAGGGAAGCTCCCTGGCAGGAGGCGATGGTGGCAAAGGTGTGGCGCAGGCCGTGGAAGGTGAGGCGAGGGAGGTTGTTGCGGCGCACAAAACGGGTGAAGGCCAGAGACAGGGCGTTGGGGGAGTAGGGGCGCTGCTTATGGTCCAGGACCACGTAGCCCTCGGGGTTAAAATTGTCCGGGTCCTGGCAGCGCAGGGCCTCCTGGCGGCTCTGCTCCTGCTCCAGCAGCAGGCACAGCTCATCGGCCAGATAGAGGGTGCGCACTGAGGCGCGGTTTTTGGTCTCCTTCTGCACGATGTTGGCTCCGTAGGCGGTGCGGGCCTCCCGGATGATGACCAGGCGGCGCTGGAGGTCCACGTTGTCCCACTTCAAACCGCAGATCTCCTCCCGGCGCATACCCAGACTGCCCGCCAGCTTTACCGGCAGCTCCAGAGGTTTTCCCTGGATGAGCTGGTAGAGCTGCTTGAGTTCCAGGTTGTCGTAGAAGGAGGTCTCCTTGGGACGGGGACGGGGCGGCTCCACCCGGTTCATGGGGGAGACGGGGATCATCTCCTGGCGCACCGCCGAGCGCAGGGCGCTGGAGAGCAGGTCGTGGTGGCGGCGCATGGTGTTGGAGGAGAGATTGGCCTCCCGCTGGGTGGTGGTGTAGTACTCCTGGACCTGTTTGGCGCTGAGCTTGGTCAGGGGCGTGTCTCCCAGGGCGGGGTCAATGTGGTTGTCGATGATCTTCTGGTAGGCGTACACCGTGGTCTCCGCCCGGTTGGGACGCACGATGGAGTCCATCCAGTATTCCAGCCACTGGGACAGGGTCATCTCCTGGGCGGGAACAAACTGGGGCTGTTCCCGGGTGGCATGAAATTCCTTCAGACCGTTTCGGGCCGCGGCCAGGGTGGGGAAGGTACGGTATTGCTTGATGCGCTTACCATTTTCATCCCGCCCCAGGTCAATGCTGACGTAGTAGAGATGGCGTATGTCGTCGTATGAGATATTTCGTTCTACTGTTTTCCTGGCCATAGTCGGTCCTCCTTTTAAAACTGATGGATGGGCAATTACCAAACACACACAGGGTGCCCTCCGTGTTTATTTTTGGCAGCTCTGGGAATAAAAAATTCATGTCCGCCCACAAAAGTGCCTGGGAGCAAAAAAACCGGACGCCCGGGTGTGGACATTATGTGGGAACCCTTTCCACGAAAAAACGCGCCTGCCTGGCATGATGTCGGCAGGGCAGCTGGAAGAGAAGGATTGAAGCGGGAAAATTGTTAAGATACACCAAAAGAGAAGGGCGGATAAAATGGGTGGCTTGTCACATTGTATCATATTCTGTCGAAAAAGTCATGCCTTATATCTCCTGGTAAAATTTTCAGAGCAAAAAGAGGAAAACACAGAGAAAAAACAAGCTTTTAAGTATGGCGGGGGTATGGTACACTGGGGGCGGGTGATAACATGATACGGATTCAAAATATTCCCCTGCCTGTGGGCGGGAGTTTGGAACAGCTGCGCCGCAAAGCGGCCCGGACGCTGGGGCTGCGTCCCGGGGCATTGAAGCAGGTGCGGCTGGTGCGTCAGTCCATCGACGCACGGAAAAAGCAGGATGTACACTATGTGTATACCTTGGATGTGGAAGTGGAGCAGGAGGAGGCGGTGCTGTCGGCCTGCACGGCCCGCAACGTCTCCCTGGTCTATCCGGTACCCTACGCATTCCCTGAGGTAAAGCGCCGTTCCACCAACATGCCGGTGGTGGCGGGAATGGGGCCGGCGGGCCTGTTTTCCGCTCTGTTTCTGGCCCGGAACGGTATTCCCTGCGTGGTGCTGGAGCGGGGCCAGGATGTGGATACCCGCACCAAAGATGTGGAGCGGTTCTGGAAGGACGGCGCTCTGGACCCCAGCTCCAACGTGCAGTTTGGCGAAGGGGGTGCAGGCACCTTCTCCGACGGCAAGCTGACCACCGGGACCCACGACCCCCGCATTGCCGCGGTGATGGACGCCCTCATTGAAGCGGGAGCGCCGGAGGACGTGAAGTGGTCCCACAAGCCCCACATCGGTACCGATATTTTGCGCCAGGTGGTGAAAACCATCCGTCAGGAGCTCATCTCCCTGGGCTGTGACGTGCGCTTTGGCAGCTGCCTCACCGGACTGGAGCACAGAGGCGGACAGCTCAGCGGCATTTGGGTGGAGGGCCCGGAGGGGCGCTACCGTCTGGACTGTGATGCCCTGGTGCTGGCCCCCGGCCACTCCGCCCGGGATACCTTCCGGATGCTGGAGCAGGAGGGGGTGCCCATGGAGCAGAAGAGCTTTGCTATTGGTGTGCGCATCGAGCACAAGCAGAAGCTCATCTCCCAGGCCCAGTACGGCCCCTTCTGGGACCAGCTGCCGCCCACCGACTACAAGCTGGCCTGCCATCTGCCCAACGGCCGCTCCGCCTTTACCTTCTGTGTGTGCCCCGGCGGCCAGGTGGTAGCCTCGGCCTCCGAGCCGGGCCAGCTGGTGACCAACGGCATGAGCTACCGCAGCCGGGATGGAGAGAACATCAACGGCGGTTTCCTGGTGGGAGTTGGTCCGGAGGACTTTCAGACCTTCGGTGCCGACCCACTGGCCGGAGTGCGCTTCCAGGAGCAGTGGGAGCGCGCCGCGTTCCAGGCGGGAGGCGGCGGCTTCATGGCTCCGGCCCAGCGGGTGGAGGATTTTCTGGCAAAGCGCGCCTCCCAGGGACCTGGAGAAGTGCGGCCTACCTACCAGCCCGGCGTGACCTGGACTACACTGGAGGACTGTCTGCCTGATTATGTCACCGATACCCTTCGGGGGGCGTTGCCTGTTCTGGACCGGAAGCTCCACGGTTTTGCCCATCCCGACGGGGTGCTCACCGGGGTGGAGACCCGGTCGTCCTCTCCGGTGCGGATCGTCCGGGACGAGACGTACCAGTCCAACCTGCGGGGGTTGTATCCCTGCGGCGAGGGTGCAGGATATGCTGGGGGAATTGTGAGTGCCGCCGTGGACGGCATCCGGGTGGCCGAAGCGGTGGCCCGGGGATAATGAAATAAAAACAAACACAGGGCGCTGCTTTTGGCAGCGCCCTGTGTTTTATACCTTTTAATACGTATGATCGCAGATCTCCTGGATCTTGGCCTGGAGACGCTTCAGGTCCTCGAAGGTCTCGGGGCGGCGGCGGGGGTCCCGCAGAATGGCCGCCGGGTGGAACAGGGCCATCATCTGCACGCCGGACTTTTCAAACCACTGGCCGTGCTCCTTGGTGATCTTGAAGTCGGGCTTGATGAGCCGCATGGCGGCAATGCGGCCCAGACACACGATGATCTTGGGACGAATGAGGGCCACCTGGTTGCGCAGATAGCCGATGCAGGCGTCCTGCTCCGTGTTCAGGGGGTCCCGGTTCTGAGGCGGACGGCACTTGACCATGTTGGCAATGTACACGTTCTTCTCCCGGCTCAGGTCGATGACCTCCAGCATGTCGTCCAGCAGCTTGCCGCCCCGGCCCACAAAGGGCAGTCCCTGCAGGTCCTCGTTCTCGCCGGGGCCTTCTCCAATGAGCATGACCTCCGCATCCCGGGGGCCGGTGCCGAAGACCACGTTATGGCGGGTCTGGGACAGGGCGCATTTCTGGCAGGAGAGGCACTCCTGCTCCAATTCTTTCCAATCCAGCATAGCGTTTCCCTCACTCCGTGTTGATTTGTTCGAGTGTACCATAAAATGACGAAGGACGCAATGGTGGAAGATGGCAGATAAAAACCACAAGATATTGTGCCAAAAAAGAAACGAAAGCACAACGAAAAAACGAAATGAGAAATTATGTAAAATAAAATAGAACGTATGTTTTATGTGAAAAAGCGGTCGAAACCCAGGGAAACCTGCGGTTTTTTTCTGTGCAAATCGGAAAAAAAGGGTTGCTTTTTATGTCAACAGCTTTTATACTAAAACACAAGGGTGGGGGAAAGTGGAGCTATTCCCCACAAAAAGGGTTTCAAGTGGGGGAGAGGTGAATGGGATGACCGGCACGTACGAGCACAGCATCGACGCCAAAGGCCGCCTGTTCATCCCCGCCAAGCTCCGGGAGGAGCTGGGTGTCTCCTTTTACCTGGCCATGGGTATCGACACCTGTCTGGCCATCTACCCCCAGGCCACCTGGGACAAGTTTACCGAAAAATTTGCCTCCCTGCCCATGACACAATCCAGAGTGATGCGTCCCCTGTTTGCCAACGCGGTGAAATGCGAGCTGGACAGCCAGGGACGCATTGTTATTCCTCAGAAGCTGCGCAAGTACGCTCAGCTGGAAAAGGATGCGGTCATTCTGGGTGTGAACGACCGGGCTGAAATCTGGAGCGCCAAGCTCTGGCAGGAAGACGAGGAGGAAATGACCCCCGCCAAGATGGCCGAGTGCATGAGCGCTTTGGGGTTCTGATCTGATATGAGTGAGACATTTACCCACCGTCCGGTGCTGCTGGACGAGTGTATCGAAGCTTTGAATATCCGCCCCGACGGGATCTACCTGGATGGAACCCTGGGACGGGCGGGCCACAGCCGGGAGATTGCCCGGCGGCTGACCACGGGACGGCTCATCTGTGTGGACCGGGACCAGGCCGCTCTGGACGCGGCTCAGGACCGGCTGAAGGACTGGATGGACCGGGTCACCCTGGTGCACAGCAACTTTGATCAGCTGGATGCCATTCTGGACCGCTTGGGACTGGCCGGTGTGGACGGCATGCTGTTTGATCTGGGCGTATCCTCCCCGCAACTGGACGACGGCTCCCGGGGATTTTCCTACATGGCCGACGCCCCCCTGGATATGCGCATGGACCGCTCTGAGGGGCTTACCGCCGCCGATGTGGTGAACCAGTGGTCTCAGGAGGAGCTGCGGCGCATTTTGAGCCAGTACGGCGAGGAGCGCTACGCCTCCTCCATTGCCGCCGCCATCGTCCGCCGCCGCCAGGACAAGCCCATTGAGACCACCCTGGAGCTGGTGGATATCATCAAAAGTGCCATGCCCGCCCGGGCGCTGAAAGAGAAGCAGCACCCGGCTAAGCGGAGCTTTCAGGCCATCCGCATCGCCGTAAACGATGAGCTGGCCAGTGTGGACCGGATGGTCCGTGCCGCGGTTCCCCGCCTCAACAGGGGGGGACGGCTGGCCGTGATCACCTTCCACTCGTTGGAGGACCGGATCGTGAAGACCGATCTGGCCGAATTTGCCAAGGGATGTACCTGTCCGCCGGATTTCCCGGTGTGTGTGTGCGGGAAGACCCCGGACGTGAAGCTGACACCCCGCAAGCCCATCCTTCCCTCTGAGCGGGAGGTGGAGGAAAACCCCCGCGCCCGAAGCGCCAAGCTGCGGGTGGCCGAGAAATTAAAAGACCCCACGCAATCGTTTTGTGAAATCGGGAGAGAAATGGAGTGACCGGAATGGCAAGCCGCCATCGCACCAACACAGCCTCATATAATACCTACGGCAGCGTGGCATACGCTCCCGCTTACGAAGGCGGCGCCCTTCGCAGCCCCAAAGAGCGGACCCTTCAGCCCCAGCCCAAGGTTCGCACCCACGAGCGTACCCGCAGTCTCACCCGGACGAAAGTTCAGGTCCGGGAGGCAGGCGAGATTTCTCCCTTTGCCGTGGTTGGATTTTTGGCGGTGGGTGTGTTTGCGGTGCTGGTGATTTTCAGCTATGCCCAGTTCACCGTGGCCAACAGCCAGCTCTCCTCCCTGCGCAGTGAGCTGAGCGATCTGCAGGCGCAGAACGTGACCCTCTCGGCTGAGTATGAGCGGGTCTTTGACATGGAGCGTATCCAGGCCGCCGTGGGAGACACCATGGTCCGGCCCACCAACGACCAAGTGGTCTACCTGGATCTGTCCCAGCCCGACAACGTGGTGCTGAGCGAGGATCAGGAGCGGTCCACCGGTATCCGGGGAGCCCTGGAGGGTCTGGAGGACATTTTCCATCAAGTGATCGAATATTTCCGCTGAGATAGCGCATATAGTGAGCTGTAAAGCGGCACATCAGACAAGGGCGCAAGAAAGAAATTTCTTGCGCCCTTCTACCGCAAAGGAGGACTCAGATGTACAGACAACGGCAGCCCGAACCCCGGAAAAACCCCAGCGAGCGCAGCCGCCAGTCCAAACGGCTGGTGTTCCGCCGCTCTATGGTACTCATGGGCGTGTTTGGCCTGGGATTATATATTCCTCTGCTGATCCAGCTGTGGAACATCGCCATCGTGCACCACGATGAGTATCAGACCAAAGCCATCGAGCAGCAGCTGATGGACGTGACCGTGTCAGCCAACCGGGGCGAGATCCTGGATGCCAACGGCGATGTGCTGGCCATGTCGGCCACGGTATACAACCTGATCCTGGCCCCCAAGGACCTGGTGGCCAGTGTGAGTGAGAGTAAGTTCAAGGATGAGGACGGCAACCTGGACGAGGATGCCTACAACGTCGAGATCCAGCGCAAGCGGGATGTGGTGGTGGACGGCCTGTGTGAGCTGATGCCTGACCTGGACCGGGAGAAGCTGGAACAGCGCATGGAGAAGACCAACTCCCAGTATGAGGTGCTGGCTACCCAGATCGAGGAGCAGGACGCCAAGGCCATCCGGGCCTTTATCGAGGAGAACAATACCTCCTACTACCTCTATCTCACCCCCAGTACTAAGCGCTACTACCCCTACGGTTCCCTGGCCAGCCAGGTGCTGGGCTTCGTTAACTCCGAGGGCGGCGCCTACGGCCTGGAGGCCTGGTACGAGGACCTGCTCAAGGGCGTGCCCGGCCGTGTGGTGACGGGCAAGACCGCCCAGAACGTGGAGATGTATAACAGCTACTCCAATTACATCGACGCCATCAACGGCTACGATCTGACCCTGACCCTGGACGCTACCATCCAGTCCTACGCTCAGCAGGCGCTGGAAAAGGGCATTGAGATGTACGACGTGCAAAACGGCGGCTTCTGCCTGGTGATGGACCCCCAGACCGGAAAGGTGCTGGCCATGGCCAGTTCCCCCAACTTTGATCCCAATAACTACTCGGTCATTACCGACAGCTTCCTGCTGGAGGATGTGGACACCGATACGGCCACCATCTACCAGCAGCTGAAGGCGGAGAACGACACAAAACCTGCCGACGAGCAGCTCACCGACGCGGAGCTTCAGGAGCAGGCCCAGGCTCAGGCCAAGGGTGCGGCCCGTGAAAAGCAGTGGAGCAACCGGACTGTTAAGGAGACCTACGAGCCCGGCTCTACCTTTAAGGCTCTGGTGCTGGCCGCCGCTCTGGAGGAGGGCGTGGTGTCTGAAAATGATACCTTTGACTGCCCCGGCTACTACAACATCGGCGGCTGGCGCATCAACTGTTCCAAGCGCACCGGCCACGGACACCAGACCCTGGCCGAGGCGGTGCAGAATTCCTGTAACCCCGCCTTCATTGAGATCGGTCAGCGGCTGGGAGCGGAGAAGTTCTATGAATACTTCCAGGCCTTTGGCATGACGGAGAAGACCGGCATCGATCTGCCCGGCGAGGAAAAGGGCGTCAACTGGGGCAGCAACATGGGCATCGTAGACCTGGCGGTGGCCTCCTTCGGTCAGCGCTTCAACGTCACCCCCTTGCAGATGGTCACCGGTTTCTCCGCCGTCATCAACGGCGGCAACCTGTACCAGCCCTATGTGGTGCAGAAGGTCACTGATTCGGAGGGAAATACCGTCAAAGAGAACAGCTCCACCCTGGTGCGCCAGGTGGTGAGCGAGCAGACCAGCCAGCGGGCACGGGCCATCCTGGAGACCGTCGTCTCCGAGGGCGGCGGCAGCAACGCCTATCAGGCGGGCTACCGCATCGGCGGTAAGACCGGTTCCGCTGAGACCCTGGAGGACGGACGTACCATCGTCTCCTTCATGGGCTTCGCTCCGGCGGACGATCCCCAGGTCATTGTCCTGATGGCCTACGACACCCCCAAGGAGGCATCTCCCGGCAGCTCCTACGGCACCTGCGGCGTGTACATCAGCGGCGGCGCCATGGCAGCTCCCCGGGCGGGCGAACTCATTGCCCAGATCCTGGACTACATGGGAGTGGAGAAACAGTACACCACCGAGGAGTCGGCGGCCACCACGGTCACCACGCCTCAGGTCACCGGATACACCGTGGCCGACGCGGCCGTCCGGTTGGAGAAGAAAAACCTGACCTACCGCACAGTAGGAACGGGCGATGTGGTCACCAGTCAGGTGCCTGCCGCCAACTCCGCCGTGCCCGGCGGCTCCACCGTGATCCTCTACCTGGGGGATGCGGCGCCGGAGGAGACGACCACCGTGCCCAACGTGGTGGGTATGAGCTATGAAGGGGCAAAGAAAGCCCTGGAGGCCCAGGGCCTGTTCATGCAGGCGGCGGGCAGCAGCACCTTCTACAGCGAGAGCTCCAAGGCCCAGAGCCAGAGCGTGGCTGCCGGAGAGAGCGTGGCCACCGGCACCATCGTGCAGGTCCAGTTCAGCACGTTGGTGGAGGACGGAGCCGCCGACTTCTATGAGATAACATAGTGCGCGTAACTTAGAGAGAATGAAACTGCACCCGTGAGGGGTGACGACTGTGAAGCTGTGGCAATTGTTAGCCGGCGTTCCCCTCACGGGGGAACCTTATTCTCAAGATATGGAAATTACTTCCATATCCTACGACACCCGAACCCTGCTTCCCGGCGCGCTGTTTGTGGCGCTGCCGGGGGCGAAGACAGACGGCAGTCTGTACATTGACGAGGCCCTGGCCAAAGGGGCTGCGGCGGTGGTGTGCCGCCGCCGTCCCCAGCGGGAGGGGGTATTCTTCACCACGCCTGACCCGCGGCGGGCTCTGGCCTTGCTGGCGGAAAACTGGTTTGGCCATCCCGGCCGGGAGATGACCCTCATCGGGGTCACCGGCACCAACGGAAAGACCACTACTACCTTTTTAATTAAGGAAATGCTGGAGGGGGCGTTAAAGACCCAGGTGGGTCTTATCGGTACCATCCAGAACATGGTGGGGGAGCGGGTGCTGCCCGCCCACCGCACCACGCCCGAGAGCTACGAGGTGCAGCAGCTTTTAAGGGAGATGGCCGACAGCGGCTGTACCCATGTGGTGATGGAGGTGTCCTCCCACGCACTGGTGCAGCACCGGGTGGAGGGGCTGGATTTTTCCGTGGCCGCCTTCACCAACCTGACGCAGGACCACCTGGACTACCACCATACCATGGAGGAGTACCGCTCCGCCAAGGAGCGCCTGTTCCATCAGTGCCGCCGTGCGGTGCTGAACCTGGACGACGAGGCGGGGCGGTGGTACCGGGAGCGGCTGGCCTGTCCGGTGTTCACCTACTCGGAGAACAAGGACCAGGCCGACCTCACCGCCAAGGGCATCCGCCTCTACCCCGGACAGGTGGAGTTTGAAGCGGTGGCCCGGGAGCAGATCCAGCGGGTGTTCCTGCCCATTCCCGGCGGCTTTACCATCTACAACGCCCTGTGCGCTCTGTCGGTGGGACTGTGCCTGGGACTGCGGCTGAGCGAGTGCGCCGCCGCCCTGCGCAGCGCCCGGGGCGTGAAAGGGAGAGTGGAGGTAGTTCCCGTACCCACCGCCTATACGGTGCTCATCGACTACGCCCACAGTCCCAACGCCCTGGAAAATATCCTGCTTACGGCCCGGGATTTTACCGCCGGAAGGCTCATCTGCCTGTTTGGCTGCGGCGGCGACCGGGACCGCACCAAGCGGCCTATTATGGGCGGCGTGGTGAAGGAACTGGCTGATCTGGCGGTGGTCACCTCGGATAATCCCCGCACCGAAGATCCCGAGGACATCATCCGGGATATCCTGGCGGGCATGGAGGGAGAGGGAGCTCAGATCCATGTGGAGCCAGACCGGCGGCAGGCCATTGCCTGGGCGCTGTCCCAGGGGCGGCCCGGGGATGTGATCGTGCTGGCAGGGAAGGGACATGAGACCTATCAGGAGATCCAGGGGGTGCAGTACCCCATGGACGAGCGGGAAATCGTGGCCCAATATTTTTCCAGCGCCCCTTCGTGGGAAAGGACTGGAAATCTTCCGGCGGGTGTAGTATAATACCTTGTTTCAATCCTTCGCAGTTCTGACCCTGGCACAAAAGAGAAAGAGGACCTGGAGGTTTCGACATGACATATATTCTCAGCTTCATTGTGGCCTTTGGCGTGACCGCCATTGCCGGACAGATTTTGATCCCGGTACTGCGCCGGCTCAAGGCCGGACAGTCCATCCGAGAGGACGGACCCACCTGGCATATGTCCAAACAGGGCACCCCCACCATGGGCGGCCTGATGTTTATTCTGGGTATCGCCGTGGCGGTGGTGGCCGCGGGCTGGCAGGATTTCCAGCACGGACTTCATAACCACATTGTGGTGTTCCTGTTTGCCCTTGTGTTTGGCGCCATCGGCTTCATCGATGATTTCCAGAAGCTGCGCCACCACGCCAACGAGGGTCTCACCGCCCCCCAGAAGTTCCTGCTTCAGCTGGCGGCGGCCATCGTGTTTACCCTGCTGCTGCGGAAGGACGGCTACCTCAGCCCTGACCTGTATATCCCCTTCTTCAACATTGAGATCGTGGGTATCCCCTGGGTGATTTACATGATCTTTGCCGCCTTTGTTATGGTGGGCACCGTCAACGCGGTGAATCTTACCGACGGCATTGACGGCCTGGCCACCGGCGTGACCATCCCGGTGATGATCTTCTACGTCGCCGTGTCCGCCTGGTATGGCAAGAGCGATCTGGTCACTGTCTCCGCCGCCATGGCGGGTGGCCTGTCTGCCTTCCTCATCTATAACTTCCATCCGGCAAAGGTGTTCATGGGCGATACCGGCTCCCTGTTTTTGGGCGGCGCGGTGTGCGGCATGGCCTTTGCCCTGGACCTGCCCCTGGTGATCCCCATTGTGGGCCTGGTGTATGTGCTGGAGGTGCTCTCCGATATTATTCAGGTGGTCTACTTCAAGAAGACCGGCGGCAAGCGCTTTTTCCGCATGGCGCCCCTGCACCACCACCTGGAGCTGGGCGGCTGGAGCGAGACGAAGTTGTTTTGTGTGTTCTCCGGCGCTACCCTGATCCTGTGCGTGCTGGCCTTCTGGGGAGTTATGTACAGATACCCTATGTGACCATAACTTTTTGTAATTTTACTTAGCATATTTTCTCTAAGTATATCAGTAATCCGCCTCAAAGGAGGAATTCCATGGCCCGAAAACCCAAACGTGACCTGACGGTAGAAGAGCAGCTGGCCCGTGGGCCCATGGATCTGCCCTTTTTGATGCTGGTGATGATCCTGCTGGGCATCGGCCTTATTATGATGTTCTCGGCCTCCTATGCCACAGCCTATTATGACAGCAAGGTGGCCGACCCCCTGTACTATATCAAGCGCCAGGCCATGTTTGCCGTGGTGGGCGTGGCGGTCATGTATGTGGTGTCCAAGATCAACTACCAGACCTTCCGGTGGATGTCGGTGCCCGCTCTGATTTTCAGCATCATTTTGCTGCTGCTGGTATTTACCCCGCTGGGCCGCAGCCACAACGGCGCCCGGCGGTGGCTGTATCTGGGTGTGGAGTTCCAGCCGTCCGAGATCGCCAAAATCGCGGTCATCCTGTTTTTTGCCGCCCGGCTTTGTAAGCGGGACAGCCGAAAACCTCTGCGGTACAAAAATCGCACCTTTACCGGGCGGATGCTCAACCGCCTGGAGCACATCGGCTTTCTGGAGCTGGTGCCCTACATCGCCGTGCTGGGCACGGTACTGCTGCTGGTGCTGCTGGAGCGGCACATGTCCGGCACCATCCTGGTCATGGTGGGTGCCGCAGCGGTGCTGTTTGCCGCGGGCATCAATATCTGGTGGTTTATCGGCGGCGGTGCTGCGGTAGGTTCCCTGCTGGCCTTTATCATGCTGGCCACGCCCTATATGAATGCCCGTATCGACCTGTGGCTGGACCCTTGGGGCCAACGCCAGGGGAATGGCTACCAGACGGTGCAGTCCCTGCTGGCCATGGGGTCGGGCGGTTTGCTGGGCCTGGGGCTGGGCAACAGCAAACAGAAGATGCTCTATCTCCCCGAACCGGAAAACGACTTCGTTTTCCCCATCGTGGTGGAGGAACTGGGCTATATCGGCGGGGCCGTGGTGATCATCCTGTTTGCCCTGCTCATTCTGCGGGGCTACTGGCTGGCTCTTCACGCCCGGGATAAGTTCGGAGCCCTGACCATCGTGGGCATCATCACCCTGTTTGCCACCCAGGTGTTTTTGAACATCGCCGTGGTTACCAACCTGATCCCCAATACCGGCATTTCTCTGCCCTTCTTCAGTTACGGCGGAACAGCCCTGCTGATACAGTTGGGGGAGATGGGTATGATATTAAGTATCTCCCGTCAGATCCCCGCGCCCAAGCACGATTAAGGCCCTTGGCCTGATATAGAACGAGGTGGTTTCATGAATATCCTCTTTACCTGCGGCGGTACCGCCGGACATGTAAACCCGGCGGTAGCCCTGGCACGCATTTTCCAGGAGCGCAATCCCGGCTGCCGGGTGCTGTTTGTGGGAGCGGACGGAGGGATGGAGACCCGGCTGGTGCCCAAGGAGGGCTACCCCATCCAGACGGTGACCATTACCAACTTCCACCGCTCTCTGGCTCCTGCCGACATCGCCCACAATCTGGGCACCCTGGTGAATATGCAGAAGTCCAAGAAGCAGGCCCAGCGCATTTTGGATGAGTTCCAGCCCGACCTGGTGGTGGGCACCGGCGGCTATGCCTCCTTCCCTGTGGTAAAGGAGGCCGCCCGGCGGCATATCCCCACCGCCGTCCACGAGTCCAACGCCGTCCCCGGACTGACCACCAAGGCCCTGTCCAAGGTGGTGGACTGCGTGATGGTGGGCTTTGAGGAGAGCCGGGCCCACTACGATAACCCCGATAAAGTGGTAGTCACCGGTACCCCCGTGCGGGGCGACTTCTTCCGCTACACCCGGGAGGAGGCCCGCAAGCAGCTGGGCATCGAGGACAACCGTCCTCTGCTGCTGTCCTACTGGGGCTCCCTGGGCGCGGAGGTGATGAACCGCCAGATGGTGGATTTCATCGCCAAGGAGTGCTATGAGGGCGCCCCGTTCCGCCACATCCACGGCGCGGGCCGGGACTTTTCCTGGATGCAGGAGGAGCTGCTGCGCCGGGGGCTGAAGCTGGGGGACAACGGGGTGGAGGTCCGGGAGTATATCTACGATATGCCCCTGGTGATGGCCGCCGCCGACGTGGTTCTCTGCCGGGCGGGCGCATCCACCATCTCGGAGCTCACCGCCATTGCTAAGCCGGCCATTCTGGTGCCCTCCCCCAACGTCACAGCCAACCACCAGGAGAAGAACGCCCGGGTGCTGGCCGACCAGGGAGCGGCGGTGCTGCTGCTGGAGAAGGACTGCCAGAGGGACGAGCTCTACGAGCAGGCCGAAGCGCTGCTGCGGGACCGGCCCCGCCGGGACAGCATGATCCGGGCGCTGACCAGCATGGCGGTGCCCGATGCGGGGGAAAAGATCTATATTACCCTGCGCTCGCTGATGCGGGGCTGAAACCACTTTTTTGATGTTTGCATAGGATAGCCTGAACGAAATGAAGTTGGAGGCTATCCCATGAGCATGTATGAAATCCAAGGCGGCAGGCCGCTGGGCGGGCGGCTGAGGGTCCAGGGGGCCAAGAACAGTGTTCTTCCCCTGCTGGCCGCCGCGCTGCTGGCTCCGGGCCAGAGCGTGATCCATAACTGCCCCGATCTGTCTGATGTGTCCGCCACCCTGGATATTCTGGCCCTTCTGGGCTGCCGGGTGGCCCGGGAGGGGGAGACAGTGACGGTGGACGCCGCCGCCCTGAGCGGCAGCGCCATTCCCGAGCGGCTGATGCGGGAGATGCGCTCCTCGGTGATTTTTCTGGGGGCGCTGCTGGCCCGTACCGGGAGCGCCCGGCTGTGTTATCCCGGAGGCTGTGAGCTGGGTCCCCGGCCCATCGATCTGCACCTGGCCGCCCTGCGGGGGCTGGGAGCGGAGATTCGGGAGGATGGGGAGTGCCTCACCTGCACCGCGGGCCGCGGACTGCGGGGGGCGCGGATCCATCTGCCCTTTCCCAGTGTGGGAGCCACCGAGAACGCCATGCTGTGCGCCTGCGGAGCTCAGGGGGTGACCACCTTGGTGGGAGCCGCCCGGGAGCCGGAGATCGTGGATCTGGAGCGCTTTCTCAACAAATTGGGAGCCAGGGTGTCCGGCGCGGGCACGCCGGTGGTCACCATTGAAGGAGGCCATCCCCTTCACGGAGCGGAGCACACGGTGATGGGCGACCGCATCGTGGCTTCCACCTGGCTGTGCGCCTGCGGGGCGGCAGGAGGGGAGATTGCCCTGACCGGTGTGGAGCCGTCCTCCCTGGATACGGTACTTTCCTGCCTGGAACAGGCGGGGGGAGAACTGGGGTGCCGGGGAGAGGAGATTCACTTCCGGAGCACGAAACCCCTGCGGGGCATCCCACCGGTACATACCGCACCTTATCCCGGCTTTCCCACCGACGCCCAGGCCATTCTGATGGCCGCCCTGGCAGGTGGAAGAGGCCAGACTTTGTTTGTAGAAAATATGTTTGAGAGCCGCTACCGCCATGTGGCGCAGCTGCAGCGCATGGGGGCGGATATCCGGGTGTGGGGCCGCTCCGCCGTGGTGACGGGCCGCCCTCTGCACGGTCAGCGGGTGGAGAGCACCGACCTGCGGGGCGGAGCTGCTCTGGTGGTGGCCGCCCTGGGGGCGGAGGGAACGACCCAGGTGACCCAGCTGAGCCATATCCGCCGGGGCTATCAGGATATGGAAGGCACCCTTCGGCAGCTGGGAGCAGACATCCGCCTGCTCCCCACAAACAGAGATACAGGAGAAGACCATGGCATCTGTGAGACACAACCGAAAGCGAAAACGCCGCCGCAGCCGGCTTGGCGTGCTCTTTAAGCTGCTGTGCCTGGCGGCGCTGGTGGCGGCCCTTACCTTTGGCGCCACGGTATTCTTTCAGGTGGAGACCATTGCCGTGACGGGCAACAGCCGCTATACCCAGGATGAGATCATTGCCGCCTCCGGGGTACAGGTGGGGGATAACCTGTTTCGCATGAACAAGAAACAGATTTCTCAGGAGATCCTCCATCAGCTGCCCTATGTGGAGTCGGTATCTATTCTCCGCGGACTGCCCAGCACCATCACCTTCCAGGTGACCGAGTGGGATGCGGTGGCTCAGGTAGAGGTGTACGCCCAGGGGCAGACGGAGGAGAGCGGAGAGGAAGGAGAGTCCCAGCAGGCCGCGGCCAAGGAGACCTGGCTCATCAGTGTGGGCGGCAAGCTGCTGGAGCCGGTCTCGGCCTCGCACACCGCGCCCATCTCGGTGACCGGGCTTACGGCCCTGGCGCCTGAGGCGGGCTCGATGCTGGCGGTGCCCCAGGATCAGCAGAGCAAGCTTACCGCGCTGACCAACGTTTTGGAGAAGCTCCAGCAGCAGGGTATGATGAGCCGGGTCTCTTCCATTGATCTGACCCACGTCTCCTGTATGGTGCTGCGGCTGGACGGGAGCATCGACGCCAAACTGCCTCTCACGGGGGATACCGCGTATTATCTCCGGGCACTTAATGCTGCCGTGGAGGAGGAAAACCGCCGCCGCGGCGGTCAGGCGGTGGGTACCATGGATCTCACGCAAAAGGAGTATACCGCCATCTTTACTCCGGCTGAGAGTGGTGGATGATATTTTCCAACTTTTTCTCTTGACCTGCTGAAAAAAGAGCGATACAATGAATCAAGATATAGCCTTGATTCTGCATCCGCTCACAATTGCTTGTTTTTGGGCGTTTGTGGCGGAGTTTCATTTTATACTTAGGAGGAACGACAATGGCCTTCGGAATGGATATGGGTCCTGACAGCGTAGTCAATATTAAAGTAATTGGTGTAGGCGGCGGCGGCAACAACGTAGTCAACCGCATGGTGCGCACTGGAACCAAGGGTGTCGATTTTATTGCGGTGAATACCGATAAGCAGGCGCTGGCCGTCTCTGCCGCTACCTATAAAATTCAGATCGGTGAAAAGCTCACCAACGGCCAGGGCGCCGGCTCCAACCCTGAGGTGGGCCGCAAGAGCGCCGAGGAGAACCGCACCCAGATCTCCAAGGCCCTGGAGGACGCCGACATGGTGTTCATCACCGCCGGTATGGGCGGCGGCACCGGCACCGGCGCGGCTCCCATCGTGGCCGACATCGCCAAGGAGATGGGCATCCTCACCGTAGGCGTAGTTACCAAGCCGTTCCGTTTTGAGGGCATGCGCCGGATGAAGCAGGCCGAGGGCGGCATTGAGGAGCTGCGCTGCAAGGTGGACTCCCTGGTCATCATCCCCAACGAGCGTCTGAAGCTGGCTACCGATCAGAAGATCACCATGCTCAACGCCTTTGAGATCGCCGACGACGTGCTGCAGCAGGCCGTTCAGTCCATTTCCGACCTTATTAAAAACACCGGCTTCATCAACCTGGACTTTGCCGACGTATCCGCTGTTATGAAGGACGCTGGCCGTGCTCACATGGGTGTGGGCCGCGCCGCCGGCAAGAGCAAGGCCGAGGAGGCCGCCAAGATGGCTATTTCCAGCCCCCTGCTGGAGACCTCCATCAACGGCGCCAAGGGCGTGCTGATCAACGTCACCGGTTCCATGGACATCGGCCTGGAAGAGGTGGAGACCGCCGCCAACCTGGTGCAGGAGGCCGCCCACCCCGAGGCCAACATCATCTTCGGTGCCGCCTTTGACGACACCCTGGAGGATGAGCTGCGGGTCACCGTCATTGCCACCGGCTTTGACGAGAAGGAGGAGGCTGCCGCCGCTCCTGCTGCTGATATGTCCCAAAAACCCTTCTCCCAGGCGGGAGACCGGGTGAAGGAGAGCCAGCAGGCCGCGCCTCAGGGCGAGGCTTCTGCCGCCCCTGTGGTTGAGCCCGAGAAGGCCGCTGTCAGCGATGACGACTGGGATATCCTGGAGCGCATTTTCAGCCGCAAGCGCTGATTCCGCCCTACATGTACGTGTTCACCCCGGAGAAGGTTCCCCTTCTCCGGGGCTTTTTTCTTAAAGGAGTACGCCGTGCTGATCTATCTCTCTATGATCGAAGATGCGGAGGACCAAAATAAATTTGAGCAAGTGTACCTCCGGTATAAAAATTTCATGTTTTATGTGGCACACCGCATTCTGAACGACGCTCAGGAGGCGGAGGACGCGGTCCACGACGCCTTTGTGCGCATTGCGGAGCACATCGACCAGGTGGGGGAACCGGACTGTCCAAAAACCAGAGGCTTCGTGGTTATTATTGTTGAACGGGTGGCGCTGAATCGTTTGGAGCGCCGCCGCCGGCGGGAGGCTCTGCCTTTGGAGGAGTGGACACCTACTGCCCGGCAGGAGGACCCAGTGCTGGAGGAGGAAGAGGTCTTCCGCCGGGCTATGGCACGCCTGTCCCCACGGTACAGGGAGCTGCTGCTTTTGAAGCACTGGCAGGGCTTTTCCGACCGGGAGATCGGAAAGATGCTGTCCATGTCCCAAGGCAATGTGGCCAGGACGCTCCAGCGGGCCAAGGAGAAGCTGCGGGAAGCGCTGAAGGAAGAGGGGGTGGAGGTATGAACGAGAAACTGGACCGGCTGCTGGAGCAGTACAGCGCCGCCGCGGGCGAGCGTTGGCTGGAGGAAAGCCTGCCTGAGGACATTCCGGAGTATACCTTTTCCCACAAATTCCAGCGGAGGATGGACAAGCTGCTGCGCCGCCAGCGGCGCTCCCCGGCCGTGCGGGCGGCACTGACCTATGCTAGGCGGGCAGCCATTTTTGTGCTGGCCTTTGTGGCCCTGTCCTTCTCGGTACGCATGACAGTGGATGCCGCCTTCCGACGGCAGGTATTACAGGTGGTGGTGCAGGTATTCTCTGACTTTACAGAGTTCCGCTATACCTCCGATGTGAAAGCCAAAGAGCAGCCCGGAGAGCTGGAGTTTACCTATCTGCCGGAGGGGATGGAAAGAGTAGAAACCGAGTTGGATGAAAGAGATTATTTTGTCTGGTACGAGGATTGTGATGGGCGATTTATCACTTTAGATCAGTCCCTAGTAGAAGGAAATGATGAGTTGATATGGATGCTGGATACAGAAGATGCAGAGGTCACGGAGTTTAAGGTTCATAATTATGATGCGATTGGCATTCAAAAGGGGGCAGACTGTACGATTCATTGGACAGATGACCAAATGGTATATGTGTTGTTAGGAAGAAATCTACCGATGGAGGAACTGGAAAAGGTTGCGGAAGGGATTCAGATAGATGAGTAAGCCTGAAGCGGCTGGAAGCCTTGGAATACAAGGCTTCCAGCCGCTTTCCTATATGGTCTAAAATTTTTTGAAAATTATTAAAAATCAGTGTCCAAAATCGAGACGCTTATTGGTTATAAAGAACAAACACAAAGAACAAACACAAAAAGAAAGGATAAAGGATATGATTCCCATGTTCCAGAAAAAAGCGCTTCTCCCGGCCCTATGTGTGTCCATTTGCCTGTGTGCTGGTATGATACCAAATGTATCAGCGGTAGAAAATGTAAATTCAACCATTGTAACACCTTGCTCAATGTATATTACTGATGCAAAAGTACGCTTTGCTATAGATAAAGGTATAGCAACAATTAAGGCATCTGTAATTGGGCAAGATGGTGTAGATCGATGTAAAGTGGAGGTAACTCTTCAAGAAAAAGTAGGTAGCACCTGGAAAATAGTCGGCACATGGACAGATGAGACGGGTGGAGTGCGGGCCTCCGTGTCAGAAACAAAGGCGGTGACGGCAGGCAAGACCTACCGGGCCAAGGCAGTGGTGACGGCCTGGTCGGGGAGTGCGTCTGAAACAAAGACGATCTTGTCCTCGGAGAAGAAAGCTTAAGATTGGGTTCAAGAAGAATCATTTGTCTGCATTGTATATGGGAAAGAAGTATATGAAACATGAAAAAGCGTTTTGTATCTTTTTTGTTGGTAGTGGCAATGGCGCTGGGACTAGTGTCCAGCGGATTTGCGGCAGGTGTGCCGGATGATTCTGGGCCAATGCGTGATCCAAACCGGTACTACTACACGTATGAAACTAAGCCCTGGGGTAAAGAAGTTGAACTAACAGTTTCCGAGACAGAAGCGAAAGTAAAAGATAAAATTAAGGAAAAGATGTCCAGTGCCCTTGTTGATGCTTTTAGTTCTCAGGTTCCAGAATTTAAAGGAAAAGAACTGGCTACTGATATAGCTAAGGATTTTGTAGAAAATATCTATGCACAAGAACCTTTTGCTCGGGCAGGTACTTACAAGATTAAAAATGAGATGAAATATAAATATAGAGTGGACCGGTTAGATAAGACAAAACGCCATATTGAAACAGAGTGGTTGGTTAGTCATTATGATCTCTATCAAAATGGAACCTTGGTAGATTCTTATTCACGCCAACTGATTATGAAATAAGGTTGATTGCATAAAAGTGAGGTGCAAATCTATGTTACTCAGGGCGCGAAAGATTCTGGAGGTGCTGTGTTTTCTCATTGTCTGTGCAACAACCTTCCTACTATGGTTCGTTTCCTTGCCCCGGTGGGGAAAATACCTCTGTCTGCTAATTGGCGGAGTGCTTCCAGGGTTGGGGGCATTCGGCTGGAGCAGCCGAAAACGCTTGGAGATACTGAGACAGATTCCCAACTTCAAACGAATCTGCGGGATAGTGTTTGTAGTGGTGTGGTTTGTGCTGGATATAGCGGTGGAGGTGATCTCCCCTGAGTCACGCTGGATCATGGTTAATGATGGATTTTCAGCTGGATTGGGGCTGGTGGAATGTTTAAATGCGTGGATCTATCTGCTCTATCTGTTTGCACCTCAAAAGCTTCGTTTACAGGAACAACCGGAAGAGGAGTAAAAAACTGGGCCGCAGGTCAAACCTGCGGCCCAGCTGTATTATTCGGCTTCTTTTGGCGGCTGAAAGTGGACCAGATCGGCGTATTTCTGCCACACACAGTCCAGCTTACCCAGATAGTTGGCTTTCCAGGGTTTATTTCGGCCGCAGTAGTGGACAATAGCGCTGTTCTCCAGCACCCAGTCCAGGTCCACCGGGTGGCCGGGAGTGAGCAGGGCGGCGGTGAGCAGCCGCTCCGTCATGTTGTACCGCCAGGGATTCAGACGCAGGATGCGGTCTCCGTACAGGGCGCTGATCACGTCCTGGTCGGGGAGAAGCAGGGTCTTGCGGTGGGCCTGGACGTAGTCCAGCACGGGCTGGATCTGCTGCTCCCGGCGCAGCACCGGAAGGTTCATCAGCAGCACCCCGGAATTGATGTAGGGGCCGGGAGTCTCCGACTGGAGCCGGATGGCGTTAAATTTCTCCATCCCCTTGGCCACGTGGCTGGCCGCCGCAAAGAAGTATTCCTCCAAAGGCAGTTCCCACAAGCTGTCCAGGGGGTGATTCACCACCAGGTCCGGGTCCAGATAGAGTACCCGCTCCAGCTCCTGGGGGAGCTGAAAGGCGGCAAAAATGCGGTCGTACATCTCCATGGGGTAGCGGTCGGTGGTGGGAGCCTGGGGCAGCAGGTGGGGATCGGCGGCCACGGGAACCAGGGTGAGGGCGGACTCGTCCACAGAGCGCTCCAGAGCGGTGAGGTCTTCCGTTGTGAGAGAGCGGTGGAGGACAAAGACCCGCATGGGCGTGCCGGGGTGCTGGCAGACCAGGCTTTTGAGCATCACAGACAGGGGATAGAGGTAGGCGCGGTTTACGGTGACTAAGATATCCATGGAGATCCCTTTCTATATAGTTCTTAATTGTACTACGTATTATACGCAGAAGGGGCGTGGAGAACAAGAGGAAATATAAGAAAAAGGCGGGGCACACGGCCCCGCCTTACGCGGTTACGGATTATTCCTTGGGCTGTTCCTCGTCGGCAGCGGGCTCCTCAGGGACGATGTCAGCCTCGGTGACCTCGTTTTCGGGCTCCTCAGCGGCCTCGGGGGTCACGTCGATGATCTCGCCCTCCGCCTCGGCGGTAGCCTTGAGCTCCGCGATGCGGTCGTTGTTGGTCTCAATGGCGGCACGGGCGGCAGTGATCTTCTCACAGGCGGCAGCATAAGCACCGTCGGGAGTGGTGCCGTGCTCAGCGTAATACAGCTTGCCCAGTTCCACATAGGCCTTCCTGATGGTATCTTCCTCGGCCATGTTGGAGGCCTTCAGCTTGGCAATCTCCGCCAGACGCTTGGACGTGGCCACAACACTCTGAGCCAGGTCGGTTGCTCTCTCCTGGAGATCATTGATAAAATCCATGGTAGTACCTCCTTGAAATACGGTCTCCCGTTTACTGAGCCCATTTTAGCGTATTTCCTCCCCCCACGCAAGAACCTGATGTTGGATTTAATGGTTTTTTTAAGTTTTGTAAGGGGAGATTTCAGAAAGGGCCCCGGTGGAAAAACCACCGGGGCCCTGATGCTGAGATGGGGGATCAGACCTTGAAGTTGACGGCGGTGTCACCATTCTCGTCGTGGCCGAACTCGTAGTCCTTGCCGGGGAGAATGGCATTGAGCACGATGCCGGTGATGGCGGCCACAGCCAGACCGGACAGGCTGATAGTGGCCTCGCCCACCTGGAAGCTCACCGCGCCGGAGTAGTTGATGCCGATGGCCAGTACCATGATGAGGGCGGCAATGATGACGTTGCGGCTGTTGGTGAAGTCCACCTGGTTTTCCACCACGTTGCGCACGCCTACGGCGGAGATCATGCCGTAGAGCACCATGGACACGCCGCCCATGGTAGCGGTGGGCATGGCGGACACCAGGGCCGCAAACTTGGGGGAGAAGGAGAACAGAATGGCCAGACCGGCGGCGATGCGGATGACCCGGGGATCATAGACCTTGCTCAGAGCCAGCACGCCGGTGTTCTCACCGTAGGTGGTGTTGGCGGGGGCGCCGAAGATGGAGGCCAGAGTGGTGGCCAGACCGTCGCCCAGCAGGGTGCGGTGGAAGCCGGGGTCCTGGAGATAGTTGCGCTCACAGGTGGAGGAGATGGCGCACATGTCGCCGATGTGCTCTACCATGGTGGCCAGGGACAGAGGCATGATGGTCACTGCGGCGGTGAGCAGCAGGCCGGTGTCCAGGTCGGGACGGCTGAACAGACCAAAGAGGGTGTCCTGAAACTGGAAGGGCAGGCCGATCCAGGGGGCGTCGGCCAGAGCCTGGAGCTTGGCGGGGTCCATGGTGTGCATGCCGGTGACCTGGCAGATGACAGCCACGCCGTAGGAGCCCACCACACCAAGCAGGATGGGGATGATCTTTACCATACCCTTGCCCCAGATGTTGCAGCCCACCACAATGGCGATGGCGATGAGGGCAATGGCCCAGTTATCCCGGCAGTTGGTGATGGCGGTGGAGGAGAGGGTCAGGCCGATGCAGATGATGACCGGGCCGGTGACGATGGGGGGGAAGTAGCGCATGACCTTCTTGGTGCCGAACACCTTAAAGAGGGCGGAGAGAATTACGTACATCAACCCCGCCAGAGCCACGCCGAAGCAGGCGTAGGGCAGCATTTGGGTGTTGGCGGTGCCGTCCTCCAGCATGGGGGCGATGGCCTGATAGCCGCCGATGAAGGCGAAGGAGGAGCCCAGGAAGGCGGGGACCTTCCGCTTGGTGAGGAAGTGGAACAGCAGGGTGCCCAGACCCGCGAAGAGCAGGGTGGCGGACACGCTCAGCCCGGTGAGGGCGGGTACCAGCACGGTGGCGCCGAACATGGCGAACATGTGCTGCACGCCCAGGATGAACATTTTGGTTCGTCCCAGCTGCCGGGCATCATAAATGGCTTGATTTTGCGGCATAGTGATTCTCCCTTCTTGTTTACACACAGGCCAAACGGCCATAAAAAAAGACAATCGCCCAGCGATTGTCAAACACAAAACGGAAAAGAAAGAAACACGCGGCCGGTACCAAGAACGGTCATGACATTCCCTCCTTTTCCTATTTCTAAACCGGTATAATAGCAGATTTCACACAAAAGCGCAAGAGGAAATTTCCTGATTCATGGGGAAATTGCAGGAATCGAAGGGAAGAAGAAGGGGGCGGTTGACTTTAGCGAGAAAAATGGATAAACTACAAATGATTTTGTATTTGCCTGCAGTCAAACTCTGCCAGAGAAAAAAGGAGCGATGGACCTTGAAGAAGCCTTTTGTTACCCTGGAGCAGCTCCAGGAGATGGTGAAGACCTATCCCACCCCCTTCCACCTCTATGACGAGAAGGGTATCCGTGCCAACGCCCGGGCTCTGCGCCAGGCCTTTGCCTGGAACCCCGGCTACACCGAGTATTTTGCTGTGAAGGCCACCCCCAATCCCCAGATCCTGAAGATTCTGAAGGAGGAGGGATGCGGCGTGGACTGCTCCTCCCTCACCGAGCTGATGATGTCTGACCGCTGCGGCTTTACCGGGGGACAGATCATGTTTTCCTCCAACGACACTCCCGCTGAGGAGTTCGCTCTGGCCGCCAAGCTGGGCGCCACCATTAACCTGGACGACATCACCCACATTGACTTCCTGAAGGAGACCATCGGCTACATCCCCAAGAAGATCTCCTGCCGCTTCAATCCCGGCGGTGTGTTCCAGCTGGGCGAGAGCAAGGAGGGCTTCCAGGTGATGGACAACCCCGGCGACGCCAAGTACGGCATGACTCCGGCCCAGATCACCGAAGCGTTTAAGCGCCTGAAGGCGGAGGGCGCTGAGGAGTTCGGCATTCATGCCTTCCTGGCCTCCAACACCCTGTCCAACGACTACTATCCCGCTCTGGCCCGTATCCTGTTCCAGCTGGCGGTGAAGCTGAAGGAGGAGACCGGCGCTCACATCACCTTCATTAACCTCTCCGGCGGCGTGGGCGTGCCCTACCGTCCCGACCAGACCGCCAACGACATCGCGGCCATCGGTGAGGGTGTGCGGAAGGCCTATGAGGAGATTCTGGTGTCCGCGGGCATGGGCGATGTGGCCCTGTGCACCGAGCTGGGCCGCTTTATGCTGGCACCCTACGGCCACCTGGTCACCAAGGTGCTCCACTTCAAGCACACCTACAAGGAGTATGTGGGCGTGGACGCCTGCGCGGCCAACCTGATGCGGCCTGCCATGTACGGTGCCTACCACCACATCACCGTCATGGGCAAGGAGGACGCCCCCTGCGACCACAAGTACGACGTGACCGGCGCCCTGTGCGAGAACAATGACAAGTTCGCCGTGGACCGCATGCTGCCGGAAATTGAGATTGGCGACCTGCTGGTTATCCACGAAACCGGTGCCCACGGCCACGCCATGGGCTATCAGTATAACGGCCGCCTGCGCTCTGCCGAGGTGCTGCTCCAGGAGGACGGCTCCACCCGGCTGATCCGCCGTGCCGAGACTCCCGAGGACTACTTCGCCACTGCAATTTGGGAGTAATTCCGGGCATTATAAGTATATCAACGGTTGGAGCGCCCCGGCCCCAGGCCGGGGCGCTTGTGTTTTTTCTTTGGGAGAGAATCAAAATGAATATCATGGGACAACTGGCCCTTATTTTTGGGCTGTCGCTGGTGGGAGAGGGCGTGGCGGCGCTGCTTCCGGTGTCTTTTCCGTCCAGTGTGATCAGTATGGTGCTGCTGATGGCACTGCTGCTCACCGGAGTGATCAAGGACAAGCATATCAAGACAGTCTCCAACTTTCTGGTGGCCAATATGGCCTTCTTCTTTATTCCATCGTTTGTTGGCATCGTGGAGCACGGGACCCTGCTAAAAAGTCAGGCCCTCCCTCTGCTGGTGATCGTGGGACTGACCACGCCGGTAGTTTATCTGGTCACCGGATGGACGGTGCAGCTGCTGATGCTGCGCCGCAGAAAGGGGGAGAGGAAATAATGGATGCCATGTTGAGTTCCCCGTTTTTCGGACTGGCTCTTTCGGCAGCGGCATGGTGCGGGGGTGTATGGCTGCAAAAAAAGACAAAGTGGGTGCTGTGTAACCCGCTGCTGGTTGCTTCTCTGGTGATCATCGCTCTGCTGGCGGTGTTTGGAATCCCTCTGGAGGATTATAACCAGGGGGGCGACATCATCAAGATGATGCTGGGGCCGGTGACAGCGGTGCTGGCCCTGAATATCTACTACCAGCGCCAGACTTTGAAGGAATACTTTGTTCCGGTACTGGTGGGCTGCCTGGCGGGCAGTGCGGCCAGCCTGGGCAGTGTGCTGGCCCTGTGCCGCCTGTTTGAGATGGAGGACATGCTCACTGCCTCTCTGCTGCCCAAGAGCGTGACCACCGCCATCGCGGTGGGCATCGCCGAGAGCCGCGGCGGCGCGGCGGGCATCGCGGCGGCGGCGGTGGTGCTGGCCGGCGTGGTAGGGGCAGTGTTTGCTCCCCTGTTTGCCAAATGGTTCCGGGTCACCGACCCGGTGGCGCAGGGACTGGCCACCGGCGCGTGCAGCCACGCGCTGGGTACCACCAAGGCCATGGAGATGGGCGAGCTCCAGGGAGCCATGAGTTCCATTGCCATCTGCGTGTGCGGCATCTTTACCTCCATCTTAGCCCTGTTTATTTAACAAAAAGGAGTGCTTTTCCAAGGAAAAGCACTCCTTTTTCTTGCCCAATGTTCTTGTAGGGGGACCAGCCTTCTTGTCCTGGCATTCTCCCGTGGATCCCAGAAGCGAAACGAAGTTTCGCACAAAGTTCTTTTGCCTACTTTTCTTACAAGAAAAGTAGGGCGGCGCTTAAAATGCGGGAGGCAGCTTCCTCTTTGGAGAGGAGAGGCAGCTCCTCAATGCCATCCCGGGTGATCAGCGTGATCACGTTGGTATCGGTGCCGAAGCCGGCTCCCGCCACCTTCAGGTTGTTGGCGCAGATCATATCCACGTTCTTTTTCTCCAGCTTGGCCCGGCTGTTCTCCAGCATGTCCCGGGTTTCCATGGAGAAGCCGCAGATCACCTGACTCGGACGGCGGTGCTGGCCCAGATACTGCAGAATGTCAGTGGTGCGCTTGAGGGGGATGGACAGGTCGCCGTCCTTCTTCTTTACCTTATCGTTGCTGTACCCAATGGGGGTGTAATCAGCCACGGCGGCGGCCTTGAAGATCATGTCCGCGTTGGGACTGTGAGCGGCCACCGCCTCGAACATGTCCTGGGCGGAGACCACAGGTACCACGTCCACGAAGGGAGGCGGAGCGATGGCGGTAGGGCCGGTGACCAGGGTGACCTGAGCTCCCCGGAGCATGGCCATGCGGGCAATGGCGTAGCCCATCTTGCCTGTGGAGTGGTTGGTGAGGTAGCGCACTGGGTCAAGGGACTCCTGGGTGGGTCCGGCGGTGACCAAAACATGCTTCCCCTCTAAGTCGTGGGGGCAGGCCAGCTGGCGCAGCACGTGCTGGAGCAGGTCCTCCGGCTCGGGCATCTTGCCTGCACCCACCGCGCCGCAGGCCAGACGGCCGCTGGCGGGGGCAATGACCTCCCAGCCGTAGCGGCGGAGAATGTCCAGGTTGTCCTGAGTGACGGGATTTTCGTACATATTGGTGTTCATGGCGGGAGCAATGAGCTTGGGGCACTTGCAGGCCAGAACGGTGGTGGTGAGCATGTCGTCAGCCAGACCGTGGGCCAGCTTGGCGCACACATTGGCGGTGGCCGGGGCGATGAGCACCAGGTCGGTGCGCTGGGCCAGGGCGATGTGCTCCACCTGGTGGGAGAAGTTGCGGTCGAAGGTGTCCACCATGGTGCGGCGGCCGGTGAGCTGCTCAAAGGTGAGGGGGGTGACAAACTTGGTGGCGTGCTCGGTCATCACGACCTCTACCTGGCAGTGCTGCTTGACCAGGGCAGAGGCCAGCGCAGCGGCCTTGTAGGCGGCAATGCCGCCGGTGACGCCCAGAAGAACGGTTTTTCCCTGTAACATGTTAAAACCCTCTTACGTTTCTAAAAACTGCCGCCCAGGCGGGCGGTACAGCAAGATTATGGCATAAAAATTGCCGCTTGTAAAGAAACTTGTCCAGATATGCAAAATTCCCGCGAATCTCAGTCTTGCAAAGAAAGGACGGATTCGCTATAATGGTGCGGTTAAAAGACGGATTTCTTTACTTTATATTTGCTAGAGGTGAGACACATGCTCTTGGCCATCGACATCGGCAACAGCAACATTGTCATCGGCGGGATTCAGGACGATAAAATCGTCTTTGAGGCCCGGATTGCTACCGACCGCATCAAGACCTCCGACCAGTACGGCGTGGAGATCAAAAATATTCTCTCCCTGTTTGAAGTACCGGTGGAGACGGTGGAGGATGTGATCATCTCCTCGGTGGTGCCTCCTGTGTTCAATGCGGTGCGCACCGGCGCCTACAAGGTGACCGGGCTGACCCCCATGGTGGTGGGACCGGGCATCAAGACCGGGCTGAACATTCAGATGGACAACCCCGCTTCCGTGGGCAGCGACCTCATCGTGGCCGCCGTGGCCGCCCTGCAGGAGTATACCGCGCCTTTAATGCTCATTGATATGGGTACCGCTACCACCATCACTGTGGTGGATCAGGGCAACAACTACATCGGCGGAGCCATCATCCCCGGTGTGCGGGTGTCGGCGGAGGCTTTGTCCAGCCGGGCGGCACAGCTGCCGGGTATCCAGCTGGACCGGCCCAAGCGTGCCATCGGGAAGAACACCATCGAGTGTATGCGCAGCGGTATTATGTACGGTGCGGCGGCCATGCTGGATGGCATGGTGGAGCGCATGGAGGCCGAGCTGGGCAAGCCGGTCACTGTGGTGGCCACCGGCGGTATTGCGCAGTTTATTGTGCCTTTGTGCAAGCGGGAGATGACCATTGAGAAGGATCTGCTGCTCAAGGGTTTGAATGTCATCTACAAGAAGAATAAGAAGTAAGAGACGGGCCGTCGTTCTGACGGCCCGCCT